>Ga0315279_10002946_pt1 | contig 24556 bp, 24 predicted proteins | sample YL17G06_20_MG_FD_203694 | JGI IMG/M metagenome (GOLD analysis project Ga0315279, IMG submission 203694) | Sediment microbial communities from Yellowstone Lake, YNP, Wyoming, USA - YL17G06_20 | ecosystem: Environmental > Aquatic > Freshwater > Lake > Sediment | place: USA: Wyoming | collected...
CAATGGTGATGGTATTGACGATGTCGTTATCTGCTCGGAAGATAATAATATTCGATGTTTCAGCGGTGGTGCGATTGGGACAGGGGTTGTTCTCTGGACACATAATATCTACTCTGGGAACATCTACTCTCAACATGGTTTAGCAATCACCGAAGATATCAACAGTGATGGGTACAACGATGTTGTTGTTGGGACGACCGGTGGAGATCGGTCCATTGAATGTCTCTCAGGTTTGAACGGAAACACTTTATGGACACATGATACCCACGAGTATGGGGGCGGTGGCTGGGTCTATCAAGTTGATTGTCGCTATGATTATAATAATGATGGCGTCCTTGACGTCTTGGCAACAACTGGTGATGATGGGTCTGGTACTGGTCCAAAACGTGTGTACTGTTTGAATGGTTTAACTGGGATATCATTATGGGAGCGGCCATTGGGTGGACCAGGATTTGCAGTCATGGGCGTCGAAGATTTCACTGGCGATGGAGTCCCTGATGTGCTCGCAGGATGTTCCAATGCAGGAGAAACTATTGGTTATGGAAAAGGGATCAATGGAGCAACAGGTGCTCAGATGTGGTCGTTTCAGGTACCCGGGTCCTCGGTATGGGGTGTCGAACAACTCGATGATGTGAGTGGGGATGGAGTAAAAGATGTGATCATCGGTGATTTTTCAGGGCATATCTATGGACTGAACGCAGTGACTGGAACTCAAGTCTTTTCTCTCTCAATTGGATCAGTGATTATCACCCGTTTAGAAAAAATCGGTGATGTGAACAGCGACGGGCATCCCGATATTATACCCGCACATAGTAGCATACATACTACTCAGGTCATTGATGGCTATACTGGTAATATTATATGGTCACATGCAACCGCAGATCAACCCTGGAACGTCGCACCGTGCAAAGATATTAGTGGTGATGCGATTGACGATGTCTTTGTCGGGACGCTATATCAAAGCAATTATGTTTATTTCTTAAATGGGGTCAATGGCTCAGAGTTGAGACCTCCTATTGCGTATGGGGAGGCTGTTGATGCGATCGCCGCCATCCCTGATGTCGTCGGTGATGGTTCCATGGAGATGCTTGTTGGTGGACGGGACGGCAAAGTCATCTGTTTCTCTGGGGGGCTCAATGCATCGGGAAACCCGGCGAGACTTATCGCGAATTTCACGGCAACCCCGACCTCTGGGGATGCTCCCTTGCATGTCCAGTTCACTGATACGTCCATTGCGGAGAACACGACGATCACCTCATGGCGATGGGATTTCGATCATGACGGTATCGTTGATTCAGAGGACCAGAACCCATCGTGGAATTATACAACCCCTGGGAACTACACGGTTTCGTTAACAATCTCCGACGGTCATCTCTCAGATACCATGACCAAAGAACACTACATCACGGTTATTCCGCCAGAAAGCAGGGTGATCATCGGAAATATCACGGGAGGGCTCCTCAAGATAGCAGCAGAGGTCATTAACACCGGGGCCGTTGATGTGACGCAGATTCATTGGAATATCACGGTTGGCGGCGGGGTTGTTCTCCTCGGGAAGATCAAATCCGGAACAATCCTTTCACTGCCGAGCGGTAGTAAAGAAGTCATCGTCGATAAACCGTTGTTTGGCTTTGGGAAAATCACCATCACGGTCACGGTTGAGTTGCCAGGGGGCGAAGTAGTAACGAAAACCGTGGTAGCCACGCTTATCCTTTTCTTTATTGTTGGCATCCATTGAAGTCCTTGCAGTAAATTACCCGTGATCTCTCCCTCTTGCATGGTCGAATATGTTGGGTGATCAAACCGCTATTTCCACATGATTTTAATCAATAGAGCAGGGTGATTTGTGGAGGAGGACGTTCCCAGTGATAGTGCACCGCAGACGATGGTTTCTGTACTTGATAATTGGGTAGGGATGGGTTGAACTCCTCGATCTTTTCGATCACGTAGTTCATCGTATGATTCCCGAGGTTGTGAAGCGCGATATCGACGGGGATCCATCCGACGGTTGGTGACAGGATCTCCCCCCAGGCATGTGGTTCGGCTTCCGCCTTCGCATGCGGGATAAAATACCCGGTGAATCGCCGACAAGGAACCCCGCGTATCCGGGCGAGGGTGATGAACAGGTCAGTGAACTCGTCGCAATCCCCGCTGCCGGTGAGGAGCGCCTGATCCGCGCCTAGCCGTTTCTCTTGTTTCTCAGGATATTTGATTTTTGTGCTGATATAACGATATACATCACGGACCCAGGTGGACAGATCATCATTAGAGAACCACTGTTCATCGGATATAGTGCGGATCGCAGGGGAACTCACTGGCCAGTAGGAGAAGCTCTGCATGTATTTTTTTCGGAAGAGCCATGGGATACTCGAGATTCTCCCCCAATCATGTGCGGTCATGAGAGCGAGCTGGGGGAAGACAGAGGTTTGTCGCTCGAGGGAGATCACTCCCTTCGCGTGGACTTTTTGCGAAAAGAGATAGAACGCGTTGTTTCCTTTCTTTTTTAATTTACAGTTGACTGGAGGTTGATCGATGTGTACTGTCTGTCTGTACGAGGGGTAGTGGTAGAACTTGAAACGTATGAGGGGCGCGCCAGTCGTGACTTTGAAGAAAAGTTGTTCATGGTGGTGCAGGCGCCATCCGCGCTGCTCGAGAGTGTGTTCCATGCTAATTCACTTTGAAAGGGTCAGGCTTTAAATAGTTTCGTCATCCCGTCTGATATCGTGTGTTTTTGCTGAGTCGCCAACCTTAAAAATCCCTGGTAGATTCGTGGCATGGGAGTCCTATGGATTACGTTTTTCATGCGAAAATGGAAATGATGTCACGGAAGAAACTCCAGGAGCTGCAGCTTGAGCGGTTGAGAACCACGGTGCATCTGGTGTACGAGACGGTCCCGCATTACAAGCAGAAATTCAAGGAATTGAAACTGAAGCCCGAGGATATTCGGACTCTTGAGGACGTCCGTAAGCTTCCCTTCACGACAAAGGCTGATCTACGCAAAAACGCACCGTTTGGGATGATGGCGACCTCGCTGGAAAACTGTATCGAGTTACATGCATCCTCGGGGACGACGGGTGTCCCGGTGACCGCGTGTTACACCCATGGGGATCTTGAGGTGTGGAGCGAGGTCATGGCACGATGCCTCTCGATGGCTGGTCTTACGAAAAAAGACGTGTTTCAGAATCCGATTCCGTATGGGACGTTCACCGGTGCCTTCGGGTTTCATTACGGTGCCCAGAAGGTTGGTGCGCTCGTGATCCCGTCCGGGCAGGGCCAGTCAGAGCGGCAGATAAAGCTCATGGAGTATTACGGGACGACGTTCATATCCGGTGTCGCGTCCTACGCGATGCGCCTCGGCCAGGTTGCCCTCGAGATGGGAATTGACCCGAAGAAACTCAAGGTGCGTCATGGGATTTTTGGCGCGGAGATGTTCACCCCCGGGCTGAAGAAGCGGATCACGGAGACCTGGGATATGGACGTGCATGATATTTACGGTCTGACGGAGATGTGTGGTCCTGGCGTGTCGGCGGATTGTGACCTGCATGACGGGCTTCATAGCTGGGAGGATCATTTCCTTGTGGAGTGCGTTGACCCGGTCACGCTCGAGCCTGTCGGTGTTGAGGAAGAAGGGGAGATTGTCCTTACCACGCTGACAAAAGAAGGGATGCCGCTTTTGCGGTACCGGACCAGGGATATCGCGAAACTCTATGACTCGAAGGTCTGTCAGTGCGGAAGGACCCATGTGCGGCATTCCATGATCAAAGGGCGTTCCGATGACATGGTGATCATCCGGGGGACGAACATCTATCCTGGCCAGATCGAATCTGTGCTGATGAAGAACCCCTTGGTGGGCGGGAACTGGCGCATGGTGCTGTCGACGGAGAACGACATCGACATGCTGACGGTTGAGGTGGAGACGAAGCAGCGACTCAGCCAAATCGAGTCAGAAAAATTATCGAAGAAACTCTGCAGCGACATCCAGTCGGTGATCGTGTTTACGCCGCGGGTCGAGGTCCTGCCGCCGAATTCGATTCTCGAAACTGGTTTAAAGGCAAAACGTGTTATCGACAACCGGAGAAAGGAATGGGAATGAAAGAGTCGGTGAAACAATTGCTCGGGCGGTCCGGTCCTTTGGCGGAAAACGAGGTGAAGGATCTTCTCCGTGCCTACGGCATTCCGACAACAACATACCAGGTAGTGCAGAATGAAAACGATCTTGGCCGGCTTTCCATGAGATTCCCTGTTGCCCTCAAGGTGTGCTCACCACAGATTTTACATAAGACCGATGTCGGTGGCGTGAAGCTGGACATTCAGACAAAAGAGGAACTAGTAAAGGTGTTCAAGCAATTCCGCAAGAAGTTCCCCACCGAGCCTCTCCTTGTCGACCAGATGGCGAAGAAGGGTGTCGAGATCATCGTCGGCCTTGTGCAGGATCCGACGTTCGGCCTCTCCATTATGTGCGGGGTCGGCGGGATTTTCACGGAGCTCTACAAGGACGTCTCGTTTCGCATCGTCCCGATCGACGAGTACGATGCGACGCAGATGATCGAGGAGCTCAAGGGAAAAAAACTACTGGAGGGGTTCCGCGGGATGAAAGCGAACAAGCAGTTGGTCGTTGATCTTGCGTTGCGGGTTTCAAAGCTTGGGGAGGACCTTATCGATCACATTGACCAAATGGATTTAAATCCTGTGTTTGTGTACGAAAAAAGCATCTGTGTTGTTGATGCGAAATTGATCTTGAAATAACGCATGAAGAAAGATGCGAGGTATGGGTATGAAGAAACAATCACGTGAGTATAAAGTCAAAGATATGTCCCTTGCTGAGTTTGGGAGAAAGGAAATCGAGATTGCCCAGAAGGAAATGCCTGGGCTTATGGCGGTGCGGGAGAAGTACGGGCCGAAAAAGCCGCTTCGGGGCGCACGGATCTCCGGTAGCCTGCATATGACGATTCAGACCGCGGTCCTCATCGAAACCTTGGTGAAACTAGGGGCGCAGGTGCGGTGGGCGAGCTGCAATATCTTCTCCACGCAGGATCACGCGGCAGCCGCGATCGCGAAGACCGGTGTGCCTGTGTTCGCGTGGAAAGGCGAGACGCTTGCGCAGTACTGGTGGTGCACGCAGAAGGCGCTGGATTTTGGTGGCGGAACCGGGCCTCACCTTATCGTCGATGATGGCGGTGATGCGACCCTTATGGTCCATAAGGGCGTGGAGGTGGAGCGGAACCCGGCGCTGCTACGAAAGGATTACAGTAAAGAGAACCTAGACTACGCGGAGCTCATGAGCTGCATAAAAAATACATACAAAAAAAACCCACGGTACTGGACGCGCATCGCGTCAAGCATCAAAGGTGTATCTGAGGAGACCACGACCGGGGTGCACCGCTTGTACCAGATGCTTGAAGCGAAGCAGTTGTTGTTCCCTGCGTTCAATGTAAATGATTCGGTGACGAAATCAAAATTTGACAATCATTATGGCTGCCGGGAGAGCCTTGCGGACGGTATTAAACGGGCGACCGACGTCATGATCGCGGGCAAAGTCGTCGTGATCTGCGGGTACGGCGACGTCGGCAAAGGGTGCTGTCAATCGATGCGCGGGTTTGGCGCACGTGTGATTGTGACCGAGATCGACCCGATCTGTGCGCTACAGGCTGCCATGGAAGGCTATGAGGTAAAAACCGTGGAGGACTGCCTTAGCGAGGGGGACGTCTACGTGACCGCGACCGGGAACAAGGATGTGATCACCCTGGAGCACATGAAGAAGATGAAGGATCAGGCGATTGTCTGCAACATCGGTCATTTTGATCATGAGATCCAGGTCAATAGGCTTGAGCGGATGCCTGGCATCCGACGGGTGAATATCAAACCGCAGGTGGATAAGTATGTGTTTCCGGACGGTCATGCGATTTTTGTTCTTTCTGAAGGAAGGCTCGTGAATCTCGGGAATGCGAATGGCCATCCGAGTTTTGTGATGAGCAATTCGTTTACGAATCAGGTGCTCGCGCAGATGGCGTTGTGGAGGGAGCGCCATGAGATCGGTGTGTACATGCTGCCGAAGGCGCTTGACGAGGAGGTCGCGCGGCTTCATCTGGGCAAGCTTGGGGTGCGGTTGACGAGGCTTTCCAAGGAGCAGGCCCGGTATATCGGGGTGAAGGTGGAAGGTCCGTACAAGTCCGAGCATTATCGGTACTGATGTGTTTGTAATCGCTGTGAATGTTCTAAAAAAAAGAGGAGAGGAAAGACGATAGGGAACAGGGAGGCAATTAAAAGATCCTTATGCGTCTTTCAATTTTTTTCCATATGTCGGATAACTCGTCTTCCCGATAATCATCAACGACGTTACACATACATATTATTAGTAGCGTGTACTATATTTAAAACTGTCGATTTTATTATCGGCAATCGTCGAATATTTGGTGGGGCGGAAGCCATACCTTAATCAAACACCTGCGTATTCGCATCAAAAAAGTAGTGGGACCATATGATCACCCTCATCGGCACCGGTCACGTCTTTGACCTTTCAACCGCACTCCTCGCTATATTCGAAGCAATAGAACCGGAGATCATCTGCGTCGAACTCGACCAGCAACGATACCAAGCGATGATTCTCCGACAAACCCAACCGGAAACCTACGAAAAGGCACGACAGAACCTCCCCTTCGTCTACAGACTCCTCGCGCAATTCCAGGAAGACATGGCAAAACAGTACGGCGTCCACGCGGGCGACGAGATGCTCACCGCAATCAATTACGCACAATCCCATCAGCTCCCCGTCGCCTTCATCGACACCGATGCACAAAAACTCTTCACCACCATGTGGCGGACCATGCCCATGACCGAAAAATTCAGACTCTTGCTCTCCGGGTTCGCAGGGTTTTTCGTGAGTAGGAGGCGCGTCGAACAAGAACTCGAAAAATACCAGGAAAACTATGCGACCTACCTCGAGGAAATTGGAAAAAGATACCCGACGATCAAACGCGTGCTCATCGACGAACGAAACGAGCACATGGTGGGTCGTCTTACGGAACTGCATGCGCAATACCAAAGAATCGTCGCCTGCATCGGCGACGGTCACGTCCCCGGGATTTCACAGATGTTCCAAGCCAAGCAGATCCCCGTTGAAACCATCCGGCTTTCAGAACTTCACACCCAACAGCCGAAAAACACCGATGGGACCACAGCGCATTTCTCGTTCAAGTACGAACCAATCTGATTCTCTAGCGTACTTTTAAAAATCACCCAACCATGCTTCTCTATCATTAATCCTTTATTGGGCCTGTAGCCTAGCCTGGATTGGGCGGCAGTCTCCTAAGCTGCAGATCGCGGGTTCGAATCCCGCCAGGTCCGTTCATCTCTCTCGGAGGAAATTCAGTCAATACGGCCTTTTTTTGGCTTCTATTGATTTTTTCGTATTTCTCTTACCCTTTTTTGGCTTTGAGGACACGAGAGATCCAATCATACGGCGCGAGTAGATAGTAGTGCTTTGCATCCTTGATGTACCCCATCGTTATCTCTATTTTGGTGTGTCCGAGCCAGTCTCTGACTTCGTACTCATCAAAGGTTTTGTGTTCAAGTTTGGTTCTGATGAGGCGCGATACTGCAGAAAAGTGTCTTGAGCAGTAGTTGTAGTACTGCGGAAATACGGTTTGTATTATTGGAGCTGCTTTTCTGTTTAACAGTTGTATGAGTAGATCTGTGGTGAATGGTTTTCCATCTGGTTTGAGATAGAGATAGTCTTCGCTGTATTGGTTTTCTACTTTTGGTCTCCAGCTGTCGATCCAGTTTTTGAATGATTTTCTGTATCTGCTTGTCATGATTTCTGCTGGTGAAATGTTTCTGCTTACTCTATAAAATATGATAACCCAGAAGAGCAGGATATGTCGTTATGCGATAATGCTTCAAAGAGATTAAAAAATTGATTTTACAAAAGGATTTGAAAATCGATTTAAAACAGTATTATTGTATAAAAAAAATAGTAAATTTGAATTAAGATATAGAGTTATTAATAAAATGCATTTTTTAATGTCTCACGTTTTACCTGAGATCCCATCAATTTTTGATTTTTTAATGATCGGAGAATTCGATCCTTATATTAATATTGCAATTGAAAAAATGTATGCAGCTAATTACCTAGAAAATAATTCTGATTTTTCCGAATTATGTAAATATCACGCCTATCTTTTAAGACAAGAAGCTGAAAACTGGACAAAAATCACTGAAGATTTTAATATATTTATGAAGAAAGGCATATTTCACTTCCTCGTGCTTTATTGCTTATGAATAAAATGGCAGATACTATGGATAACATAATAGCTATTGAAGAAGCTATTATTACAGGTCCATCTGAAGATTAATTATTAAACGATACTTCGACAACTCTTTTACACTAACCCAAAATGACCTCACCTCAATTAACAGTATCTCACATATCTGTTATTATTTCAATAATGTTTGTTGATTTTTGTTTATTTTTAGTCTTTTGAATAGTTGTTCAGCCGTCATATAGCCAAGACAGACCCAACCGGGATCTTCGATGAGCGCGACGAAAATAAAAACTGGTATTCTATCCACGGGAGGGTTATAGGCTCTCATTCCTGTTACAAGACCTATGCCTTCTATGAGTGCCCAGATGCCCATTGCAAAAACGAACATTTTAACTGCCCGTTTATTTTTTGTATATAGTGCTATTCCCAAGACAGTCAATGTGATACCAAGTACCACGAGGAAATATAGATAGTTGACCTCACGAGATACGTGCGCCGGTGACATAAGCCATTCTAGGATTCCCGTTTTCTCACCTCCTCTTTGTACTCCGATAGGTCTATTAGACCTACTTTATCTGCGAAAATTGCCATAACTATCAAACCAGGTCCGCCCTCGGTTATAGCATGATATAATAGTTCAGCTACTGATAAAAAACTGTAGTGTCTGAGTCCTGTGCTAAAAAGAACTACTTCCCAAATGAGACCTATTAACGCTGCACCAAGCCACAGAAGCATGGAGAATTTGAATAATCGATATCTTCTTGATAACCATATTGCAAAAATTGTGAAGAAAAGCATGAATATGTAGAAAATCTGTGTTTGAAAGGATCTGGATATCGTTATGTCTTTTAGGAGCCATGTCATTATATCCATATAATGTCCTCGTTTTTAATCTAAACAAATCTGTTAATATTTTCGGTTACATTATACTTGCGGTTGCAGTAGTTTTCCATAGAGAATGACATTAAACAAAATGTACCATATAAACGGGAAGAAAATAAGGAATATTGTAGGACGTAAATCAATCAATGAATATAATGATATAACAAGCATAAAATAAGAAGATATCTCATGCACACTGAACAATCTTTTTAATCTGGATCTATCAAATATTGAGGAATGTAAGAATTTGTACATTGTTAAAAATACTGTAACAGCAAAAAAAACAATTAAAGTTATCTGGATTGCATATTTGTAAGAGAGAAAAAAACTTATTTCTGGTTGAAAACACAATGAGACAATCAATCCAATAAAAATAATTTTAATAATACAGGAAAAAACTGCGAATGTTTTAGTAACTTTCAACCTGCCGTTTTGTATAGTTACTCCCATTCTTGTCGCCAACGTCTTCGCACCAGCTATGGTATCATGGTCAACATCTTTTAGTCCACCCTCCACCGCATTATTAAAAACAATATGAACAAAATATATGGAACAAACAATGTAAGTCAATGTGGTAAAATCATGAGATACAGTACTTGCACCCATCAAACAAATGAAAAAAAACCCGAGACCTAAAATAAAATCTGAACCTGGTATTTTTTTACCGTAAGCATCGTATATCCCGCCTAGAAGAATGGCAAACAGAAGAAACAATATTGGAAGCACGGATGGAAAGAAATAAATTGTCAGAAGACAGGAAGAGGCACATGATAGTAACGAAATAAAAAGAGCGACCTCTTTGGGTACAATGCCGCTGACAAGCGGTTTCTTCTTGAGATCTATAGATTTTTTATCGACCTCAACATCTACATACTCATTTAAAACAAATCCGTAGATGTGGTACAAAAAACCGATGAAAAACAGGATGAGAAGAAGAAAAATATCATGTTGACCCATAACAAGACTACCAACGATGGGAGTTAGAGCCGTGACAGCGGCAGTTTGAAGCCTAGGCAGTCGAAGATATTCGAGCATTCTATTTTTTAGATTCATTTTCCTCACTTAAACGGGTATTGTTAAATCGCCGGCATCAGTCTGCCATATATAGTAATCAGGAATACACCCAACCATATGACGGGTAAAACAACCAGGAATAATGCAGCCACATAACCTATAAAACCTGTGAGAAGAATTGGAATTATCATGAACGTAAACATCTCATGAAATCCGATAGCGCGCATGATTTTTTCCCTATTAAATATCTTCATCGTAAGGAATCGTATCATGAAAACAACTGCTATGGCAATGAGCAATATAACTATATAAAACTGCCATTTCTCATAATTTATCCAAACGGTAACAAAAGGTAAAATAGTCAATGATACGTGCACTATTTTCAGGAGAAAAACATATGCTATAAAACTTTTTGAAACGGTAAAACGCTCTCCTTTTACTCTTACTCCCAATCTAAGAGATGTGCTCAATCCACCTGCAATAAAATCGTGATCAACATCCTTCAATCCTGCAACTATATTTTGTATCAGAGTTTGAGTAAACGCAAGAAGTGCTATAGTATAAACAAACGGATTGAAATCAGTTGTTACAGAGAATCCTCCATATAATGCTACGAAGAACAACATGAGACCTAATGGATAATCGGCGTGAGGCAGTTTTTTTCCTAAATAGTCATATATCCATCCTAGAAGAAATGCAGCAAGACTAATACCTATGAGAATAATCGCTTTGTTTAAGAAGAAAACTGGCGTTAGAACTAGCACAAGAACAAATGACGAAATGACAATTGCTCGTGATCCCCTGAAACTTATCGAACCATTAATGAGTGGTTTGCTTTTAAGATCTTTAGAAATTTTGTCAATCTCAACATCCTGCACTTCATTTAATACAAATAGATAAATATGAAATAGAAAACCAATTAAAAAGAGGTCAAGATAATGATAAAGAGAGATAGTTATTCCTGTTGCCGCTGCTGTACAGACAGGCGCTAACCCTGTTAAAACAGCCGAGTGTATTCTTCCGAGCTTGAAATATGTCCTTATTTTACTGAGATACATAAGCTCGTACTAATTATCCTTATCAAATAAATAGTTATCTTTTCTGTAATGTCAAGTGTGATTGCCAACATTACATAATATACAGTTGAGCAGGACATGCTTGAATTCCTGTGTTATATCGTTCGTTATTATACCAAGCTCGATACTCTTCAATCAGTGATATTGGATCTTCGAACACTTTATCTAACGGAAGGAATTCTTCATTGAAATTCCGGATACAACGCTCAATTTTGCCTTTACATTGTGGATAAAAGGGTGGCGCATGAATCACTTCAACTCTTCGAGCGGATTTCATGCACCATTCTGTGAATTGATCTCTAAATTGGGGGCCGTTATCTGTTAATATTTTACTAGGTTTCCTATACTTGATGACGCAGTTTTTCAGCTCCTGGGTGACCACATCTGTGGTCACTTTTTGGAAGAATTGAACAGAGAGGAGATACCGTGAGTAATCATCTAGGATCAGTAGTGCGTTCACGCGCTTTCCATTTATGAGGAATGGTCCTTTGATGTCGATCTGCCAGAGGTCATTGGGGTGTTCTGCTCTGAAAAATTTCCATTCTTTTTTGTTTTTCTTATATGGTGAACCATTCCTCTGGCGTTTTCGGAGGATGGTATTGATGGCTTGTCTGCTAACAGTTATGGTTCTCCATGTTGTAGAGAGAACAGTTACTATGAAATATCTGAGATATGGTGGGGGATGTATCAATGCCATCTGTATCCTTTGGGTTCCCCAATGAAATGTATCTCGCAGCAGTAGAATGATGTCTTCAATAATGGGTGTAATTTTTCGATGTCTTCTATGTGGTTTTCGCGATTTATCCTTGAAGTTTTTTCTTCCTGGGTGGCGTATTCTTTTCACCCAGTTCCACACGGTCCATCGGTGGACGTCGAACATGTCTGCGATGTCTTTAGTGTGGTGTCCTTTTTTGTAAGCTTTAACTATTCGTTCTCGTATTTCTGGTGTGAGTGATCCCATCCCTTTTCATCCCAAGAATAGGGATGTGATCACTTCATTGTTAATGTTTTTGCGAAAATGTTGGTGATGTCACTTTACTTTACATTTTCCATCTTATATCTCCTGATGCCAGTAGCAAATCTAATCTAGTAATCTATTGTTATATATCCTGTGAATAAACTATCGTCATGGTTTAGAATAATCCGTCCTCCCATCGTTTTTATAAGTTGTCTAGGGGTGCTTGTGGGAGCATTGAATAGCACTGTATATCTACATGAAGAAATTTCATTTTTTCAGATCATTATGATACTACTTGGATCAGCATTTCTTTCATCAGGTTTGATGGTTCATAATGACGTAAAAGATTTGAAATCAGATGAAATAAATAGACCACATAAACCACTTCCCAGCAGATTTATAAAAGTAAGAACAGCAAGTGTGGTGGGGATCCTTCTGATGCTTTTCTCTATCATTATTGCTCTACTTATAAATATAAAAGATAGTAATTCGTTAAATTGGCGATGCGGATTTCTAACCTTTGTTGTCATGGTTATTGGGTTATATTATAATCATTATGGAAAATATCATGGAATTCTTGGTAATATAGCTGTGGCGTTGGGTGTTGGTGCTATTCCTTATTGGGGCGCTATGGGTGTTTTTCCTTCTGAACCTTTTTTGATACTGCCTCTTGCTATCGCAATTTTTGTTCAAGAGATAGGTAGAGAGATAATGGTAAATGCAGGCGATTATATTGGCGATCTTAAGGCAGGTTTTAGAACGCTGCCTGTACAAGTCGGTAGAAAGCGGTCTATGTATATTGCTTTGTTATTTTATTTAGCATTTATTCCCCTTTATCCTCTGCCTGCCTTTGATTGGACGGGACTTGGCATACCTAAAATATTTGGCCCGATCTATCTAGTTGGAGGAACTGTTTTTGTGATATCTCTGCTACTAACATGGATTTTGACCTATCTGGTGGTCTTACAAAACGATGAAAAAAAGATATGGCATGCATTTGAGAGATATGAGCGGACTGGGACTCGTGTTATGGTGATTATCTTCCAAGTAATACTGTTGTTGGAAGTATTTTATTAAAAACTTTTATGTGAGTCCTATTTCTTCGATTTGATGTATTGATCTATTGCTCTTGCTGCACGTTTACCAGCACTCATAGCAAAAATAACTGTTGCTGCACCTGTTGCAATATCGCCGCCAGCAAACAGCCCAGGAATTGTTGTTCTTCCGTCGTCATCGGCAATGATATTACCATGCTTTCCAACCTGTAGCCCTTTCACTGTATGTGGTATCAGTGGATTCGGGCTCTGCCCAATCGCAACGAGTGCGGTATCTATCTTCATTTTTTCTTCAGAACCGGGTATTGGTACAGGTCGTCACCGACCAATTTCATCAGGTTCACCAAGTTGCATGTTTATGTATTCCACTTCGACAAGATGACCATCTTTGTCTTCATAGAAACGAATCGGGTTTGTCAATAGTTTAAAAATCACTCCTTCTTCTTTTGCATAATTAAACTTCCAAAAAAAGAAAAAAATTAAAAAAGGGTTTTAGTGAGAAAAGAACCGACTTATACGTTATTGTAGATTTCAATAGTCCGTTTTTTGGCTGTCTACTGACCATTTTTTCTCCGAGAAAACAGTCCTACTTCCGCCAGGTCCGCTTCACTCAATAGGAGAGATCTAGCTTAACAGAGCCAAAAACCGCGTTCTGTTGGTTTTCTCCTAATGGGCAATTATCGTTTATGTGTGATCTGCATCTACTTTTTTCTGTGGTTTCATGGCAGTCGCTATCCAATCCATTGGAGCTTGGTTGTAATACATTTCTGCATGGTGGATGTAGTTTTGTGTGGTTTTCATATCAGTGTGCCCAAGCCAGTTTTGTACGGTGAATACATCAAAATTTCCTGTTTCTCTTTTGGTTTTAATGAGTCGCGCTATCGTGTACCAATGCCTCTTGTCATAGGGCTTAAATTTCCTTTGCTGTGTTCTGCAATAGCTACCTTTCCCTCGAACGGCGTGGTGCTTCCTTCAAATAAGGCTCTATTTGCAACTACAAAAGTGTTCATTACAACAAATAACGTTACTGCAACTACTATTGCTACTATAGATAATGCAGTCCTAAGTTTTCTCGATCTAAGATTTTTCAATGCTATATCAAACATATAATCCCACCTTTTATATTACTTCTGTTGTCCGTATATTCATCAAGCGAGCAATTTCACTTAACATGTTATATCCGAACTTAGTTCGCATATCATTCAAAATCATTATACCCAAGTCATATGAAGTTACCATTTTATACTCATCACCCCTTTGTTTGTAAAGTATCCAAAGGGTTTTTTATCTTACACAATTCTCTATTACTTACATGCGTATGTAATTCTGTTGTTTTAGAACTTTTATGTCCCAATAATTCTTGAATGTATCGCAGATCCACTCCGCTCTCTAAAAGATGGGTAGCAAAACTATGTCTAAACGAATGAGCTGTAGCATTCTTCTTAACACCTGCTTTTTTACAAGCAGCTGAAAATATTTTCTCAACAGATCGAATGGTCAAGTGTTTCCCTCGATCCGTAGATGGAAACACATACTTTGACTGACCGTATTCTTTTAGATACACATGCAGAGTTTCTACTGCAACATCTGAAAGTATCGTATAACGGTCTTTTCTCCCCTTTGCACTTCTAATATGAATAAGTTTTCTCTGAAAATCTCTATCCTCAAGTCTCAACTTTACAACTTCACTTACTCTTAAACCAGCAGAATACATAAGCATCAACATCACTTTATGTTTCAGATTTGAAACAACAGAGAGAATACTTGAAATTTCACCTTGATTTAAAACCACAGGTAGCCGCCTATCCTTCTTAGGTCTCTCAACCTCTCTATGTATATTAGAGTAATAGACGACATTAGTTTTTTTGACAAATTGATATAGCAAAATTCTGTTGTGTTTCTACAGATGGGATGAATGAAATCGGGGAAATCCGCCAAACTAAAAGAGAGGGAATGGATCATCAAACTATCGAATGAAAGATAAGAAAAAAAAGATAGAGAGGGGGGTTTCCCCTCGACGATGCCGGTTCTCCTACTTTTCACTAAGGTGTTTTTATGAAGATTAGGAGTACCATCGCGTTCTGTGTCTTCGTTGCTGAGTCTGCAGTGACGGTAATCGTCACAGCAGTTCCGAAACCGAAGATGAGTTTCGAGGTGACCGATTGATTTCCGCCCCACGACACGTTGGTTGCTGCTCCGCTGCCGGTGTTCTTGATCACTGCCTTGACTTTGAACAATCCGCCGGTAATCGCTCCAATCTCGATGACTGGTCCCGCGGTGATGGTGATGGCATGCGCTGGTGACCAGCCGCTCTCAGCACCGTTGGTATCCTTCGCTTTGACTGTCACGGCGTAACTGCCCGCAGACGCCCATGCGTGCGAGGCAGTTGCAGTTCCTCCAGAAGAGTAGGGTCCGAGCCAACTGCTCTGATTCCCGTCGCCCCAGTCGAACATGAAGTAGATGTCATCTCCATCGGGGTCAGTGGTAGTTGCGCTAAATGAGTAAGATACCCCGGTGGAACCGCTCGTTGGTCCGGTTGGTGCAGGTGGAGTGACTGGCGGTTGATTCGCTGAACCGCCAGTGAGTACAAAGGATACATCATAGTAAACGCCTGAAAATGCGGTATGGCCTGCTGTCCATTTGGGATAACCTAGGTCAGGTTGACTGCAATACACTTCGCTTGTTCCAGCTTTTGTTGAAGTAAGCCAGAAAATATTGTCTGTTGCTGTTGGATAAAATTCTGCCCACCACTTTCCAGCTGCTAATGAGATATCATCAAACGTACAGGTAATGAGAATCTCCCGTCTAGTAAAGTACGTAGCGCCAGTGAGTACCCCAGTATAGGTGCAAACTTTACTTGCATAAGGGGTCGTGGATGGTATTCCAGAGCTGTCGGGATAGAAAGAGACGCTGACTCCTAATATCGCTTCGGGTCCGTAATTGTAATAGGTTACTACTCTCCAAGACCCACCATTAACCACCTGGGCTGAAGAAAGGTCGATATCATCAACAATCTCCCGGTTATATGTCGACCATCCACCAACTGAAAGCCCGTTTCTTGCATCTGGTAGTGAATTATTCCAAATCTCACCTCTTCCGGTGGTGCCTACGGTTTTGACCAGATTGTTTGGTTCTGCAATACTACATAAGGTAATATTGCCACTGGTATCTTTATTTACAATCCCAGCCACTGATCCTACAGCAGCGCACATCAGCATGCATATTAATATACTTACTATTTGTTTATTCATTTTTGTTTTGACCTCCCTTTATTTTTATCAGTCAATAACGTATAACGGGAATTTAAATCTTTCTCCATTGGATATTTATCGTCTTTTCCCGAAATTACTTCCTCCTGGAAAATGAAATACATGATTCAGCATCCATGCGGAAGCTGAATCAAAAGAAAATACAATGGATCATCAAACTATCGAATGAAGGATAAGAAAAAAAAGATAGAGAGGGGGGGTTTCCCCTCGACGATGCCGGTTCTCCTACTTTTCACTAAGGTGTTTTTATGAAGATTAGGAGTACCATCGCGTTCTGTGTCTTCGTTGCTGAGTCTGCAGTGACCGTGATCACCGTTTTTCCGAGACCGAGGATGAGTTTCGAGGTGACCGATTGATTTCCGCCTGCGGCGAGAGTTGCAATGGTTCCGTTGGATTGTCTTCCGAGGATGATGATGCCACCGGTCAACTTGATGCCCCACGACACGTTGGTTGCTGCTCCGCTGCCGGTGTTCTTGATCACTGCCTTGACTTTGAACAATCCGCCGGTAATCGCTCCAATCTCGATGACTGGTCCCGCGGTGATGGTGATGGCATGCGCTGGTGACCAGCCGCTCTCAGCACCGTTGGTATCCTTCGCTTTGACTGTCACGTCGTAACTGCCCGCAGACGCCCATGCGTGCGAGGCAGTTGCAGTTCCTCCAGAAGAGTAGGGTCCGAGCCAAATGCTCTGATTCCCGTCGCCCCAGTCGAACATGAAGTAAATGTCGTCCAATTCAGGGTCCGTCGTGGTTGCGCTAAATGAGTACGATACCCCGGCGGAACCGCTCGTTGGTCCGGTTGGTGCACCTGGAGTGACTGGCGGTTGATTCGTTACTGCATTTCCAAGCTCCATAAGGAATATTTTGTCACAAAGCGTTCCTTGAACCATCCCACCTAATGTTACTTTACCGGGGATAATATTTGTCGCGTAGAAGTCTCCCCCTGCAATCTGCGCAGTACAATTTCCTACTAATGGTAGTACGTATGTTTTTCCAGTTAATGCCTGGGTATGGTAGTTGTATTCTTCGAATGTGGTTTGCGGCGTTCCTACCTGATCGAATATCCATATCGAGTCATTGACGGGGTCATAGGCCATTCCATAGACTGCAGTTAAACCAGGATTCGTTACTGGGGTTATTGGCGATCCGCTTGGTGGAAATTTGTAAAAACTTGTAGCGAAACTACCGGAGTAGAACATATTTTCCGTTGGTACCCATGCAAGTGCGCGAATAACGGTCATGGGAGAGATGGCGGAAAACATCAATGTCGTTGCTCCGGTTGCTGGGTCGATCTTCCAGAGACCGTTTTCACTTCCCGCATACAAGTAGGTACCATCAAAGGCCATATCTCGCATGCCCCATGTACTGGACGGCTGACTTGGTTGAGGATATGTTGCAAGTCTTTGACCGTTAGTATCCCACTTTTCAATAAAGTATGGTGCAGCAGGACCAAGACAACAACCTGTAGACCAGAAATATTGTCCATCCCATTCAGCTCCAAGGTTACCAGCTTGATTAGTCCAATTGTGTTGAACATCAAATTGTAGGAGAATATTACCAGCTTTATTCGATGTTGTTTGGGATAGATCTGAAATTACATCTGCGCTATCACTAATATTCATTTTCGCTGTTACGATTGATACCGTAACGGACAGCAGCATACACATTATTATACATATAATTTTCTTCATCTATAATTCCTCCTAAATTACTATTTTTATATAAGGAGATTCTGTTTAAATAATTAACGGTCTTAGGCAGGAAAATGGTGTTAAAATAAAAAAGTCAAAAAATTAAAATATTTTATATATAATATATTATAATTTAAAAAATAAAAATATGAATGTTCTTTAATAGAATAATTACTAATAAAATATTATAATCGCGACTGAGATGCTAAATTGGAAATATTTATGACAAACCCACATTCCGCACTTATCTCATGAATATGTCAATTATCATACATTTTACGCATTGTTCCCACTCAGAGCCGCTCTTCTCACTGCCCCGAGGCACTTAAACGTCTCGTAAATCTGTTTTTCCCTATCGATTATCACGTTCTATCCGATATTTGCAACACAATACATCCGTTCATACTCTACTCCAAATAATGCAAGTATTTTCCGTGTTACCTCCCTCAAATTCATCACTTCAAGTCGTCCTCCACCACGCTCATCGTAGAGAATGGTGACACCTTCAAAGATCTGAAAAATCCGTCGCATCGTCGGCGTTTTCGTTGGTTTACCTTTCTGATCCAGGAGTGTTTCATCCATCTTCTTTAACGCTTCTCGTAGTTTCCGCTCTGCGATCGCATAGATCAGTAATGCCAGCCCCATGATCATCACCATCGCCTGTATCCGCCGTTCCGTTTTCAGGAAAACTGCATGGGCGAAGAACAAGGGGTCTTTCAGGAATCGGAATCCTCGTTCTACCTGTTGTTGATCCTTATACGCTTGCAGTGCGTCTTCGTCAGTGAGTTTTTCAGGATCCAGTTCTTTGGTTGCTACGATGAACTGCCCGAGGCTCCGTTGGTGATGGTGCACTTTTTTATCGTCCTTTTCAGCTGTTGCCGTTATCTGATAGACTGCTCTGGTGTCACCGGTTTTTGGTCTTCCTTTACCGTCATGTTTCTTCCGTTGTTTCTCCAGGAGATGTATATCCTGGATGCGATGGTATTTCCATTTCTTTGCGAGTCTGTTTAACGTCGAGAGTCCATCTTCTCGGCATTGAAACTCTTGATGCGAGAGATGCCATAACGCTGTTTCCACCTGTTCCTTTTCCTTCTGGATTTTCTTTTCCAGTTTTTTCTTCTCCCGATCATATGCCTGCTTGGAGAAAACAACGATCCATCGTTGCGGTATTCCTGCATACGTCATCGTGGTGCTCTGCAGAGAGTATCCCTTCATCGAAGTTGCTTTCATCGTCTTCGGATTTGAATTCAAGAGGGTTTCTTGTGCGACAAGCAGGGTCTCAGGAACTCGGGTCACCCATATAATGTCCGGGGGAAGCGCCTTAAGGTTCGTCTCGTGTAAAATGCACTATCCCACACCCAGATTCGATCCTTACCCCAGGTCTGCATTAGCATCGTTCCATATGTCTGGAACAGATCCCGGAAATGATCTTTATCTGAAGTGTTCCCACTGAGCCCTTGGACAAACACAGGAAGACCTTGTGAGGTCACCATCGACACGACAAATTGCTTCAAATCAACACGATGATCTTTCGGATACCCATAGGTAATCTGTATAGGGACTATCTCATCATCATGCTCGTACTTGCCATGAACGCTCATGCTGGTGGTATCACTATGAAAGAACCGATCACCTTGTGTGCAGGTCTGAGCATTAGATGCCACGCACATGAAAATCTCTTCAACCCACATCCCGCTTCACTCAACCGAAGAAAAAACCTCTTTTCCTACTTTTAAATAAGATCGATAGAACTGAATTACTACGATAACAGCGAATAATCCCATCATCATCACCGCCCATGGAATTACATACATCACCTGTTCACCCACCGCATACATTCCATAGATAATTAATGAAGCTAGGTAGAGGGCGACTACTAGAAGTGTGTACCTCGATCGTTTTTCTCCGCCTATGTAGATCTGGCTTTTCTTTATGATATGAAGATAGACGCTGTAGAACACAAAGGTTACTGCAGTGATTTCTATCCATCCTTCATAATTCCATAGAGGGATACCATAATAGAATCCACCACTAGGCCAACTCCAAGCACCCATTGCAACCATGACTGGATCAATAATTAAATCCAAGGACGCCATGATCAAGCCAGCTATAATCCCCATTCCAACAATTCTAAAAAACCATTGCAGGGAGACTACCTCTTCGGACTTGTGAGTTGTCCTGACCCTGTTGAAAATGATATTTGTCATCGTGAATGTACAGTACAGAAATATTGACCAGACAAGCGGTATGACATAAGGGACTTTACCAAAGAATTTCGGCCCCAATAGATCACTATAATAGCTTGTACACCCTACCAGCCCGCCAAATCCCAATGCATCAGTGTATTCATAGAGGAGAGGTATGCCATAGGCAATCAAAAAAAAGACTAGCAACTCACGAGCCCCTAAGGTTTTCCATCCATGAATGAGAACAATACCTAAAAAAAGTAGAATACACACTATTATAAATGGCGTTTCTGAAAGCGGAGTATTTAGAATTTTACTTAGAAAAAAATAAACTCCTATTACAACAAGTAAAATGGTCATTATTATGTTAGTATTCATCTTTTGCATTAGGTCACATTTATCATTTTATTTCACACCTAATTTTTTATAAAACAGAGGAACATTATGAATTATGCAGCTACTACATAACTGAACAGATTTTTCAGGATTTATAAAACCATCATCTAAGTGTTTTGATATATATTTATAATTTTTTACCATAAAACAATCTGGCCCAGGCGTATTGAAAACGGTATTCATTCGTCTCCAGATAACACTCATTTCTTCGTTTTTTACATTACCAAATGAAAGAGGAGTAAATGAACAAGGACAGATATTGCCACTTGCGGTGACGTGTATGTATTGATAACCTCCACAACACCCTATTAACTGTTTACTTTCTCGATATGGATACGAAAGTACTCTCAGATATCTTTTCTTTTTATTTACTTTTTTTTGTATGTGTACCAGCTGCTTTCTCTCTTTATTTGTTAGAATGACCTCATCTTTATCCATAATTTTTCCAACAGGTATTGGTTCAAGAATAAGCACTTCATCTGCTCCTTGTTTTCCAGCGAATTTGATAAAATCCCAGATATCCCCTGTTTTAATTCTTTCTTTTGTAGCAACCGTAGAAATGCCAACGTACAGCCCTGAATTTTTAGCGTTTTTTATACCTTCTAATGCTCGTTTATATGAACCATCGAAATTTCTAAGTTTGTCTTGTATCTTTTTATTGGTATGTTCTAAACCTATAATAACCCCAAAAAGACCTGCTTGTTTTAGATCCTCTGCTTTCTCTTTAGTCAATCCATAACCTGTAGTAAATAAAACAACTGAGGATTTATCAGCATCTATTTTTGAGATAATCTCACATATATCTTTTCTTAAAAGTGGTTCTCCACCAGTAAATGCGATAACAGAGGTGCCTAACTCTTGGAGCTTATATAAGATTTTTATGGCATCCTCAGTAGGCATATCTTCTTCTTTTAAACTGTTAATATAACAATGCCAGCAGTTATACATGCATTTATTAGTAATTGAAAATGAAGCATAAATTGGGATTACCTCTTGTTCTCTAGTTGAATGTAATGCTTCTATTAATCTGTCAAATGCTCCACTTGGAAATGGTGGTAAATCAGAAGAAATAACAAACTTACCATCATGTAAGCTCAACTTCTCATATTGTGACTTTATTAACAAATAAAGTAGGAATTTCTTTGGAAATAGTGTTATGTTTTTTTTTCGTAAAATTTTAAATGCCTGATATTGAAGCCTTGTTTTTTCTAGCATTGTTATTTAATTCCTAATTTTTTATAAAATAGAGGAATTTCACTTGAGGGACATTTTTTACATACCTCAAGTGATTTTTCATATGATAATGGATACTCTCCATTTCCTATTTGCCTAACAAGTTTGTGGTTTTCCAGCATGAAACAAAAATCTCGTGGTTTGTTAAACATGCAATTCATTTTTTGCCAAAGATTTTCAATAGGTTCTTCTTGAATGTTGCCAAAAATTAATGGTGTAAAATCACATGGTTGTATGTTTCCATCGGCATCAATATAAACCATATTATATCCTGCAGTACATCCTATGACTTCTTTGCTTTCAAAATATGGAAATACTGAAACTTTTGGATAATTTTTGTATTTTCTATTTTTGTTTATTTGTTTGTGGAATTCAATTAGTTGCTTTCTTTCATCGATAGATAATACACAGTTATCAGTATTGAAGAGTTCACCTACAGGGGTTGGCTCAAACATCATTATCTCTTGAACGGAAAGGTTCTTTGCGATCTCGAGCATCTTCCAAACTTCGTTGTTTTTTAAAATATCCTTGGTAATGACACATGACAAACCAACATAGAGATTAGCCTTTTGAGCATTTTTTAATCCTTTTATTAATATGTCATATGCTCCTTTATACCCTCTAAGGTTGTCATGAATTTCAGGTTTATAATGATCTAAACTCATCATTACTCCAAGAAGACCTGCATCTTTCAACTCCTTAGCTTTTTCTTCGGTTAAACCATAGCCTGAGGTGAACATAAACACTGAGGAACGATCATCTATACTAGCAATAATTTCTACGAGATCTTCTCGAAGAAGTGGTTCTCCTCCGGTGATTGAAAACGTGCATGTTCCCATTTCTTGAAATTTTTGTATTGTATCAACTATTGTTTTAAGTGGTAAATCTTTTCCTTTTCTTGGAGCGGCACTGCAATGCCAACAGTGATATCTGCATTGATGTGTTACTGCGAAGTCTACAATTACTGGGATATTAATTCCTTCTTTTGCTTTGATTCCGGCTTCAAGAAATCTATCGAATGCCTTACTTGGATATGGAGGGGCATGTATGGAAAAGAGTAATTTATTTTCAAATTTGATGAATTTTTCGTATTTGAAAATACCGACGAGGTCGAATAACGTTTTTTTTGGTATTTTTTTAATCTGTTTATTTCGCAGCATTTTTAATAAATTTATTAGAATAAATGGTTCCATATTTATACCGTCGATATCGTAGGCTTTAGTATCTATTGTATAACCGTAAAGAAACGTTTATATAATAATCTTATCTATTTATAAATATGAAATATAAAATATCGGTACTTATTATAATAATATCATTAATTATGGGTATAGGTTGTATCACTCTTGGTTTTTCTTATCCAAAAAACATTGTTTTTCATGGATTTACAATCATGGGAATCTGTGTACTCTTAGGGATAGCAGTAAAAACCATGGATCAACTGATCGATGAAATAAAAATTAAGTCATACAGAATATGGATTATACCACTAGCCATCTTTATACCGAGTTCTATGGCGTATCTGGCATTAACAGAGGCGCCAGTAGTCGGTATGGTCATCGGTACGGTGATAGGATTAATAATAATAGGAAAAATAGATCATCCAGCGTACATCGCAAGCATCATTTTATTTATAACACTAGTTTTTTCCGCCTATGTTTTGCATATAATAAATATAGAAGTAGCAACGTTTTACATCATACCAGTAGCTGCAACCGGATCATTCCTTGATGAATTCGGGCATGAACGATGGAAAAGCAACAAAAAAAGTATCACCTTCATATTTAAACACAGATTCTTCTTGAAAACGTTTGCCTTTTTTGGTGTCATACTCGGTTTCGCTCAGCCTATTCATTTCATAGGATTTCTTTGTTTTGACATTTTTTATGATCTTGTAGATACAGCGAGTCGATATGATGCTAATAGCAAAAAGTTCGTTCCAGCTGAACTTTCTCAAGCGGAATTAAATAAAAGAGGTTAACAATGCGTAATCCACTTGTTAAACCAATAGCTACGTGGTACTCCAAACAATGCTCCATTTGTGGGACTCCTCGTATCGAAGCACTATTACACAATTGTAACGAAAAAATAATCTGCCCAGAATGCAAAAAACACCTTATTTTTGGAAGCATCCTATTCAAAATACTACTGATGTCTATGAAAATAGACAGTAGCGAACTAGGTGATTTATCTTCCAATGCAGAGGCGATGGCATCAATCCGCGCATTTTTCCGCAGCATAAGTAAACAAGGACGTATCGCGATCAAATTTGGTATACCAATTTATGCGGTATTTGATATTACAAACAAATGTAACTTGAGCTGTCTTCATTGTTATTCCTCAGAACAACAAGAAGAATTAACAACAACTGATGTGTATCATATATTGGACAAGCTCTCTACAGCAGGAGTAGGAATGATCGATTTTGGGGGAGGAGAGCCACTCCTAAGAACAGATATCTTTGATATTTTGACGTATTCAAAACACTTAGGGCTCTATACATCGATTTCAACCAATGGAATACTCCTCGATGAAA
>Ga0315279_10002947_pt1 | contig 24552 bp, 6 predicted proteins | sample YL17G06_20_MG_FD_203694 | JGI IMG/M metagenome (GOLD analysis project Ga0315279, IMG submission 203694) | Sediment microbial communities from Yellowstone Lake, YNP, Wyoming, USA - YL17G06_20 | ecosystem: Environmental > Aquatic > Freshwater > Lake > Sediment | place: USA: Wyoming | collected...
GGATGGCATAGGCCGCCTCGGCAAAGCGGCCCATGGCGGCGTAGGCGCGCCCCAGCGCGTACCAGGCGGCGTCGGTGGGCTTCAGCCGGACGGCTGTTTCGTACTCCCGTAGCGCCTCGGGCAAGCGGTTGTTGGCCTGCAATAGCTGGCCGCGGGTCAGATAGAGGTTGCCGTCGTCGGGGTAGATACGGCGGGCCCGCTCCAGCGCTTCCCACGACTCCTCGTCGCGCTCCAGCATGTAGAGCACCGCGCCGGCATTGGCCCAATAGTTGTACAACTGGGCCGCACCGCCGGCCAACGCTGCCGCAGGGCCGAACGGCTGCGTCTGGCAATCGATCTTCAGCCGGCTGATCCACGGCATGTTCTCGGGCCGGCTGCGAACGAAGATGACCGCCACCTCATCGAGGTACACCGGCGCCCATTCGCTGCTGCGGCAGAACTTCAGCAGTGGAATACTGCCCAGCCCGGCGTAACGGGCCACCGAAAAGATCAGCGTGTTGATGTTGCGGCGGTCGGCTTCCTCTCGCCAGGCGGGCGAGTCCGGCGGCTGCTGCTGAAGCGAGCGCTGCTGGAAGAACAATTGCGCGCCAAAGGGAACAGCGCGGCCGTCCAGGTAGTCGGGGTACCGCGGCCCCAGCCGCCAGACCAGGTAGCCGCCCAGGTTGTAGTCGTGAAAGATGTTGGCCGGGAGCCGCTCCCGCAGCAGGAAGGCCGCGGCGCGCTCCGGATACCACCACGATTCGCCGGCGCCGAACAAGGACGTCTCTCCGGCGGAAAGGTAGTAGCTGTTGGAGGCCAGGTCCGATATCCGCACGCCGGTGATCCAGACCAGCGCCGCCGCCAACAACAGGGCCAAGCAGCGGCCGGCAATCGGCTTACGGCTGTCGGCTGTCGGCTGTCGGCCGGCCGGCCGGATCAGCGCCGGCACGCGCCCGCCGATCACCACCACGAGGCAGGCGAACAGGGCCTGAAAACGGACGTAGCGGATCGACAGCACGCTGGCCGCCGCGAGCAGCAGCGCAGCTCCGAATTCGCGGCGCCACAGCGCGACGGCTATCGCCAGGATGGCGGCGATCAGGAGCCACCAATACGCGCCTTCGGGGCTGCGCCAGCCCAGCGCCTCGCGCAAGGCGCCGGGCGATATCCGCTGGCTCGTCCATTCACCAACAAACGCCGTATGGATCCGGAGGATGCGGTTCTGCCGGGCGATGGCCGCATAAATGGACGGCCCCCAGGGATTGAGCAGCGTCGCCACAGCGGTTGCGGCCAGCCACGGAGCCGCTCGCCGCAATCGCTGTTGCGCCGCCTCCCGGCGCTCCGCAAAAGGCAATTCAAGCAGCTCCATCGCCACCCAGCCCGCCATCATGCCCAGCCCGGCAACAAAGCCCAGATGCAGGTTGACCCACAAAAGCATGAGCGGCAGCAAGAGGAAGAGGCTGGCGGCTGGAGGCTGGAGGCTGGAGGCCGGAGGTTTTCCTCCAGTTTCCAGCCTCCAGTCTCCAGTCTGATGTAAGCGCCACAGAATGGCCAGGAAGGCGGCGAAGAGCAGCGTGGTGAACAGGTCGGCGCGCGGCGTGGTGCGCGCGGCGATCAGGGGCACGGCCACAATGGCGAGCGCGGCGCCGGCCAGCGACGGCCTCGCGGGACCTTCACCCCATCCGCTCCACAACAACAGGGCGGTGGTTGCCAGGCAGGCAGCCGCGCTCAGCAGGGAAAGCGCCTGGTAGCCGCCCAACAGCCACAACAGGTAGAACAGGACGCCGGAAAAAGGCGGATAAACCCAGGCGCTGCCCCGCGCGGTATAGGAGAACACGTCGGTCGAAGGGACACGCCAGTGCTCGAGGACATAGCGGCCGGTGGCCAGTTGCCAGCCAAGGTCGAAGTCGCCGACCGTGCGCAGGCCGGCGAACGCCGCATAGAGGAGCGCGACAACGGCCAGCGCCAGCGCAATGTGCCGAGCGAGATTTCCCTGCTCGTTCATTCCTTCAGTTCTCAGTTGTCAGTTCTCAGTTCTCAGTTTCCGGTTCGTACAACGTCAAAACTGAGAACTGACGACTGACAACTGACGACTTCTTGTATTACCGCTCCCGCTGGTGCAAGCGTTTCGCAGCTTCCGCGCGCCCAGCGGCCAGCTCGCTGCGGAAGCGTGCGGCCTGCGGGTCGGCCAAGGCACGGTAGGGATTGCTGCGCTCGGCGCGCGCGAAAGCGTCGAGGGCCTCGCGCGGCCGGTCCATCGCCAGGTACACCTGCCCGAGCACCCGATAGATCTCGTGCGGGAAACTCGCGTACCGCGCGGCGCGGCCGATGGCCTCGGCGGCCTCGCTCCAGCGCCCCTGGGCGGCCAGCGCCTGGCCGATGGCGTACCAGGCCTGCTCGCTCTCCCGCAGCCGCAACGAGGCGCGGTACTGCGCTTCGGCCTCGGCCAGTCGGTCGCCGGCCTGCAGTATCGAGCCTTTAATCAAGTAGAACTGCGGGTCGGCATCGAACAGGGTCCTGGCCTGCTGCAGAGAAAGGAGCGCCTCGCGATCCCGGCCCAGCAGGAACAGCACCCACCCGGCGTCCATGTAGAAGTGGTACAACCGGCCCTTGTTGCGAGTGGCGGGCGGGGTGAATTCGAGCGCGTCGCAATCGATGCCCAGCCGCTGGATGCAGGCGGCATTCTCCGGCCCGTTGCGCACAAACACCGCCGCCGTCTCATCCAGGTAAACCGGCCGCCACTCGGCGCTGTCGCAGAATTGCCTCAGCGGAAAGCCGACCGAGCCCGTGTAACGGTTGATTCCAACCGCCAGGGTGTTCAACCCCAGGCGTTCCGACTCCTGGCGCCACAGCGGCGAGCCGGGCGGCTCCGAAAGCAAGCGCCGGTGCAGATGAAAAAGTTCGGGGCCGAAGGGCACCGCGCGGTTGTCGATGGAGGTGCGATATTCGGGCCACAGCGCCCAGCTCAGGTAGCCGCCAATATTGTAATCGTTGAACAGGTTGGGCGGCAGATGCTCGCGGCGGATGAAGCGGGCGGCGCCTTCCGGATACCAGTGCGAAACGCCGGGCCCGAAGATAACGTTGTCGGGCGCGCGCAGGTAGGCGCGGTTGGAAACGGCATCGGCGACGCGCACGCCGACGAACGCCGCCAGGAGCACCATGCCGGCGGCAAGAGCGGCGGCGCGCCAGCCGAATCCCTTGGCCTCCCTGTGGCCTACAGCCTGTAGCCTGCAGCCTGTCAACACGTCGCCGGCGGTCACCACCGTGACCATCGCCGATAATGCCTGGAAGCGAACCCAGTAGAGCGAACCGAACAGGCTGCCGAGAATCAGCAGGGCCGGGCCCGGGCGCTTTTGGAGGAGAGCGGCAATGGCCGCCAGCAGGCCGGCCAGGGCCAACCAGAGATAGGCGGAATCGGGATTGCGCCAGTCCAGGACGGCGCGCGCCGTGGCCGCCGAGAGGCGCAGCGGAAACCATTCGCCCACAAACGAGCCAAGCCCCTCCAGCAGGCGACTCTGGCGGAACAGAGCGGCATACAGCCACGGCCCCCAGCGATTGGCCAGGGTGGCCAGGATGGCGGCAGCCAGCCAGGGCGCGGCGGCGCGCAGGCTGGCCAGCGCCTGGCCGCGGCGGCCGGGCCAAGGCAGCTCCGCCGCTTCCATCACCACGTAGAAACCGATCAGCAGCAGGCCGGCGATGAATCCCAGGTGCAGATTCGCCCAGGCGCACATGATGACGGGCAGCAGCCAGAGCGGCGAGCGGCGGCGCTGGAAGTGCCGCCACAGAATCACCAGGACGGCGGCAAACAGCAGGGTGCTGAACAGGTCCACGCGGGGTCTGACGCGTTCGGCAATCAGGGGCACGGCCAGAATGGCCAGGGCTGCGCCGGTCGCGCGCGCCGGCGCGGCGCCCCCGGCGGCCAGCAGCAGCGCCGTGGCCGCCACGCATGCCAGGCAGCCCAGCCAGGAGAGAGCCGTATAGCCGCCCAGCTTGTAGACCAGGTACAGCAAGGCCCCGGAGAACGGCGGGTAGATGAACTCACGCCCCGCGACCGTGTGCGAGAAGACATCGTGCCAGGGGATGGCATGGCGCTGGACTACGTAGCGGCCCATCGCCAGTTGCCAGCCAAGGTCGAAGTCGCCGACCGTGCGCAGGCCGGCTACCAAAGCGTAAACCAGCGCCAGGCTGCTCAGAGCCAGAACCAATCGCCGGCCGCAAGGCATGGGAAAGGCCACAGGCTACAGGCTACAGGCTACAGGCCACAAGTGACAAGCAACACGAACTCAACCCGCCGCCTGCGGCCCGGAGCGTGCAGCCTGGAGCCTTTGGCCGGTCTTCAAAAACAAAACAGGGAGGGCGCCAGGCGCCCTCCCTGTGTACTCAGAGCCAAACCGGAGTCTAGAGCGGGTTGTCGCTGACGGTGGCGTTTGCGGTGGCATTTGCGCGAATCACGGCCGACTCGTTGGCGTAGAAGGAACGTTGGCCGCTGGAGCCGCGCGCCTGCGGGTCCGCGTTGATCGCGTACTGAGCGATGAAGCCAAAGGTCGGGTTGCCGATAACCGTATAGGAGAAGAGGTACCCGGCCTTTATGAAGGTCAGGTTGGTGCCCGTGCCGGTTTTGCCCGACAGGACCGGGTCAACCAAGTCGGCATTGTTCTGGTCCGGCTGGCCGGCGGTCGGAGCGCCCAGGCGGTTCAGGCCGTCCGAGAAGCCCGAGTTGTACGTCGATGCGAATGTTATCTCAGCCGTGTTCAGGGTCCGGAGCGTGCTGGTGGTCGAAGCCTCATTGGCCGCGATTCTGGACTTCAGCAGGTTCGGAATCGCGATGGCGGCGATGATCAGAATGATCGCCACCACGATCAGCAGCTCGATTAACGAAAAGCCTTTCTGTTTCCTCATGTCGTCGTTGCCCTTCCGCCCCCCGGGGGAGGCATTGTTTGTCTTGTCTACGATCCGCGGGGAGAAGCTCCCCAATCGAGTCCTCGCAGGTAATGGGTGCAATCCCGGTTCCATAAGGAAGGGACCACGCCGGGAGCACGTCACGGTCGCTAAGGCAAATCATATCAGTTCGTTGCGCGACGGCAGGGCCACTGCGGGGAGGCCACGCCCCCCTGGCCCGGCAAAAGTGACACAAAATGTCACTCCTGGATGACATTTTTTGCAGTTGCGGGGAAAGACTGGCCGATGGGAACTGGCAGCTCCATCCGCCGCACATTCCGCTGTGCAGCGTCCCCAAGTGCAGGCTCGGTCTGAAGCGGAGCCAGGGAGGTTAGCGGCGCGCTAGGCGCTGGAGCGGAGCGGAGGCCGGGTACCATATCAGGCCGCGCGCCGCAATCTGGCGCGCGACCACATGCCTGCCGGCCCGTTCTTCCGTCGCTGCCCAGTCGACGTACACCTCCTCGCTCCTCATCCCGCCTTGCTCAGCGGCGCGGTACTGCTCCGTGGCGGCGGTCAGGCGGCCGAGGTTCACGAGCGCGCCGGCCAGGTTGAAGTGAACAACGGGCCATTCCTTCAACTCCAGCGCGCGGCGGTAGGCGGCTTCGGCTTCGGCCGGGCGGCCGGAGCGGAGCAGGGCATTTCCCAGCGCCAGCCAGGCGGAAGCGTCGCCGGATCCCTCCCGGCTGGCGTCAAGGAATTCACGAAGCGTGTCGGCCACGCAATGCCAGTCGCCCCGCTTTTCGCAAACCGCAGCCAGGACCTGGGCCAGGCGGCGATCGCCCAGGTTGCCGCGGAAGACTTCGCGGTACTGCAGTTCGGCCGCCTCCAGATCTCCAAGCTTTTCCAGGCAGGCGGCCAGCCTGAGGCGCAGCACGCCGAAGAGCGGGTAGGTCGCCAGTTGCGGGAAGGTGGCCAGCACGCGCTGAAAATGGGGCACGGCAGCCCTGCAGTTGCCGACGAGCACGAGATGTTCAGCCAAGTTGCACCGGGCCTGGATGCTGAGGGGAGCATCTTGGAAGGCGCTCTCAACAATGGTCGTCCGGTTGCGCCATACCAGGTTTCGCTGGACCGTATGCCAGCTCAGCAGGACCATCAGCAAGGCGATCAGAACAGCCGCGCTACGGCGGCGGGCCGGCTTCAGGCAGATCAGCATCTCAGCGGCAGCCAGGCAGGCCCCGGCCGAGGCTAGGTAGAGGAGCCGCTCGGCCCGAATGGTGCCGATGGTGGTGATGAGGTTGGAGAGCGGCAGCATCGCCGCCAGCCACCAGGCCAGCCCGCGGGCAATATTCGGGCGGGAACGGCGCAAGGCCAGCGCGGCGCCGGCCGATGCCGCCAGCAGGCCAGTCCAGGTTAGAAAGCGCCCATCCAGCCATCTCATGATCAGTGGGGTCTGTGGGAAGGTGTAGTCGGCCGAAAGGCGCCAGGGCACAAACGACAGGGCCAGATTCTGACCCAGGATCATCAGGGCGGTTCTCACGCGGGTGGCCAGATCGCTGAACCTCAGCGGATTGTCCAGCAGTCCAGTCGGCGGCCACTGGATGCGGCCCAGGACGTGAAGACGCAAGGCCAGATAGGCAGCCAGCGCCGCCGCCATGCCCCACAGCGGCAAAGGCACGGCTCTTGCTTGGCGGGCAAGGCGCGACGCCAACCCAACCCCTTCACCAAGCGCCCCGGAGGCGGCAGCGGCAGTATCCCTCCGTCTGTTTCCCCAGGCCAGCGTTATAGCCAGCACGGGCACAGCGACCGCGCTCTCCTTCGCCAGCAGGGCCAGCAGAAACAGGGCGCCGCTCAGCGCCGCGCGCATAGCCTGGCGGCGGCCGGGACCGACGCCCGCACCGCATTCGTCCAGCCCGGCGGCAGCGATAGCCAGCAGACCGAAGAACGCCGCCAGTAACTCGCTGCGTGAGACGACGTTGGCGACCACCTCGGTGTGGAGCGGTGTTACCGCGAACAGCGCAGCCGCCAACCAAGCAGCAGCCGGCGCCACCCCGCGCAGAACCCGGTAGAGCAACACGCTCACCCCGGCGTGCAGCGCCACGTTCCCGGCATGGAAGAGCCACGGGCGCGGACCCGCAATCGCCTGGTCTACGGCGAACGAAAGGAATGTCAGTGGCCGGTACAAGATGTCGTGAAACACCGGAGCCACGAAAAACCGGGCGACATCGCCAAAGCTGTGCACGGCCGGGGTGTCCACCACAAAGAGGAAATCGTCGCCAGCGAAATCGAAGGACAGGGTATTCAAATAGACAGCGACCGCTATGGCGGCCAGCAACGCATCGGGCCAGTGCCGACCGGACAGCCAAGCGTGCTTTCCCACGCCGCCACCGAGAGAGCACACAGCAGCGCGGAACAGGGAAACGCCCCGCGGGGTGTTGGCGGTCTCTGCCTCCTTGCCTGGTGTCACGGCCTTACAGTATATCCGGTTCCACCGTAACGACGTTGCGGACTGGGGTGCAAGTCATTGATTCTGCGGACCAACGTAGTTTTAGCCAGGCGCGGGTGAGAAACTAGGGCTGACGGGGCGGCTTCCGGCCGCCAGCCGCGTCAAATGGGAGGGTCGTTGGCTGTGGCCGTCGTGGTGCCGTTGGCGCGAATCACCAACGGCTCGTTGGTAAAGAATGAACGCTGGCCGCTGGAGCCGCGCGACTGCGGATCGGCGCTGATCGCGTAGGCCGCTATGTAACCAAAGGTGCTATTGGTACCGGCCGCCTGGTACGAGAATATATAGCCGCCCTTCATGAAGGTGGTGTTGCTCCCGGTCCCGGTTCGGCCAGCCAGCACCGGGTCTACCAGATCCGCGTTGTTGAAATCGGGCTGTTGCCCGCCGGTCGGCGGTCCCAGCCGATTGAAGCCGTCCGAATAGCCGGAACTGAAAGTGGCGGCAAACATCACCTCGGCATTGTTGAGCATCCGTATCGTGGCGGTCGCCGAGGCTTCGTTGGCGGCGATCCTTGATTTCAACAAGTTGGGGATAGCGATTGCCGCGATGATGAGAATAATGGCCACCACAATCAGTAGCTCGATCAGCGAGAATCCCGACTGCCTGTACGGACGCATTTCCCCCTCTGATCCAGTTATACAGCAATCCTGAATCCAAACCCAACGGGAAAGATTGTAAGGGAGTTACCGAGCGGGCCCGGATCCCTGGGCGCTTTTCAGCCAATCATGTCCAAAAAATAGCGATGGACGCGCGGGTCGTCCGTCAGTTCGGGATGAAACGTGGCGGCCAGCAGATTGCCCTGCCGCACCATGACCGGGGAACCACCGTGTTCGGCCAGAACGCGAACCCCGGGGCCCACGCGCTCGATGATGGGGGCCCGGATGAACACCAGTTCCAGTGGCCCACCGGGGAAAACCGGCGTTTCGCTGCGCGCGATGAAGCTGGACAATTGCCGGCCGTAGGCGTTGCGCCGTATAGTGATATCCATCAGGCCCAGCGCTGGCTGGCTCTCCGGCGCCACCTTCCCGGCGGCGACGTGGTTGCTCACCTCGCGGGCCAGCAGGATGGCGCCGGCGCAAGTGCCCAGCACCGGGCAGCCGCGCCCCGCCAATTCCCGGATGGCATCCGCCAACCCGTCTTGGGGCAAGAACTTGCGTGCCGTCGTGCTTTCCCCGCCAGGCAGGACCAGGGCCGCGACATCTCGCAGTTGTTCGGCGTGCTTGATCAGGACGGGAACGGCGCGCACCCGCTCCAAGGCGCGCGCGTGGGCCTCAAAGTCGCCCTGAACGGCCAATATGCCAACCCGTAACTGGTTTGATACCTTCATGGTGCGGAGTGCGGACTGCGGAATCACATCACTCCGCATTCCGCATTCCGCATTCCGCACTTTTCCTACCAGCCGCGCGTCTGCATCAGTTCCTTTTCGTCGAGCTTGGCGACGTCGATGCCGCGCATGGCCTCGCCGACCATTTCCGAACACTCCAGCAGGACCGCCGGCTCGTTGTAGTGCGTGGTGGCCTTGACGATGGCGCGCGCCCGCGTTTCCGGATCGGCCGACTTGAAGATTCCGGAACCGACGAAAACCGCTTCGGCGCCCAGTTGCATGACCAGGGCGGCATCGGCGGGGGTGGCGATGCCCCCAGCGGAAAAGTTGGGCACCGGCAGCTTGCCGTTGCACGCCACCCAGCGAACCAGCTCCAGCGGCGCGGCCAGTTCCTTGCTCCTGGCTACCAGCTCGTCTTCGCCCAGCACGGTCAAGCGCCGCATTTCGCCGACGATGGCGCGCATGTGCCGCACTGCCTCGACGATGTTGCCACTGCCGGCCTCGCCTTTGGTGCGAATCAGGGCCGCGCCCTCGGCGATACGCCGCAGCGCCTCGCCAAGGTTGCGCGCTCCGCAAACGAAGGGCGCCTTGAAGGGGTGCTTATTGATATGGTGCTCCTCGTCGGCCGGGGTCAGCACCTCGCTTTCATCGATGTAATCGACCTCCAGCGCTTCCAGCACCTGGGCCTCGACGAAGTGGCCGATGCGGGCCTTGGCCATGACCGGGATGGAGACGCTCTCCATGATGGAGCGAATGATCTTGATGGAGGCCATGCGGGCCACTCCGCCCTCGCGCCGGATGTCGGCCGGGACGCGCTCCAGGGCCATGACGGCGGACGCTCCGGCAGCCTCGGCGATGCGCGCCTGTTCGGCGTTGGTGACGTCCATGATCACGCCGCCCTTCAGCATCTCGGCCAGACCCACCTTCAGGCGGAACTCCTCATCCGTGAAATTCAATGGCTCCGACATGGGCCTCCTCCCACCCTGAATTGCGGATTGCGGATCTCGGATTTCGGATTTCAAACCCCGGATTGGCGGAACGAAATCCGCAATCCGAAATCCGCAATCCGAGATCGCAAGCGGTTGTGGCTCTCCCCGAAACCTCATTCTACTACACCGCCCGCGTCCCCGATTGCGGATTGCGGATTGCGGATTTCAAACCCCGGAGCATCGGAAGGAAATCCGCAATCCGAAATCCGCAATCCGAAATCCAAAATGGCCTTGACATCCTCTAATTCGGGTCTAAAGTAAGCAATCAGGACAGGGCTTATCCCCCCGGGAATTAGATGTTCTAGTGGAGGCGTACTCCCGAGAGGCGGACGCACGAGACACAAGCCGCATCTGACGCTGGTTCGGGCTCCTTTCTCCTGTGCGGCGCGGGTTTCGTGAATCCCGGATGTCGAGTCGATTTCGGCCCCAACCATCAGGCGAATGACGAGGTACCGCGCGATGCGAGTTGCAGCAATTTGGATGGTAGCTCTTCTGTTGTTGGTGACTGTGCCCGCGGCCCTGGGCCAGGGCATCATTTCCACAGTCGCGGGCAAGCCCTGGGTGTTCACCGGAGACGGCGGGCCGGCGACCAATGCGCCGCTGGGCGGCGTGGCGGGCACAGCCGTTGATTCCAGCGGCAACCTGTATGTCGCCGACCCGGACAACAACATTGTCGTCAAGATCACGCCCGGCGGCACGCTGACGATTGTGGCCGGCGGCCCGGGCATGACTTCGCTGAACAGCCCGGTGGCGGTGGCCATTGATGCTTCGGGAAATCTGTACGTGGCCGAGTTCTGGTACCACCGCGTGAGCAAGATCGGCTCCGGCGGCGTGGCCACGGTCGTCGCCGGCAACGGAACGCAGGGGTATTCGGGCGACAACGGCCCGGCCACCGTTGCGCAATTGAACCAGCCCAGCGGCCTGGCGATCGATAGCGGCGGCAATCTCTACATCTCCGACTCCGGCAACAACCGTATCCGCAAAGTGAGCGGCGGCGTGATTACCACGTACGCGGGCAACGGAACGGCTACGTATGCGGGGGACAACGGACCGGCCGCGAGCGCTTCGCTGAGCGCTCCCACGCACCTCGCCGTTGACGGCTCGGGCAATCTGCACATCGCCGACTCCAACAACGGTCGGATTCGCAAGGTCGATCACACCACGCTATACATTTCGACCGTTGCGGGGGGTGGCAGCGTCACTACCGATGGCGCGGCGGCCACCATGGCGCGCCTGTTTGCGCCCGCCGGCATAGCTTTTGATTCGAGCGGTAACCTCTTTATCGCCGACGTGTATGACAACTCGGTGCGCAAAGTGACCGCCAGCTCGGGCTTGATCTCCACGGCTGCCGGCACGCACACGATCGGCTTCTCCGGCGACAATGGGCCGGCCACCCTCGCCACCCTGAACCTAGCCGGCTCGCAGACGGCGGGCGTCGCCGTCGATTCCAGCGGCAACCTGTTCATCGCCGACAAGGGCAACCGGCGAATCCGCAGGGTGAGTGGCGGCACCATCACCACGTTTGCCGGCAACGGCAATTTCCGTTTCGATGGAGACGGCGGGCCGGGCACCGCCGCTTCCCTGTTCGCGCCGATTGGCGTCGCCTTCGATTCCGCCGGCAATCTCTACATCGGCGACCATTTCAACAACCGCGTTCGCAAGGTCACGCCGGGGGGCATTATCAGCACCTTCGCCGGCAATGGTCTCGGTACGTATGCAGGTGACGGCGGGCAGGCCACCCTCGCCTCGCTTAACTGGCCGAACTATGTGGCGGTCGATTCGGCGGGCAACGTCTACATCGCTGTCATCGGGAACAATGTGGTGCGGAAAGTGACGCCGGCCGGCATTATCAGCACCTTTGCCGGCGGTGGCGGGTCATTGGGCGACTTCGGCCCCGCCACCCAGGCCATGCTCAACGGGCCCAGCGGACTGGCCTTCGACGCAGCCGGCAGCCTCTACATCGCCGAGTGGTCCGGCCACCGCGTGCGCAGGGTTGACACCGGCGGCATCATCACCACCGTCGCCGGCAGCACGGCCGGAACCAGCGGATCTTCGGGCGATGGCGGCCCCGCCAGCCTGGCATTGCTGTACGGGCCGGAGGGCCTCGCCGTGGACTCGAGCGGCAACATTTATATCGGCGACGGCCTCAACAATCGGGTGCGCAAGATCCTTTTCTCGACCGGCATCATCACCACCGTTGCCGGGACTGGAACGGCCGGCTACTCGGGCGACAGCGGGCAGGCCACACTGGCGCAACTGCGCTGGCCAACGGGCGTGGCCGTCGATCCATCCGGTGTTCTATACATCAGCGAGTACAGCAACGCCCGGGTTCGCCGGGTCGCCACCACCGGAATCATCTCGACGGTGGCCGGCGGCGGCGCCAGCAATCCGGGCGACGGCCTGCTGGCCACCGATGCATCTCTCTGGGCCCCGGCGGGCATCGCACTTGATACGACCGGCAACCTGTACCTGGCTGAAATGGGCCCACACCGCGTTCGGAAAATCACCAACCCGAACACGCCCGCATTTGGTCTTTCCGTGTCGCCGGCTTCGCAGACGGTGAACGCCGGCCTGCCGGCCAGCTATACGGTCACCATCACCGCGGGTGGCGGCTTCAGCGGGAACGTGACGCTGAGTTGCAGCGGCCTGCCGACTGGCGCTTTGTGCAGTTTCTCGCCGAGCGCGGCGCCGCCCGGCGCCTCGGCGCTGACGGTCACGACGACGGCCGGCAGCACCCCGGCCGGAACGTGGACATTCACGATTACCGGCACCAGCAGCACTCTCACTTACAGCACTTCGGCCAAGCTTACCGTCACCACCAACCCTGATTTCCTGATCAGCGTTTCGCCGAGCTCGCAGACGGTGGCGGCGGGACTGAAGACCACCTATACCGTGACCGTAACGGGCGTGAACGGGTTCGCCAGCGGAGTGGTGTTGTCGTGCAGCAGCGGGCTGCCGTCCGGCGCCTCGTGCAGCTTTTTGCCGAACCCCACCACCGGCACCTCGACGCTTACGGTAGGCACCAGTGTTTCCACCCCGCTCACGGGCGCAACGCTGACCATTACGGGCCTCGCTGGCGCGCTCAGCCACAGCACCTCCACGATGCTTGTGGTGACTACGGCGGTGGCGCCCTACTCGCTGACCTATGTGTCCGGCAATAACCAGAGCGGGCCGGCCGGCGCGGTGCTGCCGAACGCGCTGACCGTGAGGGTAACCGACTCGTCTACCAACCCGATCGCCGGCGTCACGGTGACGTTTACCGTAACGGGCGGCAGCGGCACCCTCAGCCCCGCTTCGGCCACCACTGACATCAACGGAATCGCGCAGGCCGGCTGGACGCTGGGGAGCACGCCTGGCGCCAACACCGCAACGGCGTCGGTCACCGGCCTTTCGCCGGTCAGCTTCTCGGCGACCGCCGGCGCGGCGGTCACCGGCCCGGGCATCACTACGGTGGCCGGCAGCACCTGGGTTTTCCCCGCCTCGACCATCGGCGGCCCGGCCACCGGCGCCCCGCTGGGGTGGATGTACGGCGTTGCTGCGGATTCGACCGGCAATGTGTACGTGCCCGACTCAAGCCACCAAAGGGTCTTCAAGATTTCCGCCGGCGGCATGCTCAGCGTGGTGGCGGGCACGGGAACCGCCGGCTTCTCCGGCGACAGCGGTCAGGCTACGGCGGCCCAGTTGTCCGGGCCGTATGGCGTGGCGCTGGACTCCTCTGGAAACCTCTATATCGCCGACCAGGGCAATAGTCGTATCCGCAAAGTGAACCTCTCCAGCGGGATCATCACCACCATTGCCGGCACCGGCACTTGCGGCTACTCAGGTGACAGTGGCCAGGCTACAAGCGCGCAGTTGTGCTGGCCCAGCGGCGTGTTTGCGGATGGCTACGGGAACCTGTACATCGCTGACAGTTGGAACTACCGCGTCCGAAAAGTGAACGCCAGCGGCGTCATCAGCACGGTGGCGGGCAACGGGACCTTCGGCACCTCTGGCGATGGCGGCCCGGCCACCAGCGCTCAGCTCGCTGACCCATACGGCGTAGCAGTGGATTCGGCGGGCAATCTGTACATCGGCTCCTGGGCCGGCTCGCTGCGCAAGGTCGATTCCAGCGGAATCATCACGTCGGTCCCTGTGGCCTCCGGCGGCCTTGCCATGGACGCGGCGGGCAACCTCTACATCGCCGCCCCGCTATCGGGCCAGGTAATCAAGATGGCGCCCAGCGGCGCATTGACCACCATAGCCGGCACCGGAGCATGGGGCTTTTCCGGCGACGCTGGCCCGGCCACCAGCGCGCAACTGAACCTCCCGTATGGCGTCGCGGTAGATTCGACCGGCAATGTCTACATTGCCGACAATTGGAACTACCGCGTCCGCAAGGTGAGCGGCGGAACCATTACCACCATCGCCGGCAACGGACTATTCAAGTTTGGAGGAGACACCGGCGCAGCCACCGCCGCTTATCTGAACACCCCGTACGGCGTGGTCAGTGACGCGGCCGGTAATCTGTATATCGCGGATGCTTACAACAACCGCATTCGGAAGGTCGATAAGACCACCGGAAACATCACGACTATCGCCGGGACCGGGGCGGCCGGCTACTCGGGTGACAACAGCCAAGCCACCGCGGCCAGAATGTTCTGGCCGGCGGGCCTAGCCCTGGACGGCGTCGGCAACCTTTACATTGCCGATGTCAACACCAATCGTGTGCGTAAGCTGAACCTTTCAACGGGCGTTATCACTACGGTCGCGGGCGGCGGCGGCGCCTATCCCGGCGATGGCGGTCCGGCCACGGCCGCTGCGGTGGGCTGCGTGCGCGCAATCGCCTTGGATACGGCCAGCAACCTCTACATCGCCGGGTTCAGTGGCAATCGGGTCTGGAAGGTCGATACCAGCGGGATCATCACGACTGTCGCCGGGAATGGCACGTCTGGCTATTCGGGCGACGGCGGCCCGGCCACCGCCGCCATGCTGTCCTCCTCGGCGTACGGCGTAGCCGTGGACGCCAGCGGCAACATTTATATCGCCGACTCGGGCAACTACCGCGTTCGCAAGGTGGATGCCAGCGGGATCATCACCACCGTTGCCGGCAACGGCTCCTACGGCTCCTCCGGCGACGGCGGCCCGGCAATGGCCGCCAGCCTGGTCCCCGAGACTGTGGCGGTTGATGCGGCCGGCAACATCTACATCTCGAATTCCAGCCGAATTCGCAAAATCACACCTGGCGGCATTATCACCACGGTCGCGGGCAGCTCGTATGGCTTTTCCGGGGACAGCGCGCCGGCAAGGACCCCGTCTGCTGCGGGGCCGAACGGTCTGGTTGTTAGAGCGCCGGGCGGCGTGTCACTCCCCGGCGGCAGCAGGAGCCTCAGCACGTCCGCACCCCGCTTCTCCGGCGATCGCGGTCCGGCCCTTGGCGCGCAGATGGCTGATCCCCAAGGCGTCTGGGTGAACGCGGCGGGCGACCTGTTCATCGCCGACACTTACAACGACCGCATCCGGCTGGTCTCGAACTCGATTGCCGTTCCCGACTTCTCGCTGTCGGTGACGCCAGCATCGCAGACGGTTGCGGCCGGCCTGGCGGCCACCTACACGGTCACGGTGACTGGCAGCGGCGGCTTCACCAACGCCGTGACGCTTTCCTGCAGCGGGCTGCCGTCGGGAGCCTCCTGCACCTTCTTCCCGAACGCCGCCTTCCCCGGCAACTCCACGCTCACGCTCAGCACCAGCGCGAGCACCCCGCTTGGCACGACCAGCTTCACGATCTTGGGCGCGAGCGGCTCGCTCGTTCACAGCGTGTCCGCAGGCTTGAGCGTGACGACGGCGGCGGACTTCTCCCTGGCCGTCTCCCCCGGCTCGCGTACGGTCGCGGCCGGCCTTACTGCCGGCTACTCGGTCTCCATCACTCCGATCAATGGATTCAACCTGCCGGTGACCCTCTCGTGCAGCAGCGGCAGCGGAGGCGGCGCGGGCAGCGGCACCGGGCTCTGTCCCGGTACGCCAATCACCGACGGGCAAACAGTGACCGGCAACCTGGCTTCTGATTGCCCATCAAGCCAGCGCACCGGGCGTTATGCCAGGTACTACACGTTCACCGCGACCGCCGGCCAGCAGATTACCATCGCCATGAACGCGGTGGGCTTCTACGACACGTATCTTTACCTGATGGAGCCGAGCGGGTCGGTGGTGGCCGCTGACAACGGATCGGGCGGCAACGGCAGCTCTCTGATTCGTTACACCGCACAGACGACCGGAACCTACACCATCGAGGCAACCTCGTACAGCGCCGGCTCCACCGGCAGCTTCACCGTGAGCCTGACCCTCGGGCTGCCCGGCGGAATCTCGTGCAGCTTCACGTCCAACCCGGCCTCTCCCGGCACGGCCGCACTGACGCTCAGCACCACCATCGGCACGCCGGCGGGGACTGTCAGTTTTGTGGTGGGGGGGACGGCCGGCCCCTTCAGCCATAGCACCACAGCCAGCCTGACGGTAACGGCGCCGGCGGCGCCCGCCTCCATTACCATTGTTTCCGGCAACAACCAGGGCGGGCCGGCGGGCAGCGCGCTGCCCAATCCGCTGGTGGTGCGCGTGGCCGATGGCGCAAACAATCCTATCGCCGGCGTCGCCGTCACCTTCGCGATCACAGCGGGCGGAGGCGCGGTCATTCCATCTTCCGCGACCACCGATAGCAGCGGCCAAGCGCAAGTGGGCTGGGTGCTCGGGACCACGCCTGGCGCCAACACCGCCACGGCTTCCGTCGCCGGCCTGTCTGCGATTACCTTCACCGCCACCGGCATGCAGGCGCCCGCCGGTCCGGGTGTCACCACAGTGGCCGGCAGCACCTGGGTGTTCCCAGCCTCGGCCCTCGGCGGCCCGGCCACCAGCGCCCCGCTGGGAACGGTCCAAGGCGTTGCCACCGGTGCGGGCAACGTCTATGTGGCTGACAACGGCAACCAGATGGTGTTCAAGATTTCCAGCGCCGGCGTGCTCAGCTTGGTGGCGGGCACCGGTACCGCCGGCTTCTCCGGCGACAATGGGCCGGCCACTGCGGCCGCGCTCGCCTATCCGTCAGCCGTCGCGGTGGATACCGCGGGCAACGTGTACATCACCGACAGCAGCAACGTCCGCATCCGCAAGGTGACCGCCTCGACGGGCATCATTACCACCGTGGCCGGTAGTGGAAGCTGGGGGTACTTCGGTGACAGCGGGCCGGCAACCGCTGCCCAGCTCGCTTACCCGCGGGGCGTGGCGGTGGATGCCGCAGGCAACCTCTACATCACCGACACCTATAACCATCGCGTGCGCAAGGTGGACACCAGCGGCATCATCACCACCGTCGCCGGCATTGGCACCGCCACCTGGACCATTGACGGCTATTCCCATTTGGGTGACGGCGGACCAGCCACCGCCGCGGAGGTTGACTACCCCGTGAGCGTAGCGGTGGATTCCGCGGGCAACCTTTATATCGGCGAGGAGGTTGGCTACGTCCGAAAGGTAAGCCCCGCTGGGACTATTACGACTCTCACTCCTTCAGGTCTTTACATCGGCACGCCCGGCGGCCTGGCGACCGATGCGGCGCGCAACCTCTATATCGCCAGCACTTGGGATAGCAGGATTCTCAGGGTAGACACCAGCGGGACGGTCACGACCATCGCCGGTGTGGGGGCGTGGCCGGGGACATTCTCCGGCGACGGCGGCCCGGCCACGGCGGCGGCCCTGAATTGGCCATGGGGCGTCGCGGTGGATTCGGCGGGCAACGTCTACATCGCCGACACGTACAATTACCGGGTCCGCAAGGTCAGCAGCGGAATCATCAACACCATTGGCGGCAACGGGCTATTCCGATTCGGCGGTGACGGCGGTGCGGCCACCAGCGCGCAGTTGTCCTCGCCGTACGGCGTAGTCAGCGACGCGGCCGGCAATTTCTACATTGCCGACGAGATGAACCACCGGGTGCGCAAGGTGGCCTCCAACGGGACGATCACAACCATCGCCGGCACCGGCATCCAGGGCTACTCGGGCGACAACGGCCCGGCGACTGCCGCCATGCTGTCGTGGCCAATGGCCGTGGTGCTGGATGCGGCCGGCAATCTCTACATTGCCGATCCTTACAACTACCGCGTCCGCAAGGTCGCCGCGGCGACCGGCATCATCACCACGGTGGCCGGCAATGGAAGCTGCTGCTATGGGGGCGACGGCGGCCCGGCCACGGCCGCCTGGTTGGATTACCCGCGTGCCGTCGCCCTGGACGCGGCCGGCAATCTCTACATCGCCGAGTACAACCGCATCCGCAAGGTAAACACCAGCGGCATTATCACCACGGTCGCCGGGACTGGCATGTGGGGATATTCGGGCGATGGCGGCCCGGCCACCCTGGCAACGCTCAGCTATTCGGTGGGCGTGGCCGTGGATAATGCCGGCAACATCTACATTGCGGACATCTACAATTACCGCGTTCGCAAAGTGGATACGAGCGGTATCATTACTACGATTGCCGGAAACGGCTCCTATGGCTCTTCCGGCGACGGCGGACCAGCAACCGCTGCCAGCCTGTATCCAGAGGCTGTAGCGGTCGATGCCACCGGCAACATTTACATCTCAGATACTTGGTCCAGCCGCATCCGCAAAGTAACACCGGGCGGCATCATTAGCACGGTCGCCGGCACATGGTACGGCTTTTCCGGCGACAGCGCGCCGGCGAGGGCGCCGGCCATCTCGCCGTACGGCGTTCCCGTTTATCGCCCGGGCGCCATCTACCCACCGGGTGGCGGCTTCAAGAAGGGAACGCCGGGACCCATTGTGCCTCCTTATGCGGGTGCCCGTTCTCCCAGCTTCTCCGGCGATCGAGGACCGGCCCTTAGCGCGCAGTTCGCAAATCCCGAAGGCTTCTGGGTGGACGGCTCCGGCAACCTGTTCATCGCCGACACTGGCAACCACCGGATTCGCGAGGTTTCCTACTCCATCACGTACCCCGACTTCTCGCTGGCGATCACGCCCGCGTCGCAGACGATCGCGGCTGGGCTTTCAGCCAGCTTTACGGTGCAGATCACCGGCATCGGCGGCTTCAGTTCCCCGGTGACCCTGGCGCTCAGCGGGCTGCCGTCGAACACAACTTACAGCTTCTCCTCGAACCCGGCCGCGCCGGGGAACGTGACGCTGCTGGTGAACACCACCACCAGCACGCCGGCGGGCTCTTCGACCTTGACTGTTACGGGGACCAGCGATTCGCTGATTCGCGTGGCAACCGCCACGTTGGCGGTGGCCGCCGCCGCCACCCCGGCATCGCTGGCCTACGTGTCCGGCAACAATCAGACGGGGCCGGCGGGCGCGGCGCTGCCCAATCCGCTGGTGGTGAAGGTAGCCGACTCGTCAGGCAAGCCCATCGCCGGCGTCACAGTCAGCTTCGCGGTCACGGCCGGCGGCGGCACACTGACGTCGGCCTTCGCCATAACGGACGCGAACGGCATTGCCCAGGCCGGCTGGACCCTGGGCAGCACACCGGGAGTAAACACGGCAACGGCCACCGTCACCGGCCCTTCGCCCGTGACATTCAACGCCACCGGCACCCAGGCGCCCGCCGGTCCGGGCATCACCACCGTCGCCGGCAGCACCTGGGTCTTCCCATCCTCGGCCATCGGCGGGCCGGCCACCAGCGCCCCGCTGGGCTCGATATACGGTGTCGCTTCAGACGGGGCGGGTAACGTCTATGTGGCGGACAACGGCAACAACATGGTGTTCAAGATTTCCACCTCCGGCGTGCTCAGCGTGGTGGCGGGCACCGGAACGGCAGGCTTCTCTGGCGACAACGGGTCGGCCACGGCGGCCCGGCTGTCCGGGCCGTGGGGCGTGGCGGCAGACACCTACTCAAACCTCTATATCGCGGACTCAGGTAACAATCGTATCCGCAAGGTGAACCTGGCGACCGGAATCATCTCCACCTTCGCCGGCAACGGCAGTTGCGGCTACTCCGGTGATGGCGGTCAGGCCACAAGCGCGCAGTTGTGTGGGCCGCTCAAGGTGTTTCTGGACGGCTCCGGTAACCTGTACATCGCCGACTCCAGCAACAACCGCGTCCGAAAAGTAAACGCCAGCGGCATCATCAGCACCGTGGCCGGCAACGGCCAGGCCGCGGACACCGGTGATGGCGGACCGGCCACCAGCGCCGGAATCAACGGACCTCACGGCGTAGCGGTAGATTCGACGGGCAATCTGTATATCGGGACATCGTCAGGCGCCGTGCGCAAAGTGAGCCCGAGCGGAACGATCAGCACGCTCACGACCGGCTGGGGTAAGGGGCCGACCGAGGGGATGGCGATCGATTCGGCGGGAAACCTGTACGTTGCCTCTTGGGCCAGCACGCGGATAATGAAGATGGACACCAGCGGGGCCTTCACTACCGTCGCTGGGAATGCGTCGTTGGGCTTTTCCGGCGATGGCGGCCCGGCTACGGCCGCGGCGCTGAACTATCCCGCGGGTGTCGCTGTCGATTCGGCGGGCAATGTTTACATTGCCGACACGTACAACTACCGGGTTCGCAAGGTGAGCACCGGCGGAGTGATCAGCACGTTTGCCGGCAACGGCGCTTTCCGGTACGCAGGCGACGGCGGGCCGGCTACCAGCGCGCAGTTGTCCTCCCCGAACGCGGTTGTCGGGGACGCGGCCGGCAACCTCTACATCGCCGACACCTACAATCACCGCATTCGCAAATTCACGGTGGGCGGCGCGATCATCACTATTGCCGGCACCGGAGCGCAGGGCTACTGGAGCGATAACGGGCCGGCGACGGTGGCCACGCTGGCTCGCCCCATGGGGGTGGCCCTGGATGGCGCCGGCAACCTCTATGTCGCTGACTTATACAACTTTCGCGTTCGCAAGCTCAACCTCTCCAGCGGCATTATCACCACCGTGGCCGGCAATGGAAGCTGTTGCTATGGGGGCGACGGCGGGCCGGCCACCGCCGCCCAGGTGTATCCCTACGGGGTGTCCGTGGATGCCGGCGGAAATCTGTACATCGCGGACCAGGGCAACAACCGCATCCGGCGCGTCGGCACCGACGGCATCATCACGACGGTGGCGGGCAGCGGAACGTCTGGCTATTTCGGCGATGGCGGCCCAGCCACTGCCGCAATGCTCTACTACCCGCGCGGCGTGGCGGTGGACGCAGCCGGCAACATTTACATCGCCGACACGAGCAATTATCGCGTCCGGAAGATTGACACCGCGGGGATCATCACTACGGTGGCGGGCAGTGGAACCTGCTGTGGCACGGGCGATGGCGGCCCGGCGACGTTGGCCGGCCTGGTGCCCTACGGCGTTTCGCTGGATGCCTCCGGGAACCTGTACATCGTCGACTGGAGCCGCATCCGCAAGGTCACGCCCGGCGGCGTTATCACCACGGTAGCGGGGACTGGCTCGTCCGGTTTCTCCGGCGACGGCGGGCCGGCCATCAGCGCCCAACTGGCCGGCACGCAGGGCGTGTGGGTGAACGCGGCGGGCGACTTGTTCATCGTCGACACCGATAACCACCGCGTCCGGCTGGTGTCCAACTCGATCGCACTGCCCGACTTTGCGGTTGCGGTAACACCGGCGTCGCAGACGCTGGCGGCCGGGCTGGCAACCACCTATACGGTGACGGTTACCGGGCTGAGCGGCTTCAGCAGCGCGGTCTCCCTGAGTTGCAGCGGGCTGCCTTCGGGCGCGGCGTGCGGCTTCTCGCCAAGCTCGCTGTCGCCCGGAACCAGCACCCTCACGGTTACCACCTTGACCAGCACCCCCACGGGCGCGGTCACCCTCACGGTGACGGGCACCAGCGGTTCCACCGTTCGGCAGGCGACGACGACGCTGTCGGTTACGACAGCCGCCGTGCCCGCCAGCCTGACGCTTATCTCCGGCGACAACCAGACGGGACCGGCCGGCACTCCGCTGGGCAGCCCGCTGGTGGTCAAGGTCAGCGACGCTTCCGGGAATCCCATTGCCGGGGTGACGGTCAGCTTCGCGACAGCGAGCGGCAGCGGGAGCATCACTTCGTTCGTCACCGACTCCAGCGGTCTGGCGCAAGCCATCTGGACATTGGGGAACACGGGCGCCAATGCCGCTACCGCGACCGTTGCGGGGCTGTCGCCTGTCGCCTTCACGGCCACCGGTACGGCGAACCTGGGCGGAGCGACGATCACCACGGTGGCCGGCAGCAGTTGGGTGTTCACGGGCAACGGCGGCCCGGCCACCGGCGCGCCGCTGGGGCGCCTCTACGCCACCGCCACCGATGCCGCTGGGAACCTGTTCGTGGCCGACGGCGGCAACCACATGGTCCTGAAGATCTCCCCGGCCGGAGTGCTGACCATCGTGGCCGGAAACGGGACGGCCACCTACGCGGGCGACGGCGGCCCGGCCGTCAACGCTTCACTCAACAATCCCCAAGGCCTGGCGATTGACGCCGCCGGCAACCTCTTCATCGCCGATAAGAGCAACCACCGCATTCGCAAGGTCAGCGGCAGCGGCATCATCAGCACCATCGCGGGCAGCGGCACGAGCGGTTACGCCGGCGATGCCGGGCAGGCCACCGCCGCCCGCTTGTCGAGTCCTGGCGGCGTGGCGGTGGATGCCGCCGGCACCCTGTACATCGCCGACACCAGCAACCATCGCCTGCGTAAGGTGGAGCTCAGCGGCGCCATCAGCACCCTGGCCGGCACGGGCCTTTCCGGCTACTCCGGCGACGGGGCGCTGGCCCCTTATGCGCAACTGAATACCCCCAACGGCGTGGCGGTGGATGCCGCGGGCAACGTTTACATCGCCGACTCCAGCAACCACCGCATCCGCAAAGTCGATCCGGCCGGTGTCATCACCACGCTGGCCGGCACCGGGTCGGCGAGCTATTCGGGTGACGGCGGCGCGGCCACCAACGCCACACTGAGTACGCCGGCCACCGTGGCCCTTGACGCCGCCGGCAACTTCTACATTGGGGACCAGAACAACCACCGGATCCGCAAGGTGACGCCGGCGGGCATTATCAGCACCATCGCCGGCGCCGGCGCCCAGGGGTTCAGCGGGGACGGCGCAGCGGCCACCGGCGCCGCACTGAACACGCCCTGGGGCGCCGCGGTCGATTCCATCGGAAACATCTACATCGCCGACTCGGTCAACTACCGGGTGCGCAAGGTGGACGCCAGCACCAACATCGCGACCATCGGGGGCAACGGAATGTTCCGGTTCGGCGGCGACGGCGGCCCGGCCTCGGCGGCCCAACTGTACTCACCCGGCTGGGCGGCCGGCGACGCGGCCGGCAACCTGTACATTGCCGACACTTCAAACCATCGCATCCGCAAAGTGGCGCCCGACGGAACCATCACCACTATCGCCGGGACCGGATTGGCTGGGTACGCGGGCGACAGCGGACCAGCCCTGGCCGCCAGGCTCAACGGCCCGTATGGACTCGCCCTGGATGCGTCCGGCAACCTCTATATCGCCGACACCTCCAACCACCGCATCCGCAAGATTGACGGAGCCGGAACCATCACCACCGTGGCCGGGACAGGCACCAGCGGCTTCGCCGGGGACGGCGGGGCCGCGACCGCGGCGCGGTTGAGTTCGCCCAGGAGCTTGTTTGTTGACGCCGCCGACAACCTGATCATCGCCGATTCCAGCAACTACCGGGTGCGCAAGGTGGACGCGGGCGGAACCATTACCACCATTGCCGGGACGGGGACCAACGCTTACTCGGGCGACGGCGGCCCGGCCACCGCCGCGGCCTTGACCAATCCGTACGCGGTGGCCGGCGACGCGGCCGGCAACCTGTACATCGCCGACAGGGTCTCTTACCGCGTCCGCAAGGTGGATACCAGCGGCACGATCACCACTATCGCCGGGACGGGCACATACGGCTGTGCGGGCGGCCTGAGCAGCGCGGTCATCGGGAACCTGACCTACCCGTGGGGCATCGCCGTCGAGGCTTCGGGCAACATCCTGTTCGCCGACCAGAACTGCCACCGCGTCCGCAAGCTCTGGCCCGGCGGAACGCTCAGCACGCTGGCGGGCACCGGCAGCGCCGGATTCAGCGGGGACGGCGGGCCGGCAGCCAGCGCACAGATCAACGCGCCGCAGGGGTTGTGGCTGGATGCGGCCGGCAGCCTGTTTGTTGCTGACACCGGCAACCACCGCATCCGCAGGGTTACGCCCCTCACGGTGGCGCCCGACTTCACGCTGGCAGTATCGCCCTCCTCGCAGACGGCTCTCCCCGGCATCTCGGCCAGCTACACGGTTACCATTGGGCCCTTGGGCGCCTTCAGCTCACCGGTGAACCTGGCCTGCAGCGGGCTGCCGGCGGGCGCCTCGTGCAGTTTCTCACCCAACCCCGCGCCTCCAGGTAACTCCACGCTGACGGTGAGCACCCTGCTGGGAACGCCGGCCGGTACGCTTACACTCACGGTGACGGGGACGAGCGGCGGCCTGGTCCGCAGCGCCACCGCCAGCCTGACGGTCGCGGCGCCGGCCGTCGCGGCCAGCCTCACGATTGTTTCCGGCAACAACCAGAGCGGACCGGGCGGCAGCGCGCTGCCGAATCCGCTCGTGGTGCGAGTGGCCGATGGATCGGGCAATCCGATCGCCGGCGTGTCGCTGACTTTCGCGGTCACGGCGGGCGGCGGCAGCGTGAACCCGACGGCCGCAACCACCGCCGGCAACGGTCAGGCGCAGGCCGCCTGGATCCTGGGGACGAATCCAGGGACCAACACGGCCACAGCGTCGTCGGCGGGACTGACGACGGTTACGTTTGCGGCCACCGCAACGCAGGTGCCCGCCGGACCAGGTATCACTACCATCGCCGGAAGTAATTGGATTTTCAGCGGCGCTCCGGCCACCGCGACCACGTTGCCGATCGGAACGGTTCAGGGATC
>Ga0315279_10002948_pt1 | contig 24550 bp, 29 predicted proteins | sample YL17G06_20_MG_FD_203694 | JGI IMG/M metagenome (GOLD analysis project Ga0315279, IMG submission 203694) | Sediment microbial communities from Yellowstone Lake, YNP, Wyoming, USA - YL17G06_20 | ecosystem: Environmental > Aquatic > Freshwater > Lake > Sediment | place: USA: Wyoming | collected...
CTTGTTACGCGTATGGACATTTATCAGTTAAAAGGCGATGAATACCAATACATAGGCCGGGAAGAGTATTACGATTACAATCAGCCCATCGAAGCCGGAATGTTTACTTTGGATGATGAAGTCCCTGCCGATGTGCTGCGGGTTGACCAGACGACCCAGGAAGTCGGCCTGCCTCAGGGCAAGCTTGGCGATGAGGAAATCGCTGTTGAAGTGGTGCGGCAGTTCTTTGAAGCCCTTATCGCCAGAGATTATGCCAGAGCGGGCAAATTACTTGAAGGCATGCCCTCTGATAAGATGCAACAGATGTTTGGCCAAATCAAGTTTCTCCGTATCATCTCAATTGGACCGGTGGCACCACATCCCATACCTGAAACGAAAGGTCTGGTTGTGCCCTGCACTGTGGAAGTCGAGAAAGATGGGCAAACAAGCCAGTGGAAGCTGGAGCAGCTTGGAGTTCGGCAAGTTTATAATCAACCTGGTCGCTGGACGATTTTCGGCGGAATTTAGAAAACCACGTGGCACGGGCTTCCAGCCCGTGAAGACACGGCCAAGATGGCCGTGCTACTGTGTCTAACCAAAGCTATGATAAAAAGCCGGGCCGCTTTTAGGAGCGGCCTTTTTTATTGATTGTCTGGCAGAAAAAGAGTATCATATTTTTTATGAGACTTCCGCTGACAAAATACGGCTGGCCGGAGGCGGTTGTCTTTCCGGCTATAATACTTGCGGTGATGATTATCTTGCTGGTAGGCGGGCCAAGATTTTTGCCCCTTCGGACCATCGGATGGATAGAAACACCGCTGGCGGTCGTTTTAATATGGTTTTTGTCGTTTTTCCGCGACCCGAAACGCTCTTGCCCCACAGACAAGGATGTGCTATTGGCTCCCGCAGATGGGCAGGTAACCAACATTGACTTTGTGACCGAAGACAGTTTCATCGGTGCTGCTGCCGTCAGAATCGGCATATTCTTGAGTATCTTCGACGTCCATATCAACCGCTCCCCCTGTGATGCTAAAGTTGAGCGAATTATCTACAAAAGGGGCGGATACAAAAACGCCAGAAATCTGCTCTCAGGACAGGTCAACGAGTCCAACGACATAGGTTTGGTGCGAACCAATAGACCCCTTGACAGACTGCTTCTCAGGCAAATAAGCGGCGCTATTGCAAGACGGATTGTTTGTGATATAAATGAGGGAGAGCATCTTCATATCGGCCAGAAATTCGGTATGATAAAATTCGGCTCCAGAACCGAATTATATGTGCCTGCAGGTGAAAATGTGAAGTGTTTGGTGAAAGTGGGCGATAAAGTTAAAGCAGGCCTAACGCCTCTGGTGAAATACGAAATTAGCCACGAAGACACAAAGTCGCAAAGATAAAAAATAAATTTATCATAAATTTTAGTGGCTTAGTGTCTTGTCCCTCGACTTCGCTCGGGCTTGTAGTGAGCTTGTCGAATCTGATGGTGAGCCTGTCGAACCAGTGGCAAAAAGAAACAATAGCCACAGAGAACACCGAGAGCACAGAGAAAAAAAGATTATAATCAGTGAAATCTGTGTAATCTGTGGTTAAAAAGGAAAGACAGATAAGGTACCAATTATGCGAAAACTAAGAATCCGCCAAGGGCGGACTAAAGAAATTTTGCTGCGACAGGTCCGAAAGCAGCGGCTAAAATACATCACAGTGTTACCATCGCTGGTAACTATCCTCAATGGCATCTGCGGCTTCTTGGCCATCATCTTTGCCAGCGAAGGTGCCGAACACAGCTTTGCTCATTTCTCCTATTTTGCAATTGCAGGCTATATGATTCTGCTGGCGATGATTGCCGATATGCTCGACGGGCGCCTCGCGCGGATGAGCCAGAGCACCTCCAGCTTTGGCGGCCAATTAGACAGCCTCTGTGACATAATCAGCTTTGGCGCGGCTCCGGCATTTCTGATGCTCAAAGTCCTTGAGCACAACCTGGAGCTGTCCGGCTTCGCTGATGATAGCTTCCTTATGCGCTCAGTATGGCTGGCGGCAGCAGCTTACATAAGCTGTGCTGCAATTCGCCTCGCAAGGTTCAACGTGGAAAATGAGGAGGATGAATCCGCCCATATGAGCTTTAGCGGTCTGCCGACACCGGCTGCCGCAGGCGTAATAGTTAGCATTGTAATTCTCCATCAGGAAACCATAACGGATTTAAACGCCATCATTTATGCCCTGCCATTTGTAGCTTTGGTGATTTCGGCGTTGATGATTAGCAGGATTCGCTATCCGCATCTATTGAATCAGTATTTGAGGGGCAAAAAGCCTTTCGCACATCTTCTTAGAGTTTTGTTGCTGCTTGCTTTGATTGTATGGAGCAGGCAGGTAGCGCTTGTGGTGATTTTCTGCGGGTTTGCAGCAATTAGTCCGATGACCTGGTTATATTACAAAACAATTCGCAAGCAGCGGTTCGTCGTGGAAGCTGAACCAGCTACACTGGCCGGCGCAGACGAAACCGGGGTCTTCGAGCCGGGCGACAATCTATACCAATAAACTCCGTTAGAAAATTGACTCGCGGTTTTGACCCCGTGTCAGGAGTGGATATTTTACCTCCGCTGCTTCGTTTTTGCGAAGCAAAACGGCGGAGGCTTTCTAACGGAGTAAACTCCAAACGCAAAATTGCGTCTTCAATTTGCCACTAAGGCACGAAGTCACAAAGCAACTTTGAATATAATTAAATTTTCGTGTCTTTGTGTCCTGGTGACTCAAATATTGTGACGGACCGCGAAAAATTAAACTGCATTTGCCGCCAGCTGGACCTGTTTGTGATTCTGCTGGTTCATCTGATAGTACCGCTCGACAACTCCGACTATCCTGGCCAGAACCTGACGACCTTCGTAGCTCGACTCCAGGCCAACAATCTGCAGGCCGAGGTAAACAGTTCTGTGGTCTGCTGCCGGCAAGATGCGTCTAATTTGAGCATTGAACACAAGAGGGGTTTCATAAGGTAGAGGCGTAAATCGCAGGCCGACAAACTGACCGTTCCTGAAGTCCGGCTCCTGTGCAGAAGATGGTTGGCCATCACAAGATGACGTTTGCGCATCAACTTCAACCTGAGCTCCGCCGGCAGAAATATCTACAAGTCTGCCCTGAAAATAATGATGGACCGCACTTGTTGTATCGGGTTCGTCGAAGGCGGACTTCTGGGTGCGATGCCACAGCACCACGCTTACCTTCAGAGACTGATGGACGTTAACGCGGAAATAGCTTCTGCGCTGAACCATTTCAACGTGGTCGGGCACTGCAAGCACAATCGTCCCGCCGCAACCCTGCTGGATTGAGTCCGACAATGGTTCAAGGTCCAGCACGGTGGTATCGAATACGAATTTGCCGTAATCGTATTTGAAAGATATACCGACCGGCTGATTGACCTGTATGTTTATCGGGTGCGGTTTATCTGTCGAATAAATGCTCTCTATACTGAATCTATCTACCCCCAGGGCAGTCAGCCGCACCTTTGCAACGTGCCATTTGCCCCTGGATAAAAATGACATAATGGCAGAGACCTTCTTATCAATAGCGGTCTGCAGAATCTCGTTGGGACCGACCCCGCGGAGCGTTACTAATTCATTCATATCAACCTCCCGTCCGACCACGCGCGTCCCGACAGACTGCAATAAAAGCGCGGGCGGACATACTTCTCACAAGAACTTCTAAATAAATATATACAAATAATCTGCCCCAGAAGCAAAAATACTCGTTAAAGTAAATCGCCAAGTCCTCTAATCCTCCGCCTGCCGGAGAAACAAATCACAATTTGGTTTATTTGGCCGTCGCCGGCCTGTCCTGCCTGCCCTGAGCAAGCGCAGCGCGTCGAAGGGCCTGCCCTGCGAAGCCCCGCTGTTCAGGGCGAAGTAGGGAGCTTGTTTATACTGAGCGAAGTCGAAGTAGCCGAAGGGCACAGCGACGCAAAAAGTATTTGGCCCCACGTTTTACGTGGGGTTGATAAAACTTGATAAAACCCTATCCATCTGATATTATTACCGTATAAATGGACAATAATTACGCAACAAAAAGGTTGGTGAGTGAAAAGGTAGCCCTTCTGGGTTTGTTTATTCTTTCCCTGTTGATTGCCTACCTTGTAACTATCGCAAAGTCACTTCTTGTGCTTTCTGCACCGATAGAATTGCGCTATACAGGCTTGTCGGTATCGGTGCCGAACGGGAACGGCTGGCACAGCGAAAACCAATGGAAGCACCAGGAAAATGGTTTTGCTTTAAGCAGCATTTTTGCCCCCACTTCCGGCAGAGCCGTGGCTGCCGCTCATTGCCGATACTTATTCGCCGCCGAGAAAGCCGGCACGCAGACCAAATTTGAGCAGAAGGCCTCTATGGTGGACGGTGTAATTGTAAAAACGGACCAAACACGCAAGGATAACCTTGTAATTGATTGGGCGCAGATAACAAGACCACAGACACCTGTAAGTCTGTTTTTCGGCACGATAGATTTGCCGAATAGCCGCCGGTTCGATATCGAAGTTCGCCAGATTACAGGCGAGGCAAACTTATCGGAAAAGGTCTTCAAACGCATCATCAAAAGTTTGAAATTCAAAGACAACGAGTTGTTGGAAGCCGGCAGCAACCTTGTCGCAAAAATCAAGAGTGCGGGCCTTCGCAATCTTCTGGATGACCAAAATCAGAAGGTCTTCTTCTTGATTAAAACGGTCAAAAACCAGAGTGAGCACACTGTCGGCTTCACGATGGATGTGGTCATCGGCTCCGACCATCCCGCACCAATTGTTGACCCAAATTCGCAAACTATCCGGCCTCCTGCAAAAGACACTCTTGACAGTTCAACCCCGTTAGAAAAAACCTCCTTTCTAACGGGGTCAATTGGTGCGGGACAGTCCGGTATCCAGGGGGCAGGTTTTTTCTATACTCGAAGTCCATACGTTCAGGAACGGCTGACATCTTTCCAAAGCGACGATAGCCTGAACGAGTTTGTCTGGAAAAGTGAGACACATAGTGCAGCCGAAAGAATTGGCAGCCAGATAATAGTCGATAGTAACGGGGCAATGACAGTCAGAAAATCCGATGAGCCGCAGGAAAAAACCTACCGGCTTAGCTCCGCAGCGATACCAAATATTTTCCTCCAGCAGCTCTTAACAGCGATGCTCGATAGCGACAGGAAAGAATTTGTGGTCGATATCCTTAGGTCAGATGGGACAATTACCCCTACATTTATTTCCAGAGCCGAAACAAAAGATGTTGCTTCCGACAAAAATGCTGCATATACGCTGAAGCTGGAGCCTCTGGGCGACAGGGGTTTTTCTGAACAAGTGTATATTGACCAGCAGAAGCAAATCTCAAAAAGGGTTCTCCACCAGGAAACTACATATATCCTTGAGCGGGCCAATCTGGCAGACATTTTAAGCGAGTTCCCTGAGCAGGCCGATTCTATCCTTCGCGATAATAAAATCCCAATACCGGCCTCTCCCGAAGAAATATAGTTTAGCCGTCGCCGGCCTGTCCTGCCCTGCGACTTGTCCGGCGCAGCTTTAGCGAAGTCGGAAGCCCCGATGTTCAGGGCGAAGTAGGGAGCTTGTCGAAGGGCACGGCGACACCATCGCTGAAAAATCTCCGTTAAAATCAGGATTGATAAATCCCCAAAATCATAATATCCTATTTATCACCTCTGAGTTTGGAAGTTAAATTATGCAGACAAGGCGTTTAGGCTATACTGATTTAAATCTTACAACCGTAGGGCTGGGCACCTGGGCAATGGGCGGGCCCTGGCAATTTGGCTGGGGGCCGCAGGATGACAGCGAAGCAATCGCCGCTATCCTCAAAGCCCTGGAACTGGGCATAAACTGGATAGATACCGCCCCAGTCTATGGCCTCGGCCACTCCGAGGAACTGGTCGCAAATGCCCTCAAGCAAACAAAACAAAAACCATTTATTGCGACAAAATGCGGGCTGTTGTGGAACGAAAAAAGAGAAAAAGTGCCCTGCCTGAAAAAGCAAAGTATTCGGCAGGAATGTAACGCGAGCTTAAAAAGACTCGGTATCAAGGTAATAGACCTTTACCAGATGCACTGGCCCGACCCCGACCAGGACATCGAAGAGGCCTGGGAAGAAATGGCCAAGTTGACGCTCGAAGGCAAAATTCGATACTTAGGCGTTTCAAATTACAATATCAACCAACTCGAGCGCGTCCGCAAAATTCATCCGGTCGCCTCGCTTCAGCCGCCTTATAGTATGCTCCATAGCGAAATTGAGGGTGGATTGCTGGCTTATTGTGCAGAAAATAATATCGGCGTCCTGGCCTACAGCCCTATGCAAAGGGGCTTACTTACGGGTAAATTCAGCCGGCGACACCTTGAAAAATTGGCTCCGGACGACCATCGAAGAAAAAATCCTGATTTTCAGGAGCCACAGTTTAGCGCAACATTGGAGCTGGTTGAGAAGCTAAGTAAAATTGCTAAGCGCAGTGGCAGAACATCTGCCCAGCTCGCTATAAGTTGGGTCCTTCGCCGGCCTGAAGTTACCGCCGCTATTGTCGGGGCTCGAAGACCATCGCAGATTATCGAAACCGCCCCGGCTTCAGACTGGAACTTAAACAAAAAAGATATCGATGAAATCGAACAGCTATTGACTGAACGGCAGGCAACACTGATACTATAACTACCTGCCGACAAGGAATAAAAATGGCCAGAGAAAAACTACAAAGAATCGATAGCAGTCAAGAAACGAGAATCCTCCTTTTACCTTACTGCAGACTGAAATATGGTCAGGTATGGGAAGAGCCGCATTCTGGACATAAAGTAGGATGCCTCGATGCAAGTTCCGAAACAGACATCCAAATGCTGTTGAGAGACAATAAATCTATCCTGGCTATTCAAGACCCGCCTTATAACGTTGCTGTCGGGAATATTAATAGTGACAGGCTGGGCCAAATTCCTCTTGAGAATTATATATCCTGGTGCAGAAAGTGGGTTCAGAACACCTGTAGGATATTAGAGGATAATGCTAGTTTGTACGTCTGGTTAGGAGCCGACCAGAATGAGGGCTTCCAGCCACTGCCTGATTTTATGATTATGATGAGAGAGTTTGGTCAGATGAAAACACGAAGTCTGATTACAATGAGAAATCAGCGAGGATATGGCACGCAAAAAAACTGGATGGCCATCAGGCAGGAGCTTCTCTATTACATAAAAGGCAAGCCTACATTCAACGTTGATGCCGAATATACAGATATTCCAAAAGTTCTGAGGGGATATTACAAGAAAGTCAATGGGAGAATAACGGAGAACTTAGAGCGCAGCAAATCAGAGAATATCAGGGCCGGAAATGTATGGGTTGATATTCAGCAGGTATTTTACAGAATGGAAGAAAACGTGTCGGGCTGTTATGCCCAGAAACCATTGAAAGCGATAGGGAGAATCATATCAGCCTCCTCCAGCCCTGGTGACTTGGTAGTGGATTTCTTCGCCCACTCAGGTACTACCTTGCTTGCTTGCGAAAAGCTGAAAAGACGGTGTTTTACTATGGACATCGACCCCATATTCGCAGAAATTACTATAAGAAGACTGGAGCATTACATAAAAACAGGAAAAACCGGATGGCAGTTTGAAAGTTCCTTTCCTGATGTGGATGCCGTGTTGCAGGTCGAAAGCGAGGACAGAATGGGTTCGGTAAGATTGGCTTTGGCCAATGCACTCCATACCTAAAGGAAGTAGGTAAATATGAAGCACATCATTTACACAAGTCCGTTGGTAGAAAGGAACGCATCACCACAAATGGCTGAACTCTTCGGGGCGCAGAAAAAATTTAGCACCTGGCGCAGACTCTGGCTGGAATTGGCAAAGGCACAAAAGAAGCTCGGCCTCGATATAAAACAAGGCCAGATTGACCAGATGGCCCGGCATCTTGACGATATTGATTTTGAAAAGGCTGCCCGCTATGAAAAAGAATTTCGTCACGATTGTTTCGCTCACATCCATACCTTCGGCGACTCAGCGCCGAAAGCCGCACCGATAATCCATCTCGGCGCCACAAGTTGCTATGTTACCGACAATGCTGATTTGATAATTATGCGAGAAGCTCTACAGTTGATTGCAGCTAAATTAGCAATCGTAATAAATCTGTTGGGCAAGTTTGCGAAAAAACATCGCTCGCTCCCAACGCTGGGCTTTACGCATTTTCAGCCAGCCCAGTTGACCACCGTCGGCAAAAGAGCAACGCTTTGGGCTTATGAGTTCGTAATGGACCTGCAGGAAGTCGAATACCGCCTCAGCACCTTACTCTTTAGAGGCGTCAAAGGCACAACCGGCACGCAGGCATCCTTCCTTGAGCTTTTTGACGGCAACCACAACAAGGTGCGTCGGCTCGATGAAATTGTCACCAATGCTTTCGGCTTCAAAAAATCCTGCGCCGTTACCGGCCAGACCTATCAGCGAAAAATCGACACTTTTGTTATAAATTGTCTCGCCTCAATTGCGCAATCGGCCCACAAGTTATGCAACGACCTACGATTGCTTGCAAACTTAAAAGAAATTGAAGAGCCGTTTGAGAAATCACAGGTCGGCTCATCAGCGATGGCCTACAAAAGAAATCCGATGCGCTGCGAGAGAGTAACAGGCCTTAGTAGATTAGTCCTGAGCCTGGCCACCAGCCCCCCTATGACGGCCAGTGAGCAATGGTTTGAAAGAACGCTCGACGACTCATCCAATAGAAGGATTGTCATCCCGGAAGCATTTTTAGCAGTCGATGGAATCCTCGAAATCCTGAACAATGTCCTCGATGGTCTTGTTGTCTATCCGAATGTAATTGAAACGCACGTCGCAGCGGAGCTGCCGTTTATGGCGACCGAAAATATCTTAATGGCGGCAGTAAAGGCCGGCGGCCACAGGCAGGAGCTCCACGAAAAAATAAGACTCTATTCCATCGCCGCCGCAGCGCAGGTAAAGCAATTTGGCAAACCCAACGATTTAATTGCCCGACTCAGAGCGGACATCTCTTTTGCAAAAGTCAATTTTGAAAAAGTATTGGATCCCAAAAATTACGTCGGCCGAGCACCCCAGCAGGTCGATGAATTCTTAAGAGGTGCCGTTGCGCCAATCCTCAGAAAATACCGCAGAGAACTTATCAGAAAAGTTGACTTGCATGTCTAAACCCTGTCTTGCAGATTCGTAACACGCTGCATTTCTTGGTGGTGCTATCTCTTTTCAATTAAGAACAGAAACTCACGATGTGATTGCTCTGAATCGTGTGTCCATTCGTTCGTCCATTTCATTTCAGCCATCACGTTCTTCTTGTAGTCCACTTCTATAAAGTCCAAAATGGTGCCGGATTCGGAAAGCACCTCATTTAACTCCCGGGCAGTTGCCCGCCCTCCGGAACTATATGACATCAAAATCCATCGAGCGTTTGTGCTTTTGATTAAACGCTCAATCGCCTCCACGACAATAAATTTCCCGTTGCCGTTCATACGAAATTCCTCAAACACTGAGCCAGATACCACATCGGACGTATCTTCACGTCGCTGGGCTTTACCAAAAAGCTTCGGCCTGTCGTTGAGGCATATTGTAGTCCACAGGTGATAGTACGAAGCATACCTGACTCGTGAAGGCGGCATCTTTTCGTTATTGGAACCGTATGGTGGGTCAAAGTATGCGAGGTCTGCGGAAACATCTCTCACCAAATCAAGTATGTCCTGACGAAAAACTTTGTGCTCCTTCTCATTCACAAATACATTGGGTACCTTGAGAACAAGTTCATTGTAAGACCGCGGTGACCAATCCTGCAGATATGAGACAAAGTGTCCAAGTGTGCTGTCAACTTCATCAAGAGCAAGGATTAGACTGGTAAGGGCTACGGCCTTATCAACGGCTGGCAGGGACAACCGGTCAATCTCCTCTCTAATCGCATCGAGCTTTCTTGTGTTGTGAATCTGCCAGGGCTTCTTTAGTCCATCGGCCTGAATAGCACGCCCTCCATTTGGCAGCCCCCCATAATGCTCCGTGAACCAGCCATCAATGGGTTTCACAGCATTAAGGTGGTCAATAAGCTCTTGATATTCGGCTCGCTTTTTTTTGTTCAAAAGATAGCAGGTGCCGAATACTTCTGACCAGACGGCAATATCATTGGACAGAACCTGGTAGCCGCTTTTGGCAAGGGCCTGAGAAACACGTGTCGTGCCAGAGAATCCATCCAAAATAGTCTTTGCGTCCACCTTTCTTATTAACTGCAGTATGTAAGGCAAGAGCTTCAGCTTTGAGCCGGCGTATTTCACTCCTTCTGTGAGTGGAGCTTCAGTAACAATATCGTCAAATAACCCCATCGTTTGCATAATTTTTGTAAGCCTGATTTCCTTTTAAGAATAAAAACGTCCTCTTTGATTTTACCACGATTCGTATTTGTTTTGGAATTTATCCTGAACGATGTTAGACTGTTATAAGGTTGTCATTCTGAGGCGAAGCCGAAGAATCTCGCTTGTGAAGGCCAGATGCTTCGCTGCGCTCAGCATGACAGTGGTTAGGGTCCACTCAGCAACGTCATAGCATATTTAGAAGGGCTAAAATATGAATCGCAGTGAACTAATCAAACGGATTAAGGAAACCGCTTATCTGGAAGGCGATTTTGTCCTTCGCAGCGGAAAACGAAGCAAATACTACCTCGACAAATATCTTTTCGAGACCTGCCCTGATATTCTCAAATCGCTCGGCGAGGAATTTGCCAAATACATCACCGACGATATTACCTTGATTGCAGGAGCCGAATTAGGCGGTGTGGCCCTGGCCGCTGCAACTGCAATGCAAACCAGCAAAAACTGGGTAATTGTCCGCCAAAGCAGAAAAAATCATGGCACATCGAAACTTATCGAGGGTAAATTAAAGCCAGGTGACGTTGTTTTGTTGGTCGAGGATATCGCAACCACCGGAGGCCAGGTTCTCGAAGCCGCAAAGGTTATTACTGAGGCCGGCGCAAAGGTCAAAAAAATTGTCGCCGTCATTGACCGTAAACAAGGCGCCGCCGAGAACATCACCGGCGCGGGCTATAAATTCGAGTCCCTCCTCACAAAAGACGACCTCGGCATAAAAGACACCGATTAATCTGCTATACGTCTGGCGGATTAACCACCTTTAGGTGCTGGTGGCAAACCGTCAGTCGCTTCCAGTATCAATATGGCATCCTCCCACCCATCGGGCGTCGAAAAAGACCGGACTCCGGTCTTCGGGAAGCCGCCAATCGAAACCAATTCGCCGGTCTTCGGGTCAATCCAGAATGTGTTCACGTGAATTCCTGCGCCGATTTTGTCCATATTTATCGAGAAGGTTGCCTTGCTGCCCAGATACACCATAACCCATTTGCCATCTTTATGACGTGCCGCCAGATTCAATACTTGTCCCGCGGTTTGGCCGCCGCTTGCAAAAATCGATTGGTCAGGAATCAGATACCACCATTCCTGCCGCGCCAGAAATATTTTTTTAAGGATGCCCATCTGGACAGCGCCGGGTGCATCCAGCGCCTTTTTCCACGTAGGAAGCACTCGCCAACTGTCATTGTGGCCGTAGGTGTGATGAGCGCCGGCCAGGTATGAATAATAGGCCTGCCTGCGAATCCATAAAGCATTTACATCAAATCCGTATTCAGACCCTTGTTCATAAGCGCCTTCAGCCATTAAAACCGGCTTCACGGGCTTGAGGTTATAATCCTTGGTCACCATAGGATAAATTAGCTCAACGCTTTTCCACGTTTGCATCCCGTCGAAATCCAGCCAGTCTTCATCGTGAATAAAGCTGGATGAGTATGGCGCAGGGTCGGGCTTGAAGGTAATAAGATGATAGCCTCCATCTCCCTCGTGAAGGCCCGCAGCCAGCTGGCGCAGAATTGGGACAAACTCCTGCTTGGCCTCTGGCGTCATCGACCAGACGATATTCGGTGCATTCTTATACCGCTCAGCTAACCATTTCGCCCACGCCCGGGCATTCTCTATTGTTATACATTTGCGATAACGCTGGTGATAAAGTGTCACCGAAAGGATTATGTTATTTTCACGTGCTATCTGGATAACGGAATCCACATTCTTAAAATACGCCTCGTTTGGCGTCAGGGGATTATTATTTATCCAGGGCTTTTCTCCATAGACATTGGGCTTTGTCCCGTCGCCGACTCCCATTAGCATTGCCTGAACAAAAGCAAATCCCTTCTCTTTTGCATTTTCAAGAATCGCCCTGGCTTCCTCCAGAGTATATTCCCGAAAGATTTGCCATTGAGTAATACCCATCCAGAAGACCGCCTTACCCTTCTGGTCCACAAAATACCGGCCATTCTCACTAACCTTGACGGGGTAAACCGGCTGCTGGGCGAATGCGCTTATCGCAAATACCAATAGCAGCGTCACTAACGAAATGATTTTTTTAGTCATCTTCATTTTCCTATCTCTCCTTCTTGGAGTTTCTACTCAAAAGGATGTCATTGCGAGCCCCCGCGTCTTCCTGTCGGAAGACAGGAGCGGGGGCGTGGCAATCTTTTACCTTTGATAGAGCAAAAACCCACTTGTTAAAAGTTCTTAATCTTTTCTACCATCGCTATAATCTTTTTAGCGATTGTTGTTTTGCTTGCCGTCGGAAGTTTTAGCCATTTGCAGCCGGGCATTTTAATCTGAACGCAAGCTCTATCAGCTCCGATTGCATCTGGAGTGTTGGCAACTATCATATCGAGGTTTTTTCCCCTCAATTTCTTTTCGGCTCGCCTACGAACATCTTTATCTTCCACTGCGAAGCCGATGACAGTTTGATTTTTCTTTTTATGATTCCCGGCCCACCTGATGATGTCGGGCGTGGCTTTTAGTTTGATGGTTAAAATTTTGCTGTCTTTTTTAATTTTGGTTTTAGATGGATTGCTCGGAGTGTAGTCAGCTACCGCGGCGGCCATAATCAGACAATCACAAAAAGGAAAATACTTTTTCACCGCCTCAAACATCTGAACAGCAGTTTCTACGTTGATAACCGATGCTCGATTCTCGATTCTCGATGCTCGATGCACTGTCGTGATAAGTGTTACCTTGTGGCCGGCTTTGAGAGCTGCGCGGGCGAGTGCGTAGCCCATTTTGCCGCTGCTCGCATTGGAAATAAACCGAACCGGGTCGATGTATTCCCGTGTGCCTCCTGCTGTAATTAAAATCCGCATCTCGATACTCGATTCTCGATATTAGATTCTCGATTCTCGAATTTTCTCTCTTCAACGAGCATCGAGCATCCATTGTCGAGTTACGCTTCGTGCTTTTTAATTTTCATTGTGATTTTTTTTATGGCACTGAGAATATCGCTGGGTTCTGCCATTCTGCCGATAGCTTCTAACCCGCAGGCAAGCCGCCCTTTTGCAGGGCCGACCAGTTGAAAGCCCATCTTTTTCAATATCTTGACGTTGCGCTGGACGGCGGGATTGGTCCACATATTGTTGTTCATCGCCGGGGCAAAAAGTGTCGGCTTCCGCCAGCAGGCACACAGGGTAGTGCTAAGCAAATCATCGCAGATGCCGTTTGCAACCTTGCCTATGATGTCAGCGGTTGCGGGTGCGACAACGACAATATCAGCCCAATCCAAGAGTGCTATATGGCTGCTTCTGTATTCCTCGGGCGCACTCCATAAGGTCGTGAAAACGGCACCTCCTGTAACCGCCTCAAAGCTTTTCGGACTGACAAACTGGCAGGCATTCTCCGTCATTACCGTATTTACTTTTGCACCGCAGGCTGTAAGCGAACTGGCTAAATCGACCGCTTTGTATGCTGCAATTCCACCGCTTACACCCAACAACGCATTCAAATTGTCCAATCTTTTGCTGTGCATTTGGTGAATTCAATCCCGGCTGCCGGGTGCGAATCAGGTTTTTAGCCAGCAGCCTACTTTCTATCTAAGGATTTTGAGCCGCCATTGACAGGCACTTATTTTTCCTTCCACTCCCGCTGACCTGCTTCCGAGTCTCTGCTATCTTCCCTTTCAGCGAAAGATGACTGGTCGATAGCGATTTTGTCCTGCAGGATTTCCTGAACGACAATTTCGAGCATTGTTTTTCCTGTGGCGTTTTCAATCAATGGCCGGTATCCCTGCATCAGCTCATTTAGCCGTTTTTGAATTAGTGCCGTTAATTTGTATCTACCGCCGACCTTGTTAATAAGTTCTTCGCTTTTAAGCTCCTCTATCATCCTTTACCTCTTTAATCTAAGTATATAGTGCCTTTCCTACGTACTGCCTGTGGCAGTTTTGATGATTTGTATGCACTCGCCAACCGCATGCTGCAAATCATCGTTTATAACCATATGGTTATAATATTGCCAGGCGGCAGCAACTTCACTACTTGCCCCGCCCAATCTTTGTTCAGCTGATTTGCCGTCTTCCCTGCCCCTGCGGTTCATACGTTCTGCCAGAACCTTCGCAGTGGGCGGAAGGATAAAAATCATCACCGCATCTGGGTAAATTCCCTTTACCTGTTTGCCGCCCTGAACATCGATTTCGAGAATAATGGTTTTGCCGGAGGCAAGTGCCTCTTCGACCTTATCCTTTGGTGTCCCGTATAAATGGCCGAACACCTCAGCATGCTCCAATAGTAACCCTTTGTCAAGCCGTTGGCGAAACTCTTTCTCTGATATAAACCAATACTCGCGGCCATTCACCTCGCCCTGGCCCGGCGGCCGAGTAGTAGCCGAGACGTTAAGGTAAGCATTATCCAATCGCTTAACTATCTCTCTGCAGATAGTGCTTTTGCCCACACCCGATGGGCCACTTATGATTACTATTTTGCCGATTTGGTTTCTTGCGTTGTTCATTGGTAAACAGCCTTGTAAAATCTGCAGGCCAAAAATCTATTCTACGTTCTGAACCTGTTCTTTAATGCGGTCTATCTGGCATTTCGCATCTACCACCCAGCGAGCAACATCAGCATCAGAAGCCTTACTGGCAATGGTGTTCGCCTCTCTGAGCATCTCCTGGCTGATAAAATCCAGCCTTCGCCCTGCCTGGTCATTTGCCTGACCCGCCTTCAGCGGGGCAGCAAATTGCTTCAGATGCGAAACAAGTCGCGCTATCTCCTCAGATATATCCGACTTATCTGCAAAAACCGCGACTTCCCTGGCAACAACGACCTGGTCCAATTCCAGCCCTGCCTGGGCCAGCAGCTCATTGACCCTTTTTTTTAGCCTCCTGGCATATCCCGGTAGCACGGCTTCACTGCGTGCACGTATTCGCTTAAGGTCATGCTCTATCGCTCTGCACCGCCTTTTCAAATCTGCCTCGATAGCTGCACCTTCGGCTGCACGCATCCGTTTGAGCTTACCAATTGCCTGCCGGCTGGTTTTTAGAATCGCCGAGCTTATTTGCCGGGCTGCCTCTTTATCAGGTAAAGCGGGGCGAATGATGCCGGGTAAATTCAACAAGCTGCCGACATCTATACTGCCGGCAACACCAGCCGAAGACCCTATACGGCTCAATTTCTCGATAACCGTATGCAAGGCTGACTGGTCTATGTCAAACAGCACGTGTGCCGGCACATCTTTGAGCCGAAGCACATAATTCACCGTTCCGCGGGATAAGTTCTTTCGCAGCAGTTTCTCAATGTCCTCCTCCAGAAACGCCACCTGTTCCGGCAACTTTATCACCGCCTTGAAGTAACGGTTGTTGACGGTCTTAATTTCCACGGTGTAGGTTACATCATTGACCTCACCCTGTGCCTCGCCATAGCCGGTCATACTATTTATCATATCCGTTACCTGTCAAACCGATTCTGTCAAAATATGAGTAGATTCGTAGAAGATTAGATGTTTCGACTCACATACTCATCCACTCATATACGCATTTACGCCTTAACCGCCGGGTGAATTTGAATCGACGCCTGTATTAGTACCGCCGCTAATAGGAGCGCCCTGGCCGGAAGAAGGCCTCGGCACCCCGCCCTCAGGAGATGGGGAAGTTGGCTGTTCCTGTCGGGCCGGCTCATTTGTCCCAAACTCGCTCACAGATGGCTTATAGAACCTGGCCATCAATATCGCGAGGGTCAGAAATATCCCGACCATCACTATTGTCACCCACGTCAGAAAGTCACCTACTTTAGAACCCAGAAGCCCGCTCGCGACACCACCGGCAAGAGCCGTACTTAAACCGCCACCTCTACCCTTTTGAATCAAAACAACCAGAATCATCGCCACACAACAGATAAGAAATATCGCGGCGACTATCTTCATTATAAAACCTACTGCCAGTATCCCGTATCCCATAAATTTTTCCCAAAAAGGTTTTTAATTTTCGCTTTGCTTTGTAAAAATCTTCACCCCGCCAAAAGCGGGTTACGGCAACTAAACCGCTGACTGAATTATAGCTAAAAAATCATCCGCATTCAAACTTGCACCGCCGACCAGCAAACCGTCAACATCTTTCTGTGCCATCAATTCGGCTGCGTTGTCGGGCTTGACCGAGCCGCCGTAGAGAATGCGAATTTCTTGGGCCAATCTGTCATCATACACCTGGGCCAGCAGTCCTCGAATTAAACCCTGTGCTTCCTGGGCCTGCTGCGGCGTAGCGGTCAGCCCTGTCCCGATAGCCCAGACCGGCTCGTATGCTATTGTAACAGCCGAGGCCTTTTCGGCACTCAGGCCGGCCAGCCCTTTTTTTATCTGCCGAGTTATCACCTCGTCTGTTTGCGAAGTTTTACGCTCGGAAAGCAGCTCACCTACGCATAATATCGGCAAAAGGCCTCCGCTTATAGCAGCGGTAACCTTTTTATTTATCAGCTCATCAATTTCTCCTATTACGTGACGTCGCTCCGAATGACCGCACAATACATACGTGCACCCGATGTCTTTTAGCATTGCCGCACTTACCTCGCCAGTGAAAGCCCCTTTGGCCTCATAGTAAATATCCTGTGCGCCGACGCCGATGCTCGATGCGCTGAGAGTCTTGGCAACCGCCTGCAAATAAACAAATGGCGGACATACCGCCACAGTAACTTTGTGGCTGGCTACCTCACAAGAATCCGTTGCGATACGCCTGGCAAGCTCCACGCTGCTGTGGCTGTCAGTATTCATCTTCCAGTTGCCGGCTACAAACGGCTTTCTCATAGAAATCTCCAAAAAATCCGTATTTACAAGTTATAAACTCTCAGGTCTTTCACCTTAGGTTTAATCACAGCAGGTCCGTTGCCCTCGGGAAGCTGCCCAATATCGAAAGCTGCAGACAATGCTTACGTGTCTCTTCCAGCCCATCCTGAACGAGCTTGTCTGTGTGGTGTCCCAGGAAATCCACGAAGAAATAATACTCCCACTGCCTTTTTCTGCTTGGTCTTGATTCGATATTGGTCAGATTGATATTGTATCGTTTGAAGACATCGAGCACGTCTGCCAACGCCCCAACCTTGTGAGCAGTGCTGAATAGTATCGCCGTTTTGTCGTCGCCGGTCGGCTTGGCATCTTCCCGGCTGATTACAAGAAATCTTGTGATATTGTTCGGCGTGTCCTCAATGTTTTCGCACACAACCTTCAAACCATATAACTCCGCAGCAACACTCGAGCCTATCGCAGCCGCGTTAGGCTCTTTAGAAGCCAGTTGTGCCGCTGTGGCGGTGGAGGCGACAGCTACGGTTTGCACCTCCTTAATGGTGGCGCTTAGCCAGTTTCGACACTGGGCAAACACCTCCGGCTTTGAGTAAATCTTCTTGACCTCTGCCAGAGAGCAGTTTGCCAGAAGATTATTATGAATGACCATTTGAACCTCGGCGCAGACCTTCACGTCCGAATCTATAAAGGCATCGAACGTCTCCGCTACGCTGCCACCCGTGGTATTCTCTATCGGCACAACGCCCAAATCGCAATGACCTTTGCTGACTTCGTCAAAGATGCCCTTTATATCCGCCAGCGATTCGTATTCCACACTCTGGCCGAACTTCAAAAGAGCAGCAGCATGGCTAAAACTGCCCTCCGGACCAAGATACCCGATTCGCAACGGCTTTTCTAAAACAAACGAGCCGCTCATTAGCTCACGCCAGATAGCAACCAGGCATCTATCAGGCAAAGGGCCTTTGTTGGCCTGGATAATTTTAGAGAATATCTCCTTCTCGCGGTCGGGTGAGTAGATGGGCTTATCGGCCCTGCTCTTTAGCTTGCCTACCTCAATGACCACACGTGCGCGCTCATTGAGCAACTGCACGAGCTGGCTGTCGATTTTGTCAATCTGTTTTCTCAATTCTTCCAGCGACATAAAAGCCAAAATCTCGAAAAGTTTAGCCGTCGCCGGCCTGTCCTGAGCTTGCCGAAGGGCACGGCGACGCCTGTCATTTTTATAAAAACCATATTATTTAACAGCTTTTCGTTCTTGCGTCAATCAATTTACACAATTAGATTTTAAGATAATCTAAATTCAGGCAAAAAATGGAAACCGTGTTAAAATACACAATTTTTAAGACCAAATGGGGTTATTTCGGCCTCGCCGGCACCGAATACGGGCTTTGCCGAACCTGCCTGCCTGGCCCATCACCTGAAAGAACCAAATCGCATCTCTTAAAAATCTTGCTTTTCGAGCACCGAGTATCGAGAATCGAGCATCGAGAATCGAGCATCGAGTTTGAAAAGACTTTTTTCAAGGAAATCCAGCAGCAAATAATAGCTTATTTTGAAGGCGCTTATGTAAATTTCAGCCCTGATATTCCGTCGAAGCTCGATGGCTTTAGCCCATTTTACAAATCCGTTTTAACCGCCTGCAAATTTGTAAAGTTCGGCCAGACAATAAATTATGGTGAATTAGCGAAACAATTGGGCCGACCGCTGGCGTCACGAGCTGTCGGCAATGCCCTTGCAAAGAATCCGCTGCCTTTGATTATCCCCTGCCACAGGGTAATCCGCAGTGACGGCTCTCTCGGCGGCTTCTCCACTATAGGCGGACTATCACTCAAGAGAAAACTGTTGCTGCACGAACAGAACTGCTTGTCAGCCGCACTATAATGAGAATTATCAGTAACTCATCCGCCATGTCGATGGTCAGTCAAGTTGCGTCCATTCCTTGTGGGAGATTCCCGCTTGGCGCAGAATACGTGCCAACAGTTCGCGGCCAATGTCGCCTTTGCGTGGATTGGGTATTGTCAACGTTACATCACCTTTTATCATAAACTGATGTTTGCCGCCTGAGTATGGCCCATCGAAACCCATCTTGCACAGACAGCGGACCAAATCCTTCCGTGAAATGGGGCCAAATACGGGCATCAGGCCGCGACCTCTTTCTTTATGGTAAGTTTTATCCCGTCAATCTTGGGTAGTGCAAGGTTTTTGTAGATTCGAAAAAGCACCCAATCTTCAAGCGCCTGTTCCAACTCGCTTCGGCATTCCTCCAATGTAGAGGCATTCGCGTACACGCCTCGACATTTCGGAATCTCCCCGTAATAGGTACCGTCATCGGTTAAGATTTCGTAATGTGCACGTTTCATCGCGGCTTCGAGGTATTTCGTAAGCATATATAAATCTCCACTTTGGCTCGACTAACACGTATTCTACGCGGCATCAGCCATTATTATACTGAAACTCCCGCCGCCCAGGTCAAGCCGCCATCAATGGCGCCAAGTCGGCCCGCTTCAACGGCCGAAAACCAAGGTCCCGAAGCACTCGATTGAACACAGCCAAAGTGAGCTTATCTGGCGCTAATATCTCGATCCCAATTGGCTTTCCATCACGGGCAAAATCAATCACAAGTCCCGGCTCAACCCGTCTGGTTCGATGGCTCTTGTCCTTCGGACGACGCGGCAAATAATAGTACGCAGCTATCGGCCGGCCATGTCGAAACGTAACTTCCAAATATGAGTTATTCATATCAAGATTCCCAATAAGGATAGGCGGTTATTACAACCAAACGCCTGGCATTAAAATCCGGCTCTACAACTACTTCCCACGTTCGCCTGCGGTGCGAAGTAACAATGACCCATCGCCCTTCAACTATATCCGGTCGATAACCCCTCGAATGCTCAAGCATCGTTCGCAAGTCCAATTCCGAAAAGCTGCGGTCCAGCATTCGCTTGAATAAATGTGAGCTGAGTTCCAATTCCCAGTCCCACCATTCCGGCCACCGACGGCGTATCATAACACTCCAGGTATTTTATCATAAAATCAGAAATATTTGAAGCTTTATTGACCTTCATTTTATGCCCGGCCACGGATTTCATCAAGGACGCTTTTCAAAAATTGCCTGAATGGAGCGTAGATAAAACCAGGCAAATACGTTCTGCTCGGTCGGATGAAGAACAAATGTGCTCTCCGCGGTTAGGCAAAATCGGTTCGTTATTCAAGATGCACAACAGCACCCCTCCGGTCGGCTTCAAGGGTTGCTTTCTTGATAATATCGTAGAGGCTGCGGGGATACCGAATTTTTTCAAAGACAAATTCAGGGTCAGATTTGTCGGTCGTTGTTAAAACCACGGTGCCAATCCCCAAAACGCAGTCGATGGTGCTCCTGCGCAGTTTCAGGTCGATAACCCGGAACATATCCAGATTATCAACCTTCCTATCCAGGATGCCCCTGCTCCATTCGATTCTGTCTGGCGTAACCTCGTAATAGACCATCCGCAGCCGAATAAGTCTGATTACAATGTAACATACGGCAGCTAACGAGATTCCAAGACCAACAATAAACCTGTAACGAGCAAAAACAAGTGCTTGGCTTTGGGTAAGCTTTGAGCCCAGCAGACTTTCGATAGGTATCTTTATCAAAAGAACCGCGAGAACAATAATAACCAGCCCTTTAAGCATCGCCGGCGCCGCCCCCCACAAAGAAGGACTGCCGGCGAACAGAACATTACCCTCCGGGTCTTGACCTGATTCTGATTGGGGGTCTGAATTTGAGCCGGCCAACAGTGATTTGGCCTTTGGGCTGGTAAGATATTCGCCGCAGAATCGGCACTTAATCGCCCGTGCCTGAATGGTCTCGGCACAAAATGGGCACTGCTTTGTCCGTAAGTCGGTAACTGTCATATTCTTATATATCGGACACACCTTGTTAATTTCAACAGTCCGCATTTTTCACCGGTTTTGCAAAAATGCAACTTTTTTCGCCACTCTGCATGCTCGTCTCGGTGTAAACTGAGTTGGAGCCATAGCGAATTTTTCTGTACTAATTCATCACCCTGTATGGTGAATAAATCCTTGAATAAAAAAAATTAAACTCTTTCGAACTTCTTTGTGTCTTTGTGGTTATAAAAAAAATTTAGAAAATTTGTAAAATTCTCTTGACATAATGTAATCTATACTATACATTAAGTATGGTATAGATTACATAGACAGATTAAAATTGTTTATTGAAAATAGGAGAAAAAGTTATGAACAGAATACAAAAAATATCATTGTCCATAGTGATTACAATGTCATTGGGGCTGATTCTTGGCGTGACGGCATTCGTCATACTCTACCCGAAATTCGGGATGCCCAGGGCGTTTCGTAGCGGCTTCGGCCTTTTAGCTGTTGGCGGCCTTGGTGGACTTTCCGTGTTCATCTTCAAAAAAGACAAAGGTAAAGTAACTCGCGATGAGCGCGACGAGCTGATTGAAAAAAACGCTTTTTACGTCGGCCTGGGCGCAGTTTATCTGCTTGTAATTATAGTTTCCTACCTGCCGATTGGCATAGCCCCAAAGGCGCAAATACCAACGAAATGGTTTCCTTTTCTGCTTCCATCAGCCGGATTATGTCAAGCTTTTGCGCAATCTATATCAATTCTCATTCAATACGGCTGGATGGGTAGAGGAGAAAAGTCATGAATAAAACACAAGAAGCATGGATTTGGTTTCTTTTGGGAACAGCTTGTTGTCTAATCCCAGGCGGAGTCGCCGTATTTATCGCATACGATAGGGGGATGTCCTTCGTCCCGCTGTTTATGTTTGCAAGCATTACCATTTGGGGTGGTTTATTTTGGTTATTTCCTTTCATTTCCGGCAAAATTCGAAAAGGAAAAAAGAAGGTTAGTTTCGATGAGCGGGACCAATTAATCCACAAAAGAGCGGTTATGGCCGCGTATGTCGTGCTTTGGTTATATTTCGTTGCAGCATGCGTGATTCCCTGGTGGCTCGTTGGTCCACATGGTTCTATCTCAGTTAATGTGATGCCCCTGACACTTTTGGGCGGGCTTGCCATTTTTACGCTTGTGCAAAATCTGGCTATCCTGATTCAGTACGGCTGGAGGAATAAAAATGAATAAAACTCAAAAAGGCGCGATGGCGGTGATGGTTATATCGATACTGCTTTTAGTATTCAGTATGACCATACCTTTAGCATGGCTTTATAAAGTACCTGTGCTGAGAATATTGCCGCTGGTATTTCTTGTTCTTAGTTATATCGCGATGGGTCTATCAATTATCTTTTTCAGAAAAAAGCAAAGTCCCGGCGAGGTGGATTTCGATGAGCGTGATAGGATTATTAAACGAAAGGCGATTCTTGCTTCATACATTACACTTTGGATTTTGGTTTTCCTTGGCTGCACCATACCATTTATGATTACCGACCAGTGTGGAATTATGCCGGTTAGCCTGCTTCCGATCGTACTTTTCATCATGTTCATTATAGTCATGCTTGTGTATTCTCTGACGATTCTGATGCAATATGGCCGGGGGGAATAAAGATGGCGACAAATGAATTAAAAAACCAGATTCGCAAATTGCGGTTTGAAAATGGCGAGATGACCCAGCAGCAGTTAGCTGATAAAGTCGGCGTAACCCGCCAGACCATTCTGGCAATCGAAGCCGGCAAATACGCCCCTTCGCTGCCTCTGGCCTTTCGCATCGCCCGCGCCTTCGCCGTCCCTCTCGAATCCATCTTCCAATATGAGTTGCAAACAGATTCTGACAACAAACAATAATAGAAACTTTACTACTTGAACGCTTGCAACAGTTCGAGCAACTTTCGGTCGAGCTTGTGGCCATTAAAGTCCTCGTATTCTACGTCCTGCCTATCGGAGTCGATAATCCCGAACGCACCTCGGAAATTCCACAATGCCAAGCCGATGCCATAACCGGTAAGTATCTCTAAAACATCGCGCAGCCAGGCGAGGACGACCTTGTGCGGGGTTTTATTGAATGTGCCGCCTTCACCGCAGTGCACTCCCACACCTTTTTTGGCAAGGTCGGCCCACCTGCCGTAATGCTCTTCGAGGCGTTTGCGGTCCCAGCCGTTACCAGGCCAAGCCGGCTCAGGATAATTCTGGCTATTAACCCAGGAGGCCTTGTAATGACTTATAAACATCGGCTCATAAGCCCGGCAGCTTTGAGCGATACCGAGGTCAACCAATTCCGGCATAGGCTCTCTGGCCCAGTTCAAGCCATCGGCAATAATTATTCGGTCGGGACTCTCCTTACGAATTGCTGCGACCGCAGCCCGCACCACTCGCTCGTGGTCGGCACGGCTCATACGGTCACTTTCGTTAGGCGGCTCATTTATAAGATTGAAGCTGAGCTTATCCTTTGAAATCCCTTTATATCGCTTTGCAAGAAGCTGCCACTGAAAACAAAAAGCATCAAGTGCCTTCTCGTCCTTCCAGAGATTGAACGGCTCAGTAAATTCCCTGTTGACTGAGTATCCAGGCCCGCGGTGAAAATTGATATCCACGTGCAGGCCGTATTTGTTGCCGAGCTCCACCGCCCGGTCGAGCTTTGCTAACATCTCTTCATTGATTTTGTAATCATCGCCATCTTTTATCCACAGGCGATAGCAGGCCGGCAGCCGAACAAAATCGAAGCCGAAGTCGCGTATCCAGCGGAAATCATCTTCATGCCAATCCCCTCTGCTTTGCATAGTGAACATATCCAGCAGATTGAACCCGCGCCAGCGAGGGATTGCCGTTTGTGCGACCTGCTGTTTTGGCTTTTCTTCTTTTTTCGCCTCTTGCGCATAAGCGGGCAGTGCTATTGTTACTGCCCCTGCTGCCGTCATCTTCAAAAATTCTCGTCGATTAGTTTTCATTTTTTTTCTCCTTTTTGCTACTTAAGCGAACGGATACAACTTTTTTAATCAACAGTCAATCGTAAAATAAGTAACTACTGAACAGGAAAGAAGACGAATTGCACCCCTCCGACGCGCTGCGATTGCTCACTTCGACACTTCGACAAAGCTCAGGGCAGGCAGGCTCAGTGCAAGCAGGGTAGATGGAGGATGGAATAGGGACGTTGGACGAGGGACAATAGAGCACGAAATGCATAAAAAAAGGTAATAAAAAGACGAAAAAAATTGAAAATTAGAGGATTTTTTTGAAAACTTTTGAAAATGGGGTGGTTGGCGATAGCAAAAAAGTGATTTTATAGGACATATTGGTTTTTAGCGTAAAAATGAGGGTAAAAATGAGCACTTTTTTGCACTTTTTTGACATAAATTAGCAACTTTTTGCGCTTTTTTGCAAAAATGAGTCACTTTTTGAGCTGTTTTGAGCAGGTTTTTGCCACGAAGACACGAAGACACAAAGACAAGAGTCAGACACTGATAAACTATGAAACCGGAGCCTCCAGGCAGAGGTTATAATACGGGATCGTTAAACGTCCCAAGATTTTTACGTGGTCACGATGTGTAAGCGTGCCACAATAAC
>Ga0315279_10002949_pt1 | contig 24544 bp, 20 predicted proteins | sample YL17G06_20_MG_FD_203694 | JGI IMG/M metagenome (GOLD analysis project Ga0315279, IMG submission 203694) | Sediment microbial communities from Yellowstone Lake, YNP, Wyoming, USA - YL17G06_20 | ecosystem: Environmental > Aquatic > Freshwater > Lake > Sediment | place: USA: Wyoming | collected...
TTTTATTTAGCGCCCAGCGCTTTGCCTTTATCGGTCTCGACCTGGGGCTCGAGCCCGGATCGTACCCGATGACCGTTACGTTCGAGAGGACGAACGGCGGCCGGGAAGCCGTCCGAAGGGACATCGTCGTTGGGGCGAAAGAATTCCCCAGGAAAAAGCTCTGGGTCAAAGAGAGTTTCGCCGTGCCGCCCAAAGAGGTCGAGGAGCGCATCCGCCGGGAAGCCGAGCTTGTCGCCTGGGTCTACGGAAACATCACGTCCAGGTGGCTCGGGGAGGGAGCGTTCCTCCAGCCGAATAACGGGAAGGTTTTCCCGAACTTCGGCCAGCGCCGGATCTACAACGACGCTCCCCGTTCGACCCACACCGGCGTCGATATCGCCGCCCCGCAAGGCGATCCCATCCGGGCCGCCAACGTGGGGAACGTAGTTCTCGCGAGCCACCTGTATCTCTCGGGCAACGCCGTCATCATCGACCACGGGCTCGGCGTCTTCAGCTTCTATGGCCACATGTCGAAGATCCTGGTGAAAAGGGGACAGGCCGTCGGGAAGGGCGACGTCATCGGGACGTGCGGCACGACGGGACGGTCCACCGGCCCGCACCTCCACTGGGCGATACGGGTCTTCGACAGCCGCGTCGACCCGTTCTCCCTGCTTGAATTCGAGTCGCTAAGCTATAATAATAAAGAATTATCTAGATAAAACTTGATATCTACAGATTAATAGCATAAGCTGTTTCCATGAAAGAACAAAAAGCTAGCTTGGCTTTCAAGATCGACGTCCAGTTGGCCGAGCGGGTCAGGTCGTTCTGCCGGGAACGGGGAGTCAAGTACGGGTTTTTCATCGAGAAAGCCTTGGAAGAGAGGCTTCAGCGGGAGGAGCTGAAAGAGGACCTGCTGGACCTTAAAGTCCTGCGACCTTCCGAGAAGGAGGCCGTCTCCCTTGAGGAATACCTCAAGGACAAGGCCTATGAACGAATATAGCCTATTCCTTCTTCCCCGCGTGCAAAAGGACATGGACCGATTCGGGCATAAGGTCCTGCGTCAGCTTTTAGAGAGGGTCAAGAGCCTGGCGTGCGACCCTCGACCTCCCGGGAGCTTGAAGCTGACCGCAGACGAGGGGTATCGCTTAAGGTCGGGAGATTATCGGATCCTCTACCGTATCGATGAAGAAAAAAAGGCCGTTTACATCTACCGGGTCAAGGACCGAAAAGATGCTTATTGATAAGGGCCGGACCCTGAGCGGAAGGATCGAACGCTGATACATTTCCATCCGCCGCGGCGTCTCTATAATATTCCCTTCTCCCAGGAGATGGAGTAAATTCACGTCCAATGAAGACGCGCGCGAAAAGGATCGAGATCAACGAACAATTCCGGACGGCCCTCGACCTAATGGAAGGGACGGACAGGCACGTCTTCATCACCGGGAAGGCGGGGACAGGGAAGTCCACGCTCCTGGAGTACTTCCGTCGAGCGACCAAGAAGCAAGTGGCCGTGCTGGCGCCGACCGGCGTCGCGGCATTGAACGTGGACGGACAGACGGTCCATTCGTTCTGCCGGTTCAAGCCCGATATCACGTTGGACAAGGTCAAGAAGGTCCGCGGCGAGGGGGGCGATCTTTACAGCGAGCTCGATGCCGTCATCATCGATGAGATCTCCATGGTCCGGGCCGACCTCCTGGACTGCGTCGAAAAGTTCCTGAGGCTGAACGGCAAACACCCGAAGGCCTGGTTCGGCGGGACCCAGATGATCTTCATCGGCGACCTCTACCAGCTTCCTCCCGTGGTCACTTCGCGGGAGAGAGACATTTTTGCCGGCCGCTACGAATCGCCCTACTTTTTTTCCTCCCGGACCTTCAATGAGCCGTCCTTCGACATGGAGTTCGTCGAGCTCGAGAAGATCTACCGCCAGACAGAGGAAGCCTTCATACATCTTCTTAATGCCATCCGGAACAACTCGGCGACGCCGGAGGACATCGAGCGGCTGAATGAAAAATGGGACCCGGATTTCCTCCCGCTGGAGAAGGGTTTCTACATCACCCTTACAAGCACCAACGACCTAGCCTTCCGGAGGAACAAAGAGAAACTGGACCGGCTTCCCGGCGAGTCCTTTCTCTGCCAGGGCGACCTCGATATCGTCTACCTCAAGACCGATGATACCAAGACCAGGCGCCGCATCCGGCCCGAGTCGATCGCCATGATGGAGTACATGGGCCGGACGTTCGAGGGGGTCCGCGCCTACTGCACCAAGAGGGAAGAGGTGCGTACGTTCCGAATAGACAGGATGCTCGAGATCCATGAGGTCTGATTTCCGGCATCGAACTTCGCTTCCGGGGAAAACTCCGGGACACATGTCGAATGACGATGAAGAGCAGGCCCCGGGATGCTTTCTTGCTTAAGGGCGTTTGTTGACAACCTTTTCTTTCGTTCTTATAGTAGAGGCCTGGTTTTTTGAAGGAACGCGTGATTATGATAGACGGCCCCGAGATTCACGACAGCTTTGCGGGCGCCATACGCGCCGCTTACCGGTCCGGCCAGGAAGACGAGGCGCTGGAACCCATCGTCAAAGTGGACGCTGACGGCCGTCCGGTCGGGAAGATCTCGGAGGGGGACTCCCTCATCTTCTACGATATCCGCGGCGAACGGGAGGTCGAACTCACCGAGAGCCTGACCGACCCGCGTTTCTCCCATTTCCCGGTAAAGAAGCTCGATCTCCATTATGTCACGCTCATCGAATACTCTAAGGCCCTCAACGTCATGGTCGCTTTCCCTCCCGATGATCACCTCAAGAACACGCTGACCGAAGTCCTCGGCGCCGCGGGGTTCCGGGTCGTCAAGATCTCGGAGTCCGAGAAGGCCATTCACGTCGGCTACTTCTTCAACGGCAAGAGCGAAGATGTTTTTCCCTGCGAGGAACGGGTTGTTGTTTCGTCGCCCCAGGTCGTGGATTACGCCGCTGCCCCGGACATGAACGCGGCCGGCGTCGCGACGGCCGTGGAGCATGCCCTCACCCGGGAGGGCAAGATTTTCATTCTTGCCAACCTGGCCAACGTGGACGTCGTCGGGCACATCGAGGATAAAGGGGCGGTGCTTGCGGCCGTCGAATCTGTAGACCAGACCCTCGGCCGGATCATCGATGCGGCCCGCAGGGAGAAGGCCGCCCTGATCGTGACCGCCGACCACGGAACCGTGGAAGAATGGCTCTACCCGGATGGAACGGTAAACACCGGCCACACGAAGAATCCGGTCCCTTTCATCCTGGCCGATTTTTCCGGAATTGATCAAAGCCCGGTTTCCCTGACACCTGCCGGAGAACTGGCCGACGTCGCGCCCACGGTTCTTGGACTCGCGGGTATCCCCGTCCCCGTCGAGATGACGGGGCGGAATCTCGACGAGGCCGCGGAAAATCCCGGCCGATCCAGGACGAAAGTCCTCCTGCTCATCCTGGACGGCTGGGGCCGGCGCGAGGACGCCTTCGGGAACATGATCGCGGAAGCCCTGACGCCGTGTTTCGACGGACTCTGGGCCACCTGCCCGCATTCGACGTTGGACTCGTTCGGCGAGGCCGTGGGGATGCCGCAAGGCACGGTCGGAAATTCTGAGGCCGGGCACCTTCATCTAGGGGCGGGGCGCCGTGTCCTCCTCGACCGGGTCAAAATCGACAAGGCCATCGCGGACGGAAGCTTTTTCCGGAACGAAGCCTTCCTCCAAGCGGCGGATGAGGCCCGGAAGAAAGATAAGGCGCTCCACCTCATGGGCATCGTCTCGCACTACAGCTCGCACGGGACGATCAAGCACCTCTTCGCCCTGCTCCGCCTGGCCAGGGAGGCCGGCGTAAAGAAGGTTTTCGTCCATTCCTTCATCGGGAGGAGGGGAGAGCGGCCGGAGAGCGGCGTCCTCTACGTGGAGAAGGTCGAGGAGACCTGCCGGGAGCTTGGTGTGGGCGAAGTCGTCACGGTCATGGGACGGTTCTGGTCCCTGGACCGCGAGGAGAACTGGGACCGCATTAAAAAGGCCTATCGGGCCCTCGTCGACGGCGCCGGGACCAAGGTGCGACGGTCCAACCATCTGGGCCGGTCGTGAGGGGGAGAGTTGGAACTTTTAAAGAGACTTCTCGTATAAGATAGAGATATGAGTCTGGAAGTCAAAGATCTTTATTTCAGCTATGGGAAGATTGCCGCCCTGAGCGGCGTGAACCTGAAGCTCGAGGGCGGGGCCGCGGGACTTCTGGGGCCGAACGGCGCCGGAAAGAGCACGCTCCTTCGTATCCTTCTGGGCTTCCTGACCCCGGCCAAGGGTGATGGGAAGGTCCTGGGCTACGACATCCGCCATCAAAGGCCGCTCATCCGGCGTTCCGTCGGTTATATGCCGGAGGACGACTGCTTTATCGCGGGCTTGGACGCCGTTTCGTTCACCTCCTATTTCGGCGAGCTGTCGGGTATGCCGCGCCAGGAAGCGATGAAAAGGGCTCACGAAGTCCTTTTCTATGTGGGCTTGGGCGAGGCGCGCTACAGGCTCCTTGATACCTACTCGGCCGGGATGAAGCAGAGGCTCAAGCTGGCCCAAGCTCTCGTCCACGATCCGAAGCTCCTCTTCCTCGACGAGCCGACGGCAGGCCTGGACCCGCACGGCCGCCAGGAGATCCTGGAGCTCATCAAGGACATCTCGTCAGCCAAGGACATCCAGGTCCTGATCTCCTCCCACATCCTGTCCGACATCGAGACCATCTGCTCCGACGTTGTCATCCTGAACAAAGGGAAGATCGCCGCCCAAGGAAAGCTCCAGGACCTCCGGTCGATCGACTACAGCCTTTTCGAGCTCAAGGTGACGGGGGATGAAGGCCTCTTCCGGAGGGAACTGGAAAGCCTGGGCTGCCGTGTCGACGAAACCGAGGACAGGATCCTCAAGGTCTATATGCCCGCGGAACGGGACCGCTTGGAGATTTTCAGGGCCGCGTCGGCTTCCGGGGTCCAGGTCCGGCACTTCGTCAAGAGTCAGACCTCCCTCGAGGACCTCTTCGCCCAGACGGTGGGGGTGGACTGATGGCGACGATCCGCGAGAAGGGATACAGCCACTGGGACGGGGCGCTCGTGGAGCGGAAGCTTCCCTGGTGGCCCATCACCCGGACGGGCATCCAGCTGGCCTTCCGGAGGAAGCACTTCAAGTTCTTCTTCTCCGTCTCCTTCCTCCCGGCTGTCGTCTTTCTCGTCGGGATCTACATCTCCGAGCGGATCGAGGACTTCAAGTTCATGATCCAGGGATCGGAAAACCTCATCAAGATCAACCCGGCCTTCTTCAAGACCTACTTCACGAACGATTTCCTGCTGTTCATGTTGGTCATGCTCCTCGTCTTCAGCGGCGCCGGGCTCATCGCCGACGATCTGAAGCATAACGCCCTCCAGCTTTATTTCTCGAGGCCCATCGGCAAAAAGGATTACTTCCTGGGCAAGGCCGCCGTCATCTTCTTCTTTATTCTCGTTCTGACCCTGGTTCCCGGGCTCGTGCTCTACTTTATGAAGCTCATCTTCTCTGGGAATTTCAAGCTGTTGACGGGCTACCCCTGGCTCCTTCCAGCCATCATAGGCTATTCGGCCCTGCTCACGATCTTCTTCGCCTTCTACACGCTCCTCCTGTCTGCGCTCAGCAAGAACAGGCGCTACGTGACCATCCTCATTTTCGCGATCTACATCTTTTCGGACGTCATCTACGGCATCACCTTCGGCATTTTCCGTTCCCCTTACGTCGCGCTCTTCAGTTTGAAGGCGAACTTCCAGCAGGCGGGCGCCGTGATCTTCGGCCAGCGGCTGCCCTACGCGTATCCGGGCTACCTGTCCTTCCTCGTCCTGTTCGGGATTTGCGCTGTTTCGGCGGCCGTCCTGCACAGACGGATCCGCGGGGTCGAGGTGATCAAATGACGGCCATTATCGAGACCCGGAACCTCTCCAAGTGGTACGGGAACGTCCTCGGCCTGAGCGACGTCTCGATCGGGATCGAGCCGGGGATCACCGGTCTCCTGGGTCCCAACGGGGCTGGGAAGTCAACCTTCATGAAGCTCCTGACCGGCCAGCTCAAGCCCAATATCGGGAGCGTTTTCATCTTCGGCCGTAAGATCTGGAACGATTTCGGCGCGTTCGCGAAGATCGGGTTCTGTCCTGAACCGGACGCCTTTTATGAAGAGATCTCCGGTTTGGAATTTCTCACCGGGCTCCTTTCGTTCCACGGGTTCTCCAAGGCCGAGGTCCGGGCTCGGGCCGCGAAGGCCCTGGACATCGTGGGCCTAACGGGGGATAAGGACCGAAAGATCCGCGGCTATAGCCGCGGCATGCGCCAGCGCGTCAAGTTCGCCCAGGCCATCGCCCATGATCCGGAGATCATCATCCTCGACGAGCCTCTCAGCGGGCTCGACCCGCTCGGCAAGCGCAAGCTCATCCATCTCATCAAGGATTACAGGGACCAGGGCCGGACCGTCCTCGTCTCGAGCCATGTCCTCCCCGAGATCGAGGCCATGACCTCGCGCATCATCCTCATTCACCAGGGGAAGATCCTGGCCCAGGGCGACATCCACTACATCCGCGACCTGATCGAAGCCCACCCGCATATCATTTCGATCAAATGCGGCGATCCGCGCGGCCTGGCCGCGAAGTTCGTGAACGAGCCTTATGTCCTGAAGATCCATTTCGGGCCCGCCGGCGACAGCCTGGTCGTCGAGACGCACAAGCGGGACGCCTTCTTCGGGCGCCTGAACCAGGTCGTCCTGGAGAGCGCGCTCCGGGTCGAGGAGATCACGTCGCCGGATGACAACCTCCAGGCGGTTTTCGATTATCTGGTGGGGAAATGACATGCTGAGAACCATCCGGGAGGTCTTTGCATTCTTTTTCTTTCTGGGAAAGCGGTCCCGAAAGATGAAGGTATTTTTTCTATTGAGCCTGCTGCCCGTCGCCCTGGCCGTCCTCGTCAGGATTGCCTTCGCCGGACGCTCGAGCGACGTGATGACCGTTTTTCAGGAAATCCTGATGGTCTATTTTCTCCAATTCCTGATCATCATCCTGACGCTGTTCTACGGGACCTCGGTCTGCTCGGAGGAGATCGAGGGGAAGACTCTGCCTTATCTCACGACCCGGCCGCTCACGAAGGGCGGTATCATCATCGGGAAGTTCGCCTCCTACACGGCGCTCTCGGCTTCGATGGTCTTGGTCAGCCTGGCCGCGTCCTATCTTATCATGAGCTTCGAAAAGCTGGGCGAGGCGGCCACATACGGCGCGCTCTTGCGTTATGCGGGGGTCCTCCTGCTCGGGTTGATGGCCTATACGGCCATGTTCACGTTCCTGGGGACCTTTCTGAAGAAATCCATCCTCGTCGGGCTGGCCTTTGGCTTTGGCTGGGAGACAGCCATCCAGTATTTCCCCGGGTCGACGCAGCGCTTCTCCGTCGTCCACTATCTGAAGTCGCTGTTGCCCTATTATTCTGCGGGAAAGTTCTCCATCCTGACGTTCCGCCTGGAGCCGACGTCCCCGGCTGTGGCGGTCCTCGTCCTCCTCCTGATCACGGCCGGCTTCCTGGGGCTGGCCTGCCTCTTCTTCAGCCTGAAAGAATATATGTTCGAGGACTAGTCCTTTACGTCTTCCGTCTTCTCTTCGGTCTCTTCGCTCTTCTCTTCCTCGGCCGGCTCTTCCTTGGGCTTGATCATGCCCTCAACCTTTTGAGCCGCGGACTTGGTGAGCCTCTGGAGGATGTCCTCGGAAAGACCGGCGTTGATCTTGACGAAATCGGGGCCCGAGGAGATCTCGATCCGGTTCAGGAGCTCGCCCACGTCGGGGTTCTTGGCGGCGGCGCCGGCCCCGAGGGCCTTGAAGCCGGTCAGCATGTCGGCCAACTGCTTATTCTTGGCCGCTTCGCCGCCCGAAGCCTTGATCTCCATGAGGAAGCTCTTATCCCTGTAATCGAAGAACACGATGATGGCCTTGATGCCTTCCAGGCTGCTCATCATTGGATTCTGCTGGCTGAGCTTCTTCGTGGCGTCGGGCGGAATGACGAAGGCGCTCCAGACCAAGGCGTTCTTGTTGGCGGTCTTGATGACGGCGGCCAACGCCTCATTCTTCAGGATATTCTCGGCTTTCTTCTGGTAAACGTCGATGACCTTCTTGACCATGGCGTCGGTTCCGACGACGGCGGTGGATCCATCGAGAAAGGCGCCGCCCGCAGGCTTGTCTGACTCAGCCTTGATCCCGGAGTAGAGCGTGACGCCGTTATAGACCTCCTCCTTGACATCCGAGCCTTCTTTCTTCATCTTGGCCAGGAGGAGGTCTTTGTTGTACTTCATGCTGATGACGGCCGCGGCCTCCTGCTTGGTGCCTTCGGTCTGTCCGGCCATGGCGACTGCCAGGAAATAGATGTCCTTCTGCGGGTCGAGGCCCGTCTCCTTGATGAAGTCCTGATATTTCTGGTAGTTCTTGTCCTCTTTGATCGCCTTGTCGGCGAACGCGGTCGTGATGCCCCTGTGGACGTCGACCACGACGACTCCCTGGGCGTCCTTGGGGAGAAGTTTGAGCATGTCTTCGGCCCCGGCCGCGGGGGCCCCGGCCTTCTTGCCGCAGGCCGCGAAAGAGAACAGGGCCAGAAAAACGACGATCCCGAGTGCGGTGAGTTTTTTCATAGAGATATCCTCCTTTTCATACTCCGAAATACGAAATATCCCTTTCAAAGTTCCGCTCGAGAGTGACTATATCAAAAAAACAAGAAAAATAGTAGGGGTGCCCCCTCGTTTGTTGCCCGCGGGCGGGAAATAGTGTAAATTCACTCCATGAACGATCGTCTAGGAGGTTTAAAATTGACAAGAAAAATCCTCATAACCCTTGTCGCTATTGCTTCGATATTATCGTTTGAGGCGGGATTCGCGGCGGCTGAGGCGCCGGCGGTCTTGGGCCTCAAAGACCAGGGCCGCGTCGTTGACGGCTGGCTCAAGGTCCGTCTCGATACGGTCCTACCGGAGCTCATGCGAAGGGAGAAGTTCGACATGTGGCTCGTCGTCTGCGAGGAATACAACGAGGACCCTGTCTATCTGACCCTGGTTCCTTTCGAAGACATCTCGGCCCGCCGGCTGAGCATGCTCGTCTTCTATGACCGGGGAGAAGGGCAAGCCATCGAGAAGGTCACGGTCAGCCGTTACGGCATCGGGGATCTTTATAAGTCGGCCTGGGACCCGGCCAAGGATCCGGACCAGTGGCAGCGCTTGGTCCAGGTCATCAAGGACAGGCGGCCGAAGCGGATCGGCATCGACGAGTCGGAGACGTTCGCCTTCGGCGACGGCCTCACCGCCTCGCTGAAAGAGCGGTTGGTGCGCGTCCTGGGCAAGGAGTATGCGTCGCGCCTTCAGTCCGCCGAACGCCTGGCCGTGGGCTGGCTCGAGCGCCGGATCCCCGAGGAGCTTGAAACGTATCCCCACGTCGTGGCGATCGCCCACGCCATCATCGCCGAGGCGTTCTCGCGCGACGTCATCACGCCCGGAGCCACAACGGCGGAGGATGTTTCCTGGTGGATGCGCGAAAGGATCAGGGGTCTCGGCTTGTCGGCCTGGTTCCATCCGGACATCTCCATCCAGCGGCCGAAGACAAGCCTAGCAAAGGGCGATGTCATCCACCGCGGCGATCTCCTCCATTGCGACATGGGGATCACCTATCTGCGGCTGAACACGGATACGCAGCAGCACGCCTATGTTCTGAAAGAAGGGGAGGCCGATGCGCCGCAAGGGCTCAAGGACGCCTTGGCCCAAGGCAACAAGCTTCAGGACATTCTGCTCGCGGAGTTCCGCGAGGGGAGGACCGGCAACGAGGTCCTGGCCGCGGCGCTGGCGAAAGCCAAAAGCGAGGGTCTCAAGCCGAGCATCTACACCCATCCGCTCGGCTATCACGGCCACGCCGCCGGGCCGACCATCGGATTATGGGACCAGCAGAACGGCGTACCCGGCGCCGGCGATTACCCGTTGTTTTACGATACGGTCTACTCCATCGAGCTCAACGCGAAGGCGAATGCCCCGGAGTGGGACAACCAGGAGGTCACCATCGCCCTCGAGCAGGACGCTGCGTTCACCAGGAAAGGAACGTATTTCCTGGATGAACGGCAGACGAAGTTTATTTTGATCAAATGATCCGAATCCAACGTTGCCCAATTCGAGTTCTTCGCCGAAAGCCCGACGGAATTCTTCCTGAAAATGGGGGACATCCGGGTCACGTTCGTCCGGGACGCTGCAGGAGCGGTGACCCGCCTCGTCCTGCATCCGAATGGCTTGGACCACGAGGTCCGCAAGGTTAAGTCAAACCATGGAGGGTGAAGTCCTGAGTTTTTCGTGCAAGAATATTCCCGAAAAAGTGGGGCTCGTGACATTCAAAAAGGTCTGAAAGGGGAAAGACGGCTATGCCATCGGTTCTTCAACAGCTCATCCGCACCCGGCGGAGCATCAGGCGCTTCAAGCCCGATCCTGTGGAAAAAGAGAAGCTTCTGTCCTGCCTGGAAGCGGCCCGTCTCGCCCCGTCGGCCGGTAACGCGCAGCCGTCGAGGTTCCTCATCGTCGATGATCCGGAGCTCAAGTCCGAACTGGCCCGGGAGGCATTCTCCGGGATCTACTCGATGACGAAATTCGCGGCACAAGCGCCGGTCATTGTCGTCGTCCTGGCCAGGCTTGATGTGATGGCCCACCGGGTCGGCAGGCGGATCCAGGGGACGCAATTCTATCTCATCGATATCGGGATCGCCGGCGAGCACTTCGTTCTCCGGGCCGAGGAAATGGGCCTTTCGACGTGCTGGATCGGCTGGTTCAATGTCCGCAGGACGAGAAAGTTCCTTCGGATCCCGCGAAAATACAAGATCGTTTGTCTTTTCGCCGTCGGACATGCCGCGAGCCGTCCGCCTTCCGAGACGAAGCGGAAACCCCTTGAAGAGATCGCCTGGTTCAATAAAATAGGGGAATAACCCGCTGAGGCCGATTTCTCGAAATGAGGACATCGAAGATGCTCGTTTTTTTATTCGTCGCTCTGGGGATTTATGGTCTGGCCAATTTCTATATCCTCAGGCGGGGATGGCAGGCCCTCGCGGGATATCCGTCCCCGCGGATCGTTTTTCTCGTCGTCTTCGGTCTCTTGATCCTTGCTTATCCCCTTGGCCGGATGATGAACGGGGCTTCCCGGGGCGTCGTCTCCGATGTTCTCATCCGTTCCGGCTCCTTCTACATGGCCTTGATGCTCCACCTGTTCCTCCTGCTCGTTGTTGTGGACCTCTTCCGGTTGGCGAACGCGCTCCTGAAATTCTTCCCAAAGGGCTTTGCCGCCGACCCGCATAAAACCGGACTCATCGCGTTCATCGCGGTTATGGGCATCGGCTTGGGCGTGGTCGCCGGAGGCTACGTCAATGCTCTCCACCTGCGTCTGCGGACCATCGAGATCGACATCGACAAGCCGGCCGGAGCGGGGTTCAGAACCTTGAACATCGCCATGGCTTCGGACATCCACTTGGGAACGGTCATGGGAAGCCGGAGATTGGAAAGGATCGTGGGGAGGCTCAACGCCCTTGAACCTGACATCGTCCTTCTTCCCGGGGACATCGTGGACGAAAGCGTGTCGCGGGCCGAGGAAGAGAAGATGATCTCTTGTCTGCGCTCGATCCAGGCGCCGCTCGGGATCTTCTCGGTCCCGGGGAACCACGAGGTTTACGGCGGTCTCGAGAAGAACTTGGAATACCTGAGGCGGGGAGGGGTGCGGGTCCTCCAGGACGAAGCCGTCCTCGTCGGGGAGGCGTTCGTCTTGGTCGGCCGCAAGGACCCGACGGTCCTTCAGTCAAAAGAGCGCAGAATGCCGATCCGGGAGATCCTGGAGAAAACGGGCGCCGACCCGAAGCTCCCGATCATCCTGCTCGACCACCAGCCGGTCCGTCTGGGGGAAGCTGTGGAGGCGGGAATCGACCTCCAGCTTTCAGGCCATACCCACGCCGGCCAGCTCTTTCCCCTCAATTTCATCAACAAGAAGATCTGGGAAAAGTATTGGGGATACTTGAGGAAGGGAAAGACCCAGTATTACATTTCCTGCGGTGTCGGCACGTGGGGTCCGCCCGTCCGGACCGGCAGCATTCCCGAGATCGTCCGGATCAAGGTTTCGTTCCATTGAACCTTCGGCGGGCGATTTCGTAGTAAGATAAGGATTAGGGATTTCGGAAAATCTGAACCCCGGCATGCTGGAGGCAAGCCATGACAGAAACGAAACAAAATAGTCGCAAGCCCGCGCCCGGCGTCATGGGTGGGTTAGTCCTTATCCTCATCGGGTCCATTTTTCTTCTGGCCCAGATGGATCGTATTTCCTGGGCGCACTTATGGGCATATTTTCTCGTCGGGCTCGGCGCGATCCTGATCGTGACCGGACTTTTCGGGATCGGTCGCCACGGGCGAGGCCCGACCCGCGGACGGTTCATCGGAGGAGTCGTGCTCATCGTCATCGGGGCCGCGAACATCATCGGCCTGAATGTCTGGTGGCCCTACCTCCTCATTGTCATCGGGCTCGTCCTTGTCGTCTCGGCGCTATTCCCGCACCGCTCCTAGGGCTTTTAGACGGATTTTGCGCGTTTCTGAAGGTCTCAAAAAGGTTTCAGGCTGAATCCGAAATGATAATGCTTATCGTTCAGCTGGTATTCCTCATGCACCCTTGGAGACCAACTGTCATCACCACCCAGGCCCATCTGCTTGAAGTCGACATGCACATATGTCTGTTCTCCACGGACCAATGAATGTGAGGTCTTTGAGTTATTGAGCGCCTGCTGTGAATAATTCTGCACATTCACTTCCAGAAGCGGTTCCCCGGTAACCTTTAGGCCTGTCTCTGCCTTGTCCATGACCCTTATCCACCGCACATCCGTTTTGTTTCCATTCTCCTGGGGCATGATATATTCAAAATACTGATCTGCCACCGATCCCGAATACAAGCCCACATGGGCGCTTTCCTTACGATCCCGGTAATTTTCGAAAGGTCCCCTCCCGTACCATGTCATATGCTCATATGCGGAAGGCATCGCAAACTGCATCCCCACACGTGCCATTGGAGGAAAATTATCCAGGAGAGTCAGGTCCAACTGCACATCAATACGACCATCAGGTATGAATGTATAGTTGGTGGTGAGGTTGATGCGCCCTTCCTTGAAGATCAGTATCGAGAATACATCAAGCTTGACTGTTCCATTCTTCTGAGGATTGAGTTTGATTGAATTTACCTTGATATTATATTTATCCAGTCCGGCTTTACGCCAGCGATGGGCGAAACTTGAAGCGCCTCCACCCTCATCGTTATCCGTTGGAACACGCCAGAAACAGGGGATCAAAGGTTCAGATAACAAAGTTGCACCCCTGTATTGAGCCTCGCATAATGCGCCTGTCTTTGAATCGACTGCAAGCTTGAAATCGGTTCCGGATATACTGATTCTATCGCCACTCTCCCAGCTCAGTTTTTCTTGTGCCGGAGGCAGATCAGGCTCGATAGGCATTTCGCCGGGAAAAACCATCCCCAACTGCTCTTTGGCGATCTCGAATCCTTTTTCAGCATAGGGTGTATCGACCTTTAAGCGAAAACTCAGGTTCAGGAAATGCTCACTATTTGGTAATATCAACTCTTTGTTCAAGGGAAGAGACAGATCGATTGAGTCCTGCGGGCCTGCCTTTAGCTGGTCAACCGTGCCGGATTGCACGGCAAGTCCGTCACGCACCAGATCCCAGTGCATCTCCACATCGTCGAGTGTGCTAAAAAAGAAACGGTTGAAAATGCGCAGTTCGCCTTGAAATATATTGATATCCTTCACGCAAATGTTTTGAATGGTTTTCTTAAACTCATTTAATTCAGGCTGCGGGATCCTGTCGGGATTGACGAGCCCGTCATTCACATTGGCCCCATCGATAGAATTGACCACATTCCAATATTCGCGGCCCTGTTCATCTTTCGAACGCAGGCCCTGGTCCACCCAGTCCCAGTTAAATCCTCCCTGCAGGCGCGGGTATTTGTAAAAAAGATCCCAGTATTTTTTAAAGTTACCCAAACTGTTTCCCATGGTGTGTGCGTATTCGCAAATGATCACAGGGCGCGTGGAGTCCTGATTCATTAACCACACAATATTGTCAAGCGTTGGGTACATGGTTGAAATAATATCGTACCTGGAAAGCACGTTGGCATAAGCCGGTGTCTTACTTTCATAATGAATGGGCCGCGTGGGATCGAGGGATTTGATAGCATCGTACATGGCGTCAAAGTTGGCGCCCCAACCGGTTTCGTTGCCCATGGACCAGCTGAAAATACAGGGATGGTTTTTATCGCGCTGTGCCATCGACAGGCCACGGTCCACGAATGCGGCTTTCCAGGCAGGATCTTCGGCTAAATAAACCTGGAGGTCAGCCCAAAGTTCATGACTTTCGATGTTCGCCTCGTCCATGACATACAAGCCGTACTCATCGCATAAGGAATACCATTCGGGGTTATTTGGATAATGGCAGGTGCGGACGGCGTTGATGTTATGGCGTTTCATAAGCATGATATCCCGTACCATCGATTCACGAGTTAAAGCCCGTCCCCGGACCATGTCGAATTCATGCCGATTGGCGCCCTTGATATCAATGGCCTGCCCATTGAACAGCAATTGCCCGTTACGTATCTCCACTTCACGGAAACCAATTTTTGTGCAGATGACTTCCATGAGTTTTCCTGCCTGATCAAATAACTCCAAACTCAGCTTATATAAATTCGGAGTCTCTGCTGTCCATTTCAAAGGATTTTGAATATCCTGGTCCAGAGTTAGGACCGTTTCTTTTCCTCCGTCGATGGGGCTTGCATTTATTTTCTGCTCAAATATCGGATTTGATGCGGCATCGGTTAAACTGACCCGTATAGAAAGGTCTTTTGAAGCCGTTGAGACGTATTTTTTAAGACTCAGTTTCAATTTCAACACGGCATCCCTGTATTGATCATCCAGCTCCGTCATCACCTGGTAATCCCGGATATGCTGTGGGGGTGTGGCATATAGGAACACATCGCGGTAAATGCCGCTCAGTCTCCAGAAATCCTGGTCTTCGACGTAGCTGCCATCGGACCAGTTAAGGACCTGCACCGCGAGATTATTTTCACCGGGCTTTAGGAAATCCGTAATATTGTACTCTGCCGGGGTCATGGCATCCTCGCTGTAGCCGACCTGCCGGCCGTTGAGGTAAACCGTACCTGCAGATTGTATTCCGGCAAAATGCAGAAACACCTGGTTTCCCTTCCAACTCTCCGGGATTATGAAAGAAGTACGATAAAGCCCGGTGGGATCATAATCGTGCGGAACCCTGGGAGGATCCGCCTTGAATGGATGTTTGATATTGGAAAAAACAGGGGGATCATATTTCCCCTGGAGCTGCCAGTTACCCGGCACTTCGATTTTATCCCAGGAGGCATCCCGGAAAGCGGGCGCATAAAAATCAACCGGGGTTTCCGAAGGATTTTTTAAATATTTGAACTTCCAAACACCGTTTAACGACCGGTATAAAGTGGACCTGCCAAGATTAAAAGTCGTTGCGGATGCCAGGTCGGCATAGGGAATCAGGCTGGCATGCGCGGGTTCGTTGTTGACCCGGAAAACGGCAGGATTTTCCCAATCGAAAACCGATTGCGCAGATAAATTGACACATAGCGGTATAAACAATAGCATGTTTACAAACTTGTTCTTTATAATCATGATCATAAGATTCATTCCTTTTTACAATTAATCCAAATTGTCAATTACCCCATAGGTCATTATTTTAAACTTCTCGTGAATTTCATGTTGGTTATTAGGGTACATCTGAAGAAGCAATACGGCAACAAAGTTTCCTTTCGGATCGGCCCAACCATAGGTGTCCCAAAAACCACCGAACTCAAAAGAACCAGCCGCCATGGGACCTTCGGCAGCGCCCTTTGCATTTGTCACCCACGCGGCAAATCCCTGTTCATAGTTGCCGTCATCAAGGGCCGTTTGTTTCGAAAGCATCATTTCAATAAACCGTTCGCCGATTATTCGTGTATTATTGTAGACTCCCCCATTTTGAATCATTTGAATAAACTTTCCATAATCCTCGGCGGTTGAGCATAAATCAGCCCCGCCTGAAAAATATTGTCTGGTTTTAATTAGTGGATAGGCCGTGTCCGGATATTTTGTGGGTTCCAATCCATTTCCTGTTTCCGCCGGTTGATATGCCGTTACCAGCCTGTATTGTTCTTTTTCGGGAACAATGAAATAACTATCCTTCATGCCTAAAGGATCGAGGATATATTCCTTGATGTATTTGTCGTACCTCATGCCGGAGATTATTTCTATAACGACTCCGAGGACATCGTAACTTAAACCATAGGTGTATTTTTCTCCCGGTTCGTGAAGCAATGGCAGTTTGGCAAGGCGTTGAATATTTTCCAACGAAGTTCTGTCATCATCTTCAAATCCCTCGCTGATATTATTTTTGATAATAAGAGCATTATAGATTTCATCTTGAAATCCATAGCCGATACCCGATGTATGGGTCAATAGCTGCCTTATGGTTATTTCGCCTGAAGCCGGTTTTGAGGTAAAACTGGAATCGGGCAAAACATCGATCAAAACTTTTGGATTCTTGAATTCGGGAATATACTTACTAACCTTATCATCAAGGAAGAGCCAGCCGCGTTCATAAAGCTGCAGCACGGCAACGGCCGTTAAAGCCTTGGTCATTGAAGCCATGCGAAAAATATCGTCTTTGCGCATGGAAACTTTATTTTCCAAGTTTCTGTAACCATAGGCTTTATGAAAAACGACTATTCCGTTACGCTTAATATAAACAACGGCGCCGGGAATTTCATGGTGGCTTACAGCATCATTAAATAGAGAATCTATCAGATTCACCCTATAAGCAGGCGTTAATAATTCATTCCTTTTATTAAGGCTGCAGGATAGAGTAAAAAATATTGAAAAAATAAATAATGCTGAAATAAGTTTTGTCGTTTTCATTATGATTTGACCTTAAATTCTACATCTATTTTAAAGGAAAAGGCTATTGGCCGCCGGCTTCAGAGGCTTATATGGTTGAAAAATTCAATCAAGGGCTGGTCCATTGATCATCAGCAAGTCACCGATAAACTCTTTGTGAAGAACGGGGGAGGGGCGAGCTCCCCCGCACCGCATTGGGCGTCAGAAATAAAACCTCATGCCCACCCGGAAATACCTGGGATCGCAGACCCCGCCGGCCTTTTTATAGTTAGGGCCGTCGACCTCGCCGTAGAGGTAGGTCGGCACGCCCCGGTTCAGGACATTGAAGACGTCCAGGATCAGTCCCAGCTTGTAACGCGCCGCGAACGCGAAGACCTTTTCCAGCCGGAAGTCGAGGGAGACATAAGGCGGCAGCCTCTCCGACCCCCGGGACGTCAGGAAGACCCAGGGGGAGCCGGCGATCTCGCTGACCTGGACGTAGGGCGTCCAGTTCCCGCCGCTCTGGTAGACGAACCTGGGGGACAGGACGAAGCCCAGAGGCAGCGAGACGGTCCCGTAAACACTCAGCGAGTGAGGCGCGTCGTTGATGAGGTTGCCGTAGGCGTTGATCTGCCGGTTGGGGTTTTCGAAGTAGTTCCCGCCCCAGGACGCCGTGCCCGAGTTGTACATGTTCCCCTTGGCCCGGCTGTACGTATAGTCGAGATGGAACATCCAGCCGGCGGAGAACCTCTTGTTCAAAGCGATGGAAACGGCCGTGTAGGTGTTCTTCGGGGTGATGAGGAGCGAGGGTGCCAGTCCGGCCCGGGGATTGGTGATCATGAACTGGTCGTCCTCGGACGAGCTGATCTGACGGTAGACCTGGATCGTCTGCGGGTCTCCGTTCTCGTCGATGTACGTGTAGGGGCCTTCCTCCCAGACCGCCGTCATGTTGACGCGGCCGCTGAAGTCCTTGTACGTGCGCGAGATGAACGTCAGGGCCACGGAGGCGTCCTTCATGATGGTCTGTTCCAGCCCGACGGTGAACTGGTCCGAATACGGAATGCCGACCTTGGGGTCCATGGCCGCCGAGAGGGAGTAGGGAACCCGCCACATCTCGACCTTGGCCCCGTCCTCCAGCACCTCGTACCCGACCCAATCTTTGTAGCCGGGGTCGACGCCGTTGAAATACCAGGTCTTGAAGGCTTCGTGGAACCGGCCGTAGTGGGCCTTGAACGCCGTTTTGTGGTCGCCGAAAACATCGAATGTCAAGCCGATGCGCGGCTCGAGGTAGTTCCGGGGCTTGAAGAACGCTCCGTCCTGCAGGTTCGTGAGATAGCCCCTCTGCATGCTCCAGCGGACCCCGGGGTTGACGGTCAGGCGGTCGCCGATCGTCCAGGAGTCCTGGGCGAACGCGGAGGCCCTCCAGCCGTTGGACTTGAGGTCAAAGCCGTAGGAATAGGCCAGGGTCACGTACCTGTAGTCCTGATAATAGTAGCTGTAGGGGTAGTTGTCCGTGTAGGTGAAGCCGCCCGTGTAGTCCTGCTTCATATCGTCGGTCCCTCTCATGAACTCGACGCCGAACTTGAAGTCATGAGAGCCCTTCAGGAAATCATCCGCGTGGTGCGTCAGCGTCGCCGAAGCGTTGACCTGGGCCGACAGGTTCTCGCTCCAGCTCCCGCTGTTCCCCGAATAGAACCCCGTGAGCCAGTCGTAGTGTTGGGGAACGTCCCTGCCCTGGTTCGGGAACTGTTCCCAATATCCGCGGAAATAACCCAATTTGACCTCGGCAAAGGTGTTCTCGGTGAAGGTGTGGAGGAAATTGAGGCCCATGGGCACGGCCGGACCCGCTTGCTTGGCCGTGGCCTCCGCCGGACGGTTGATGCTCAAGCCGAAGTTGCCCATGTTCCAGTATTCATATTCCGCGAACGCCGAGAGCCTGTTGTTCTTGTCGATCTGGAAGGTCAGCTTGGCGAAGCCCTTGGGGATCTGCGAGGTCTCCCGGCCCAGGACCGAGCCTTTCTGGGAAGCCGTGATCTCCGTCTGCTGCCGGATCGTCCCCCCGGAAACGTAGAACCAGAGCTTGTCCTTGATGATCGGCCCCCCGAGGCCGGCGTGGAGATCGGCGTACTGCTTGCGCGGCGGCGACTCGTACAGCGAATAGAGGGGGTCGCCGGAGGCGAAGTTCTTCTCGTTCCAGCCGAACGGGGAATACGAGAGAGAGACCAGGCCTTCAAAGGTGTTCCCGCCGCTCTTGGTGATCAGGTTCAGCATCGCGCCGGTGAAATTCCCGTACTCCGCGTTGGCGCCCGAACCCGAGACCTTGGCCTCCTCGATGATGTCGAGGTCCGGGTACTGCCAGTCTTCGCCGCTGCCGACATAGGTCAGGAGGCTCTGGCCGTCGATCTGCCACTGGTTGCTGACGGCGGACGCGGCGCCCATGGCGCTGCCGTCGACGACCCCGGGCGCCAGGTTGATCAGGTCGGTCGAGCTCTTCCAGCGCATCTGCTGGCCGACGGTCTGCAGCGTCTGCAAGTCCAGGTTCGTCGAATTCATCTGGCTGTCCTTGATGTCGACGAGGGGCGCCGTCCCCGTGACCGTCACCTCCTGCTCCAGCTTGCCGATCTTGAGAACGAGGTCAATGGTGATGGTCTGACCGACGAAGATCTTGATGTCGTCTTTTTTGACGGTGACAAACCCGGCGAGTGACGCCTCGAGAACGTAGGTTCCTCGGAGGAGAGCGACAAACCTGTACTTCCCTTCGGCATTTGTGACCTTGGTCTGGGCGCCGCCGATCAGGTCGGGAGAATAAAGCTTGACCTGGGCTCCGGGAAGAGGGGATCCCTGATCATCAGTGACCTTCCCTTCGATGGCGCCCGTCGTTGAGCTCTGGGAATAGGCCAGCCCTGCTAAAAGGACAAGCACAGAAACGAAGGCCAAATAACACTTTAAATGAGCTCTCATCATTCACCTCCTGCGTATGCATCAAACTTCACCATGCCGGCAATATATCTCCGTCCGGGCGGCAATGTCAATAGCCACGAAAAGCCGCAAAGATAGGCATTCAAAGAGCATGCCGAGGCAAGAAATCCTCTCGAACCGGCTAAAAGGCAATAGACTCCCGCTCTCCTCGGCCTCCAGCAGGACGAAAGGGGGGCGGAAGCCGGAAGGCGTCCATGCCGAGATGGCGGATGTTCCGAGCTTGAGCAGAAAGAATCCTAGCGGGCATTTTGGCAAACGAAAGAGCGGGTGCAAATTCGGGCGCTTTAAGATACAATGTGAAAAAAGTGAAGGAGGACGACCTCATGACATCAGGGATCAATCGCCGTGATTTCCTTAAAGCTTCGGCCCGGGCCGGCTTGCTTTTGAGCTTCGGGGCGGGCAACGGCATAGGCTCTCTGTCCACCACGTCCTATGACATCATCATCGGAGACTTGGCGGGGAAGCTGCTCTACGGACCGGGGAAAAAATAGGCGGCGCGGGCAGATGATCATGAGCACGCCCAGACTGGAGATCGATCTGGCCAAGATCGGCCACAACGTCCGGGAGGTGATCAAGTTATACGGGGCCAAAGGTCTGACGATGACGGGGGTCACCAAAGGGGTTTGCGGGGACCCTCTTGTCGCCGAGGTCTACCTGAAGAACGGGATATCCGTCCTGGGCGATTCAAGGATCGCCAATATCAGGAAGATGCGGGAAGCGGGCATCCGGGCCCCTTTCATCCTCCTCCGACTGCCGGCCCCGGGGGAAGCAGAAACCGTCGTCCGGGACTGTTCGATCAGTTTCAATTCGGAAGCGAAAGTGATCCGGGAGCTTTCCGCCGCGGCGGTCCGCAACGGCGCTCGCCATGGAGTCATCCTGATGGTCGAGCTCGGCGATCTGAGGGAAGGCATCATGCCCGGGGACCTTAGGGACATGGTGAAGGAAGTCCTTTCGCTGCCGAGCATCCGTCTTGCCGGCATCGGGGCGAACCTGGCCTGTTTCGGGGGGGTCAAGCCGGACGCGAAGAACATGGGGGAGCTTTCTTCTCTCGCTCTGGACATGGAAAAGAAGTTTCACATCGAGCTGGAATATGTCTCCGCCGGCTGCTCGACGGTGTACTCCTGGCTCAAGTCCGTCGATCGGGTCAACCGGGTCAACAACGTCCGGCTGGGCGATTCATTCCTCCTCGGGGGCAGGGATTTGGAAGAGAAGGGGATCCCGGGGCTCCATTATGACGCGTTCACGCTGGTTGCCGAGGTCATCGAGTCCAAGATCAAACCCGCCGTTCCGTGGGGGGAGATCGGGCTCGACGCGTTCGGCAGCATCCCAAAGTTCGAGGACCGCGGCTCCGGCAGGCGCCTCATCCTCAACATCGGCCGGCAAGACGTCCTTTACACCCAGATTTACCCGCGGGTCGATATCGAGATCCTTGGCGCCTCGAGCGATCATCTGATCGCCGTAGCGAACACAGTCGAGCTCCAGGTCGGAGATGAGGTAAAATTCGATGTCGATTACGGGGCCATGCTCGCCGCCATGACATCGCCTTATGTCCAAAAAGTCCATCTTAACCGGGATTCGGCATGACCTGGAGAAGGCTCTTCATTTCCCTCCTTTTCTCGGTGTTCTTTCTGATCGGTATCTTTGCCGCCCCACAGCCGTTGACCAAAGAGTGGACAGCCTGGCTGGATGAGGTCGGGCCGATCATGACCAAGAGGGAGCTTTCGGTCTTCAAGAGCCTGCAGACCGAGGAGGACCGGAAAAGGTTCCAGCAGATGTTCTGGAAAGCAAGGGACACGACACCCGGCACCCCCCAGAACGAAACCATGATCGAATATTATGCCCGGAGGGGGTACGCCGAAGCCCATTACGACGGGGCCCGGACGGATAGGGGCCGGATCTATATTCTCCTTGGAAAGCCGGCGGAGGTCCAGAACTTCTCGGGATCGGAAAAGGTCGTCGATTGTGAGCTCTGGCTGTATCAGAACGAGGGCCGGAGGGGGCTCCCCCCCATGCTCTACCTGCTCTTCTACCGGAGGGACAACATAGGAGATTACGTTCTTTTCTATCCAGGGCTCAATTCCAACCTGGAGATCCTGTCCACAAGCTACATGCGGGGGAGCGTCGGCAAAGCCCAGGCTTACCGGATCATCAGCTCGAGCTTTCCCGAGCTGGCTAAGGCCTCCCTATCCGTCATCCCGGAGGAGGCGAACACGGCCTTCGCCGGGACCCCGAATTCTTCGGCCAACGTCATCGCCCAGATTTATAACTTGCCGGAAAAGGAGGTCGAGAAGGGCTATCTCAGGAACTTCTCAGCTGTCGAAGGGACGGTCGACGTCAGCTATTCGGCCAAAGAGATCGCAGCCAAAGCGGCCTTCTGGCTGACCGAAGAAAACGGCATCCGATTCCTCAATTATTCGATCCTGCCCGATCTGATCCGGACGACGAAGAACCCGGACGGGTTCCGGACTGCGCACCTCGTCTTCCACCTGAGGGTCGAGGACGCGGCCGGGAGAACGATCTACCAGAGGGAAAAAGAGATACGCTTGAAGCTCGACGAGGCCAGGACGAGGGCGATGGAAGAACGTAAATTCGTCTTCAACGATCTTGCCCCGATCATCGAAGGAGATTTCAACGCGATTCTGACCTTGACCAACAAGACCACGGAGGAATTTGCCGTCCTCAAGGAACGGATCCGGACGGGCCCTGGGGCCGTACCGGCCGTCGTGGGCTACGAGGTCAAGGAGAAGAACGCGGGGTCTTTCGTTCCCTTGAGCCTCGGGGATTACAAGGTTCTTTCGGACCCCCGTGCCATTTATGGCTCGGGGGAAACCCTCGAAGCCGTCCTGATTTCTGACAAGGCCCCCCGGGTCGTCCTTATTCCCAGGGACAGGGGACTCGAGGCCGTGGAGATCAAGGATGCCTTCCAGCGGGGAAGCCTGTTCATCTTCCGCCGGCCTCTCAAGGACATCCGGCCCGGAAATTATGACTTGGTCATGGACAGGGAAGGGGCCGAGGTTTTCCGAAAGACCGTTTCCATCCTGTCCTTCGACGTTCCCAAGCCTATCGAGTTCGAAAGCGTCGAGCCTCTTTCGTCCAAAGATGACTACACATTCATCCTCGGCCAGGAATATTTGAACGCGGGTGACGCGGCCCGGGCTCTCGAATGCTTCCGGGGGCTTCCCGAACGGCTCCGGAACTCCGGTTCGATTCCGGTCATCGCGCGGGCCTTATATCTGACAAAAGATTTTGCCGGGGTTTTGGATCTGCTGGAAAAGAACGGCGTGGAAAGAACCTATGCGGTCCTCCTTCTCCTTGGAAACTCATGTCTCGAACTCAAGAAGCTGGACCGAGCGGCTGTCTATTTTGAGCAGGTCCGGAAGTACGGAGACACCCCTGAGAATAACAGGACCCTGGGAGCCATCTACTTCTCGCTGGGGGATAAGGAGAAGGCTAAAACCTACTGGGACAGGGCCGACGCGCTCGATAAAAAACGGGATGAAACGAAACCCGGCGAAAAAAAGGAGCCCTCATGACCAGGATGCACCAAGCCCTCATACTGGCCCTGGCGATCGGCGCGTCATCTTTCAGGTCGCCCCTCAGGGCGGACATTACGGGAGCCGTGGACGGGCTGGTCAAGGACGCGGCGACCGGTGAGCTCCTGGAAGGCGTCAAGATCGCCATGGTCTATTCGAAGTCCGAGTCTATGACTTATTCCCTTGTTTCAGACAAGAAAGGCCATTTCTACAAGAGCGGTCTCGTCCCCGGCGCTTACAACCTGACCTTCGAAAAAGAGGGCTTTGTCCTCAAGAGTCTGAACTGAAACTCTTCGGGCCGGCCCCGCGGACCCCTTATCGTTTCCTGGCCCTGGCCTCGAGGGCCTGGCCTTTTTCCAGCTCCGCCCGATACTCGGCCAGGCGCCCCAGGCGGTTGTAGATATCGGCCAGGACATAATGCCCCAAGGGAGCCGATTCCGCCTCGGGCTCCAATTCCAGCCCCTTCCGGGCGAGGCGGATGGCTTCGTCGAAGTTTTCGTTCCGGTCGAGATAGGCCTTGGCCAGAAAGAGGTTTCCCCGCGCGAATTGAGGATTGGCCTTGACGGCTTCCTTGAAGTGCTCGAATTCGCCCTGCCGGTCGCCGGTCCTCGCGCAGACGAGGGCCAGGTTGAAATAGGCAGGATAGGCGGCGGGGTGGATCTCGATCTCTTTCCGGTATTCATCCGCGGCTCGTTGGAGATCGCCCTTCTCCTCATACAGGAGACCCAGGTTGTAATGGGCGTCCGGGATCTGGGGCCGCATCTCCAGGGACCTCCGGATTTCCCGTTCCGCCGGCTCGAGCATCTTCTTCTCAAGATAGGCGGAGCCCAGGAGATTATGGGCGACGGCGCTGTGTTCCGGGTCCGTAGCGATTGCCTTCTCGAGAAGGGAGATGGCCGCGTCGAAATCCCGGACGTCAAGGGAGATCTCCCCGAGGTTCATGTAGGGTTTCGGGTCCTTCGGATCGAGCTGGATGAGGCGCCGGAAACCGGCGGCCGCTTCGTCCGGCTTCTTGAGTTTCCTGTAGGCCTGGGCCATGGTGAAGATCGCCGCCCCGTACTCGGGGTCGA
>Ga0315279_10002950_pt1 | contig 24523 bp, 21 predicted proteins | sample YL17G06_20_MG_FD_203694 | JGI IMG/M metagenome (GOLD analysis project Ga0315279, IMG submission 203694) | Sediment microbial communities from Yellowstone Lake, YNP, Wyoming, USA - YL17G06_20 | ecosystem: Environmental > Aquatic > Freshwater > Lake > Sediment | place: USA: Wyoming | collected...
GTTCAACAATCGGCTCAAATAGGCCATACGCAATACCAAGGAATCATCAAGCATGTGAGAGGCCTAAAATCAGGAAAACACATCAGGTTGGGGGTTGCTGAGTAAAGTGGATACCCCCATAACCATATTCGTCGGTGGCAAGCATCGATGTGTTCGCGGCCCAGCCCTGGACGATCCCGCGCAATTGCCGTTGTGACGGACAACCGGAATCGGCCATCGAGTGCTCGCGGCAATAGGTGATGGGAGCGATTTTGGGTACCAGGCGCGGATCGGGTTTTTCGCGCACCGGCGGGCGCGTGTATTGCACATACGCGACAAAACCAAATAGTTCCCGGGGATAAACGGCCGCGACCCGGCTGATGACGCGATTGCAGAAATTGATATAGCGGTCGGTGATTGAGACGCAGCCCATGGAGGGGTCCCAGTCGCCCGCGTCAAGCGCTTTGCATTTAGAGCATTGACAGAATGATATGCCGTCGTGCGGCGAAAGGGAGATCGACGGCGCGCCCGTGCGGCCGATGCGCGCGATGATTGTGTCCGAAAGCGCCGCGGCCATGCTGTCGTTGGCCCAGCAGAGGCGGCCATTGACCGACCGCACACCGTTGATTTCGGCGTTCCAATCAATATGTGCCTGCATGACCTTTGCGGGAAGAAGTGACTCCAGCGTCTGTGACGCAGCCAGATTGATGCCGCCCAGGCGGTTCCGGCGCTTGAATGCCTCGTCGCCGTACCAGATATTGCGGGCGATGGTCCGCGGCGTATCGGAGACATCGCTTTCCCTGATAGAGATCGATACCCAGCGAGGGCAAACCTCGCCCAGGTCCCCGGGCATGTACCAGCGGCAACCCAACCGGTCAAGAAACTCGTAAATGGCATAGCTGACCGCCTCATCGGATTCTCCGATAAAGCCGATGCCCTTTCTGGAAATAGCAAGCCGCCATGCCTGCGCATATGCCGAATGAACGGCCGGGCCGCCGAATTTCCGGGATGCCGGGTCGCCGACCAGCAACGGCACGCCGGCGTCGTTATTATCGGGGAGATGATTGACTATAGGGATTGAAGCGCCGGACATTTTTACGAGATAATAAGCGAGGTCCTCCACGGATGCCCTGAGCCGTGCATGGGTTTTATCAAAGGAAAGCATGACTGCCGAATCCGCGCAAATGAACGCGAGTGGCGCGCCGTTTTTCGCGATCGTCACGTCCGCGCAAAGGATTTTAAACAGCGCACCAACAACCACCATCAAGGCGCAGCGGATTTTCATATCGGTATCCGGATGGGCAAGGATTTTGAGCGGTTATGCATTGATGGAAAATTAATTCGAAACATCATCCCGCGCTCTATCATTACGGACGCGGGCATTGAAAATTCATTCAATCGCGCTTCGTATTTCCGTATACCGCTGTATTTCATCCGCAAAACCGCGCGCAATAATCAGCCTTCCAGCGGATAGTGCAGGTATTTCAGCGGTTTTAGCCTCATTCCGCGCACTGATAAGTGGTATATTTATACACCATTTAAGAATATCCGCACGATTCGTCCTGCGATCATTCCTGAAATCCGGGAGCAGACATGAGAATATCATGCATCATTGCCATCATAGTAGGAGGAATCATGGGCAGAACTGTCTCCGCAGCGGATAATCCCATAGACACAGTCACTATACCCGAAAGCGAGTATGTCACCGTCTCCAGTGACGGTCATCTGACGCTTGCGGGAAAGCGCGTCCGGTTCTGGGGTTCGATCGGCGCGTTTACAACCGATTGGGGCTGGACGCAGCGAGGCATCAAGCCCGGCGACTCGGCGGATGTGCGCGCGCAGAAAGTGGCGCGCCGCCGGAAAGCCATGACCGCCGTGGCCGACCGACTTGCGGGTCTGGGCTTTAATATGTGGCGCTGCTGGCACCAACCCTCGGAAGCCGATTATGTGATGGGCGACGGTTCGAATAATGACCTGCTGGGCTTTTTCATGAACGAACTTAACAAGCGGGGGATCAAGGTCTGGATGTCGGGTATCAACGGGGAACCGGTGCGGGCGGATGATACCGGTATTGTCAAGGATCCCGCTACGGCCGGCGCCTGGAAGAAAGCCATTCAGGAATTGGAGAAGCGCGGCCAGGAAGCGAGCACCTGGTGCGTGGCCGCGTTCTGGGACCCGCGCATGGAGGCCATCGGCATCCGCGCCAAGCTTTCAAAAGCGAACTTTCGAAACCTGTACAAAGGCGGCATCCGTCTTGCCGACGATCCGCAGGTCGTGGTGTGGGAACTTTCCAATGAGGAGTGGTGGCTCCGCAAGATGTTGCGCGGCGAATGGCAGCGTCTGCCCGACTTTTTCAAGCGGTCCCTCATCGCCCGCTGGAATGGGTTCCTGAGGGCGAAATACCGGGATGATACAACGCTTGCGAAAGCCTGGCTGGCGCCGCTTCCCGGCGAATCGATCAAGGGCGGCACGGTCCAGCTTCTGCCGCTGTTGACCAATCCCGGCGTCGTCATGCCGAATGACGCCAACCCCAATGTAAAGAAGGTCCTTTCCGCCGCGGCTGAAGGGAAGTTTACGCGTGACGATTTCAACCGTCAACGCGGGGCCGATGTCATCGAATTTCTCCTGGGATTGCAGGTGGCGCACAAGAAAGCCGAATATGCGGCCCTCAAGAAGCATGGGGAAAGCTGCCGCTTATCGCCGATCATTTTCGATACCGGCGAAGGCTTCATGACCCAGTCGCTCTGGCTCCACCAGAACGCGGACGCCGTCTCCGTATGCACCTACATGACGGGGATCCACAATGATCCGACGCATGATCTGTTCCCGTGGGTTTCGGGCCTGACCGAGCCGCCGCGCCTGGCGTGGAACGTTCCCTGGGTCGAAACGCAGCGCGTGCCCAACAAGCCCTACCTTATTTATGAAATCGGCTATGAGAATCCCGGCAAGTACCGCAGCGAATACCCGTATCGCGTTGCATTTCTGGCTGCGATACAGGATTTCGACGCAATCTGCTGGCACACACAGAATGGACTGCTCGGAATGGACAGTTGCTCGTATCAAGGGCAGCTCCAGTACAGCGTATCGTGGAACGACCAGCCGCAGGGACTGCATTATGCCAGCGATGAAGTGATGCAGTCGGCAATGCAGGCGGCGTCAGAGATCTTCAAGAACTCTCTTGTCAAGGCCCCGGAAAATCCCACGACGTATGTTTTCGGCACGAAAACGCTCTATGATCCCGCGAGCATGGATTACGGAGTGGCCTACGGGCAGTATGGGCAGACGATCCTACCCACCACCTATCGTTACGGCACGCGCATGTATTGCGACACCGCGCGGAAGAACGATACCGCAATCGGGCCGGTGATCTCCCGTGGTGTCTACGAGCCCAACCCATACCGGCCCACTCCGGAGATGGAGCTTGACTGGCGCAAAGGATTCCTGCGGTTTGACGCCCCGGGGACGGCGATGTACAGCGGTTTTTTCGCCAACTATGGCGGCCCGGTAAAATTCGATAACGGTATTATTCTCGACAGCGTGAACGTCGTTAATCCGCCGGACATGCCCTATCCGGTGCGGCCGGATGAACTCTATATTTCGTTCTGCATTGCCGCGTGCGACGGCAAACCGATCGCCGAAACAAAGCGGGCGGTGCTCTCGTTAGTCAGCACGAGCTTCAATTCCGGTTTTAAAATCGATGAAAGCAAAATCAGAAAAGAATACAGCTGGCAATATAATCCCGGTGCGACCATCAAGGCAGGCCGCACGCCGGTGCTGGTGGCCCGCGCCGGAGCGCGCATCAGCGCGTCCGCCCTTGCGGGAATGCGCTATCTCATGCGTGATTGGCGATTGCAGCCGATTGGCGAAGGGACCGTGGGCAAGGACGGCGTTCTGAAGGTGCCGGCGGACAAGCCGATTTACATTATGGAATTGACGCGATAGCCGCCACGGCCGCATTCCCGCATCAATAGTTCGCTATGCGGCGATCATCGGCTTCCCGGATGGCTGGCGATCTATGCGCGCGCCGGATGTGCCGTCGGGATTAAAGGCAATCGGGTCGCAGCATGCCGGGCGCGTGAAATTGTCATTCGAGAGCTTGCGGGCGTGATCATAGAGATGCCACCGGCCCTTGAATTCCGCTTTTCAGTGAGTCGTCGAGTCGCCCGTTGCCCCGGTTTTCCTCACGCAATACCTGATGATCGTCCGGTATTGGGCCGGGTTGCCTCTCCCGAACACCGTTGGCCCTTTCAGGTATTCCTCTTCGTGGTCGCCGGCAATTTCATATCCGGCGTTGTCGATGAATGCATGCAGCCGGTCGATGTCCGGCGTTTCGGCGTCATAGGACCCGATATGCAGGACCTCCGCCACCTCGCCGTAGGTCCAGGTATCGACCTTGACATCCGCGTCGGCCTGGACGCTGCTGAGCGCGCGATCGTCCGCGGCTTCGGGCACGGGCAGTCCGAAAACGCCGGTCCACGACGATTGAGGCCCCGACGAGGCGCCGTGCCAGCGCGCGCGGGGGGCGGCGTCCTGGATGCCCGATACCACGCGCTTGAGGCGATATTGGGCGCCGTATAGTTTACCGAACGCGGATTTTGCGGCAATGTCCGGATCACCCCGGATGGTAACGACCAGCATTTTCTGGTCCGGCATTGCGGTGATGCGGGGTTCTTTGAGAAAGTCGTATTGTGACAAGTCTTGTTTTTTCGGCATGAAAGCGATGCCGAGGACGAAAATCAGGACCACGACTCCGGCAAGGGCAAGAACCATACGTGTCAGGCGGGACATGGCGGCTCTCCTTTGTAGGCTGCATCATCCGGGCAGCCGGCGATCAGGCGCGTCCCAGATATTTCTTATCTTCGGTGCTGACCTTTATGACATCGCCGACCTTGATGAAAAGCGGGGCATTGACCTTGATGCCGGTTTCGAGCGTGATCTGTTTGGTGACATTGGAGCTGGTATCACCGCGCACGGCGTCGGCGGCTTCGGTGACTTTCATGGTGACCGATGCGGGCAGATTGATCAGCACGGGGTTCTCTTCCACGAACATGATTTCATACTGGCTCTGAGGCACTAAAAAATCAGCCACATCTTCGATAATCTCTTTATGGATCTCAATCTGGTCATACGTCTGAGGGTCCATGAAATTATACACACCCTGATTTTCGTAGGAGAATTCCATCGTCTTGAATTTATTGTCGAGCACCTCGTATTGCTCGCGGGTGCTGCTTCGAACCGGGAATGCGCGGCCGGTTTTAAGGTTGCGCAATTCAAGCTGGGCGAAAGCCGCGTTGTTCGGGGGCGTGCGCACAACGCAGTCCAGCACCAGGCAGATTTCATTGCTATAGCGCACGACGTTTTTGCGCTTGATCAGGTTCGGCGTCAGCATCGGCATAAAAAAGTCCCTTCGAAAAACGGTGGTCCGATATCAGGAGAAGGAATAAAATACACTATGAGAAAGCGGCAAAGAAAGCGTTCAAACCCGATACAGCCGCCGCGGATTTTCCCACAGCCACTGCCGGGCGATATGACCCGCGTCGGCGCGCGTGATATACCCCGTGGTCACGCGCTCGGCAAGCATGTGAGCGAGTTCCCGCATGACAAGCTTGCGTTTGCCGTAGGCCCATTCCACGCAATAGGCGTCGGAGAAAAATCCCGACACTTTGTTCACCGGGCAGACATCGAGCCGTTCGGCCAGCATGCGGCGGATGTACGACGGATACATATTATGCCACCAGATGCCGCCGATGGAAAGGTTCGGAAACATCTTGACCAGGATGTTCGCTTCTTGTGAGAATGTCGCATTGCCCAGCAGCAGGTCGAATTGCATGTCGCTATTGTCCTGAACGAGCGCCGCGAAATGGAGCAGCGTATCGGGCCGGTAAGCACAGATGGCCGGCTCGCGCCCGGTGCTGCCGGGCGTAAATTCGGAGCCGAAAAAGATCTGATAGGGAATGCCGCGCCTTTTTAGCTCTTCGAACAGACTCATGAGACCGAAGATCTGGACGGCCGTGTCATCTTCGCGGGTGGTCAGCTCTCCATGCGCTGCTTTCTTGATGGCGCGGTCCGCGGCGGCAGGATTGTTTTTTTCATAGACCAGGTTCGTGGTGGCCCATCCAAGGAAGGATTTCAAAGCGTCAAATTCCTCGGGCGTCGCATACGAGCGTACTGCTTTCGCATAGGACGCCGCATCCGTGACCTTGATTTTAGACCGCTTCATGGCCGCGGCAATGGCGCGCTCCGTGGGCATGAGCACGAAATCGCCCTGTTCCATGGAAGGATAGAAAATATCGCTGTAGCGGCGGGTGGATTCGTTGCCCGATTTCATTTTGCCCGGCCAATCCTCGTAGTCGAGGATATTGACGGACGCGTGTTTGATATGGGCGCGTTTTTGCAGAACATCGCGCGGCCAATCCGTGCTCGCTTTATTGGCTTCGATCTGTTCCAGCAAGCTGCCGATGAAATCGGGCGTAGGACATTCGGTTTTCATGCCGTACAGGTCCTGCAGAACGCGTTTGAGGCAGTAGTACGAGCCGGAAAACCTGATTTTTTCATAATAGGGGAGCGCGTGCTCTATCCGCTGCCGGACGTCTTTGACTTTTGCGTCCCGAACATGATCGGTCCATTGGTCGAGTCCCGCGGATTTGAGCTCAAAATGGACGAAATGGTAAAACAGGATGGGCACCGGCGTCTGGGCCTGCGGCGCGTCCCAGTTGAGATGGGTATGGATGTCGATGCAATCCATGACATCGATCTCTTCGTTGATATCGTGAAACGTTGCGGGATACGCGGAATCCATGAGGCCGTCCTTGTATGATGAATTAAAGGCCGATAAAATACATTAAAACCGGCGAAACGGCCACGCCTTTTCCGTTGTTTTTCGCCCTTCACGCAACTATTTTGCTTCAAGGAGAAAATAACAATGCAAGGAGTCATCTGATGCCGGAAAAACAATCACGAAGAACCTTTATTAAAAATGCCGGTAGTGCCGGCGTCGGCCTTGCCGTGTTATCAAAAGAAATCCAGGCACAGGTCGCCGATACCCTTAAAAGCGCGGGAAAAAATATCCGCAACTTCAAGCCCACGATGAAGTATCGCGAAGCAGGGAAGACCGGCATCTATATATCGGCCTTCAGCATTGGTACAACGCGCGGCGAACAGGAAGCCATACGCGCCGGAGTTGATAAAGGGGTTAATTTCATCCACACCTCTCCCAGGTATATGAACGGTCAGGCAATCACCATGGTGGCGCAGGCAATTAAAGGACGCACCGATGCCGTGCATATCGCGCTCAAGGATAATTTCGATTCGCCCGAAGAATCACTCAAGATCCTTGGAATTACCTGCGCCGACTTTGTGTTTTTCGCCCGGCATGATCCGGACGCCCTTGCAACCGAACTGCCGGACATCAGGAAAAGATTTATGGAATGGAAAGATAAAGGCATGGTCAGGTTCGCGGGAATCACTACTCATAAGGGCATGGCCGGCTGCATCGATGTGGCACTGGGCTCAGATTTTATTTCCAGTGTGATGCCAAGCTATGGCCCCATACAAATCAAAGAGCTGGAACCTCAGCGGGAAGCTCTCAGAAAAAAGGGCATTGCCATTATCGCGATGAAAACAAAGGGTGAACTGGAGGATGCCGCGTATCCGGCGCAGATCACCGCGGCGCTGTCCGACCGTAATGTCGCGTCGGTGTTGCGGGGAGTAAAGACGCTGGAAGAATTGAACGCATGGACCGCCGCGGCAAACCTGGCAAAAACAGGTTTGCTGGATCCAATTAAGAAAGGATTCCCGGCAGACAGGTATGCCGGATGCGCGATGTGCGGGACCTGCGAAGGCGCATGTCCGAATCAGGTCGCGGTCGCCGATATTGTCAGGTGCGTGCGGTACTATCACACTGCTGAAAATGATCCGGCCCTCGCATCAGAGCGGTTTGCCGAAATGGGGTTGTCGAAATCCCTTGCTCAATGCTCCAATTGCGGCCAATGCGATCAAGCATGTCCTCAAAGGATCGATGTGAGCGGACAAATAGAAAAAGCCCGGAAGCTGTGGATGCATCGGGTGTCGGCATGATGAAAGCGCCGGCCTTGACACACGCATGAAACTATCACTTTTCATTATTCTATCCGGCGCGATGCCGGCGCAATTGATGGCCGCATCCGTCATCCTTCCGGACAGATTGGGCGATACATCCGGATTGAAAGCCCTCGCTTCGCAGGAAAATTACTCGTCAAGCGATGTGTATGAGTATATCGACGGCGGGGCGGATGTCTATATCGAAGCGGGCATGAAATCATGCGTAGTCCGCCGTTATGAGAATCCGAAAATCAAAGGGTCCCAGTTTGAGGTTGCCGCGTATGACATGACATCACCGCTCAACGCGTTCGGCATTTTCAGGCAGCTGAATACGGACCGCACCCGCGTGACAGGGACCGAATCGGCGGTACAATCGTTCAAAATATCATTCTGGAAATCGTCATGGTATGTAGAGGTGCTTGACAAATCATCAAAACGGGCGGAAGTTTCGGTCCTCAAAGGCCTGGCCTGTTTGGTCGCGGACCGGATACAAGGCGATACGCTGCCGCCGAAAGAAATCAACTATCTGCCTGATACCTTGAAAAAAGCGTCAAGTGAGCGATACTGGAAGAGCGGGTTCCTTTCGCGATCGTTTCTGAGCGGCGTGCTTTCAGGAGTCTATCAAACAAAAGCGGGGACCTGCACCCTTTTTGTCATGTTCTGCCCGACCGAGAGTCTGGCGGTTAACCGTCTGGATATCATCACCAGTGAATATGAAGGGGACAATCCGCGGGTACAGGCATTTGTTTCAAAAGACAGGCTTGCGGGATGCGTGGGGTGCTCACGAAACGATTTCGAGAATGCTTTTTTCAATGTCCTGCTGGAACAGATCCGCAGACAGTGATACGCCATCCAGGCACGATCGGAAAAGCCGTCCCGACATTTACAAATGCCACTTGCTTTCCCTATGTACCGAGAGTATTTTATAATCCCCGCGGAAGTGGCGGAATTGGCAGACGCACTAGGTTCAGGGCCTAGTGCATGACTTTTTTGCCCCTTGCATACCTCGATACCTGATAAGCACTTACAAGCCATCCTGAAAATTGAATTCGAATCGTGCGGGGATTTTGCGGGGATTAAGTACCGAAAACCAGCATTAAGCCGCCGCTATTTTGAACTCTTCGCGGGTTTCAAGCGGCAGTCCAACAAGCCGGAAAAGCCGCGCGCGACCGATGCGCACGTAATGCGCTTCGTGAACATCCAACCGGGAATGCCCGGAGGCGACGCGTGCAGCCGCGGGGTCTATCGAATCCCAGATGCTGATGCGCGTACGCCGCAGACAATATGGCGTGAGTCCGCGATCACCAAGGCCGGCCCTATCAACCGCGCCAGCGAACGCCGTCTTTATCGTCCGCCGGTGTTCCCCAAAGCAGTTCGGGAATACAAGCGCATCCGGCACCGACTTCTGCAGCGTCTTGAGGTGATCTATCAACCGTTGAGATACGGGGATCTCGCGCCCGCGCCCGGTTTTCTCGGATTCGGCCGGAACGCGTATCAACCAGCGGTCCTCGGAAATTTCTTCGATCCATGACCAGCGCATTGAAAACGCCTCAGAAGGCCTCATTGCTGTTTGGTAAAGCGCCAGCACCACACCCTGGTCGGCCGGGCAAACCTCCGCGAAAAGCCGTTCCCAATCTTTGCCCTCATCGGTGCCGTCGTCCAGGGCAATTCGCATAGGTTCGGCGCGCTTGGGCCGCTTTATTCCCGCCAAAGGGTTGACGGCGATTTTGCAGAGCTTCGACGCCTGCGTGCAGTGCCGCAAAGCCTGCAGCAGGATACCAAGCTCATGCCGGATCGTGGTGGGTGAAATCGGTTCCTTGCGGTTGTTCAATTGAGCGGAACGCCGCCGGATATAGTCTTGAACGTCCAGCGGGGTGAGTCCTTTCACAGGCATCGATCCGAAGAAATCATCGATGGTATCAAGGTAGTATCTCGCGATAGGCCCATACTTTTCAAACTGAAGGTGCTCCGTCCAGTAGGCCGATAACACGGCCGTGCATGTCAATGAGCTTGCCGCGCGGTTCGGAAAGTATGTTTCGTCAATTACCCGGGCTTTCCACAGCCGCAAGGCATCAATCGCCTGGGCCTTGTCCGGGCCGATGGCCTGCCGCAGCCGCTGCCCGCGGAACTGGCAGTCAATCGCCCAAATACCCTCGCGGCAATAGATGCCTTTTATGTTGTCGGTGCTTCGCGCCATGAGCGCACTCCTCCACCGACACGGCGGGTCTTGCTGCTATTAATATAATTGCCGGGGTCAAGCAGACCTTTTTGGCAGACGTTTTCAATTTCGGCCGCGCGGAACCGCCAACGCCTTCCGAACTGGACGCCGGGAAGGCGCCCGGACCGGGCCCAGCGCAGCGCCTGCTGCGGAAGTATGCGGAGAATGCCCGCGACTTCCTTGGCCGTCAACATTTGCAGCTGCGATGTCATTGGAGTCCTTTCTTTGGCGGTCGCTTCAGGCGGCTGATGTGCTCAATGTATCCACGCAGGTCTTTTATTGTTTCGGCCTTGCTCTGCCTGGTGCGCCCGGTTTTCGGCATTATTCGCGGATCGGGGAACGTGAAATTCCATTTCTCCTCAACTGCAAAGCTCCAGCCGATGACTTTGTGCCAGTCACCGCCGGCCAGGTCGATGATCAGGCTGCACTCATTTATATCAGCTTCCGGGATGCCGAAGAATTCAGCTGCCTGGCGCAAAAGCTTCGCGCCTATCCGTGCGCGCTCTATCTTGTATGAAAGCCGTTTCATATTCCCCAATTAGTTGACGCGCAGGCGCGCCTGCGCATAACGGTTTTCAAAATCCGTGGTGTCATGGCATCCGGCCATGGTGTCACAGTGTCACGCGGCCTTATATAAGGCCGTGCGACACTTGTTTTGGCACCAACCCATGGCACTAAGATGACACTGAGTTGGCATTAAGATGACACTACTTTGGCACTTCATAATTGCCAGCCTCGTTTTTCACGATCCTGCCGATTTCGAGCAATTCGCCGATCCATCTTGATGCGCTTCGATCGCTTTTTCCGATTTCCATAATCATCTTTTTCAGTTCGCCATGCGTGAAACTGCCGGCACCCATTTTCTTTACGATAAAGTCGCGCCCTTTTGCAACCGCGCCGGTCGTCCCTTTCTCAAATGGCGGTTCGCAAGAAACGTGCATCCCCTTTTCCGCATCCCATCGGAAAAAGCTCGCAACTTCGTCGGTTCCTCCACGGTTTTTGCCCAGGTCAAAGTCGGTGGTCAGCCGCCGCGTTCCGTCAGCCAGCTTCTCGATAATCAGCACGCTTTCGCATTTGCGCCAAAGCTCAGAACCGAGAACGCCCCTCGCTTTCGTGTTTCGTTCCTTGGGGTTTACGTGCAAGGTCAGGATGATGCCTATTTTCCGCTCGTGGACTGCTGCCGAAAGCTTTGACACGAGTGCCACGCATGTTTCGGAATCATTCGGATCGGCGATGAAATCACCGACTCCATCGACCACGATAATTTCAGGTATCGATGGCGCCGCAAGGGTGTCGTTCAGGTACGAAAGACGATCAGCCAGGCTCTCAATTCCGCGTAAGTTCTCCCAGCGTATGCAATCAGGCGTAAAATCGTCGGCTTTCAATCCGCATCGACGCAGGAACCGGTCTCTGGAGGTGTGCGTTTCAAGCTGCGAACGTTCTGTATCGACGTAAAGCGCGTTTTTTGCATTAAACCGCAGGCCGAGCGAATCACCCTCAAAGCTGTTGACAATAGAGGATAGCGCCGCTTCGATCACCGACGACTTGCCCGATCCGGCAAGTGCGGAAATCATGGCCAAGCCGCCCGGCGATAGAATTCTCACATTGTTTAACTCCGCCAGCGGCCTTTGTTCCGAAGGGCGGTTCGCGGGTGTCGGAATGTAAACATTTAATTCTTTCGGCGATATGTGTACCAGATTATCCAGCGGCCTTTCAAGGTCCGCCGCGGCGGCCGCCTCGCGCTCCGACGCCGAAATCAGCTTCCTGCGCTGCGCAAGCTCCGACAACTTTCTGATTTCCGGCGCCGGGTTCGCGGATGAGCAAACGGATTGAAGATCCTCAAAAAGGGATTGGTGCTTATCCCCCAAGTAAACTGGCAAATTCTCAACCGGGACCGTGCCGTAATCGGCATGGATGCGCACGAGATCGCGATACAACTCGAGGTGGGCGGCATGGTAAAACAGTTCCGGCGATACGCCGTCTGCCAGAAGCAAAGCGGGCGCATAGATGCAGCTCGCTAGTAAAATGCGCTCGATTGCCGGGTCATGCGGCATCGGATGATCAGACATGATCTATCCCTTGCGGATGTTTTTCTATCGCGGCATCCCAAGAGGCCAATACCCGGCGCACGTTCATCTCGAAATCCCACGGCGCATTAGCAAGCCCATTGACATATCGGTTAAGCCTGTCATACGGCAATTGCAAAGCAGCTGCCAAATCGCGCTGCTTCCTGCCTCGCTCGGCCAGGCGCGTTTTTACCCAGATAAGTGGTTCTGCCATCATCCCTCCTAAGATTTTTATTATCGATATCGGGCAAAAAAATATCCTATTTCGTGCCGATCAACCGAGCGAGTAAGCTTTGCAATTGCGTGCTTTCAGCTTCCGAAAGTGGCCCGCCGGCAGTATTGCCGTCGGACGGCGCGGCGTCGCGCACTTCGACCGGCTTTTCAGCTCCAGGCTTAGCCGGCCAGATCGGCTTTTTCGCCTGCGGCCGGGCGCTTGCCGGATAGCCGTATTCGCCCGCAAGTTCGCGCATGGTTTTCGGCATCATCGTAGGAACGGCAAGATGGCCTAGATTGAACTTGCCCAAGTCCTCATTAATCTTCTGGGTCCCCGGCAAATCTGCGGCCTGCTTGGCGTAGTAATTGATGTCATTGCCGTACTTCATTGCATCACCTTCGGCAATGGAGTTCCGAAATGCCGCTGCTTCCGGAGACTGCGCGATGTCCAGACCAAGCCCCGAAAGCATCTCCTGCCGAGAGCCGTATCCGACAGGCTTGCCCTGGTCGGCAAGCGCCTGCAGGTATTTGAACTTGCCGATGGCATCGAGTTCTTTATGGCGCCCGGCTTCCTCTCGTTCCTTATCTCGGATAGAAGAAAGTGCCATGACATCGGACGCGCTATAGACAGGCGGAAGGTTCATGATTTTATCTCCTAATAATTCAATCTATATGAAAAAAGGTTACAAAGGCTGTGACGCCAATGTAACCTTATAACGAAAAATGTAACTTTTTATCTTTTATCTCATTCTGCTTTTCCTTTTCGCGGCGGCATCCCATTTTTCTCGTGAAAATCTATGGCCGGTTGCAGCTTCCACCATTTCCAATATTTCATGCGTTCCCATGCCCACTTTATTTACTAAATGCTCGACATTTTTTACAAAAGAGGTTGCTTGTCTATTGTATGTCATCTTTCCATTGCATTCATCGTACCACTTTTTAATTGTAGCGTTTGTTTCATCTAACTTTTTCTTGCCATCTCCTTCCCATTCTTTGCCGTTTCTTTCTGCTACTCTTTTTTCAAGCGTAAAGCTACTGTATTTTTTCTGCAATTGCGGCAATGGTTCTGATATTTTATCAAGCACCTTGTCTATGCGCTCAAATAACCTTGTAGTCAATAATCCATCAAAGCCTATCTCATGTCCCGTTTGTAGAATCAATGGTTCGTTCGCTTTCATTTCCTTTAAAATGCTTTCCGCATTATCAATCTTTCTGCCAGCTTCAAGCTTCTCAATCAATTCTATTACTTGGTAAATAAGCGTTTTTGCGGTAATCTCATAAAAATGAATCACTGGTAAATGCTCTCCAGTGCGTTTCTCCCACTCATTTCCTAATTTGATTTTATCCGCAAGAGCGAAAAACCAGGCTACGGGTCCTTTCTCCATATCCTCGGCAATATCAACGGGCGCGCGCTTCCAGCTCGCTATTGTCAATTCAGGATTTTCAGATTCACTCGCGTACACCGCTATAAGCTTTTCAAATTGCGGGCGAAATCGTTGTTCCCGCTCATCGCTGTCTTTACGCCAGTTTTCGGTTATTTGGGCAATATCATCAGAATAAGTTTTTTCTGAATTCCTTTTTTCCGGGGGATAAATTGAAAGATTGTCCGCAGCGCTCATTCTACCACTCCGCAAAATGGTCTCCGCAAGTAGAAGAATGGGGCCGGCCACCTGCGGAAAAGTGGTTTTCGGATCGCGAGTCCGGGCCCTTAATTAAAATAATCATTCACGGCGCTTTACGCAAGCGGAAAAGATATTTCAGCACATTATTAAATATCGCAGGAAATTTCCGCGCTATGGGTCCCATATGGGGGGGCTTGATGGTGTGGCAGGGGGGGCTTGACAGCACATATCTGTTGTCAATCGCCAATAGCAAGAATTGAAAATCGAAAGTCGGAATATGTGGGGGACACCCTGGGGACCACCCTGGAAGATCCATACCCGCGACACCCCCCCCTGGCATCACCGGCTTTTCCCCTCGCGCGGTCCGAACCCGGCCCTTTTCCCATCCGGCGAATACTCGCTCTTGACCGGCAACTGCCTGGGCTGAAGCATGCTTTTCAGCGCGGCGAAGGCTATTTGTATCTGCTGGTCATGCACGTCCAGCCGCTTTTCGATCCTCTGGATCGCCTTCCAGACTTCTTTGTCCTGCATGGCGATCTCGCGCAGGCGCACGAAGGCGCGCATGATGTGAATATTGATTCGTATCGCCGTCTCCGAATTCAGCACGCTTGAGAGCATTGCAACTCCGTTTTCTGTAAAGGCTAAAGGCAAAACGGATGAATGTTTTAGATTTGTCAACCGGTCACAATTTGTGACCAGTTCGCTTTTCTCATCCGGCGTAATCCGGAACATGAAGTCTTCGGGGAAGCGGCCTTCATTTCGCTTGACCGCTTGGTTCAACGCTTTGGTCGGCACTTCATAAAGCTCGGCCAGATCGCGGTCGAGCATTACTCGCTTCCCGCGGATCAGGAATATCCGGCTTTCAATCGGCTGGACAACGGTCAGGTCTGTCATGTACTATCCTTTCTCAAAGGCAATATAATTTCCGAACGGTTATGCAAGGAAGGAATTCAGCATCGACTTCCGCCATGCCCAAGAATCCCGGCCAAAATCTCCCGCTTCTCAGCAGCGCGCCGGAGCATTCGAAGCTCATCGGCGCGAAAACGCCCAAACAGTAGCCGGCGGGTTGGGAAAAAGCTGGGGTACATTTAAGGTGTTTCCCTTCCCCCTTTGAAACCCCCACAACCCTTTTCCATGGCGTAAAAAGGTAGTTCCGTCCGCATTATGGCTGGCTATGCCTGTCGGCCAATGCAGTCTACGGGCGTCCGGCTCAAAGGGGGATTAAGGGCAACGCCGACACCGCATGCTTTACGTTCTGGCAAAGCCCATAACCCGCATGACTCATAGCGCTTTTCCCAACCCGCCGCAATTCTCGCAGCCATATCCCCCCCGGCCCCCAGGGGAGAAAAGGGCGGGCTTAGATTGCGCACATGCGCGCGCCCGCTATGGTCGCAGCCAAGGAAGACGGCGCTGCGCTTATTCATGGCAATCTCGCTGTCGCTCAGTCATTGGCGGTATGCGGTTCGTACACGCAATACCAGAGGCGGACGTAATTTTAACAGCAGGCATTCCGCAATTCCGCCGACTCTGCGCGTGAACTCACCTGATGAGGTTTTATTATCTCTGGTCGCGGCAGCCGCACACACGGGAGCACGTCCCTATCGGCAGGCGTGCTGTCCGCGTGAGCTTAATGCCGCGCCCGTATTCCCACCCAAGCCCGCTGAAATCTGCAAAAATACTGCACATAGCCATGCGCGCTCCATTATATTTCTATGCAATCAGGCTTTTTTGGTATCATTAAGCAAGCAGGATTATGCAGCAACCGAATGCGCCAAGTACGAACTTTTTTTCGCTTTTAGATCGAATTTAGGCTCCAAGTACGAAGTAACGGCAACCCTGAAGAAGTTGGCCAAAATTGCCTTTTGCCCAATGCAAAGGATGGCCGCTCTGGCGGGCATTCGTCGCGTAAAGGCTCGCTTGACAAGGGGAACCGAAGGCGCCGCGATACGGCGGCGTAATGGCCTTATTGCGATTCCGGTAATACTGCCGGGGCGCGCGGACCGGCTAAACGGCGCGTCCACATAAAGGCATTATATCGCAGGCGCAAACAGAATCGCGGCGGGGTTGCGGCGCGAGCTGCACGACAGCCGCCCGATATAGAGTCCGGTATTTCATCATGCCCATGCGGTCACGGGGCATAAAGACAGCGCCTGCGAGGACAGTACATTAAGGTTGGTGAACGCGCCGAGCCTTGGGCCACCCGTAGAGCGCTTTGATTCTGGTGAAAGGTGAAAAGATCGTAGGGCGAGACCGCGTAGGTGGCCCATCCGCGCGCTTCGCGCCATTGGAGCGGAAAGGCAATAGCGGCGCCTTCGGAAAGACGAGCAGCGAGCCTTGCATGCTGTGGAGCGGCAGCGGGGATTTCCGGACCGAAAGACAGGGCAAAAGGCAACTTCAGCCAACAGCCCCATGGCGGCTGCGCAAAGCCTTCGCCCAAACGGGGACGCGCGGTCCGCTGGCGGGAGACGCCGGCGTGCGCACCTGTAAAGCCGGTAAAAGCCGAAGACAATCGAACCCCGGCTTTACCGCTGCGCACGTCCGCGCCCCCGTCTCGCGGCCCGAACGCTCGGCCAGCTTTGACTGGTGGAAGGGGAATCATATATTTCAAAGCTGGCCGCCCCGCTTCGCCATTGGGGCGGCCGTTGTGGTCAATAAATTGGAACGATTAAAACAAATAGCCGCCGCCGAAGAAAATACAAGGTTAGAATTGGGAAAATCTATTTTAATTGTTTGAAGATGCAGCGCCCCAAGATACGCCGCGTCGTGCGGCGAATGCCTTCAAAGCAAATGAGAGGTGAATAATGAATCTTGAAAAGCAACCATTACAATTCAAGTCAGCCTCGGTAGAATTGCTTGGCGCCAGACCCTATACTTGCGACTTTCACCTCCATGCACCCCCTGATTGGCGTGGCTCAACTTTCAATAAGCCAATTGAACAATTTATTGAAGAAGATTTCCTGCCAGCTATTTTTAAGAGTGGAAGGCAGGTAATAGGAATTCCCCAACACCGGAATATGGCTGATGGAGGCACTAAGGTTATAAGGGACATAGCGCGGCGCTTGTATTCTGTGGGTAGAAAGGATATTCCGGTTGTTTTTCCAGGATATGAACTCACATCAGCAGATCAGATTCAAGTTATCATTCTTGCAAATCCAGATGAAAATGACACAAAAGACCTTGATGTTCGGGTCAGTGAATGCCTACGACTTCAGCAAAATGAATGGCATGAAAGCGGGCACAATTTAACGGAATTACTCTCATGCGTACGAGACAGGTTTGAAGACCGCTTATTAACATTGGTCGTTGCAACCGGCCATAAAGGCATTTTAGAAGACAAGGATACGGCTAACCGTCTAAGAAACACATTTGCAACGGCAGCACAACTTTCAGATGGATTTATATTAAGTAAACCATTCAGTGAAATTGATGATTTTGCAAAGCGTATTCTTTCTGGCGAATGCGAGAAATACATATCTGAGCCAGTGCCATATCTTGTCACTTCAGATGCACGAACTTTGGAGGCTCTGTCTCCAACATTACTCTCTCACGTTAAGCTTGGAAGCTTTACCGTTGAAGGAATCAGACAAGCATTGCTCAATAAACGTACCTTTTTATCTGATAAAGTCATCGCCGACCCAGACTGGCGAATACTTCACGTAAAGATAAAGAATACAGTTTTTTTCGATGATCTGCAAATAGATTTCAATCCACATATGACGTGTCTGATTGGTGGAAGGGGTACAGGGAAATCGTGCATCCTTGAGTACTTATCTCATGTATGCCAATACGAACGCGCGAGTGAATACGACCGGCCCAATAAAGGGATTTTATGGATGCGCGGCGAGGATAAGCTTGAAGGAACTCTTTTGCCAACTACAGAAATTGAACTTGCAGTAAAAGGCGGCCAGAAGTTTTATCTCATTAAGCGAATAGGCAAAAATCCCGCAGAGATTTATGAGTGCGCTGATCAACGCTGTTTAGCTGGCGTTCCCATAGGCTCGCGTTCACCTGCAACCCTATTAAATTTAAGATATTTTGGTCAACGGGAACTTGCTAACATTGTTCGTGATGAATCCTTCTTTTCTCTTGATCCTAATCGCCATACAGGGATGAATCTGTTTTCTTTTCTTAAGTCAGATCAGTTATCTCAAATTGAAACCAAAGAGAGAGAGGCACGACAGCTTACAGATAGCATTGAAAAAATATCTGTTGATATGGCAACTTGGGCAGCAGAGCTAATGCAGACATCGCGTGTTGTATCCGAACGAGATCGACTTAACGAAGAACTTCAAAAGATAAAAATGCAGGCATCAAACCCCGCCTTGCAGACACACCAAGACTATGGTTCTCTTGATTCTTCACGAAAAGATGTTTTTGCGACTCTTGACGCAATCTCAAATGATCTTTCAAATACAATACAGGGAATACAAAACAACAAACGGTCATTTGAAAAGCCAATTACAAAAACACAAACTGGCATAGATGACTCAATAAATACGTTGAAATCTGCGGCATTAAGACAAGCAGATAGCCTTGTCCTCTCCTTGACAAAACTTAATGAAAGTTGGCAAAATGATTCATCTGCTTTGTCACAAAGCACTGAGAATATCTTGGTTACAGAAAAACTGAGCGCACATACGAGCGAATATGAAGCGGCAAAGAAGGAAATGGAAACAAACAAAATAAATCTTACACTTCTTGAACCTTTGCAAACAAGATTATCGGAATTAGACGCAAGGATATCACATTTCGATGAATTAATTGAACAACTGGAAAAGGCTCGAAACACTCGTAAAGCCTTGGTTGACAAGCTTCGCCTATGCCGATCCGCCCAAGGAGATATTTACATTTCGATGGCGGAAAGCCTTTCGGCAAGCACGAATCAGCGCGTCAGAATGAAGGTTGTTCGTGCTGGAGATATAGGCAAAGCAATTATTGATTTTCAGTCTTCATTAAGAGATGCTCGAAAATTCAACAGTCGAGATGCAGAACAACTTGATGCTGCATTCAAGAAGGAGCACATTTCAAGAGGAGGAAGCGCACAACCTGCCATGCTTTGGGTAGAATTGGTTGATTATCTCCTGTCATACTTTGAGGAAAATCAAGATTCACAACTTTGCAAGACATCCGCCAAAAAAGAGAGTAACGATAAGTGCACTTGGCTTGGCCCCACAGCGGGTAAAATCGTCGAGTTAATTAAATTATTTGATGATAAGCAGATCGGCAAATTGCTTTGCCAATATGTTCCTGATTCAATTGAAATGGAGCTTAGGCGTAAGATTGAGGCTGATGATTATATTTCAATTCAGCAGGCCTCGGTTGGCCAAAAAGCTACTGCGCTTTTTCTAATTCTGCTTGCTCAAACAGATGGTCTTCTCGTTATTGATCAGCCTGAGGACGACCTTGATAACGCATTTATTACAAACGACATTCTCCCTGCAATACATGAATTAAAGCATCAGCAACAGATTATATTCGTGACACATAATGCCAATATACTTGTAAATGCAGAAAGCGAAAAAGTAGTGGTATTGGATACAGAGCCAAGAGTAGGCCCCTCGACAGGCCTTCCGCAAATTAGAGGACATATATATTGTGAAGGCGGAATTGACAATTCTTTAGTGCGAAATAGCGTTACGGGTATTCTTGAAGGTGGTGAAGAAGCATTTCTTGCAAGAGAAAAGAAATATCGCTTTGCAGTGAATCGGTGAAGGAACCAATAAGTTTCTAATTTGCCAATATCAGGAGATGCGGTTATGTTAGACAAAGAAACCGAAGAAGGTGCTTCCTCGGTATCATCAAAGGAAGATCAAGGCTCAAAACAGGCAGGTCTTTTCGGCAGCGCGGGAATTGAATTGTCCAAGGACGAACAAGCCCAACCTGTCACTGTCAAGTTCTTGCGATATATAAATGACTCTTTGGACCAAGAAGTCTCGAAATTCCGTTCTTTTGAAAGCCAATTCTATGACAAACGGCAAGAATGCGAAGTTTTAAAGAAAGATTGTGTGAATTTACAAAATGAACTCAATCGCAAGAAAGAAATGGAGAACTTGCAGAAGGTAATGATTACTACTGGAAGCTTACTTCTTGGTTCTTTACTAAAGCTTGTTGAGAACCAGCCGTCATACGCGTTAATTGCTATAGCAGTTGCGGGGATTGCCCTTATTATTTGCGGTGTCTTCCCTGTGTTTCAGTTTGGAGGCAAGAAATGAATTTAATAATCCGGAGAACAAGGGATAAAGGTGACATAGAGAAAGAACGGGTTATCCTATATTCAGAATCTGTCATCGATATAGGTAAATATATTCTTTTTGATTCTACTTATATGGGTGAAAACAGAATTTCTAATAAATTGCGCAAAGCACTTTGGCTACCTGATATTGAAATTAATGCTGGTGACCTTGTTGTTGTGTATACGAAGCATGGTCTCCAAAAGAGTAAGACAAACGAAGACGGTTCACAAACGCATTTTGTCTATTGGGGTCTGGACAATCCAATTTGGAACCGCGAAAAGGCCTGTCCGTGCCTGGCGCGAATTTCTACCTGGGATTTTAAAATTGAACCATAATTTACTTCGCGGCAAAGAACCAAATACCGAAAGAAATTCAGATGAATCTAACTAAGCATATTGATCAGCTCAAAAAAATTGCCAGAGAATCCAGAACTGAATCCAAACTTGAAGTGGAGACTACTGCTATATTACGTGATTGTTTGGCAAAAGGCGGAATAAAATTCGATCCTGCGATAAATGAGTCATTGAAAAGCCTTGGCCTGTCTCAAGTTGATGCTGATCGGCCTGATGGAGTTTTTGGCCACATAGTTTATGATTACAAAGAGCCAAATCTATTAAGATCAAATTCAGAGCTCTTAAAAGCACAAAAACAAGTAGAAAAATATCTCGATGCTATAAATAATGGCGGCCACGAAGCTTCTCCTAATTCCTGCCTTGCTTGGTTTGCATATCTTTTTGATGGGTTCACATTTCTGTTTTGCCGTTCGGATGGTCAGAAATGGAATTGGACCGAAAGAACAGCCCTTTCTGAGAACTCGTTAAATTTCTTAATACATGCTTACAGGTCATTGCAAAGAAAACCTTTAACTGCGCAATTACTATCAGCAGCATTTGGGAAAGACTCGCAAATCGCCCGAGAAACCATAAGAGTTTTATGTGCTCATCTTTCAAAACCACGTCATAAAACAAACATGCTTTTCAGGGAATGGAAACGACTTTTTGAGCAAGTTTCTACCTACGAGCTTGAGCAGCTTCCATCACTTCAAAAATGGACCGATGAAATCGGAATCGCCACTAAAGATGCATCTCATATCCTTTTTGCAATGCACACCTATTATGGTTTCGTTGTAAAGCTTCTCACATCTGAACTTTTAGCAGCCCCATTAAATGGTGAGTCTTTGTGCTATTCTCTTTCAACTGCACCTGATCTCGATACCCAATTTGAAATATTAATTGATTTAGAGCACAGTGAACATTACAAAAGGCTTCGCATTTCAAATTTCCTCGAAGGAGATTTTTTTAGCTGGTACACTATTGAGAAATCCAAGTCATTGGGCAAAGCTATTCGTGATTTGGCAACTGCATTACTGGATTTCGAACCAGCTACAGCCTATTTGAAACCTGGAAGTATTAAGGATTTATTAAAAGAATTCTATTCGAGCCTTGTTGATGAGCAAATAAGGCACGATTTAGGCGAGTATTATACCCCAGACTGGCTTGCCCAACATTTGCTTGACAGAGCAGGATACGATGGTAGTCCTTCACAAAAAGTATTAGACCCAACATGTGGTTCTGGAACATTTCTGGTTGAATGCATTTTGAGGTTAAAAAAACAATGTTTATCATCTGGTATTTCCCCTCTTGAAACTTTGATGACAATAACAACATCTATAAAAGGGCTTGACCTTAACCCGCTAGCTGTAATTTCAGCAAGAGCTAATTATATCCTGTCCATATCTGATTTGGTGTTTGAATTGGGACAAGATATTGAAATCCCAGTGTATTTGGCAGATTCAATAAATGTTCCAGTAGAGAAGAATGACTTTTCAGGAAACCCTTACCTAGAATACAATTTGGATACTGAAATAAAGAAATTTGTCATTCAGATACCCGTATCGCTTGTCAAATCGCAAACTCTTGGTCGAATTTTATTACATTGCGAAAACTGTATTGCACAGAAAAAGTCATTTGATGATTTTCTTAGGTTTCTAAGAACTGAAAAAGAAATCGCGGATCAATTAAGTGATTCAGTAAATACCTATCTTGAGAATTTTTATAAGATGATTGAAACTTTAGAGGGAAAAGATTGGGACAGGATTTGGTGCCGGATTTTAAAGAATAATTTTAGCCCGCGTGGGTTCGCCCCTTTTAACCTAATAATCGGAAATCCTCCTTGGGTCAGATGGAGTCGGTTGCCAGAAACTTACCGTAATCGTGTGAAGTCTTTTTGCAATTATTACGGTTTAGTCTCTGGTAAAGGAGGCTACACAGGAGGAATTGAAACCGATATTTCTACGGTGATTACATTTAGTTCTGCTGATCATTGGCTAGAAGTAAATGGTAAAATTGGCTTTATAATCACCTGGCCCGTATTTAAGACTGATTCTGCTCGTGGCTTTCGCTTATCAAAACTACCCGATGGAACTGGTCTTAAAATGCTATTAATCGAAGATATGACAAACATACAGCCATTCCCAGATGCCACAAATGAAACAGGAATTTACCTTGCTGAAAAAACACAAAAAGCAAGATTTGCTCAAATTGATTCTATTCCCTGTTTTATATGGCAACCTAAAGAGCGAGTTTCAAGAATTCCTCCTTCTGCTACTTTGGCACAAGTGAATGATTTGGTAGTTATCTCAAAAGGTGCCGCTTGCCCTGTCTCAGAATGGGGTTCTCCACTTTTTACCGGGGACAAAGATCATTTTAAAAAGGCCAGTATTTTAAAAGGCCATAGCGAATATATTGAATCAGCTCACCGTGGCACGGTTACGGATTGCGCTAGAGTTTATTGGGTAAAGGTTTTAACAAATTCGCCCGAAACTGGAAGATCCCTTATCCGTACATTAACAACTGATGAACTTGGAAAAGCCAGAGAAATTAAGCCTGTCAAAGGAGTGTGGATTGAGTCGGATTTATTATTCCCGCTTATACGTGGTCGCGATATTGGCAGATATTGTTATGAAACAGCAGGATGGCACCAGATTATTCCTAATAAACATTACAGCGATATAGAGAGTGAAGACGATTTTGCAGACAAATATCCCTTGGCCTATTCCTATTTCAGAAATTATGAAGATATTTTGAAAAATCGAGCGACCTATAAACGCTATCAATCGCATTTACCATTCTATGTTGTCTATTGTGTGGGCGACTACAGTTTTTCACAGTACAAGGTTGCTTGGATGGAACAACAAAATCCCAATGAATTTAGAACTTGCGCTTTATTTAAAATACCAACGGAAATTTCAACAGATCAAATCATTGTGCCAGATCATAAATTGTATTTCACTTCGCATAGCTCGGCTCAAGAAGCCTATTATCTATGCGGTTTTCTTAACTCTCGACCTGCACGAACTTGGCTCGGAGGTTTTCTTCTTGGGAAGCAAATCGGAACAACGATTTTTGAATATATGAAAGTTCCAAAGTACGACTCAACAAATCAAACTCATCAAGAAATCGCAAATATTTCCAAAGAAGCTCACAAAATTAGACGGAATCAAACTGTAAGCATAGCGCTAGAAAAGGAAACAGAAGATCATTTGGAGGAATTAGTAATCGATATTTGCAAATAAGTAATCGCGCCGTCGCTCATCCTCCGCTCTGGCGCTAAAACAAATACAAAGAGGGGCGCTGCAAGAAAAAGACATAAGAAAAGAAGCGGCGGCGGAAAGACATTAAATCATGGTAGCGTTCCAATTTACGTGCCCACAACACACGCATGCCGTGCGCAAAGCCGCCCCAAATTGCCGCAGTTTACATTGGAAAAGGCTCGTGTCCGCGCTTCGCTGGCACGAGCCTAAATTATATGCGGCAACTTCGGCAGTGCGTGAACCGTTGGTGGAAATGCTCCCCGTTTGAAGGACAGAAGAGCAGTGGCGCACGGAAATGACGAAAAAACTTCAACTCTAGAATCGGAAGATCGGGGGGGGCTGAACAAACCTGAATCAAGTGCAGATGAGGGAGGAAGTCCCAACGCAGAAGTGCGTAAGCGTTCGACCAAGGGATGAGCGATTTCGCGGCGGACGCCGTATCTTGTGGGAATATGGATTCCGCCTACGCCCGAAGTTCAGTTCTTGGACGGGTAGAGAGGTTTGGTCGCCGGGAGCGTGCC
>Ga0315279_10002951_pt1 | contig 24502 bp, 26 predicted proteins | sample YL17G06_20_MG_FD_203694 | JGI IMG/M metagenome (GOLD analysis project Ga0315279, IMG submission 203694) | Sediment microbial communities from Yellowstone Lake, YNP, Wyoming, USA - YL17G06_20 | ecosystem: Environmental > Aquatic > Freshwater > Lake > Sediment | place: USA: Wyoming | collected...
TCGCCTTCTCTCGGACGTTTCTCTGTACGAGTCGCGAAGCGGCCCAGAAGAGGTCTACCGAAGCTTCGCACTCCGGACCTTCGGGCTTCACTCGGCGGTGTGAGGCGAAGCTTCGGTAGACATCTTCTAAGGCCTCAATCGCGACGGGTGAAGCAAGTTTCGAATGGCGCGCCTTAGAAGCTGTCTTAGGGCCCGCTTCGCGGGCCGGAGGCCCGTCTACCAGGGAAGCTGCGCCTCGCCTGCCGCGCCGGGACCCGGCCGGATCTGTTCTCCAGTCTCGGCGGTTTGAGGCGCAACTTCACTGGTCGATCTTCTTCAGCGCGCGCGTGCCCCGGTGCAGGTACAGCGTCCTGCCGTCCTTTCCACGCGTCACCAGGAACTCCTGCGGCGTTTGCGTGCCGGGGCGCATCACCACGAGCCTGCGGGCGTCGAGCTTCATCACCGGCAGCAGCGTCGTGCCGGACTTGAGATGGAGCTCACCGTTCAGCAGGACGAATTCGACCTCCGGCTTCGCCGTTTGCGAGTACGCGCCGAGGTATTGCACGCACTCCGCGATGGTCAGCGGCACCGGCTTCGGCGCCGGCGGCGTGACGGCCGGCGCGAGCGGCACCAGCAGTTCGAGCGCGGCGGTCGCCGTGCGCGACAGGCTCGCCCCGTTGCGGTTCGCCAGGACGATCACGCCGACTTTCTGATCCGGCAGCATGCGGATGAGCGAGCCGTAGCCGGAGCGCGAACCGCCGTGGTCGAACATGCGCACGCCGCGGAAGGTCCGGATCGTCAGGCCGTTCCCGTACCTCGCCTCTTCGCGTCCCGGGTACTCGACATAGCCGGTCGTGATCCGCTTCACGACGGCCGGCGGCAGCACCTGCTTCCCATCCACCCGGCCGTCGTTCAGGACGGCGATGACGAATCGCGACAGGTCCTTCACGTTCGAAAAGACCGAGCCGGCCGGCCAGGTGGCCGCGTTGTCGGCGGCGGGCCGGATCACCTCGGCACTATTCGAGTGTCCCTGCGCGAGCGGATAGGTCATCGCCAGCGTCGGCCGCAGCGTCGTCCGCTGCATGCCGAGCGGCGTGAAGACCTTCTCCTGCATCACGTCCGCGTACGGCCTGGCGGCAACGACCTCGGCCAGGTAGCCGGCGATCCAGTAGCCGGGGTTCGAGTAGGAAAAGACCTCGCCCGGCGGCGCGAACAGGAAGCCTTCATCCATCGCCCGGATGCCGGCGCCGAGCGCCGTGTCGTCGTGCAGGCCGAACATCGGCGCTTCATCGCGCACACCGGCGGTGTGCGTCAGAAGCTGCAGCGCCGTCACCTGCGCGAGCTTCGGGTTGATCCCCTGCAGGTAGGTGCCGATGGGCGCCTCCAGCTTCACGCGGCCTTCCTCGGCGAGGATGTTCAGCGCGGTCGCCGTCAGCATCTTGGTGGTCGAGCCGAGGCGGAACAGCATCTCCGGGCTGACCGCCTCGTGCGTTTCGACGTTCGCGATGCCGAATCCGCGGGCCATGACCATCTCGTTGCCGCGGACGATGGCCACCGCCGCTCCCGGCGTGTTCGTCTGCTTCAGTTCCTCGAGGGCGACCTTCTCCAGCGATGCGAAGTCGGCGGTGCCCTGCGTGCGGCTGCCGGCGCCGACGATCAGCAACGTCGCCGCGAACGAGACGCCGACCAGAACCCGCCGGGAATGCCAGTGACGCATGTCGTCTCCCTTTCTTTCGCGCCCGCCTGCCGCCTTCCGCCTCCCGCCTTCCACTACTCGCACTTCCCACCCGGACATCTGGCCGCGATCAACATCCGCAGCACGGCGTCGTACTCGGTGCGCGAGACCGCCCGCGATCGCTTCGAGTTCGGCACCGGGTCGCCGGTGTCGGTCTTGTGCGCGACCACCATGTCCAGCTGCGGCAGCACCGTGATGAACTGCCCGCCCGCGCCGATGCCGGTGTAGGCCCCCTGGAACGGGCCGGGCGAGTTGGGCGCGTCCCACACCCACCAGAGGTAGCCGTAGCCCCAGCGCACGCCGGTGCCGAGCGCGCGATGCGGTGGCGGGTTCATCTCGTTGACGGGCGTCACCAGGCTGCTGATGCGGCGCACCCAGTCGCGCGACGCGATCTGCTGGCCCGCCCAGGTTCCTTCGCGCAGCATCAGCAGTCCGATCCGCGCCATGTCGCGCGTCGAGAACCACATGTGGTACGCGAGGAACTGCGAAACCGTCGTGTCGCCCGACTTCCGCTGGCGCGATCGATCGAAATCCTGCATGCCGATCGGCCGCGCGAGATCGCTTTCGAGCGCATCGTAGATGTCCCGCCCGGTCAGCTTCTCGAACGCGGCGCCGGCCGCGTTGAAATCCCAGTTGTTGTAGAGGTAGTAGGCGCCGGGTCGCTGGGAACCGCGCGGCGGGGCGCTGGCGGTATCGTCACCGCTGTTCGACGCCGGGTGGTAGACGCCGGAACGCGCGGTCAGCAGGTTCTCCACCGTCGCTTCCAGCTCACGCGGCATCAGCCCGCCCACGTCGGTGAACTCGAGATCTTTCAAGGTCTTCTGCAGCGAAATCGTGCCGTTTTCCACGTACTTGCCGTAGAGAATCGCCAGCACGCTCTTGCGCACCGACGCCAGGTAGCTGAGGCGGTTCAGGTCGCCGTACTCGAAAAGCGACTGCCCGCCGACCGACGCCATCATGGCGGTCGTATCGAGCGACTGCAGCCACGAGCGCAACGCGGCGAGCCGCGCCGACGAGTAGCCGATCGATTCGGGCTTCTCGATCCGCTGCCAGTCCTTGCCGGGAAAGACCGCCGCGGTCTGACTCGGCGATTGGAAGGCCGCGCCGCCGATCGACAGCAGGCACACCAGCGCGGCAACGGAACACGCGAATGGGAACGTGCGACGGTTGCTCATTTTTCTCACCTGCACACCTCCTCACGCCGCCAGGCGCCAGACCCCTGCGCAAAGTTGGTACATGCCCAGCGCAAACAGCGTGATTGCCGACACGAGCAGCAGCACGCGGACGACGCGCGGGCCAAGCGCGCGGAGGGTCCCGAATACGATGATGATCGCCGCGAGCGAGGCGACCATGGTGCCATAGAACGCCACGAGCAGCGCAACGGCGTTCAGCGGCGCCGTCTTCCACGCCTCGAGGAACAGCGGGCCGAGCACGAGGCTCCAGCCGAGATACGGGTTCGGGTTGAGGAGGTTGACGCCGGTGGCCTGCAGCAGCGTGCGCGGCACCGGCGAGGATTCAACCGCGACTCCCCTCTCCTGCCTCCGCCATCCGGAGAACGTCAGCGCGGCCAGGTACAAGAGCAGGACGCCGCCCGCCATCTGCACGGCGCTGGCCAGTCCCGCCGGCACCTGCCTGAGCAGCAGGAGAACCACCGTCGCGATCGGCCCGTCGCTCAGGAGCGGCGAGAGGGCGGCCGGCAGCGTGCGCTTCCACCCGTGCGCGGCTGTCGTGGAGAGCAGGAACGCCTGCAGCGGGCCGGGCTGGACCGCGGCGGCGAACGAGAAGCCGATGCCGACGAGCAGGTACTCAAACACCCGTCAACGACCCTCTCGACCCTTCCGGTGCCCGGGATCGGCCGGTTGGCTCTTCCTGAGATCTTCGAGGATCGCGCGGCAATCGTAGGGAGCGATGAACCGCGCGAAGTCCCGCTCCGGGATCTTGCCGCGGAACCGCCTGACGACCTCGTCGCAGGCCGTCATCCGCGATCGCAGCGTTCTGCACGGATACTCGCCGCACTCCGCGCAGGTTGCGAAGCCGCGCCCGAGCACGCACGGCCGGATCTCGCAATCTCTGGCCGGGAACTGGAGGCCCGTCACTTCGCCCGCCAGGCACCCGTGGCACTGGATCCGCTCGGGCGGCACGCGCAGGCCGTAGTACTTCGCCCACGCTGCCGACCCGCGAACGCGGTCCGCCTGCGTCCTCGCGTTCCTGCGGAACGCCACGCAGCGATCGCACCGGAAGCCGCAAGGCGCAATCATCCGCGCTCTTCTCTTGGATGGCGGGGACCCCTAACCCCGCCAAGCTCGCTCACTCGTGGGGCCCCATCGCCCCACTCCGCTTGCTCGCTAACCGCCTACCCGCCCTACCTGCCCTACCCGCCCTACCCGCCCCACCTGCCCTACCTGCCCCACCACAACCGGGATCACGACGTGCGACGGATACCGGGCCGAGCGATAGATGCGCTGCGTGGCCGCCTGGAAGTCGCCGGCCTTCGCCTCGAAGATGTTCGGCACGAACGTCTGCGGGTTGCGATCGATGATCGGGAACCAGGTGCTCTGCACCTGCACCATGATGCGGTGCCCCTTCAGGAACGTGTAGTTCTGCGTGTGCAGGCTGAACGCGTACTCGAGCACGCGGTTGGGCGCGATCGGTTCCGGCTTCTCGAAGCTCCGGCGGTAGCGCCCGCGGAAAACCTCGTTCGAGACCATCAGCTCGTAGCCGGCCAGCGCCCAGTTCTTCGGATACTGCTCGGGGTAGACGTCGATGAGCTTCGCGATCCAGTCGGCGTCGCTGCCGGTGGTCGCGGCGAACAGGTGCGCGACGACTTCGCCGGCAATCGTCGTGTCGCGATCGAGCGGCGCCGTCTCCCAGTCGAGCACGTCCGCGCGGTGTTCGACGAAGCGCTGGTCCTCGACGAGCCAGGTGGACCACCGGGAGCCGCCGGGAAAATACGTCGCCTGGATCGGCCGCTGCCGGTACGGCACGGGATGCGCGGGATCGGACACGTAGCTGTCGAAGGCCGAATCGGCGTCGCTCGCCGGCTTGTCGAACGAGAGCGTCTCGTTCGGACCGAAATACAACTGGCGCGGTGTGGCATCGCGGGTCGGCGGCCAGGCGGTCCAGCGCTTCCAGGTGTTGGTGCCGGCCTCGAACGTCAACGCCTCGGGCAGATCGAGCGTGCCCTTGTCCTTCAACCAGTACGCGAACCACGGCGCCTGGACCTGCTCCCGGAAATAGGAAGACGAGGGCGTGTCGAACGGGATGGCGCCGAGGCGATCGCCGGTGCCACGCGACCAGCCTCCGTGGTTCCAGGGCCCGACGACCAGGTAGTTCACGTGCTTCGTGTCGTGCGGCTCGAGGGCGTCGTAGATGCGGATCGGCCCGTAGAAATCCTCCTGGTCCCACCAGCCCGCCACGTTGAGGGTCGGCACTTTCACGTCGCGAATGAACGGGATGAGCGTCTGGCGCTTCCAGAACGCGTCGTAGTCCGGGTGCGCGACGTAGTCGTTCCACGTGGGGATCTGTTCGTGCAGGTACTTCGCGTTGACGTTGGCGAGCGGCCCGAGCGCCAGGTACCAGGCGAACGTGTCGTAGCGATCGAAGGCGAACTGCTTCACGTCCCTGCCGCTCTCCATCATCGCGGCGTATTCGAAGCCGTAGCTCAAACGGAACGCGCCGTTGTGATGGAAATCGTCGCCCAGCCACATGTCGGCCGGCGAGGCCTGCGGCGAGATGGCCTTCAGGGCCGGGTGCGGTTCGAGCGCCCCCATGATCGTGGTCCAGCCGTCGTAGGAGATGCCGAGCATGCCGACGCGGCCGTTGTTTTGCGGCACGTTCGTCAGCAGCCAGTCGATCGTGTCGTAGGTGTCGGTCCCCTCGTCTATGCTCTTCGTGTCGCCCGGGGCGCGCGCGGGGCGCTGCATCACGAAGGTTCCTTCCGACCCGTACTTCCCGCGGATGTCCTCGAACACGAAGACGTACCCCTCGTCTGCGAGGGCTTTCATGTAGGTGGCGAACTCCCCCGCCGCGCCTTCCACGCCGTACGGCGTCCGGCTCATGATGATGGGCAGCGCCTCGCGCTGGTCTTTCGGCGTGAAGATCTTCACGTGCAGGCGGACGCCGTCGCGCATCGGGATCATCGCGTCGCGCACCTGGAAGCGATCGGCCGGCTGCGGCTGCTGTGGCCTCGTGCGGGCCGGTGCGGCCACCAGGCCGGCACCCGCGCGGAAGGGCGCTCCCGGGTGCGCGAACGCGACCAGAAGCAGGATGCCTGCGGCGACCGGGACAAGGCTGCGGCCTGCCTTCATGAACACACCTCCACGTCACTGGTGGCTGGCGAACGCTGGCAGACGCCGGCCGAGGCGCCTCGCTCCGGCCTCAGGGCAGCTTCAGCACGTATTTCGCCGCAACGATGCGGCCACTCGAATCGGTCTGGAAGACATACCCCAGGCTTCTTCACCCGTTCTTACACCTGGGTGAACCGCGATCCTTTCGCCCCGCAGATCGGGCACGTCTCGGGCGGCTGGCCGAATTCGATGTAGCCGCACACCGGGCACAGATAGAAGCCCGTCTCGTGCAGGTCCCTGCCCTGCAGCACCGCGTCGAGCGCGTACTGATACAGCTTCGCGTGCACCGCTTCCGCCTTCACCGCGTAGCCGAACATCCGCCGGCTCTTGTGGCCTTCGGCTTCGGCGCGCTCCAGCATCGGCGGGTACATCTCCGTGAACTCGTAGGTCTCGCCTGCGACCGCGGCCTTCAGGTTCTCGGCCGTGGACAGGATCGCGTCGAGCGCGCGCAGGTGCCCTTCGGCGTGGATCCGCTCGGCCTCGGCGGTTGTCCGGAACAGCCGCGCGATGTTCGGGAACCCGTCCTGCTCGGCCTTCAGCGCGAACGCCCGGTACTTCTGGTTCGCCTGGCTCTCGCCGGCAAACGCTTCCTTGAGATTGTCGATGCTGGTGGGCATGCAGCCTCCGTCAAGAATGAGATCGGGACGAGCGCAGATAATAGTCGAAGATGGCAGAAAGTGAAATTCGTCCCGATCTGTTTTGGGGGGCCTGTTTTGGGGAGCGTCAGCCGCGAGGCGGCTGACGCCGGTATGCCCCGGCGGGAACCAAATGCCCCGCCGACACGTATCCCGGGTGTAGAGCGGCGCAAGGGGGCCTGAGATGACGATCCTCAAGAAACTGTTCGGCTTGAAGAGCGAACCGATCAAGCGGGTCAGGATCTGCCAGGAATGCGGAATGCCGGTGGCTGAGCACAAGGAATGGTGCTCGATCCTGCGGACCATGCAGGCGCTCGAGCAGCGGAAGATCGCCGCACTGTCGGAAAGCTGAACGGCAAGTCCTTCTCAAAACCCCACCACCGCGCTCCGCCGTTCGAGCAGCACCGTGTCACGCCAGACGCCGTCGCGCCGCGCGATCCGTTCGCGGCGCCCGACGGTGCGGAAGCCGCACCGCTCGTGCAACCGGATGCTGCCGACGTTCTCCGGGTAAATCACGGCCTGCAACGTCCAGATGCCCGCCGCTTCACTCGCCCGGATGAGTTCCTCCAGCAGCAGGGTGCCGACGCCCTGGCCGCGCGTCTCGCTGGCGACGTAGACACTGACTTCGGCGACGCCCGCGTAACACCTGCGCGACGAAACAGGACAGAGCGCCACCCACCCGACGATCTCCACGCCGCGGGCGGCAGCCAATCGGGGATGCGGCAGGTGCGCGCGGTCCCACTCGGCCCAGTCAGGCGGCCTGGTCTCGAAGCTCGCCTGGCCGGTGGCCAGGCCATCGAGATAGATCGTCCGGACGCGATCCCAGTGATGCGGCTGGAGCGGAACGATCGCGGTCTTCACATCCAGACTCTGAGCCATGCGCTTCACTTGATCGACTGCCAGGCGGCCCAGGCGGCGGCCTGCAGCGCCTGCGCGTCGCCCGGCGCCAGGTCGGCGAGCACCGCGGTCCTGTCCGCCTCGACCAGCGCGGTGTTGAGGTTGACCGAGTGTCCGGTGATCTTCGCCGGCAGTCCCACCGGGCTCGCGTGAAAGATCGTCGCGTAGAACGTGCAGGCGGCCAGGTACGTCCCGGCCGCCGAGGGGTGCGAGCCGTCGCTGTAGAAGAGGTCGATCGATGGATACTGCTGGCGCACGGCGGCCCACGCGATGCCGACCGGTGCGACGAGCGCCTGGTTGGCCTTGGCCGCGCGCATGTATGCGTCGGTCAGCACCGACTGATCTTCCGGCGTCGCCTTGCGGGCCCACGTCAGGTAGAAAACCGGGCGCGCGCCGGCCTTGCTGATCTCGGCCGCCCACTTGTCCGCCCATGGCCGGAAGACCTCGTCGTTCTTCACCCGCGGCTTGCCGTTGAGGAGGAAGTTCGTGCCGAGCAAACTCTGCTCCTGCAGCACCACGTAGTCCCACCTGCCGCCGTGCAGGATCTTCGGCGCCTCGCCCTTGTCCCAGTGGTCCTGGAGCCTCCATCCTCCGGGCGCGACCATGACCGTCTCGACCTGCTGGTGTCCCGCCTCGGCGAGCTTCGCGAACATCTCCGGCAGGTTGTTGACGTAGGTGTAGCTGTTGCCGATGAACAGCAGCCGCAGGGGCCGGGCCGCCGGCTGGGCCTGCGCAAACAGCAGGGCCGACCACGCGGCCGCCGCGAGCAGGCTCGCCACGAACCATCGACGGCTGAATCTCGTCACGATCCGCTCCCGCATTGAAATTAGACCGGGTCTAATCTCAGTCTCTGCGATGCGACTATAGCCGAGAGGTGGCAGAAACTGAAATTCGTCCCGGTCTATTTACGGGTTCCTGCGCTGCCGAGGACAGCGAGAGTGACCCTGCCGTTCGCGTGGTGACGCTTTGCTTGCTTGGTGCTGGGTGCTGGGTGCTGGGTGCTGGACCAAGGACTACGGACCAAGGACCAGGGACCAAGGCCTACGTCCGAAGGTTCGAGATTCGAACGTCGACACCGGACGCCGGACACCGGACGACAGCGATAGGTCCGAAATTGCGCTACGATCGCGACCGCTGGACATCGAGGAGACCGGATATGACACGTCGCTTCGTCTCGGTGATCGCGGCCCCGACCCTCGCCGCGTCCGCGGCTGCGTTGGTCGTCGCCGGAGCGCTTGCTGCGGGAGCATCGCGACAGGCGGCCACGCCGGCGATGGCCGTCGGCGCCACGTGGTCGAAGGTCGTCGCGTTCTACCACGATCGCCTGCAACAGGCGGGGATCGTCGGCAGCAGCCTCGTCGTGGTCAGGGACGGTACCGTGGCCGCGGAGCAGTTCGAAGGCTACCAGGACCTCGACGCCCGGCGGCCGACCGATCGCAACACGATCTACCACTGGGCGTCGATCACCAAGACGTTCACCGGCATCGCGATCATGCAGTTGCACGATCGCGGCCTGCTCGCCCTCGACGACCCGGTCGTGAAATACGTCCCGGAGCTGCGCGCCGTGCACTCCCGGTTTGGCGACATCTCGCAGGTGACGATCCGGCAGCTGATGTCGCACACCGCGGGCTTCAGAGCGCCCACGTGGCCGTGGGGCGGCGACCAGCCGTGGCATCCGTTCGAACCCACGCGCTGGGACCAGGTCGTCGCGATGTTTCCCTACACGGAACTGCTGTTCGCGCCCGGATCGAAATACAGCTACTCGAATCCGGGCGTCATCTTCCTGGGCCGCGTCATCGAGACGCTGTCGGGAGACGACTACGAGGTGTACGTGACGAAGAACATCCTGATGCCGCTCGGCATGCACCGGACGTTCTTCGATCGCGCGCCCTACCACCTGCTGGCGCACCGCTCGCACAGCTACTTCCGGACCGACCAGGGACTGAAGGAGGCGCCGTTCGACTTCGACACCGGGATCACGGTGTCAAACGGCGGCCTCAACGCGCCGCTGGGCGACATGGTCAGGTACCTGACGTTCCTGGCGGGCGACGCGAAGCGGGGCGCGGAGTACGACGCCGTCCTGAAGCGGTCATCGCTCGCAGAGATGTGGGTGCCGGTCATGCAGGCGTCGGATGGCGAGGGCGGCAGCGGGCCCGACGTGCGCGTGGCACTGTCGTTCTTCATCGAACGCCACCAGGGCCTCGAGCTGGTCGCGCACAGCGGCAACCAGAACGGGTTCATCTCGCACTTCTACCTGCACCGGCCTTCGCGAACGGCCTACATCGTCTCGTTCAACACGGACGTGACGTCGCAGGCGCGGGGCGGCGTGGACATCACGCGGATACTCGACAACGATTTGCGGGATCTGCTGATGAAGGAAGTGTTCGCGAAGGGCGGTTCGGATTGAGACGGCGCCAGCAACGCGCGCAGATGGCTCTTCTGCGTCTCGGTGGCTTCGTCCCGCACTTCGAGCTTCCAGTTCTGCGACGCGTCCTGGCCGTCGCGCGCCACGAAGCGCAACCCGAACCAGTCGAGCGCCTCGTCGTAGTCGAGCTCCTCGGTCGATGACACGGCCCGCCTGAACCACTCGCGCAGATCGGTCCGCGCCACGTCCTCGGCCGTCGTTCGGAACTCGTCGGGCGTGAAGCCGCGTGCTCCCGCGTACCGCTTGTAGGCCAGCCGCATGACGTCGTCGAGCGATTTCGAGCCTCCGGTCGCGCGCCGCACCCGCGCGTCGAGGAGGAACCCGACGACCTCGCCCTTGACATAGTAGTTGACCGAGGTCTTCGGATCCGTGTTCACCCCGGACATGCTGTTGCTCCACACGTCCCAGGACGACTGGTCGAGCGCCTGGACGAGCCGGCCCGGCGCCTGCTGAAGCTGCCGGATGGGCGCGGACATCGCCGCGAGGAAGTCCGCCGGCGTATCGAGACCGGATCGTTCGAGGAGCAGCGTCGCGTAGTAGCTCGTGAAGCCCTCCGCGATCCAGAGGCTCTTCGTGTGCGGTTCGTTCTCGTAATCGAACGGTCCCAGTTCGATCGGCCGCAGCCGCTTGACGTTGAACGCGTGGAAGTACTCGTGCGCGACGAACGAGAGCCACGAGCGGTAGCCCGCCGGCGTCGTCGCGCGCGCGGCGCTGGCGGTGAGCAGCGTCGAGTCCTTGTGTTCGAGGCCGCCGCCGCCCTGCCTGAAGACGTTCAGGAAGACGTACTTCTTGTACGGCAGGAAGCCCCAGAGCCGGCGCGCCTCGGCGACGATCTTCTGCAGATCGCCGGCCGCCCGCGCACCGTCGAACCGAGCCCGGTCGCCGGCATCCACCAGGTAGTGACCTCTGCCGCCGGCGTCGAACTGGTGGACGTCGAGGTCGCCGGCCACGATCGGCGAATCGACCAGGGTGTCGAAATCCTCCGCTCGATAGTGGTTCGCCGCGCCGTCGGGCGCCGGGTCGAGCGCCGTCATCGCGCGCGTCAACGTGGGCGGCAGCTCGAGCCGCACGTCGTGGGGCCGGCGAATCCGCTCGACGAGCGTGAGGAAGGTGGGCGCCCCGTTCAGCACGGCGAGATCCGCCGAGACCCAGTTGGTCGTGACCGATCGCTGCGCGCATGCGACGCGGTACGAGACGACGACGGTGGGCGCGCCACCGGTCTCGATCTGCCACCTGTTCTTCCGTGGCTGATCGACACGAAGCGCCTTCCCGCCGGGCGTGCGCGCCGCCAGGTCCTGGACCCGCGCGGCGTAGTTCTCGACGCGATAGAACCCGGGCGACCACACCGGCATCATCAGCTCGATCGAGGCCCGCTTCCCGGTCGGAATCGTCGCCTGCACGTCCGCGGCCTGCGCGTCGGGAACCAGGCGAACGGTGTAGAAGATCGGATCCGCCGCCCGCGCCAGTTGGGCCGGCGCCGAGCCAACCAGCCACGCAAGGGCGGCGACGAGAAGAATGAGCCGGCGTGCGATCGCGCGGCGGCGACCGGCACGGGTGGGATCGGGCATGGCGCCTCCTCTGTGTAGGTCCGCACCGCGGCAGCGCCACGGTGGGTGCCCGGGCATGCTACGGCGCAACGGAGGCTCAGTCAACGGACGCGTCGGCGTCGCCCTTGCGCCGGCAGGGCTGAAGCCCTGCCCTACAGGTGTGCAAAGGTTTCGGAATGCCCTGCCACGATTACAGGCGCGGTGCTATCTTGAACCGATGCGCGCGGCACGTAGCACGCAGCACGTAGCACCCAGCACGTAGGACGGGAAGGATCAGCGCGACACGTTCACGTTCACGCGCAAGAAGTGACACGACGGTTCGAATGGCGCGCTTTGGGCGCGGCTTCACCGGAGGATCAGCGCGTAGCAGGCGGCGTCGGCCGGTTGGCCCGGCGCCAGGTTCGGGAACTCCGTGTAGCAGCGCAGGACGCCTTCCCGCTCGAAACCGCACTTCTCCAGCACGTGCGCCGACGGGCGATGATCCGTGTGGCAGATCGCGTAGAGGCGGCGGACGCCGAGCGACGGCGCCAACTGCACCATCGCGCGCAGCGCTTCGGTCCCGTAGCCGTGTCCCCACGCGTCCTTCGCGAGGACGTAGCCAGTCATCGCGCGATACGGCGTCTCGAACGCGAAGCCAGTGCCGCCCAGCAGCGTACCGTCCGCGCGCGAGCAGATCAGGTAGGGACCGGCAGGCCACCGCGCCCATTCGGCATCGCTGACCTCCAGAAAGGCGCGCGTGTCGGCGACCGAGTGATGTCTCGGCCAGCCGACATAGCGGGTGACATCGGGATCGGCCGCATAGCGCGAGAAGATGGCGTCGGCGTCGCCTTCGACGGGACGCCGGAGCGCCAGGCGCTCGGTTTCGAGGTGCTCGGGAGCTCGTACCATGACCATGCGACCCGGCGCGCTCACGGTTGTCGCGATTCGAGCGTCTTCACCAGCAGGATCAGGCGTTTCCAGGGTCCGTAAGGGGCTGCCAAGGCCCAAAGCCGAGGGCCCAAAGCCCAAGGACCAGGGACCAGGGACTACGTCCGAGGTCCGAGGGTCCGAAGGTCAATGTCGCGGTCGCGGCATCGGCCGGTCCCATGCGCCGTCCGCCTCGTCGCTCTCCAGCTGCACGAGGACGAGCGGACCGAGGCGTTCGGTCGAAACGCGAAAGGTTATCTGGATGGGCCGGTCCGCGCCGCGCACGTGCGCGAACGCGGGCGCATCGCGCACCGGCTCGCCGGTCTCGGCGGTGTGCTCGAATGCCCGTCGGATCGCGCAGCCGGTGCAGTGCGTCGTGCGCCCGCAGCCGCCGGGAAGCTCGGCGTGCACGCAGGTCAACACCTGGCCGGTCAGCTTCCCGTTCATCGACGTGGCGTCGGATCGCACCATCGCCGCCGCCGCCGTGTTCGAGCCCAGCACACGGCCTTCGCCGTCCACCACGAGCACCGGGCCATCGAGCCTGTTCAGGAACCGGTCGAGCGCCACGGGCAGGAACTCCAGGTCTGCCGTGCAGTTCGGGCAGATGCCGTGCGTGACCGGCCCGTCCATGTCGTCCGACAGCAGCCGCTGGCACCACGCGCAGACAACGCTCATGGTTGAGCCCTCGATGCCCCATGCTACGAGCCAGGCGCTCCGAAGTCCAGCAATCCCACGCGGGCCCGCGCCACTGCCGGCGCTGCGACCTCGCTCCCGGTTGCGACCGCGCGTGGCGCTCTCTCGCCGCCCTGCCCGGCTATTGCGGTTCCTTCCTGACGGCGTCCTCGGCAATCGCCTGCGAGAGCGTCGTCTCCAGCAGCCGCTTCACCGTCCAGTGCTCCTTGTCCAGGTAGTGCGCCACCAGGAGGTGATAGCGGAGATAGAGGCCGGACCTGGCCGGGTCCAGGTCGCGCACGCCGGCCAGGAACGCGCGCCGCGCCTCGCGGTAGTTCAGGCTGTGTCCCTTGCCGACGTAGTCGGCGTAGCCCTCGCGCACCCAGACGGGCAGGCGATAGTACCGGATCCAGCCGATGGACCGTCCCGTCAGCGCGTGTGTCAGTTCGTGAGCCACGAAGTAGTCGAGCGTGCGCACGCCGGGCACGCGCTTGCCGGTGGTGGTCAGGATCCGGTTCTCGTCGATGAGGCCGTCGCGCAGGAACACGTTGTAGGTGAGTGGATAGTAGCTGAGGCCGCCGGCCCGGGCCTTGCGGTTGAAGAAGAACAACCGCCGCCACCACGTGTTGCAGATGAAGACGTCGTGGTGCTCGCCCGGCCGATAGAGCGGCGAGGCTTCGAGTTTCGCGCGCGCCAGATCCAGCAGCGTCCTGCCCGCCTCCGCGGAGAATGCCGTGTCGCAATGAAGCGTGATGTTGCTGCTCGTCACCGAATAGGCGAACAGCGGCTGCGGCATGCAGAGAATCGTCGCGTACCCCGCCAGCCCGGCGAGGATGGTCACCAGCGTCGCGGCGAGGATTCTGCGGACGTTTCCGACGTACATCGACGCCTGAGCCCCGACTCCCGAGTCCGACGCTCGCCGGCGGTTGCTCCGGCGAGCGGTTTGCGCCATTCTGAACGGGCCACGGCTGGCTGGCAACAGGAGAACCCGAACACAGGAGAACCCGAATGAACCCGGTCGACACTGCCGTCTCGCTGTTCTCGCAGGGATTCGCCTGCTCGCAGGCCCTGCTGCTCGCCTTCGCGCCGCGGTTCGGCCTCGATCCCCTCGTCGCGGCCCGCGTCGCTTCCCCGTTCGGCGGCGGCATCGCAAGGCAGGGCCGGCTGTGCGGTGCCATCACGGGCGCGCTGATGGTCGTGGGGCTGCATGCAGGCAACGCGACCGCGGACGATCGCGCAGCGAAGGACGCCGCGTACGAGAAGATCCGGACGCTGATGGCGCGCTTCGCCGAGGCACACGGCGCCACCGAATGCCGGCAGCTCGTCGGCCATGACCTGAGCACGCCCGACGGCTACGCCGCGGCATCGGAGGCGGGCGTCTTCAGGACCAGGTGCCCCGGGTTCGTGCGCACCGCCGCGACGCTGGCCGCCGAGGTGCTGGAGGGGAAGTAGCGAGTAGGGAGGAGCGACTCCGGGCTGTGGGACTTCCGGCCTTGAGGCCGGGAGCGCACCGGTGCCTTCAGCCAAGCCAGGCCGTAAGCCATAAGCCGTAAGCCCTAAGCCGGTTTCTTCAGAGGCGCGGCCGGCGGAGCGTCCGGGCGAACTGGTCGAGCACGGCGCGTTGCTCCCGTGTTTCGACGGCGAAGGGGCGCGCCTCGCCCACCCGGCTCAACGCCTCGTCTACGGTGAGGCCCTTCGCGATCCAGTAGGCCGCGGCAAACGTCCCCGTCCGGCCGATGCCGGCCTGGCAGTGCACGACGACCTTCGCGTCTTCACGAAGGTGTCGCATCAGGTCGAGGAACGCGAGCAGCTGCTCGACGCCGGGCGAGTGGAAGTCCCTGACCGCGATGTTGTGCCTCGCGTACCCCATCGCCTCGACCCGCGCGAGATCGTACTCCGGAGGCTGCAGGTCCTCCTCGAGCAGCGACACGATCACGCCGAACCCGTCCGCGCGCAGCGTCCCCAGATCCTCCGTGGTCGGATTGCAGCTGCCCAACAGTCGAGGTTCGTCGATCCACCAGGTGTCCATTGGGACAGTCTAGGGCATTCAGAAGCTGTCAGTAGCGACTAGCGAGAGCGTGTGAAGAAATGCGTCGGCTCAAGGCTTGAGGCTCAAGACTCAGGGCCCGACCTGGCTCGGAACAGGCGAGCGACAGGCCAGACGAAAAAGTGCTTGCGTCCGCCCCGCCGTTAGTGTTACACACTGTGGCATGACAGCGCGTAACATTTCAACGCAGCCCGTTACCGAACTGCAACAGGCAATCCTCGAGTTCATCTGGTCGAAGGAATCGGCGACCGCCGAAGAGGTGCGGGAGGCTCTCCTCCCGAAGCACCGCCTGAAGGACCCGACCGTGCGCACGCTGTTGCGCCGGCTCGAGGCGCGCGGGTACCTGACGCACCGCCTCGACGGAAAGGTCTTCGTCTACCAGGCGGCGGTGCGGCGCCACAGCCTGGGCGCCCGTGCGGTGCGGCACATCATCGATCGCTTCTGGTCCGGTTCCACCGAGCAGTTCATCGCCGGGATGGTGGACGAAAAGGTGTTGTCGATCGGCGATCTCGAACGGCTCGCGCGCAAGGTGAGACGCCACAGGTAAGGCTCCGGGCTCCGGGCTCCAGGGTTCGGGCTGCGGGCTCGAGGACTCCAGCCTCGGACCTGCCAACGCGCCAGAACCCAGGAGCCTGAAGCCAGAAGCTGAAGCCAGAAGCCTGGAGCCTGGAGCCTTCTACAAGAGGCCCGTCATGTCGCCCGAATGGAACGCCACGCTGCTTCGCGTCATGCTGGAATCCTCGCTGCGCGTGTGCCTGCTCGCGGCCGCGGTCGGCGGCATTCTTCTGCTCGGGCGGATCCGCTCGGGCAGCGTGCGGCACGCCGCGTGGTCCGCGGTGCTCGGCGCGATGATCCTGATGCCTGTGCTGTCCCATTGGGTGCCGGCGATCGACGTGCCCGTTCCGTCCCGGGCGCGCCGCGTCGAAGCCATCCCGGCGGCGATCGAGTCCGTGTGGTTCGACCCGAACGAGGAGTTCAGGGACCCGACTGCCCCGCCACCGGCGCCCGTCGCGGTCGCCTCGACGCGGGAGTCGGTTCCCACCACTCCCCCGCCGCCGCGCGCGATCTGGCCTCTCGCGCTCGTTGGCATCTACGGCGCCGGCGTGCTGTTCCTGCTGTTCCGCCTGATGCTCGGCTGGCGGGCAGTACACGCCATCGTCCGCGCAAGTGAACCGATCGATTGGGGTTCAACGAGCCAATCCCTGCGGTCGTCCGATGTCCGACGTCCGACGTCCGATGTCAACGACTCCGGACTCCGGACTCCGGACACCGGACTCCTTTGTGAGTCCGCGCTTGTGGCCACGCCGATGACGGTCGGCATCCTCGCGCCGAGAATTCTCCTGCCTACCGCGTGGAAGCTCTGGCCTGATGAGAAGCTGCGCGCGGTGCTCGCGCACGAAGTCGCGCACGTCCGGCGCCGCGATCCCCTCGTCGCGCTGCTGGCCCGGGTGAACCTGTGCCTGTTCTGGTTCCATCCCGTCGCGTGGTGGCTGGAAAAGAAGCTCGCGACCACCGCCGAGCACGCCTGCGACGATGTGGGCCTGCGCGTGATGGGCGAGAAGCGGCGCTACGCGGAGGTGCTGCTCGACATGGCGGAGGCCGTGCGCCGCGCGGGCGGCCGCGTCTCCTGGGACGGCGTGGGCGTTCACGGTTCGGGCCTGCTCGGCCAGCGCATCGACCGCGTCCTGCGCGGCGAACTGTTTCGGGAGGTCTCCATGACACGCAAGATCATCGTTGCCCTCAGCTGCGCCATCGCGATCGTCCTCGTCGTCGCGTGCCGCCGGCAGGCGGCGGTCCCGGCGCCGTTGCAGGAGGACCCCGCCTTCGTGGCACAGCAGGAGCAGAACAAGGTCGAAATCGATCTGCAGGACGGCGCGCGGCAGATGACCGCCGCCCAGGTGACGGAGATCGAAGCAGTCCTGCAGCGGAACCCCGAGGATCTCGTCGCGCGAAAGCGGCTCCTGATCTTCTCCCTGCCCTATGGCGTCCCGGTGCCCGGCGAGAAGGACAAGTGGGCGCCGAGGTGCGCGCAGGTGATCGGCGAGCAGCCGTGCATCGCGCTGCGCCGCGTTCAGATCCTCTGGTTGATCGAGCATCATCCCGACAGCGACGTCCTCGGCTACACCGCGCAGATCTCGCCGGCAGGCGGGAACCTGAACGACCCCCTCGGCTATGCGGAGGCGAGCAAATTGTGGCTTGCGCAGACGGCGCGCCCCGATGCCTCTGTCGCGGTCCTCATGAACGCCGCCGACTTTTTCGAACGCGCCGACAAGCCGCTCTCCGAGAAGATGCTGTTGCGAGTGCAGGCCCTCGATCCGAAAGGACCGGGATCACGACGGCTGGGCAGGCTGTACGCGGCCGTTGCTGTCGGTGCCGCGTCCGTGTTCGATCGCCAAACCGCCGACGCAGGCGAGGCCCGGGGTCCATATGCGCAGGCGGTGCACAAGAAACTGGACGAGTCGAAGGATCCGCGGCTGCTGGCGGAAGCCGCATGGTGGCTCAACTACGCCCCGCCCTTGGCACACGAGCAGGATCTCGGCTTCGATCCCAGGGCGTTGGCGAAGACATGCGCGGAACGCGCGCTGCAGATGGATCCCCAGTTCCTGCAGGCGCACATGATTCTCGTATCACAACGACGAGCCGAGCGCGACGCCAGGATGCGGAAGGCGGTCGGGAACGTGCCTGGGGAAGCGCAGGACAAAGCGCTGTCCGCGCTGGCGGATGCGGAGCGATTCGAGTACCTGCCGTCACTGGCGACGACCGCGTACAGTATGGGGGACTACGACGGCTCCAGGCACGACGAGGCGGCGGCGAAGACGGATAGAGATCGCGCGAAGAAGTACGCCGAAGACCTGCTGCGGCTCGCGCCCGGGTTCCGGGACAGCGAGAACTACGGCACCGCCGTCTACGCCGCCAACCTCGTGCTGGCGGGTCTGACGCTCCGTGAAGGCGACGGCCGGGAAGCAGGCAGGTACCTGATCGAGGCTTCAAAAGCCCCGGTCAACGACGAACTCCGCTACTCGCTGCCAGGCCCTGGCCTGCAGATGCTCGGCTACATGCTCAAGTACGACGTGCGCGACCCGGTCGTCGAGTTCCTGGAACGCGTGGGCAGATTCAACGCCCAGGGGAAGCAGCTGCTCGACGCGGCCGCGCAGATCCGCAAGGGCTACCGGCCGATCTGGTACCCCAGAGACACGCGGTATTACCCCGGGATCGTGCCAGGATAGCGACGCACGATCGGGCGACCCTCTGACCTCGGACCTTCGGACGTCGGACATCGGACGTCGAACCGTCACTTCATGTTCCGGATCCGCACCTCGATCCCCGGCACGCCGGCCAGCAGCTTCGTCAGTTGTGCGGTATCCGTGCTGCCGTAGTGGTACGGGTAGAGAATCTTCGGCGCGAACGCCTTCGCCGCGTCGGCCACCATCTCCGGCGTCATCGTGTAGGGCAGGTTCATCGGCAGGAACGCGACGTCGATGTTCCTGAGCGCCTTCATCTCCGCGGTGTTCTCCGTATCGCCCGCCACGTACACCCGCTTGTCGCCGAACGTGATCACGTAGCCGTTGCCCTCGCCCCTCGGGTGGAAGACCTTGTTGACGATGTTGTAGGCCGGCACCGCCTCGATCCGCAGGCCCTGCACGGTCCGGCTGTCGCCGTTGGTCATCGTCACCATGCCCGGCACCTGCGGCGTGCACTTCGCCGTCCCGACGACCACCGTCTTCTCGGTCCGGGTCGCCTGGATTGCTTTCGGATCGAGATGATCGCCGTGCTCGTGCGTCACCAGGACGATGTCCGCCTTGACGAGCGTCGCGAAGTCGGCGTATTGCGACACGGGATCGACGTAGACGACGAGATTGCCGTACCGGAACGCCAGCGTGGCGTGGCCGATGAAGATGATCTGCAGGTCGCCCGACGAGGTCTTGATGGTGTCGGTCTCGAACGGGGCCTGCGCCCATCCAATCGCGCCGACCGCCAGGACGAACAGTGAGAGAGAGACCGTGAAGTCCCGCATGACGCCTCCTTACTTCAATCGCCCGTGCTTCCGCATCGCCGCCATCAGGCGATCGTCGCCCTAGGATACCTTCTCTCCGGGCGGACGGGCGGGCAGCAGTGACGGCGGCGAACCGGGCCGGCCGGCAGCGGCCGCCAAAGATGTGACTATTTTAATATGACCATGGTAATATCATGTTGGAGTGGGTACATGGCACGGACCAGAAAGCGTGCGCCGGGATGGCACGCCGCCCGGGACAGCGAACGCGAGGTGGCCGCCGGCCGGTTCAAGGCGACGTGCCTCGAACTCATCGGGCGCGTCCGTGAGACCGGCGTCAGCTACACCATCACGAAGCACGGCCGGCCCGTCGCCCGGTTGGTTCCGATCGAGGATCGACCACCGGGTCGGCTCTTCGGCTGCATGAAGGGCACGCTGCTCGACTACGGCGACCTGATGGCGCCAGTCGAGGAGGCCTGGGATGCCGACGAAGAGTGACCGGCGGGCGTCGAGCGCCGCGCTGCTGCTCGACACCCACGTGTGGCTGTGGTTCTTCGAGGGAGTCACCGCGGAGATCGCTCTCCCGGTTGTGCGCACGCTCGAAACCGCGGGGCGCAACCGCCGCCTGCTGGTCTCGGTACTCTCCGTCTGGGAAATCGCGATGCTCGAGGCGCATCGCCGCGTGCGCCTGTCCATGGACTGCCGCGCCTGGGTGCGCCGGGCGCTGCAGGTGCCCGGCCTGCGCCTGCACGGCCTCAGCCCCGCCGTCGCCATCGAGAGCACGCGCCTGCCCGGCGCCATCCATGGTGACCCGGTCGATCGCATGCTGGTTGCCACCGCCCGCCTGACCGGCGCAACCATCGTCACCAGGGACAGCCGAATCCTCGAGTACGCCGCCGAAGGGCACGTCACGGCCCTCGCAGCGGATCGCGGCCCGCGAAGCTGACCCGGCCTGGAGCGCCTCCCGGACAGGAGCCGTGTCGGTGCTCCGCGAGCAGTAGGCAGGGCCGAACCCGGGCCCGAGAGCACGATATGCGCGATGACACGCTCGCGATCCGCGTCGACTGCCACGCCGGGCATCGCGGCGAGGAAGCGCCGCGGCGGTTCTGGATCGCCGAACGCGAGGTCGTCGTCGCCGACGTCCTCGACAGGTGGCTCGCGCCCGACCATCGCTACTTCAAGGTGAAAGGCGGCGACGGCGACATCTACATCCTGCGGCACGACCGGGCCGCGGATCGGTGGGAGCTGACGCTCTTTCAGCGGGGTACGTGAAGCCGTCTGGTCACGCGCGTGGTTCCCCGGCGTACGGGGCGCAACGCGGCAATCTCGAAGCAACTCGTGATCCGCGCCGCTGCAGCCGGGGACGACAGCCGTCACTCGCCGAGCGGGCCGTTCGGCGGCGCCAACGCCGTCACGTGCTCGCGTCGCGCCGGTGATTCGTGAATAATGCCGTGTGTGCAGGGACGTCGCACCCGCCGGACCGGGAGCCTCGACATTCTCGTCGCGTCGGACTGGGCGCCGATCCGCGCCTTCGATCCCGTGATTCGATCGAACCCGGAGGCCGTCTACGGCGACCTCCTGCCCCGGCTCCGCGCCGCCGACCTTCGCATCGTCAACTGCGAATGCACGCTGACGAGGGCGCGCAGGCCGGTGTGGAAGAGCGGGTCCGTGTTCAAGGGTGAGCCGGCGCTCGTCAAGGGGCTCACCGCCGTGCCGTTCGACGTGGCCTGTCTCGCGAACAACCACGTGCTGGACTACGGCGTGGCCGGATTGCGTGAGACGCTCGAGGTCCTTCACCGAAACGGCATCCGGACGGTCGGGGCCGGCCTGACCGAGAACGAGGCGTACCGCCCGCTGCGCCTCGCCGTGAACCGCACGAAGATCCACATCGTGAACTTCAGCGAGGGCGAGGACCTGACGGCGGCACGCGGCGGGCCGGGCGTGTTCGGCTGGGATCTCGCGCGGGCCTCGTCGCTCGTCTCGACGTGCCGGGCGCAGGGCGGTCTCGTGATCGCGATCGCGCACTGCGGCCTCGAATACGTCCCGTATCCGCCGCCCTACGTGGCGGCGGCGCTCTGCGCGATGGTGGACGCCGGCGCGGACTGCGTGATCGGTCACCATCCGCACGTGCCGCAGGGCGTCCAGTGGCATCGCGGCCGGCCCATCATCTACAGCCTCGGGAACTTCGTGTTCTACCAGTCGACCGATCTCCACTGGCGCAGGACCGGTTTCTGCGTGAGCCTGCACGTCGAGGGCAATCGGTTGTCGGATGTCGAACTCCTGCCCTACCGCATCACGGACACGGGCGTGCAAGCGCTCGACAGGAAGGCGGGCGCGCAGTTCCGCCGGACGATGGCCCGACTCTCGCGGCCGCTGCGCACACCCGCGCTGGCCGGGAAAGCCTGGCGGGCGTACCTGGACTACTACGGCACGGCCGGCTTCACCGGTGAAGTGCTGGGCATCCTGGAGAGGATGGGAACCGACCCGCGCAAGGGCGCGGCGATGTTCCGCAACCGGATCACGACGATGCAGCACCGCGAGCTGTGGTGTGATTTCCTGACGCGGATGATGGCCGGCGACAGGCCCCGTTGCTCGCGCGAGGCCTGTCGCACCGTCGAGGAGTGGTTCACCCGGAAGGTGGCGGTGTGAGATTCACATCGGCGGTGGCGGGCCGCCGGGCGGGCCGCCCATCGACCGTCCACCGGTCAGCGGGCTGGTGGTCGTCTTGCGGGTGCTCGTCGCGGCCGAGCTGTCCAGGGTGATGCCGGTCACGACGAGCGTGCCGGCCTGAATCGGCGCGTCCAGCAGTTCCGTGGTGATCCCGTCGCTGAGGCCGAGGCGCACCGGAACCGCCGTCAACCTCCCGTTCGAGTACGTCCAGACCGCTTTCTCCTGGCTCCGGGCTCCAGGCTCCTGGCTCCTGGCTCCTGATTCCTGACTCCTGGCTCCTGGCTCCTGACTCCCGAGCGCCGCGAACATCGCCGCGGTCGGCCGGAACCGCAGCGCCGCGTTCGCCACGCGCAACGCGTCGGTGCGGCGGGCAATCAGGATCTGGATGCTGGCCGTCATACCGGGTTTCAGCTTCAGGTCCGGGTTTGCCACGTTGATGATGCTGCTGTAGGTCGTCACGTTCTGGACGACGGTCGGCTGCAGGCGCACCTGGCACACCGTGCCGGTGAAGGTCTCGTCCGGATACGCGTCCACCGTGAAGCTCACGCTCTCACCCGCGCGGACGCGGCCCATGTCGGATTCGTCGACGCTGGCCTTCACCTGCATCTTCGTCAGGTCGGCGGCGATCTCGAACAGCGTCGGCGATTGCAGGCTCGCCGCCACCGTCTGGCCCACGTCCACGCTGCGGCCGACGACGATGCCGTCGATGGGCGCGGTGATGATCGCGTGGGCGACGTTCACCTCGTTCTGGTAGAGGGCCGCCTCGGCCTGGGCGAGCTGCGCCTGGGCGGCGTGCACGTCGGCCTCGCCCGACTCCACGGCCAGCTTGGCCGCGTCGAGGTCGCTGCGCGCCAGGATCTGCTTGGCCGCGAGCTGCGCGGCCCTGGCGTACTTCTGGTTGGCGTCGGTCAGCTGCACCCGCGCGCGCTCGACGTCCGCCTGCGCTTTCGCGAGGTTGGCGCGCGACTGGCGCAGCTGCGCCTCGAGCAGCGAGGGATCGAGCTTCGCGATCACCTGGCCCTTGCGCACGACCGAGTTGAAGTCGGCACCGAGCCACGCCACCGTCCCGGACACCTGGCTCCCGACCTGCACGGTCGTGACCGCCGCGACCGTGCCGGTTGCCGTGACGGTCTCGACGATCTCGCCCCGTGTCACCGCCACGGTCGACACCTGGGGCGAAGTGTCGGCCCGGGTCACGAAGTAGGCCGATGCGCCTGCGCCGATCAGGCCGATGATCAAGACGCCGATGATGATTCGCTTCATGGTCGTCCCCCTTGCTCTACCGGATTTGACGCAAAGGGTGTTGGGGAATTGTGACGGGCGGGTGACATGACCGTTGCCGAGCACGAAGCACGAAGCACCAAGCACGAAGCACCCCGCAACTGCCAACCGCCACCAGCCAACTACCAACTGCCAACTGCCAACCGTCTGCGCGATAATGACGCCGATGCCCGCCGACACCCCGCGCGGCCGCGCGCTCGTCGTCGAAGACGACCTCGCCATCCGGGAACTGCTTCGCCTGCACCTGTCGCTGGCGGGTTTTCGCGTGGACGAGACCGGCGACGGGCGCGCCGCGCTCGATTGCGCCCGGTCGACCGCCTTCGACGTGATCGTCCTCGACCTGATGCTGCCGGGCCTCGATGGGATCACGCTGTGCCGCGCCGTCCGCAACGAAGGTGCCAACCAGGAGACGCCGATCCTGATGCTGACGGCGCGCGACAGCGAATCGGACAAGGTGCTCGGCCTCGAGAGCGGCGCGGACGACTACCTGACCAAGCCGTTCGGCGTGCGGGAACTGATGGCGCGCATCGGGGCGATCACGAGGCGGAGCAGACGCGCGGACGGCGGGCACGAGCGCCCGGCAACGCGTCGGGTGAGCTCGCGCGACGTCACGGTCGATCCCGAGCGGCGCGAGGCGATCGTGCGTGGAGAGCCGGTGGAGCTGACGAAGCAGGAATTCGACGTCCTCTACCTGCTGGCCGGCCGGCCGGGCATCGTGTACAGCAGGGCCGCGCTGCTGGCGAACGTGTGGGGCGGCGATACCTACGTGACCGAGCGCACCGTCGACGCGGTGGTCAGCCGGCTGCGCCGGAAAATCGAACGCGATCCGCAGGATCCCGAACTCATCCTGACGGCCTGGGGCGTCGGCTACAAGTTCGCGGACGCGGACTGATTCGGCAGCACGACCCGGAACTCGGTGCGTCCCGGGACGCTGGCCACCTCGATCGTCCCGCCGTGCCGTTCGACGATCGCCTTCGCGATGGACAACCCCAGCCCGCTGCCGCCCGCCGGGTGGCTGCGGGAGGCGTCCACCTTGTAGAACCGCTCGAACACGTGCGGCAGGTGCTCGGACGGAATACCCTCGCCGGAATCGACGACCGACAGGCAGATGCGCTCACTCTCCGCCTCCGCGCGCAGGTCGATCGACCCGCCGTCCGGCGTGTGACGCAGGGCGTTGGCCACGAGATTCTCGATCACCTGCTCGATGCGATCGGGATCCGCAATTATCTGGTCGGCGGCATCGTTCACGTGGACGCGCATGGCGATCCCGTGGGTCCTCGCCTCGTGTTCGTGGCGCTGCCGCACGTGGTCGAAGACCCGCTCCACCGCAAACGCCCGGACGTCGAGCGTCCCGGCCGCGTTCTCGTACCG
>Ga0315279_10002952_pt1 | contig 24488 bp, 36 predicted proteins | sample YL17G06_20_MG_FD_203694 | JGI IMG/M metagenome (GOLD analysis project Ga0315279, IMG submission 203694) | Sediment microbial communities from Yellowstone Lake, YNP, Wyoming, USA - YL17G06_20 | ecosystem: Environmental > Aquatic > Freshwater > Lake > Sediment | place: USA: Wyoming | collected...
TATGTCCCCGGGGTTATCCGTCGGGAACGAGGCGAACATTATCCCGAGGGTAGAAAAACAAAAAGCCGGCAGAATGAAGCCTATGATCAGTGGGACCACGTTGACTATCTGTGTCCCGAAAAACACCACTCCGACTATTATGGGTATCACCCCGATCGCTATGCAGAACATGAAACCCGCCAGGACCTTCCCCAGGAACACTGCGTAGAACGAGACCGGGGCCGAGAGTAGCCTTTCGAATGTCTTCGTCCTCCTTTCAAGCGGGACCGACACCGGGCCGATAGACGACGCGCTGAAGAATATGGTCATGGCCGTCAGCCCAGGAATCATCGTGGCGGCGGGGGCGTTCCTCCCTATCGCGAAGGAGAGGAACATGAAGAACGGAAACATTATGCCGAACATCAGGGGGCCGGGCCTCAAGTAATAGATGTGCGCGTCCTTTTTCGCGATTGCCCACGCAGCGTTCAGGTTGCTTCGAAGTTCTCCAAGGTTTATTATGGCCCTAACCATCCAAGTTCCCTCCTTCCGGCCTGATCTTGATGCCAGTCAGCCTGACGAAGACCTCCTCCAAGCTCGGTCCGACGGTGTTGATGCTCTGGATCTTCAGGCCCTTTTGCTTCGAGAGCTTGTACAGGCCCGAGATGACAGTGGGGGGGTCTGCCGTGTACAGCCTGAATTTGCTGCCTTCCTTGACCACCTCGCTGACGGTCGGGATTTTTTGCAGTTCTTTTGATACTCCTGGCTTCCCTTTGGCCAAGTTGGCGAAGGCAACCTCCACCGACTGAACACTCTGCATGACCCTCTTGAGGGCCTCGGGGGTGTCCATCGCCAGTATCTTTCCCTTCTGGATTATCGCCACCCTGTCGCACCAGACGTTGGCCTCCTCTATGTTGTGGGTGGTCAGGAAGATGGTGACGCCCCTCTGGATGAGTCCCCTTATGACGTCCTTTATCAGCAGGACGCTCTGAACATCAAGCCCCGACGTGGGCTCGTCCAGGAAGAGTATCTTTGGGTCGTTGATCAGACCCATCGCGATCGTCAGGCGCCTCTTCATCCCCTTTGAGAATCCCTTGACCTTCTCCTTTTTTCTGCCGTACAGGCCGAAAAGTTCCAGGAGCTCCTTTGCCCTCTTTTCCCTCTTCGCTTTCGGCACCTGGTAGAGTTCGGCCGTGAACATGATGTTGTCCCAGGCGGATAGGTCGTCATAAACGTTGGAATGCTCGGGCACTATGCCCATGTTCCTCTTTGCTTCATACGTGTCGGTCTGTATGTCGTGCCCGAAGATTTTCGCCGTGCCCCCGTTGGGCTTCACCTGCCCGGTCAAAATTTTGATGGTGGTGGTCTTGCCCGCACCGTTGGGGCCCAAGAAACCGAAAACTTCGCCCTTGTTGACGTGAAAACTTATTCCGTCAACGGCGCGCACTTTGCCGAAGCTCTTGACGAGTTCTGTTGATTCTATCGCGTGCATGAAAACACCTTGAAGACCATCTACTGCTCGCTCGTCCGCTGTAAAAACTTGTCTAGAAAGCTGGCCATTATTTGCACGAGATGGCGCCGGGGGAGGAGCCGGACTTCAAGTTCAAATCCCTGCCGATGCGGGAGAATTGTGAATAGGAGGCCGCCAAGATTTGCCACTCTGGAAACAGGTCCGGTGTCATGTAGCTGACAACTATGTTGTTCCTAGAGTCAATGACGGGGGCACTTTTCAAGCTTCACCAAAAACGGCTCTCCATAGTTGTAATTTGGGCTTAACACAAGCCCTTCGTTGGAGTGAAGCCTTGTTATCTTTTCAGTTTCCGCTCTATAAAACATTGCGGATGTTTTGATTTCGGCCGGATCATCACTGCCGAGGTGGATAAGTGTCCAGATATTAGCAAGAGTATCTTTGCGGATAGCAGTCATTTGCGTCGATGTAAGTACAAACCCTATACCTAGTTTTCTGAACTCCCTCACGCCACGCTCCAACTGAAGAAGGCCACGGCTTTTAACCCCGTGCTTGCCCTCATAGACATCTTGTCTTACTTGGTCATACGCTTGGTCATATATTGGGTGAAGAATGCCACGACTTTTCATCCCGTACTTGTCAGCGATTGCGTCATAAACTCCATCCAAAACCACAAGGAGCTTGAGTCGCTGACTATCCACATGTCTCATTTCAAAGATTCTCTCGACCACATTGGATAGAAAAGAATCTAACGCGGCGGGGTTTTGTTCCCCGAACTCAAAAATAGTGCTGTGGCCTTTTACTCTATTCACTAAATTCTCTATGCCGAATTCTGGCTCGGGGGCCATGAATAGTCGAGCCGCCGGGGGCTTTCCGAAGAGAATATTGGGCCATTCTTTGGTGGCACTAATAACCAAAATGTTCCTCTTCAGTCTGATTGTTTCTTTTGCAAACTTCAACGCTAGCGAGGTTCTCTCAGCCGCGCGGCCCCCGCAGATGAGCGCATGACACGTGAAATCATCGACTTGAATGAGTGCTGGGGATTTGAAGCCAGGGAAGGTACAGATTGTCCCTAGTTCAATCGCTCCCTTTTTAACGGCGGGTTTTTTTGCCATGTTCTCATCCCTGCAAAGACCCCGCCCTCATCCATGTGATTCCAAAGACCGCTACAGCTATCGCAACGAATTCGGTTGTATTCACGTCTACTGCCATTTTGCCCGCCCATACTCATATTTTCAAATTTTGTAGAAGCTATTGTCTCATCCGACGTGGGACGAGCTGTTAATGGCGAGCTTCACCGCCATTTGGCCTACTTCAACTACAACCTTTTATAAGTTTGGGGAGTTGGACTTGAAGTCTGGCGCCGGGGAGGGGATTTGAACCCCTGAGACCCTTACGGGTCACGAGCTCTCCAAGCTCGCGCCTTGCCTGGCTGGGCCACCCCGGCACTGAATAAACTGAAGTTATCCATCCTATATCGGCTTTCGCTGAAGCCGCCGGCAGAAATCACTTCCACTTTCGGAGATAGGTCCCTGGAAGCATGACGACCCTCTCGGGCTTTGAGACTATCCCGTGCTCCGCCTCGTAAATCTGCTTGGAGTTCATCTCCGCCCACGCCAGCGACACGAGCTCTCCCTTCAGAGTGAAGAGCGCTACGAGGTCTTTCGGCAAAATGCCAGTGTCTACCGAAAGCACCCCGGGCGCGGCCAAGCTCGCCCCGTGACAGAGGGCGTCAACCGCCCCGTCCCTGACCGTGATTTTCGGGAGATGGGCCACCGCAGCCTCCATCGTATGGATGATTCTCCTCAGCGGCTCTTCCTTCCCGTCCTCCTTCCAGAAGGCCCAGGCGTCCGCCAGGTCCTGAAGCTTGACGCTATCCTTCTCCCTGAACGGCCCGGTCTTTGTTCTCCTGAGCTCTCCCATGTGGGCCCCGCAGCCGAGAGCGCTCCCGACATCATAGCAGAGCTTCCTCATGTATGTCCCGGCCTCGCACCCGACCCTCATCAGCACGTCCCTGCCTTCCCTCTCGAGCAGCTCGATGTAGTAAATCTTCCTCTTGCGCAGCTGCCTCTTGACGGCCGCACGCAAAGGCGGCCTTTGGAATATCTCCCCTGTAAACTCGTTCAACACCCTCTCCAGCCTGTGCTGCTGCACGTCCCCGTGGAGGTGCATGACGCACATGTACTCCTTCCCGGACAGCAGCATCGTCTGGATGATCTTGGTGGCGTCCTCGAGCGCGACCGGAAGAACTCCGCTCACGCCAGGGTCGAGCGTGCCGCCGTGCCCTGCCCTCCCCAGTGCCAGAATCCTCTTCACCCAGGCCACCACCTCGTGGGAAGTTGGGCCCTTCGGCTTGTCCAAGTTTATAACACCGAACTTGATGTGCTGCAGGATCGGCCTGTTGGACGGCTCACACCCGTGCGTGGGGTCTGTGACATCTTGTGCTTTCACCAAGACGTCCCGCTTGGTGTCAGAAGGTAACTTCCCCAATATTCACACCTATCCGGTTCCAAGAGCTTCCAACGCCCGCTTGACCTCTTCGTCCGGGGCCCCTTTGGATATCTCGATCTTCATCCCCGTCGGCTCAAGGTGCGTTATGTTGCACCTCTTTCTCTTCAGCCCTGGCCCGCTCACGACGACGAAGTTGTGGTCCAGCACCTCGACGATCGCACACTTCTTCCCTGCCCCCCGCCCTGCCAGCTTCACGCATACCCTTCCGACGTCCATGACCATCTCATGACCTCCTCTTGACGGCGAGGCGCACCACTGTGTCCAAAAGTTTCTCCACCTCTTTTATAGAAAGCTTCCCAGTGTTGACAACGATGTCGAACGAATCGTGGTTGTTGACGTCTATCCTGTAAAACTTCCTGAAGCGCCAGGCCTCGCTCCTTTCCCTGGCCTTCGTCTCCTTCAGGACATCCCCGTACCTGCGCTTCTCCCTCGACGCTATCCTTCTCGCCCTTATCTCGACAGGGGCGGTCAGGAGTATCTTCAGGTTCGCCCTCTTTGCCATCCAGCCCGCAAGCCTGGCGTCTATCAGGACGTTGTTCGCCCTCGCAGCGTCCGCCGTCCGCCTGTCTATCATTCTGTCTACGTGCGAGCGGTGCTCGACGTACTTCGAGAACTCCTCGAGCGACATGTTCTTTTCCTTCGCCATCTGCCTGAAGACTTCCCCTGCGCACACGTAGCGGAGCCTGAACTTCTTTGCCAGGTGCTTCGCGGCGGTGGTTTTCCCGGCCCCATGAAGACCGCTTATCGCCACGACCACCATAAAATCACTCCCTAGCTCCCTGCTTGACAAGCTCTCTCGAGCAAGCGGGGCAGAGATTGCCGCCGAACGCCCTGTTGGGCATCCTGGAACTCCTTGTTGAGAACCGCGGAGACCTCGGGACCCCACTCAATGGCCTGCCACATGTGGAACACTTGGCTACACCATGACGTCTCTCCTTGTAGTGGACGGACGTCTTCCCTGACGGCGCTCGAAAACTGTGCGCACCATATCTGGAGGTCCGGTGTCTTCTCGCTGGCATCTCATCACTTCATGACTTGCGGAGAAGCGGGTGGAGCGGTTGAAGCCACGCGCACCTTCTCCCTTATGAAAATTTTCCTGAACACCTGGGATAGCCCGAGGTAGGTGAGGAAGTACCACCACCCGAAGCCGAACGCCACCAGCGGGCCGACGATCGGGAGGTCTATCCGGAACGGCGTCCAGGCAACCACCCAGCCGCTGAAAACCGCGCCAAGAATTACCCATAGGAGGAAAAGCGGGATTGAGTAGATTATCGTGGGCTTGAAGTTCTGGGAGAACATTACCCCTTGGTACTTGTTGATCTCCGCCTGCCTCTCTCCCAGCTTGTGCAGGCGCTTCGTGTCCCTCTTCATCGTGGCGTCCCTTTTCTCCTTGTTGAAAGCGTCGACCTTCGCCTTTGCATCCCTGACCAGGTCCCAGTTGACCATGCCTTTTGTCAGAAACGTGACCAAGAGCGATATCAGAACGGATATCGCGAGGATGATGAACACGGCGAAAGTGTAGACTGGCGAGACGGAAACTCCCAGGAGAGAAGCTGCCGCAACCACGTCTGCCCTGAGGGCGAAGATGTTGTCCTCCGTCAGGTTCTCCTTTGCGGTGGCGGATATGATGTCGAAAGCCTGTATGATCCTGTTGTCAAGAGTGTTGTCTATGTTCTCCACACTGAGGCTGCTCGTGTAAGTTGAGCTGAGGTATGAAATGCCGACGCTCCCTCCCTTCCTGAGGCTGACCACTGCCGAGTCCAGGCCGCTCAGTATCCTCCACAGGTCATACTGCTTGCCCTCCTGACTCCTGCCGACGCAGATGCCTGCAAGGATCACGCCCAGTATCACCAGACTTGCCACAAGCACTTTCTTGTCGGTTTTCTCCACGCCATCACCTCAAAGCCGAAACCATCTCTTCCACGGCATCGTTTAACCTTTTGTCTCTGTTATGAATTACCCTGATAGCTGCGCCGGATATCGTGGCGTACGCCATCGCCACTGCGCGGTTGAGTTGCTGGTGCTCCTCCACCTCTTCCAGGACCTCCTTGTCTCTCTTTCTGCTCGTGTCCTTCGCTCGTCTCCCGGCTATTTCCTTCGCTTCTGACTCGACTATGATTATAACTTCGGGCTTGAGCTCCTCCAGAACCCATACAGGGAGGCCCGGGTAGTAACCTTCGGGCTTCTTAATCAAGCAGTGGGTGTCGACGAGGACTGGCTTTTTCTCTGCGGCCTTGGCAATCCTCCTCGCCGCTTCCCTCTGGATCTCGCGGTACGATGCGGCTGGGACATTCCTCATGTCGTCCCTGTCCTTGATGCCGTGACGCTCGCGCATGAGCTCCAGCATCTCGTCGCCGTAGTTCTTCAGCTCGTAACTGACCCCAAGCTCCTTCAGCTTTTTCAGCGCTCCGTCCACGACTGTGCTCTTCCCAGAACCAGGGGCGCCCGTGACCACAACAACCTTACTCACCCATGAGCCTCCTAACCGCGGGGAACATCTCCGCCACCTGCTCTCTCGCAATCTGCTGATACAGCCCGTGTATGATCCCTACCGTAAGAAGGATACCTGTGCCGCTGCCGATTGCACCGAGGAGGTCTGCACCTGCCGATAGTAAAGCGATGAACGCCCCGCCCAGGATTGCCGCGGTCAGTATGTAACGACTCAGGACCTGCTCCATCACCTTGATGTCCCTGCGGTAGCCTGGAATCATCATCCCGGAATCCTCTAGCTGCTCCGCGACATCCCGCGGCCCCATCCCTGTCATGAACACCCAGAGATAGGAGAAGCCCACCGAAAGACCGAACAATATCAGAGTGTAAACTCCTGCGCGCGTAGGATCCGCCACCGCCTGCACGAGGTTCTGAGGTGCAGTGGTGTAATATGTCAACCACTGGGCACCTGTGATCGCAGACACTATCCTCAAGTTAGCGAAGACGGTCATGGCCAGAATAACCGGAATGTTGGACGTGTACAGGAACTTGATCGGGTACTTCCCCCTCACCCCGCCGAACTTTCCGTACGCCAGCGGAATCTCTATCTGTATGCTTTCTGCGTAAACCGCTACCAGGAACACTATTATGGTCGCCACCAACCCCATCATGTTTGACGACCCTGACCCGAAAAACGCATTGACTACGCTATCACCCTTGAGAACGTCACCCACAAATGTCGGGACCACTCCGACTACGGGGTTGAGTGCCTGCCACATGAAAGTCATGGCCACCCCTCCCGCTATGAAAAGGCTGACACCGCTCCCGAACCCGTACTTCGACACTATCTCGTCAAGATAAACGACGATGACCGCACCCAGAACCATCTGGAATAGGATGAAAAGGCCCGCCGGGGTGTCCAAGCCGACCCCATAACGCCTGGAAAGCACCAGCATGCTCCCCTCGAAGAGCGCCATCAGGATTGCCAGCAGCTTCTGCGCACCCGTGAAAATCGCCCGGTCATCATGGTCAGACATGTCCAGCCCGATTATTTTGCTCCCAGCTAACAACTGTAGTATAATCCCTGCCGTGACGATGGGCCCTATCCCGAGTTCCATTATGGTGCCCGTCTGGCTTGCGAAGATGAACTTCAAAGACCCGAAAATATCCGACGCCTGCTTGGTCGCTCCGTAAAGGGTTATCTGCGACATTATGAAGAAAATTAAAAGGGCCAGCGCCGTCCACATGAACTTTTCTTTGAAAGCGACGTGCCTTTTCGGCACGGCTACTTCAGGTAGTTTTTCTATGATTGGCTCAAGCACGTAGAACTTGGACCGGGGCTTTTCGACTTCTTCCGCCATCCCTTCACCCGGCCTGAATCCCGCCGCCAGCTTCCTCCAACTTCCTCTTTGCGGATTCAGAGAACTCTTTCGCCACAACTTGGATGGGGTGGGTGACCCTCCCCCCTCCCAAGATCTTGTCCACACCGAGCTTGGCGGCATCGACAGTTACCTTTTCTCCCTCCTGTTTCGCCACTTCCAGCTTCAGGAGCTCATCCAAACGCTCGTCAATTTCCCCCACATTGATCGTCCGCGGGCTTCCCCTCATCCCCGGCGGCCGCGTGAACCCGTGCTTCCCGAAGTAGTCCGGCATGTAACGCAAAACATATGACCACTTGTGCTTGTGCCCGCCGCTCATGCCAGTGCCGCCGCGCTCCCCGCTCCCTCTTCCGCGCTTGCAGCACCCGCGCCCGTACGTGCGCGCGCCGCGCTGACCAACGACCTTCTTCCTTTTTCTGACCACCACAGGACCACCTAAGCCATCCTCATTATCAGCTCGTTTATCTTCTCTCCCCTGTACCCAAGGTCTCCGAGGACCTTGAACGGTCTCTTTGTTGACTTGAACCCCTTGCGCGGCGGGTGTAGCCTGAAAACTTTCTTCAGCCCAGGCAGGGACCTAAAGCTGGCCTTCCCCGCACATATGGCCTCCGCCAGCTCCTTGATCGACTGGAAGCCGCTCTTCGACTTGACCTCCTCGTCCGTGAGGCGCTTGTCCCCTACAAGCCTCCCGCGTTTCTTCAACATGTGCTCCAAAGTTACGGGCGTTATCTCGCCCCAAGTTATGTAGTCCTTGGTCTTCTGGAGCATGCCTGCATTTGACCCGCTGTCTTCCAGCACCACACAGTGATTGGACCTCGTCAGGCTGAGCAGGTCCAGCGTTTCTCTGACGTCGGCGTTGGCGTTTATCCCACTCCGTATCCTGACGACCGCCAGCTTACCCATCCTTCTCGCCTCCCTCCGAACGGATCGCCTGCTCGCGCTTGCCGATCCTCGTCGTCTGCTTGAGCGCTTCCAAAGTCGCAATCGCAAAGTTCAGGGTCGTGCGGGTCTCCCCCTCAGAGGCCGTCCAGGCGTCCCTCACTCCAGCCATCCTAAGAACCGCTTTGGGAACATCTGCAGCGACAAGCCCGATGCCCCTCGGAGCCGGCTTTATCGTCACCGTGACACTCCCGCTTTTCCCTTGAACAGAAAAAGGCGCAGAGTGGGGCCTTCCGCACCCGCACTCCCAGCTCCCACATCCCATACCCACTTCAACCACGTTCATCCTCGCAACGTTCACGGACTTCCGGATGGCGGGGCCCACTCCCTGAGCGCTTTCGGTCCCGATCCCGACCAGCCCGTCCTTGTTCCCGACGACCACTACAACCTGATACTTCACCCTCCGGCCCGACTTGTGCATGCGCTGCACCAGCTTTATGCCGAGGATGTCCTCCTCCATGTTCGGGACAAGGGCATTCACTATTTCAACCTCCATTATCGGCTTGCCCGTCCTGAGGGCATCCGAGATGCTGGTTATCTTCCCCTCCTTGACGTCCTTTCCCATCCCCGTCCGCGGCTGCCAGAGGTTTATGTCGAACTTTTCCTTTTCCCTTCTCCTTTTCATTCTCCTTCTTGATCTCCTCATTTCAACCACCTGCTCCTGATAGTATTGCCTGCTTCACAGTATCAAAATGCTCCGGGACCTGCTCGGGAGGCAGACCGCGGGACAAGTATCTGGAGAAACGGGAATTGTAATCATCCGGGGACGTCTTCTTCAGCTCTGCTGCATAATTGGCGATGTGCTGCCCTTTTATCCTCCCATCGTCGGGCAGAGGCCCCTCAGAGTGCGGGATCTGCAGCCCTGCGTCCAGAGCTCCCTTGAGCACGGCGAAAATCTTTGCGCCCTTTGTGGGGTTGTTCATCCCGATGTCAAACACGCACTCCTTTACTCCAGCCTTAACTGCGCGCTGGCCGCAGAGTAGCCCCACCAGGTAAGCAGATGAAATGTTGGAAGTCCCTCCTTTCCATCCGAAATCCTCAAGCTGCTTCGAGTGGGCCGACGCCAGCGTCATGTCCCCCACCGAAGATGCTTTCGAGACCTGCACCAAAACGTGATTGAGAGAGACCCTCACGACAAGGCGCGGCTTCCCAGACTTGAGGAGCTTCAGTCTCTTCTTGTAGTCAGTCTTCCCCGCGCCCTTTCTCCTGAACGGAACCCTGTAACGTGGTCCAACCTTTGCCATAATCATCCCTTCAACAGGCCCTTCTCTTTAAGGTGCATCTCCAAATGGGCCTTGCTTTTGAAAGCTCCTCCCTTCGCCATCCTGTACAGCTTCCTGTACTCGCTCGTGCTTATCACTCCCTGCTTTCTGAACTCAACCAGCTTTCTCCTGATCGGCCGAATGGTTTGAATCCACCTGTCCTTCCTCGGGAACCTCGCGTACTTTGATCCCTTCCTGCTTCCGTGGCCACGGCGCTTCCCCGCGCGGCGCCTGGCAATTCTCTCCCTCGCCCTCCCCCGGCTTGTTCCCTTCTTCTGCCTGGCTTTTATGGCGCCGGAGTTTATCAACCCCCTGACGTCGTCGCGGGTGATGGCTGCCGAAACGTCCACCTCTCTCTCAGGGTCTATCCAAACCCTGTTGACGCCCGCCTTCAGGATTTCAGCCGCTAGCCTTCTCTTCTTGTTCAGTTTCATGTTTCCTCACCGGGTTCAACACCTTGATCTTGAGCTCCCCCGCCTTGATCATTATCTGCTCGCGGGTTTTTCTGCCAACGCCCGACGCCACCCTCACCGCCTGCTTCTTGGGATCCAGCCCCTCGAGCCCCTTCGGGTTGTGAATCCTTACCTCTGCAAAGCCTGACGGGTGAAGGCCGCGGGAAACCGCCGGGGATCCGTACCCGATTGAGACAATCGGTGGCTTTCCCCTCGCCCTGACCCTCATTCTGCTGTCCCTTCCCCTCGGCTTCCTCCACTTCTCGCCCAGCCTCTGGTTCCTGAACCAGCCCTGCCGCCTGAACTTTTTCGGAATGCGCTTTTCCATCATGTCCCCTCCACTATGTAGCAGCCGTCCTGGAATATCCGTCTGTCCTTACCTGTAACCCTAGTGGACCTCTCGATGTTCACCGCCGTCTGCCCCACATCCTCCCTGTTTATCCCAATGACGAGGATCTCATCACCGTTCACCTCCACCTTGACGTCCCCTATCACGTCTGCAAACCTCGGGTGCCTTTCCCCAATGAAGTTGTTGACCGCCACCCGCTTGCCCTCCACCTTGACAGTTATCGGGAAGTGGGAGTAGACCACGCGCATCTTGTACGTGAAGCCCTCAGCGACCCCTTTGAACATGTTCCTCAAATGGGCCATGATTGTCCCGACTGCCGCCTTGTCCCGCCTGCGCTTGGCACTGGTTTCAACCAAGACCTCCTTCTCCTCCAAAGTAATTTTGACGCCGGGAAACCTGAACGTCTTGGAAAGCTTGCCCTTTGGCCCGACAACATCCACAGATTTTCCGCTGATCTTGAGTTCTATCCCCTTTGGCACCACGATCTTTTCTTTAACGTTCATCGGCATCCCATTCACCGCCGCTCCATCAATAAACGTGGGCCAAAATCCTTCCGCCCACCCCGAGCTCTGCAGCCTTCTTGTGGGTCATCACGCCTTTTGGGGTGGACACCACCAGAATCCCAATCCCCGCGGCGGGAAGGTACCTCTTCTCCCACTTCTCATGGTCCTCGAGCTTTATGGGGTGACGAGGCTTTACAGCACCACACGAGTTTATCTTCCCGTGGAGGACGACCTTGAATGCCCTCCCGCCCTCGACGGGCTCAAAACTCTTCACCATCCCCTCTTCCGCTATTATCTTCAGAACTTCCCCGATGAGCTTGGACGCCGGGGCCACGGTCACCTCCTTCTTTCTGGCCCGCTCCGCGTTCTGTATTTTTGACATTGCGTTCGAGAGTGGATCAACAAGCATCTTGACCATCAACTGTATTTTTTGAACCCGATCTTCGGCGCAAGCTCCCTGAAGCACCTTCTGCACAGCTTCAGGTTATGCTGCTGGTAGACATGACCGTGCCTGCCGCAATGCTGGCAGACGTGCGCGCCCTTTCCAAACTTCCTCCTTACCATTATACCACCTGAACTCCGAACTTGTTTGACATGAAATCAATCGCCTCCTCCTTTTTAATCTCATGACTTTGAGAAACTTTTTTCGGCAGCCTCCGCCTCGTTTTTATCCTGTAGCCTGGTCTGGTCAACCTCACGCAAACGTCCATCCCGAATATCCCTATCTCGGGTTCATAGGTGACGCCAGGGATGTCTATGTGTTCCTTTATGCCGAACGCCACGTTCCCGCCACGGTCAAACGAGCTTCCTTTTATTTTACGCTCAACTGCCTCCAAAAGCCTCTTCAGAACTCCCTCAGCGTCCTCCCCGCGCAGTGTCAACTTGCATCCTATCGGGTCCCCCTCCTTCAAGCCCCACTCCCTCACCGCCTTTTTTGCGTACGATCTGGTCGGTGCCCTGCCGACGATCAGCTTGAGAACCTTCTCTGCCTTTACCAGCTTGTCCCCTCCCTCGCCGACGCCGATGTTCAGCACCACCTTATCCAACCTTATCTCGCGCATGGGGTTCATGCAGCACCACGCTCCAATGAGATGACCGGCCTCTCTTTGCCGACGACGAAGATGTAGTGCTCGGGGGCTTGGAAGCTCTCGCCTTCTGACTTCAATATCACCAAGTTTGGCTGAGTCCCGGCAATCAACTTTATCTCCTCAATCCTTCCCACCTTACTAGTGTTCTTCCCTCCGGTCACGAGGGCGAGCATCCCCACCTCCATCTGCAAACGCTCCACCACCTTGAGGTCTGGGAGGCTCAGCTTGACCACGTCGCCGGGCTTGAACTGGCCAAGGTCTCCGGAGATGTTCTTCCCATCATGAAACGTCAGCTGGACTTTGCCCCCTCGCAGGATTTGTTTCTTCACGATCTTGCACAACTTGACCGAGTCATCGCCATCAACGGCACTCGGCACTAGGCGCCTCTTGTGGTCGAGCAGGACTCTGTAAGCGCGGTTGAACGCTGTGGCCCGCACGACATCCATGAATCCAACCGGGAACTTCGGGTCCCGCCTCACCACGCCGTCCACGATGACCTCGCCGCTTGAGATGACATGGTCGGCCTCCTTTGCATTGCGGGCGAACGAAAGGTAATCTCTCACGAAAGTCCTAAGCGGGATCGCCCTCTCGAGCGGGTGTGGTCCAGCGGCTGCTTTTGTTGTCCAAGTTGACGACTTGCGCGACAGCTTCATCGCCCTTGGCGCCGCATACCTCTTTAGGTGCCTTCCTCCGCCTTTCTTACCCAACCTTTGACCTCCTTTCCAAGATTTTTGTCCTTTCTTTGTCTTCCACCAAGGTTAACAGCATGATGTTCGCGGGACGGACTGGTCTCTGGACCTGGGTGCCGTCGGCTTTCGACAGCGTCACCCCTGACACGTAAACAAGGCGTCGCTTGGTGTTAACCTTCGTCACGTCCCCCTCGATTTTCTTGAAATCCCCCTTGGTAATGCGCACATGGTCTCCCTTCCTCACCGGCATCGAGCGCAGAGCGTGCTTTTTCTTGAGCTCCGGCGACAGCGGCGCTGACATGAATCTGTGCCGAACGTGCATCGGGGCAGAATAAAGTGAAAGCCTTTGTTTTCTCGGTTGTGTGCTCGTCATGTCATCACACTATCGACACTGCTATCCCTGCGACCTTCGGCCACCTTTCCGCGGCCTCGATGGCAACGGGGCCTTTGATCTCGGACCCGCGTGGAGCGGCTTCTGGGGTTATGAGCGCGGCGGCGTTGTCCTCGAACTTGATCCTGCTCCCGTCCTTCCGCCGGTACTCCTTTCTTTGGCGCACGACTACGGCTTGGACGACCTGCTTCCTCAGCTCGGGCGTGCCCTTCTTCACGGACGCCACCACCCGATCGCCAACCCCCGCGTGCGGATATCGCCTTCTTACACCCCCGTAGCCCATCACGCTGATTATCTGGATCACTTTCGCTCCCGTGTTGTCAGCGCACACGAGCCTTGCGCCGACCGGGAGGCACTTCACTGGCACGACCGCTGTCACTCCTACTGCAGTTCCGGCACCTTTCTTTCCCATTCTTACGCCCCCGACTTCTGGACCACCACAAACGACTTGGTCCCGCTGAGCCGCCTGCACTCCATTATCTTCACCCTCTCCCCGACCTTTGCGCCTATGCAGGGTGGGTTGTGAGCATGTATCTTGGAAGTCCTGCGCTCGTACCTCTCATACTTTGACACCCGGTGCATCCGCTCGAGCTCCACTGTTACCGTGCGTGACATCTTGTCGCTCGAAACCATCCCCTCGAAGACTCTGCCCCTGACCGAAAGCTCCCCGTGGAACGGACACCTCGGGTCGGCGCATGCTTCTTTCGGAGGTTTTATTCCCATCCCTACCATGACATTACCTCTTTACCCTGTCCTCCGGCCTGCCCAAAATCCTTGCCCCTGGGACCACCACCTGGCCGTCCGGCAGGCCCACCTGGAACTTGGAACTCGACTTCGGGACAACCTTCGGAGCCCCCTTGACCTCAATCACCAGAGTCTCCCTCGTCTCATCAATTATTTTTCCTGAAGCGCCTAGGAGCCCGGGGTCTGAGCTGTCGATGACCTTTGCCCTCAGCCCTATCAGCTCGTGCCTGAACACATTCTGTTTTGTTATCGGCATTTTCTTCACCTTATATCTATCATATCGGACGAGAATCCCATCTCCATCAGAACATTTTTTACGCGCGATCGGTGGTCGCCCTGAAGTTCTATGTGCCCTCTCTTCTCGGTCCCGCCGCATGCCAGTTTCGACTTCAGAGACTTTGTGAGCTCTTTTATGTCGATGCTCTTTTCATCGAGCCCCTCTATTATGGTAACAATCTTGCCGAACTTTCTACGGGTAGAATAGACGCTTATCCTCTGCTGTTCCCGGGCTATGTCCTGGCACACACAGATGTCCTTAGGCAGACCACAGATCTTGCAAATCTCTTGCAGTTACTTGCTCCCTCCTTTCTCTTTTTCTTGGATTATGGTTATGATCCTGGAAATCGTGCGCTTGAGCTCCCTCGCCTTTGCCGAGCTTTCCACTGTGCCTCCGGCTGCAATGGTCGCGCGCGTCCTTGCAAGCTCCCCCCTGAGCTCCCTGAGCTTCATGAGCATCTCCTCCTTGCTCATCGCCCTTACCTCATTGGACCTCAGTATCGCCAACCTTCTCACCCTCCACTTTTTCTTCCACCTTTGCTGCGGGCTGCTCTGGCTGTGGCTGCGCCAGCTGTGGCTGCTCCGGCTGAGGCGGGGCTTCCCTTTCTCTCACATCGTCCGGCAGCATCACATCCGGCGGCATGATTGAAACCCTCACTCCTGCGACGCCTGCCTTCAGCCCTGCCGCCGCGTAGCCGTGGCTCACTAGCTTCAACACCGGCTCTCCCGCCTTGCTCAGCCGACCTGCATAAAAGCGCTGACTTCTGGAGCGCTCGCCTGCGATTCTTCCGGAGATTACTATTTCTACTCCTCTTGCGCCAGCCTCCATTATCCTCCTGAGCATCATCTCCCCTATTCTCCTGACGCCTATCCCTTTCTCCAATGCAAACGCAATCCTCTTCGCCATTATCTGGGCGTGGAGTTCAGGCCTTGGGATTTCCACGACTTCGATCTGCGGGTTCTCTATGCCGAAGTTCTTCTCCAGGTTTTCAGTGAGCTGCTTGATGCTCCTTCCCTTCCTTCCTATGACCATCCCTGGCCGCTCGACATGCAGGACCACGCGGGTCCCTGTCGGAATCCGCTTTATCTCGACCCCGCCGTACCCCGTGCTGCCCAGCTCCTCCCCCAGATAAGTCTCGAGCTCCACACGCTTGAGCCCCCTCTTTATGAAGAATTCTTCAACCGGCATCAGGGTGCCTCCTTCAGTATTATCTCGACGTTCGTAAGTGGCTTGTTGAAAGGCGATGACCTCCCGAACGCCCGCGGGATCATCCCCGGCATCGTTATGCCCTTGTATGCGCTGGAGTGGACGACCCTGAGCTTCTCCAAATTCAGCCCCTTGTATGTCGCGCTCTCCTCTGCGTTCTTGAGCACCTTGAGGATCTCGCCCGCCGCCTTGACAGGGTATGCCCCACTCCCGATACCCTTCTTGTGCGCGACTTTCTTGTTGTGGACCCGGTAGGGGACTGCCTTCTTTTTCAGCTTCACGTTTTCCAAAAACTCCTTGGCGGCGGTCAACAACATCCCCCTTATGGCCCTGCTAATCTCTACCGCGTCCTTTGGAGAAACCCTCAGCTCCTTCCCATACGCCCTGGCGCAGGGATCATCAACTTTTGCGGAATAACCGTACTTTGGCATGACCATCACTTGAGCGGCACGTACAGAGAACTCCTCGTGGCCCCCAAACCCGGAGCTCCGTGAACGACCTTCTTCCTTGTCTGGGCAAATTCTCCAAGCTTGTGCCCCACCATCTCCGGGACCATGTCAACCAACACAAACTCCTTTCCATTGTAAATGCCAAACTTGAGTCCGACCATCTCCGGGAGCACGATCATGTCCCTCAGATGGGTTTTCACCGTGCTCGTCCCCCCCGCCTCTTTCACCTTCCTTATTTTTTCCAAGAGCTTCTTGTGCCTTGGCGAGAAGCCGTTCTTTATCGTCCTGCGCTGCTTTGATGGCATCAGCTTGGCGAACTCATCGATTGAGAGCTTCTGCAGGTCTTCAATCGCCAGCCCCCTGTATGTGAACTTCTTCGGCATGTTTTACCTCTTACCGGTCCTCCGCGCCGCTATTAAGCCAACCTTCTGGCCCGGAGGCGCACCGTGAGAAACAGTCTTCGGCCTGCCCGCGTGCTTCCCCCTGCCTCCTCCGAACGGGTGGTCGACAACGTTCATCGCCACTCCCCTGACCTCAGGGTAATGCTTGCCCTTGGCAAGCATTGCATGGTGCCGCTTCCCCGCCTTCACGAATGGCTTCTCCCCGTGGCCTCCGCCTGCTATCGCGCCTATCGTCGCGCGGCACCTGGGATTGAATTCCTTTATCTTCCCCGACGGCAGCTGGACAGTCGCCCGGCCTGCATCGTGAGCAACCAATATCGCTGATGTTCCCGCGACCCTGACGAGCTTTCCGCCGCCGCCAGGCATAGTCTCGATGTTGTGGATCTGCGTCCCTTCGGGAATCTCCGCAAGAATCAGTGTGTTCCCAAGCTTTATCGGGGCGGAAATACCGGCCATTATTTTTTTACCGACTTGTATCCCCTCTGGTGCAAGGACCAATCGCTCCTGCCCGTTGCTGTATCTGATTCTGGCCACCGGGGCGCTTCTTCCAACATCATGAATTATGTCTACGACGACCGCTTCTGCTTCATCCAGCGGCAGCTTCACCTCTCCAACCTTCCTCCACGACTTTGCCCTGTATGTGGGCGAACTCCTTCCCGGACGTCTGGATCTAGTGTGCTTCCCCATCAGACCATCCCCAGCTTCGTCGCGAGGTCGGCTGCTGAAAACTCGGGCGTCAGCCTCACGTAAGCTCTCTTTTGCCCCTTCGGCGTTACTTCCACGTTCACCTTGGCGACCTTCACCTCGTAAAGAACCTCCACCGCCCGCTTGATGTCATGCTTTGTGGAGTCTTTGGCAACCGCGAAAACCAGCTTGTTTTCTGACTCGAGAAGCTCAACTGCCTTTTCGGTCGCCCTCGGGTACAGGATGACCTTGTGCGGGTCCTTCATGAGAATACACCCTCTGAAAGTTTTTGGATTGCCCCCTTCGTCCAGACGGTCAGCCTTCCCGGAACCCCTCCGGGAGCGAGGAGTTCTGTGTTCAAAGATGCAACGGTGGAAACGTCCAGGCCAGGGATGTTCCTTGCGCTCTTCACCACCCCGTTGTCCTTTGCGACGACGAGGAGAGGACCTACCGCCTGCCTGTATCTCCTCCCTCTCATCTTCCCCCTGCCAGCCCTCACCTTCTTGCTCGCGACCACCCGCTCGACGTCTCCCCATACTCCGAGTTTCTTGAGCACGACTTTCACATCACTCGTCTTCTTCATGGCTTCCAGGTCATCCGTCAGGACCAAAGGCAGTTCCTTGACCTCTTCTATCTTATGCCCGCGTGAGGCGACCAGCTTTCTGTTCTTAGTCGCTGCAATCGCTGAACGTATGGCCAACCGTCTCTCTTTCTTGTTTATGCTCTCGTGAATTACTTCCTCGACCTTCGGGGGGTGAGCTTTCCTTCCGCCAACCGTGTGAGGCGCGAACGCTCCCTGACCGGCTGCTCCGCCACCTCTCCCTTTCACCCTTCGGACCCTGGAAACGCCGAAGCCTTTGCCCCAGGTCTCGGCAGATGTTCTTTTCCCCGCCATTGTGTCAGCACCCCACGGCCTGATCCTGGCCGTACGAGCAGACATCACAGCCCGTCCGATCACGTCCGGCCTGACCTCCGTGTCGAAGACCTGCGGGAGCTCAACCTCCTCAACGAGCTGCCCATCCATTGAAAACACTTTTGCTTTCATCATACTCCCTGCTGTGACGCTGTGCTTACGTAAGTGATGGTTGGTGAAGAAGTTGGGCGTGTTCGTGGCAGCCTCATCGGTTGCCTGAGCTGGACCAGCCGCTTGGTAGGGCCCGGTATGGACCCGGCCAGCACCACATATTCTCCCTTGAGCAGGCCATACCTGAGGAACCCTCCCTTTGGTGTGACTGCTCCTCCGTCGCTCCCCAGTTTCAGTATTCGTTTGTTGTGCTCCGTGCGTTGGTGGTAACCCATCTGACCAGGCCCGGGGACGGACCAAAAAACCCTTGAGGGCTGCCACGGGCCAAGAGTCCCCACCTGTCTCCGGCCGCCCTCTGTCTTCCTCGGCAAGATCTTTATCCCCCACCGCTTCACTGGGCCCTGGAATCCCTTCCCCTTTGTGATTGCCAGAACATCAACATACTCCCCCTCCTTGAAAACATCGGAGGCCTTGATCTCTTTCCCCAGCAGTCCTTTGGAGTGGTTCCAGCGCTCTTCCAAAGAGCTTCCACCCATCCTGACCTCCATCAACTCCGGCTTCTTCTTCGACATGCTGATCTTCCTGGGCTGAGTGCAAACGATTACACGAACGTCTTTCAATTTTCCTTCTTTGACCAGCGCTTCCGCACGCTCCATGCCTTTCTGGACATCTGGTTTTTTCGGCAGGGTCAGAAGCCTGGAAATATCCTTTGGTAACTCCGCCGCCCAGACTTCAGCGACAGAGTTCATTCCCTTCAAGTTCCTTCCGTACAAACGGACGGCGCAGACGACTGCGGGCGGGGTTTCAACCACAGTGGCCGGGGAGCTTATCTCCCGACCGCTCGTGAGGCTGCCTTTCTTGTCGTCCACCATAAAAAGGTGGATCATCCCCGCCTTGTAACCTGCAATAGCTTGAAGGCCCAATCTAGTGGTCTCTGGCCATGCCCGCACCTGGGCCACTGGTTTTGGGGCCCTGACCCTTGGCATGTAGGCCAGCGAGCCCCTTCTCGGGTGACTCTTTCGCCTTCCCATCTATTTCCCCCCCATTGCGTTCAGCAGTGCCAGGGTGACCAGCAGTGCCTCCTCGGTCCTGACCGTTGCCGTCCCCTGCTCCGGGACGGTGTTCACCAAGACGTCGAACAGCCCGTTGACATCGGCGCCCTGACGCTCGCATATCTCGGGTAGACCCGCGTACGGGCCCCCGAATGCCACTGCCACGCTGCGAGGGTTGCCACTCTTTATCGCTTCCACGGCCTCATATAAATTTTGGCCGCGCCGCGATGTCCCGATAGAATAGTCAGATTTCACGACTTTTAACCCCTCCGTGAGGCTTCTTGCCTGCACCAATTCATAGCCCCAGTACCCGTGGATTTCGGCTGGCGCCGCAGCCGTTACAGGTATTAGACTGCCCGCACGCTTGCCCAGCCTAACGGTCAGGCGCTGGCCGATGGGCAGCTTTTCATCAATCACCGCTTTTTCGGGGAGGCCTATCTCAAGCAGGCTCCGCTTCCCGCTGGACTCCACGACAACACCTTCACGTAAATCTCCGGGGTTGTTCCTCTCGCTTTCAAGCGGGTGGTGGAACGTCCGCAGCGGCGGGAGCAGACCAGCGTAGCCGAGTTCTTCCGTGCTCGGGAACAGGAGCTTGCGCAGATACTGCGGGGTCTCCATGTAGCTGAGGAGGAGTGCAATCAGGTTGGACTCTGCCTTCTGGCTTTTCAGGCGGGGCTCATCATCGTTGTAAATGCAAACCTTGTCAACTTGGAATATTGCGAGCGCACGCCCAACCGTGCCAACCTTTACTGTTTTCTGACGGAGGGACGGGGTGTCGGCCAACAGCGAGGCCGGCAGTAGAACTGAAGTTGAAAATTTCGTCATGACCTTAGCCCTTCGCCACTCCTATTGGCTTTAACCTAGCGACCTTCCGCGCAATTCCTGCCTTGTGAGAAACTTCAGCCACCTTGTCTATGTTTTTGTAAACTTGTGGAGCCTCCTCGGCTATGACCGAGATTTTTGCGGCCCTGACGATTACTCCCTCTGACTCAAGCTTGCGTCGGACGTCTTCACCCCTGAAACGGTTGAGCGCTGCCGTTCGGCTCATGCGGCGCCCAGCCCCGTGCGCGGTTGAAGCAAACGTTTCCTTCATTGCCTGATCTGTCCCGACCAGCACGTAGGAAGCTGTGCCCATGTCTCCAGGCATCAACACCGGCTGACCGACCTCACGGTAAAATGACGGGACATCCTGGTGCCCTGGCCCGAACGCGCGGGTTGCTCCCTTCCTGTGCACGTAGACCTTCTTCCTCTCGCCGTCTACCTCGTGCTCCTCCAGTTTGGCTATGTTGTGCGCGACGTCGTATACGATGTTGAGCCCCAGCGACTCGGCGTCCTTGTGGAAGACCTGCTCGAACGACTGCCTGACCCAGTGGACTATCATCTGGCGGTTTGCCCACGCGAAGTTTGCCGCACACTTCATTGCTGAGAAATAATCCTGCCCTTCTGGGGAACTCGCGGGGACGTTCACGAGCTCGCGGTCCGGCAAGCGGATGTTGTACTTGCTGGCGGCCCGCTCCATCGTCCGCAGGTAATCTGAGCATACCTGGTGGCCAAGCCCTCTGGAGCCCGTGTGAATCATGACCGTGACCTGGCCTTCCCGCTCCAAACCAAACTTGCGCGCGACCTCCGGCTCGTAAATCTTGTCAATCGTTTGGATCTCAAGAAAGTGGTTGCCACTGCCGAGGCTGCCGAGCTGTGGGGCGCCGCGGTGCTTCGCCTCTTGGCTCACCTTTTTAGTGTTTGCTCCAGTCATGCAGCCGCCCTCCTCGAGCCTTTCCAGGTCCTCCTTCCAGCCGAAGCCGTTCTCCACTGCCCACCTAGCGCCGTTCTCGAGCACCAAATCCAGCTGGGCCGGAGTGAGTTTTATCTGGCCCGAGCTCCCCAACCCTGAAGGAACGTTCCTGAACATGGTCTCGACGATTTCGCGCGTCTTTGGCACAACATCCTTCTTGTCAAGGTTCGTCCTGAGCAAACGGACGCCGCAGTTGATATCGTACCCGACGCCTCCCGGGCTGATGACCCCTGTTTCAGCGTCCGTGGCCGCGACCCCCCCTATCGGGAACCCGTAACCCTGGTGACCATCGGGCAGGGTGACGGAGTGCTTGTAAATCCCCTTCAAGAAACAGACGTTCACCGCCTGCTCAAGCGTGATGTCTCGTTTCATTTCCTCCAGCATTTCGGCGTCCGCAAATATCCTGGCAGGAACGAGCATCCCTGGCTTGTAATCCTTCGAGATCTCCCACCTGACCTCGTCTATCTGCGTCAGCTTTCCTTTCCACGACCCAGCTGCAGCCCTCGCTCCTCCATCCATATTATCCACATACTAACGGCGACAATCGTTTAATAAAGATTGACATAACTTTCCGGCCTTGATGAATGGACTTCAAACAAGGTTTAGTGTAGCAACTATCCCGTCTTCAGATGGCTTGAGCACGAACCCCAGCTTCTGGATGAAGTTAAGCATCACCGTGTTTTCGGGAAGGATTATCCCGTATATGCTTTTTAGTCCCTTTTCCTTGGCCACTTCGATGAGCATGTCCATCATTTTTGTTCCCATGCTTCTCCCTTGGTAGTCGTCCGCCACGACAATCGCGAACTCCCCGCGCTTCCTGCTGGGTTCCATGATCAAGCGTGCCACGGCGATCTCCTTCCGTTTTTCTCCATCTCTGACCTCGGCGATGATGGCCATCTCTCTGTCGTAATCTATGTTACAAAATCTGACTAGGTCTTCGTGCGACAGCTCTTTGATTATCCTAAAGAACCTGAACCTGCTTGTCTCGTCGGACAGCCCTTTAACAAACTCGTACTCCCTCCTCTCATCCTCCGGCCTGATTGGTCTGAGCGTCACGTCAGTCCCGTCCTTTAGCCTCCAGGGGACGACATACTTCGTCGGGTAAGGCAAGATTGAGAGGTGCTGGTAAGGATCGTCCCTTTTGAGGACCTCGGGGTCTATAACCATCCTGGCGTCAATGGCGACCATCTCGTCCTTCGAAGCGGCTAGCGGGTTTATGTCCATCTCAGCTATCTCAGGGAAATCAACTATTAAGTTGGAGAACTTCACCACGATTTCCTCCAAAGCCCTAACGTCCAAGGGGCGCTTGTTTCTCAAGCCCTTGGAAAGTGCGGAGTATATCTTTGTCTCCTCCATCATCCTCCTGGCCAGAGTCTGATTCAAGGGCGGGAGCGCTATCGAAAAGTCCCTGTGGAACTCCGTGCCTATCCCTCCCTGACCGAACATGATAACGGTCCCAAAGTCCCTGTCCTTCTTGGCCCCGAGAATCAGCTCGTAATCGAATTTTTTCATCTTCTGCACGTAGACGCCCTCAATCTTGGCGTTTGGCGCGACTTTCTGGATGGAATCAACCATGTTTTGATATTCTGCCCTAAGTTTTTCCTCGGAATCTATGCCCACGACTACGCCGCCCACATCAGTCTTGTGGACTATGTCCGGAGAGGATATCTTGAGCACGACGGGGAATCCAACGCGGAAAGCGGCCGTGACGGCTTCGTCCAGGTTTCTAACAAAGTAAGCCTTGGGCCGGGGAATCCTGTACGCGTCCAAAAATTTGTCGACTTCTCCCTGGTTCAAATAGGTCCGCCCTTTCGCGACGGCTTTCTGTATCATTAATTTTAGGTGGCTTTTGGGCGGGGCAAGATCCATTGGCAACTCTTCAGGAGTCTCGTACAAGAGCTCAAGGTTCCGCTTGTACTTGTACATGTACATATAGGTCCGAATCGCCTGCTCCGGAGTTGGGTATGTGGGGACATTGTTAGCATAGAAGAGTTTCCTGGCCTCATCGACCTCCTTTTCACCCATCCAAACTGTTAAAATCGGTTTGAACTTCTTCTCCGCTATCTCTACAACTCTTCTGGCCAAGTCAGTGGACTGTGCAGCACCTTGTGGCGTGTACAAAACAATAATGCCATCGACGTTTGAATCCGACAAGCACGTCTGCAAAGCTTTATCATACCTATCGACGCCAGCGTCCCCTAGTACGTCTATCGGGTTACCTTTGCTCCAGTGTGGCGGGAGGATTTTATCCAGCGCTGCAACCGATTCCTTTGAAAGTTCTGATATCCCTCCCTCGTTGCTTAAAATCGCGTCCGTCGCTATCACGCCGGGGCCGCCAGCGTTTGAGATGATGGCCAAGCGCGACCCTGCGGGGAGGTATCTGGAATCCAAAACACTCGCACAATTGAAGAGGTCTCCAATTTCATCCACCTGTACTACGCCGACCCTCTTGAACGCTGCACGATAAACCTCAAAGTTCCCTGCCAACGCGCCAGTGTGCGACTTCACTGCCCTTGCACTCTCCGCGTGTTTTCCTGGTTTGATTATGATTATTGGCTTAGTCCTGGCGAATCCCCTGGCCGCGCTCATGAACTTCCTCGCGGAACCCACCCCTTCCATGTAAATGATTATGCTCCTGGTGTGCCGATCCTCTCCAAGGTAGTCTATCAGGTCACCAAAATCCACATCTAGCATAGAACCCAGAGAAGCGAACATGCTGAAGCCGATGTGGGTGCTCATCGCCCAGTCTAGTATAGCTGAGCCCAAAGCCCCGCTTTGGGAGATAAATGCAATTTCTCCTGGTTCTGGGGCGCTCCTCAAAAACGTCGTGTTCATAGCGGCGTGAGGCCTGATGAAACCGAGACAATTGGGGCCGAAGATCCTGATGTCATATTTCTCGTGCGCCTTCCTCATCTCCGCCTCCAGCTTCACGCCCTCTTCACCAACCTCGCGGAACCCAGACGAGACTACCACGGCGCCATCAACGCCTATCTGTCCGCACTCCTCGACTATCGTCGGCACGGTTTTGGCTGGAGTCGCTATGACTGCCAAGTCGACATGCTCCGGAATTTGGGTTATGCTTGGAAAACACTTCATCCCCATCACGGTCTGCTGGTTTGGGTTAACCGGGTAAACTGTTCTCCTGCCCTTGCCAAGAAGGAGATTTTTCATTATTTGCTGCCCCATCGAACCTTCCCGCTCGGTTGCGCCGATAAACGCAACTGTCTTTGGATTAAGCATGTTCTCTATTTTTCCCATTCTCTCCCCAACTGTGCTACTTGTTAGGCGCGAATTTAAGATGTGGGTCTCTCGGTTACTCTACTATCTCAATCTTCGCTCCGAGCTTCCGCATGTCCTCCACAAAATTTGGATAAGAAACCGGGATGCTTTCCGCTCCGCTCACGAGGGTCTGCCCCTTCGCG
>Ga0315279_10002954_pt1 | contig 24479 bp, 20 predicted proteins | sample YL17G06_20_MG_FD_203694 | JGI IMG/M metagenome (GOLD analysis project Ga0315279, IMG submission 203694) | Sediment microbial communities from Yellowstone Lake, YNP, Wyoming, USA - YL17G06_20 | ecosystem: Environmental > Aquatic > Freshwater > Lake > Sediment | place: USA: Wyoming | collected...
ACAACTCCCGAAGTATAGAAAGAATCATTTATGGTTTAATAGCTTATGTTATAAATCAACCCCAGGATATGCCCCAAATAGAATTTACACAATTATCTTGACATAACCCTTTTCAAAGGTCTCCAATATATTTCTTGACTAATTGTAGACAAAGCATATATATAAATGCTGTAAAAGGATAAGAAATGAACCTAAAGATTTCAGTTTCCCAGACACTTGAGTCTCTTCTATCAAAAGAAAGCAAAGTGGTGGTCTTGACCGGAGCGGGGATTTCAGCGGAAAGCGGCGTTCCCACCTTTCGAGGAGAGGATGGTCTCTGGAAAAAGTTTCGTCCGGAGGAGCTGGCCACCTTTGACGCTTTCATGGCTAATCCCCGTCTGGTGTGGGAATGGTACGAGTATAGAAGGAAGATAATTAAAGAAATAAAGCCCAATCCCGGACATTTGGCTTTGGTCGAGTTCCAAAACTATTTTGAAAAATTCGATTTAGTCACTCAAAATGTGGATGGACTTCATCATCAGGCCGGCTCAAAAAATGTGATTGAGCTTCATGGAAACATAAAGAGAAACAAGTGCATTCGATGTGGCACCAAATACGAAACCTTGGAGAAAACCATTCCGGGGATTCCACCCAAATGTGCTTGCGGAGGGAATATTCGTCCGGATGTGGTCTGGTTTGGAGAGATGCTCCCTCAGGATGCTTTAAATTATGCTTTTCAGGTTTCCTCCGAATGTGATCTTTTCTTTTCGGTGGGCACCTCCGCGGTGGTGCATCCCGCCGCATCCCTGCCTCTTTTGGCTAAAAGAAACGGAGCCTATGTGGTGGAGGTAAATATAGAGCCAACTGATATATCTCGTATAGTAGATGAAAGCTTGATGGGAAAAGCAGGGGAGATAATGCCCCTTTTGGTTAAACTTTTTGAGTGAGAGTCCAAAAAAAGCCATTTTTGCGGGGCTGGGAGCCCCGCCTACGCGAACCAAGTCATTGTTATTCAATATCCAACCGTGTAGGGCGGGCTCTTAGCCCGCCCCCATTCGGGCACTTTTTCGGAGACCTCTGAGTGAACTCTTAACATATACGGTTTTAGAATAAAGATGTAATTGCGTAGCGGAGGGTTCATCCCTCCGAGTCCCGCCTTTGGCGGGATTACGCGGGGAAGATCTACTTATGGATCTTTTTGAAAAAGAGAAAAAAGAAAAAGGTGCTCGAAGGACTCCTTTGGCAGACAGAATGAGGCCCGACACTCTGGATGAATTTGTAGGGCAGAAGCATATCTTGGAAAAGGGTTCGGTTCTAAGAAAAGCCATAGAGGAGGATAAGATTCAGTCCGTGATCTTCTGGGGTCCGCCCGGAACCGGGAAAACCACCTTGGCTCACATCGTTGCCAAAGCTACCGGTGCACATTTTGCCTCCTTCTCCGCAGTTTTGTCCGGTATAAAAGAGATAAAAGAAGTAATTGCCGAAGCCGCCAAGATGAAGGAGTTTTACAATAGAAAGACAATTTTGTTTGTGGACGAAATTCACAGGTTCAACAAAGCTCAGCAAGATGCCTTCCTTCCCCATGTGGAGAAGGGGAATATTATTTTAATTGGAGCCACCACTGAAAATCCTTCATTTGAGGTGATCTCCGCTTTGCTTTCCAGAACTATGGCGTATACCCTGAACCCATTGAAAGAAGAGGAATTGAAGATTATCATAAAAAGAGCTATAGAGGATAAAGAGAAGGGCTTGGGAAATCAGAATGTGGAATTAGAAGAGAAAGCACAAGACTACATGGCACAGATGGCAAATGGAGATGCCCGGATAGCCTTATCCACTTTAGAATTTGCGGTCCTCACCACCCTTCCAGATGAAAAGGGGATAAGGAAAATCACTTTGAAGATCGCTGAAGAGACCATGCAAAAGAAAGCATTGGTCTATGATAAGGATGGAGAGGAACATTATAATATAATTTCGGCTTTGCATAAAAGCCTAAGGGGATCGGATCCGGATGCGGCTTTATACTGGTTAGGGAGAATGTTAGCAGGAGGCGAGGATCCATTATACATCGCCAGAAGGATGGTCAGATTCGCTTCCGAGGATATAGGAAATGCCGATCCCCAGGCACTTCAGGTAACCATTGCCGCCAAAGAGGCTTATCATTTTTTAGGATCACCTGAGGGGGAGTTGGCTTTGGCTCAAGCTGCAGTTTATTTAGCCACCGCTCCCAAAAGTAACGCAGTTTATAAAGCCTTCAACCAGGTTCAAGAGGATATTCAAAGGACTCAAACTTTGCCTGTGCCCTTGCATATCCGCAATGCCCCTACTCAATTGATGAAGGATTTAGGATATGGGAAAGATTACAAATATCCGCATGACTTTCCCGATCATTTTGTGGACGAAACCTATCTTCCTGAAAATTTAAAAGATCGTAAATATTATCAGCCTACTGATTTCGGCTTTGAAAAAGAGATCAAGAAAAGATTGGAGTGGTGGAACAAAAAAAGGAGTCAAGGGTCAAAAAACAAAGGGGAGAAAATGTAGGCGCAGACTTCAGGGTGTGTTGAAAAAGTCATATTTTGAGGTGGGATGAATTCCCGCCTCTATGGGAGACAATAAGTTATCACCCATAGAGCAGGGCATTTAGCCCTGCCGACGGGGTTTTTCAACAGTCCCTTCAGCTTGCGAGGAAAAGATCGTAGCGTCCGAGCCTTGTCTCGGACGAAAATGCTTTTCCAAGGCTTGTAGGTCAACCATGACCGAAGGTCTGGTTGACAAATAAAACTCACCCCCTGTCCCCCTCTCCATTTTATGGAGAGGGGGAATAAAAGGGGGTGAGGTAATGTCCCGCCAAAGGCGGGGCTGGCAAGCCGTAAAGGCTTGCCTACGCGTGATTCATAGAAAAATACAAACCCTTTATAGATAACTGTCGTTTTGAATATAAATTGAGAAGGAAATAAAAATTTATGATACCTCAAAGTGAAAACAACAAGCTTTTGAGACCCGCCTATTTAGAGGTGGACTTAGACGCCTTAGCTTATAATATCAGGAACATCAAAAAGAGATTAGGTAAAAATGTGGAGCTTATGGCAATAGTCAAGGCGGATGGCTATGGTCATGGCGCCTACGAGGTGGCAAAGGTGGCTTTGGAGAACGGTGCAGGCTCTTTGGGTGTGGCAATTCTGGAAGAGGGAATCCAACTGAGGGAAAAGGGGATAAAAGCTCCCATAATAAACTTGTTTCCAGAACCACCCGAGAGGGCAGAAAAAGTAGTGGAGTATGATTTAGACCAGGTGATAACCGATCTGGAATTTGTAGAAAGACTTTCCCAAGAGGCAAAAAGACAGAGCAAATGTTCCCATATCTTCATCGAAATAGACACAGGCTTAGGACGTTACGGCATCCCTCCGCAGAAGACCGTGGAATTGGTGAAAAAAATAAATAAGTTGGGAAATGTTCGATTGAAGGGAATACTTTCCCAATTTTCCACTGCAGATAAAAAGAAAAAGGATTTTGTCTTCCAGCAACTCTCAATTTTCAAAAATACTTTGGATGAGTTAGAATCATTCTCTAATCATATTCCCATCAAATCCATCGCCAACAGCGGAGCGGTTTTGGACATCCCCGCAAGCTATTTCAACCACGTGCGGGTGGGACATCTTTTGTATGGTCTTTATCCTTCCCAGGAAACTTCGGAGTCGATAAAAGTTAAGCCCGCCATGAGTCTCAAAAGCAAGGTGATGTTCATTAAAGAAGTAGAGAAGGGAACTCCCATAAGCTACGGTAAAACTTACATAGCTAAAAAGAAAACCAAAATCGCCACCATTCCTTTGGGCTATGCGGATGGCTACAGCCGGCTTCTTTCCAACAAAGGCGAGGTCTTGATAAGAGGAAAAAGGGCAAAGGTGGTGGGGAGAGTCTGCATGGACGCTTTCATGGTGGACGTATCTGACATTCCTGAAGTTAAGATAGGGGATGAGGTGGTGGTGATGGGAAAACAAGGAAAAGAAAAGATCACTGCCCATGATCTTGGCAAATGGACCAACACCTTCGCCTACGAGATCATGACGCGAATGGGAAAGAGATTGCCGGTAGTTTATGTCCAGAGATCAAAGAGAGATTAATACAATTGGGATGAGTGAAATGTCATTGCGAGGAGCGAAGCGACGAAGCAATCTTTGTTTTCGCTCCCAGACGGATTGTCCTACGGATCCTTCGGATTATCATCCGTCTGTCATCTGCTGGATGATAGCATCCAGTGGGAGCGCAGTGGGAAGATTGGTCCCGGAATCGGTGTAAAGACGAGATTATGAGTCTAGCGAAGTTTAATATCAGATTACACAGAATAATATTGCTTGAAGGGACCCGTTGAAAAGTGTATATTATTAAAGAGAAAGACACTGTTATTTACCAGTAAAACGTAGCTGTTAGATGCAATTTGGCAAGTATCCGGGAAATAACACGGGAGGTGTTATGGAAGAGATTCACATGGAAGAGCTTCACTATGAGCTAAAACCAATCAAGATCTCCAGAATTGAACCTAATCCGAACAATCCACGCGGGAAAAATATAAGAGAAAACGATGATCAATTTGATTACCTCAAAAGGTCCATCAGGCAATTTGGGCTAATTGTGCCGCTGATAGTACAACAGATTCGAGGGGAAACAGAGAAATATCGGTTACTGGATGGTGAACGGAGATACTTAGCTTTAAGGGAGTTGGGCATTAAGGAGGCACCGGCGAACGTGATCACGGCTGAAATCGATGATGACAGAGCCAAGAACGTGATGTTTCATATACACACCAATAGGGTACAATGGGGTGCGTTTCAGCAGTGTAGGGCATTACAACCTATTTATGAGGGGCTAGCAAGAGATTTTGAAAACGATGAAAGTCGCATTGCGAAGGAACTAGTTAGGCTAACGGGCACCAATGCAAGGACGATAAACGATCGATTGAATTTCCTTAGGTGGCCAGATAGCATCAAAAGCTATGTGTATAATAAGGAAAACGGCTTATATTGGACCGTAGTCGAGATTGAATCTGGCATTATTATCCCTGCACAGAAGAACTTCCCTGCCTACTTCAAGCGAGTGTCCATAGATGAAGTGCGCAAGATGTTGTTCGATAAATATCTAAAGGGGGTAGTTCGCGCAGGAACGGAGGTTAGAAAGGTAAGGATTATCATCAGAACACCTACGGCAGACAAGGATCGCCATCAGTACGCATACAAGCTATTTAAGAAGCTTGTGGAGACATTGCGGTATACTTTCGATGAAGCCGGAGAGGATTTCTCCTCGAAATACCCTGATGCCACTGAGGCTGTAGCCCTTTCCTACAGAAAAATCCGCAGTCGGATTTTGAAGACATCTAGCATGTTAAACGAATCAGGTGTTCTTGCGTTAAGGACCATGAAAGACAAACAGATCGTTGGTCTCAAGCAAGCGTTGGACGAACTACAATCAGCTATTGATAACTTCAGGGAGCAGGCGGAGCTATAATATCTGAGCAGGTGCAATGAAGGATTATAAGTTAATCATTGAAGAAGAGTTTAGGAGATACGACAGAACTTTCGAATTTCTGTCGGACCCGAATGCTGAAATCGATAAGAAGCTTCCGGGTGCGAAGCTGTCTTGGTACCCTAGCTATATCGGAATCAGTGATGGAGTGCTTTGTATGTTCCGACCATTCAACGCCGAGAATTACCTTGATGATGAAGAAATAAGGCAGGAGTGTGCGGGAGCTCTTGGACTGGTGAATTCTCTGATAGAATTGGGTGTGAATTGCCAGGTTTTCTTCATAACGAACACAATACAAGATGTCGAGGCACTTGAAAGACAAAAACTCGACAAATATTTTGGAATTCTGCATAACGAACTCGAAAAGCCGTTGTTGGATTTCTCGGTGAAAGATACTTTTAACCTGAGGTGCAAAGTACTAGCCGATCCGTTGAACTATTTGGCCAACTGCCAGAACCTGAAAGGCAAAATCGGCGACCGGATAAGGAGATTCTCGAAGGAGTATCTAAAAGAAAAGCCGTCGGGTGAGTCCGAGCTTAAAATGATTCAATCCTTTATGAAGGGAGTTCTGACTTGCGACAAACGTTTCACCCTAAGTTCGAAACCGATAGACTTTATGGCAAACCTGGAACGTATAGCGCTCGATACGGGGGTGCTTATGAGGGATCATTACTTCCATGCACTGAACACAATGATGCTAGGATTTGTGATACTTGACAAGTTCTACGAGAATCTGGATAAGCTGCTCAAAACACTTGGTAAAGACATCGTTCCAGAATTCATTTGGCTGTTGACGTCTCTGTATCATGACATCGGTTATCCAGCATCCCGACAGGAAGCACTGACTGCAGAGGTTTTTGGTTTGGAGGAGGAGATTGGTGATGCTGTGGCAAGACAATGCTGCCGAGAAAGCAGGAATTCTATATGGAACACAGGAGACTATACGTTTGTGGTTGACACATTGGATAATCTCTTTAGCCACACTCGTCGAGGTATGAGAAGCAGATGGGTGTATGATGCATTTCCTCGTGAGTCCCATCCGTCGAAATTCAAACAAAGTTTGAAGACTTCCTTTATCGAGGATGGTGCCCACGGGGCGATTGGCGCTCTCAGGCTAAGCCTTCTAATGAAACAGATAATCAAGCAGATCCGTAGCGCAAATAACAGACAATTCTTGTATCGGCACATCTTGATTGCTAGCCTCTCGATCTTGTTCCACGATCAGACAGTTCGGCGGCGTTTTAAAGATAATTCATTGAAGCAGATCGAGGCGAAGAAATTCCCCCTAGCGGTCCTCTTGACCTATGTGGACATATTGCAAGACGAAAGAAGAGATATAACTGGGTCTTCAAGCCTTGCCCTTTTCAAGTGCATAGAGAAGAAAGAAGGAAAGATCGTTGCGGTTCTTGAAAAAAACGCCTTAACCGCTGCTACTCGCCAGAGGTTGCGAGAGCAACTACAGGAAGCTTTGTCGTTCTTTACAATGAACGGTTTGATATTTGACATTCCTGAAGAGCTCCGGGAGGGGGTGGAATGACACGCCCACAGTCATTTCCGCAGCTAAGTCCATTGAGATATCCTGGTTCTAAGAGAAGACTCGCCCGGTATATTCACTCGGTTCTGTTACACAATAAGCTGCAGTCAAATGTACTAATCGAGCCTTTTGTTGGTGGCGGGAGTGTAGTTCTACATTTTCTTCAGAATGGAATTGTGGAAAGAGCTATCATTTCTGACAACGATAGACTCATATATAGTTTTTGGCACGTTCTGTTCTCTGATCCAAAATATCTAATAAGATTCATAAAAAGAATAAGGATCGACCTTGAGAATTTCCATACTTATAAAGCTGTTGCAAAGAATGCTGAAGATTATTCAGAGAAAAAAGTGGCAGAAGCATGCATCTTTCTCAATAGAACGAGCTTTTCGGGGATAATGACTGACAGGGTTGGTCCCTTAGGTGGATACAAACAAACCTCAGATTATAAAATATACTGTAGATTTAACAAAGAGAGGATAATCGAGAAGATTAAACTCATATCATCTTTCAGAAGAAAGGTAGTTGTATTACCGTACGACTGGAAGGATACAATAGAATATGCTGAGAATTGGTTGCTTAAAAGAAAAAGGTTAAATAAAGCATTTTTCTATTTCGATCCACCGTTTTTCAATAAAGCTTGTGATCTCTATCGGAAATACTTTAGTATTGAGGATCACAGGCGGTTTTGCGATTTTATTTTATCTCTTAAATATGATTGGGTCCTGAGTTATGATGATGCACCAGAAATAAGAAGAATGTATAAACGAAACGGAAATGCCCCGATGCATGTCGAGATGCCCTATTCAATAAACTCAGGGGGAAGAAGACTAGAGAAGGAACTGATTATTACGCCGTTATCTCTCCCACGCCCTGCCTCGCGCCCCAAAGGTTAGGTGTATCAGATTGTCTTTTTCAGGATATTTCAGCAATAGAAATTGCTGAGGCTTTCAAAGGTTCAGAAGGTTGGCATCGGCATTTCCTAAGCCGATGCATCATGAGATAACTACTAAAACTCACCCTCCAACCCCCTCTCTTATTAAGAGAGGGGGAATCGAAGATCCGTAGGATAGGGGGTGAGTTCAAAAACCCATGCACCTAACTTATCATACCATCGATCTAAAACTCAAGCACCCCTTCCGAATCTCCCGTTCGGTAACAGAGTCTAAGAAGAATGTTATCGTGAAGATTGATGAGGGAATCGGTGAAGCCGCACCTTCCGCATATTATGGAGAAAATGCAGAGACAGTTATCGAATGCCTCGAAAAAGTCAAAGACCAAATTGGTGACGATCCTTTTCAGATAGAATCCACTCTTTCAAACCTAAATGAAAAAATTACCGGGAATTTCTCCGCCAAGGCGGGTATCGATATCGCCTTGCATGATCTGATAGGGAAAAGACTGAATGTTCCCCTTTTCAAGCTTCTTGGGTTAGATGGAAAAATTCCTTTGGTCACTTCCTACACCATAGGAATCGACACGACAGAGAAGATGAAAGAAAAAACCAAAGAGGCAAAGGATTTTTTGATTTATAAAGTCAAAGTGGGTGTGGAAAACGATATTGAAATGGTTAAAGCGGTAAGGGAGGTGACCGATGCTAAAATCAGGGTGGATGCAAATGCAGGTTGGACAAAAGATGAAGCTATTGAAAAAATCAATAAGTTAGCCGAATATGACATCGAATTTGTGGAACAGCCAATAGATCCGGAGAATAAAGAGGGACTGAAAAAAATCAAAAAGAGTGTGCATGTTCCGATAATCATAGATGAGCATCTTATGACCTCCAAAGATATTTTGAAATTTGTGGGCTTGTGTGATGGAATAAACATAAAACTTGCAAAATGCGGAGGAATCAGGGAAGCTTTAAGGATGATTCATGTGGCACGCTCACACGATCTTTTGGTCATGATTGGATGCATGATCGAAAGTTCAGTGGGCATCACCGCCGCTGCTCATATTGGTTCTTTGGTGGACTTCCTCGACTTAGACGGAAATCTCTTGTTGACTAATGATCCTTATGTAGGGGTGAGAACGGAAAAAGGAAAACTTTATCTTTCTGACTTGCCCGGACTGGGCGTCGCACCACCTCTGGAGTGTCAAGCTTCAGCTTGACCTCATTGTTGCACCAAGACCAGCACCTAACTTAAGTTCGGTGCTGGCTTTTATGCACCCGAAGGTTTCTGTTATCACTTCAAAACATTGTGAGAGGATAAATGTGAAACGCAAAAATTCAATTTCCCTTTTTTTTATTTTCATAATCGTTTTTCTATCATTTGTATCGACCGAATATACAAAAATTGAGGCTTTTGCCGAAGTTGAAAATCCCGCCAAACGCGGGAAGGATTTGCTCCCCAAAATATCGGTAATCTATCCTCAGGAAGGTGCCCAAATTGGTGTCTCCGATTCCACCTTCATTTTCGGTTCAGTTACTCCCAAGTCTAAATTGAAAATAAATGGATTTGAGATAAAGGTCCATCCCAATGGAGCTTTCTTAGCCTTCCTTCCACTTAAACCGGCTGAAAGTCCCCGCGAAGCGGGGGGGGATTTCGTCTTTGAATTGATCGCTTCAAATAAGCAAGGCATCTCCACTAAACGAGTGGAAGTAAAAGTACCCAAACCCATTCTATCTGTGCCCGAAGATAGTTTTTGTATCGTTAAAGGGAGTTACTTGCCCAAAAAAGATATGATTTTGACCGGTGGTGATATATTAGAGGTAGGCTTCAGAGGAACTCCCAAGTGTAAGGCATCTTTTTCCATAGAGGGTTTAGTTTCGGATATTCCCATGACCGAAGCACCTCCTAAGAACCAACCATATTGGGGAAGAGAAGTATTTGGAGAAGGTCTGATGCCAGAGGAATTTTTGGTCAAAGGAGTATATACTGGTTCTTATATAATAAAAGATACAGATAAAGTCGACAGTGCTCGAATCATTTTTAAATTGTCAAAGAAAAGTAATAAAGATACAATAAGTATCACAGACTCATCCCAAAGTAGAATTACCATAAGGCAAGATGAAATTCCACAAATAGTGGAGTTTTCCGGCTCCTCCGTCATTGCCAGAGCCGGTCCCAAATTAGGCTATATTCTCCTGTATCAACCGCCCGGCATAAGGGCAGTGGCTACCGGAAAGATTGGAGAGTGGGTGCGGTTGAAGTTAGCAGAGGGAGAGGACGTGTGGGTTCATCAGGATAGCATAAAATACCTACCTTTGGGCACACCCATTCCCAAAAGCATCCTAACTTCGATGCGAACAGAAACCGAGGATAAGAAGACACAGCTCAGAATTTTCCTTCAAGAAAAGTTACCCTTCAGAGTGGAACAGCAATTAAATCCACCCGCTTTGTTTTTGACCATCTATGGAGCCACCTCAAATACCGATTGGATCAAATACGATCTTAAGGATAAGCTGATTAAAGAAATCCAGTGGGCTCAGCCTGAAAAAGAGGTGTATCAGCTTAAAATTTATTTGAACTTAGAACAACAATGGGGATACGATGTTTTTTATGAGGGAAGTGTTTTGGTCTTGGAGATAAAAGATCAGCCCAAGCTAAGTGGACAACTTAAGGGTCTGAAAATTGCGGTGGATCCTGGGCATTCTCCTGATCCCGGCGCCGTTGGTCCCACCGGCTTGGAGGAGAGCGTGGTCAATCTGGAGATAGCCAAAAAGCTAAAAGAAATTTTGACGAGAAACGGTGCAGAGGTGATTCTGACCCGAAGCGGGATGGACAGCTTGGCTCTTTATGATCGTCCTAAAATTGCAGTCCAAGAAAGTTGTGACATTCTGATCAGCATTCATAACAACGCCCTTCCGGATGGCATAAATCCTTTTTACAATAATGGGACCAGCACTTATTATTATCATCCTCAAGCCTTCTTTTTGGCCAAAGAGATTCAAAAAGAACTGGTCGAGAGATTGCCATTGCCCGATTATGGTATCTATTACGGCAATTTGGCTCTGACCCGACCTACCCAACTTTTGGCGGTGTTAGTGGAGTGCACCTTCATGATGATCCCCGAGCAGGAGGAGCTTCTGCGAACTGAAAAATTTCAAAAAGAATGTGCCCAGGCTATCTGCAATGGAATTTTGAATTTTATCGAAAAATCAAAGCAATAAGTTGCTCTCTCCCCTGTGGGGAGCGAGCAGGGTGAGGGGGGAGCGAAATAGAATGTAAGAAATCGAGGATGCCCCCACATTTCCCGAGCAGGCATAGGCGTATGCATTCGCACGAATCCCCAATCTGACACAACATAAACGCTGGTCAGGGTGAACCCTAACCCCCACCAAGTGAAATTACAATTAAATTCCGCTACCAACTCTAACTGTCGATTGATTACTCATCACTGACTACTGACCACTGCCAACTAAAGGCCACCGAATTTTTTCCTCTTTTTGAAAGATTTTGTTGTCTTCGCAATATAATAATGTCAGTAGTTTGCAAATAAGAAATGTCAGGTTATGATCATCTCCTGAAGAGGAGGTGATTAGCATGATAAACCTGACTATGAAAGAGGCGGAGAGATATAAAGTAATATCAGAGGTAGAGGGAGGGTATCTTAGGATTAAAGAGGCTGGGGAGATATTAAGTTTAAGCGAGCGACAGACATATCGGATTAAGGCACGAGTTGGGAAGGAAGGAGCAGGAGGAGTAATCCATAGGAGTAAGGGTAAGAATACCCCACGTTGGTTTAGGGAGAGGGTCAGGGATAAGATAGATTATCTTTATAAGACTAAATATAGAGGTTTTAACCTGACCCACATGACAGAGTACTTGAATCAGGAGGAAAGGATAAAGGTTTCCCGGGAATCGGTGAGGCAGATCTTACTGGAGAGGGGTTCTTATGTCAAGCAGAGAAGATATCCCAAGCACCGGGAGTGGAGAGAACCTTGTTCCAGAGAGGGTCGGATGGTTCAATTTGACACCTCGGATCATGATTGGCACGAATTCTGTGTCTTGAGACTGGAAGGGAGAGGTCCTAAACTTTATTTGATTGGGGGTGTAGATGATGCTACCGGCAAGGTGGCGGGGGCTAAGTTTGTGTTAACCGATGGGGTAAGACAGAACATGGAGGTATTCTGGGGTATTATTCGGAGAAAGGGGATTCCTTTGAGTGTGTATGTGGATTGTGGCTCTAACTTTAAGACTACCCGCTACCAAAGTATGGAGTATCAACTTATCCCGCCTTTGGCGGGACCACCCAATTTGCCAGAGCCTTAGAGGAATTAGGAGTAAGGGTGATCTACGCCTATTCACCTCAAACCAAGGGGAGGGTGGAGAGGAAGTTCGGGGTACTCCCCCGCCTTTGGCGGGGTTTGGAGCTCAGGTTATATAACATCTCCACCTTAGAGGAGGCCAACCGCTATTTAACAGAGAAGTTTATTCCCAAACATAACCTAATGTTTTCCCGCTCGGCTAAAGAAGGTGGCTCTGCCTATAGGCCTTTACCAAAAGGATTATTCTTAAAGGACATCTTCTGCTTAAAGGAGGAAAGGACGGTTGTCCGAATCTGGATCCACGGGACCGGGGATAATACTATTAGTTACCGGGGAAAGACTTTTCAGATACTGCCCAATGAATACCGGTCAAGCTACTGCAAGGCCAAGGTCGAGGTACATGAATATCTGGATGGCCGCATCAACATCTTCTACCAAGGCAAAAGGCTAAAACACAAACCTATATCAAAAGAGAAGATCAAATCTTTCAGTTGCGTTATCGAACAAAAGGAAACAGAGTTTGTAACCATGAATTATCTCAAGACTCAAATTCGAGCTGACATTTTTAATTTGCAAAAAACCTGACATTTTCTATTTGCATTGACAACCCCCCAAAAAATTGTTGACAAACATTGTAAAGGTTCGTATAATAAGCAACTAAATTTGGTAGTCGCCTAACCTCGCCTTTTGGCGGGGGCGGAGGAACCAAGCTAAGGTTGCCCGTTTGGGTCTGGGCAAGAATTTCAGGGGCGAATTCCCGCCGATGGCGGGGTAGGGTCAGCTCTTGATCCGAGCCCGACAGCTAACTCCGTAGGCGTGAAGAGAGGAACAGGTCAACGGATTCATCCTGATCCCGCCTTTGGCGGGAGAACGGATTAAGCGGATGTAACGGATGGTGATCGGTTTTTTCCGTTCCATCAGTTGACAGGTAACACGACCAAAGGGTTCCCTCTGGTCTTTTTTATTGGAGAGAAAAAAGCCGATGGCGAGCGCAACTATCCCTAAACACGGAAAAACTGAACTGAGAAGAGATGTCTCCATCTGGGGTTCCTACATGTGGGGGTATGCAGATGTAGGTGCAGACATATATGTGGCATTAGGTTTAGTGATGGCTTATGCCCAAGGCGCCGCCAGCTTGGTCTTTGCCTTAGCCGGCACAGTCTATATAATGATCGGGTTAGCTTATACGGAACTATCTTCAGCCTACCCGGTTGCCGGAGGGGGTCCCTACTTCACCCTCAGGGGTCTGGGGGATTTCTGGGGATTTGTGGGAGGATCAGCTCTTCTTCTGGATTATACCATCGACATTGCTCTTTTTGCTACTGCCTCAGCCGGCTATCTTAACTTCTTCATGCCATATATCTTTGGCCAAGGCATAGAGAGTTTCGCCATCAGTTTCGGTCCCTTTCATAATGTTAATCCGGTCTGGTGCCTGGAGACCCTCTTTATCATTGGGCTTTTGATTCTGGTGAACATAAAAGGAATAAAGGAATCTTCCTTCCTGAACTCAATAATTGGAGCAGTGGATCTTCTGGCTGAGGGGAGCATCATCATCTTTGGCTTTCTGTTCGCATGGAAACCTGAGCTTTTAATCCATCAATGGAATACCCAGTTCCCTTCGTTGCATAATTTTATGTATGGCTCCTCCTTGGCAATCATCTCCTTTGTCGGCTTGGAGTCTATCTCACAGGCAGCACAAGAAACCAAAAGACCGGCTACTGTAATCCCTCGCACCTCTTTGACTTTGATCTTTACAGTCTTCATCTTTGCGGTATCCTTCTCCACCCTGGGTTTAGGAGTTCTGCCCTGGCAGGTTTTTGCAGAACATATGGGCGACCCCGTAGCCAAGCTGGCTCACACTATTCCATACATTGGGCTGATTGCAGGTCCTTTTGCCGCCATATTAGGTGCGACTATTCTCTTTATTTCCTCCAATACTGGGGTAATGGGTGCTTCCCGGCTGACTTATTCTTTAAGCCAGTTCGGAATAATTAGCCCTTGGTTTCATTCGGTTCATCCCAAATTTCGCACCCCGGTCCGGACCATAATTATTTTTTCTATGATTGCAGTTCTCCAAACTATCTTGTCCTTTCTCACCCCTTCGGCTATGGACACCTTAGGGAATATGTATGCCTTTGGCGCATCCCTGGGATATACCTTGGTCTTTATTGCTTTAATCAAGCTGAGATTTTCTGACCCATATACCCCCCGTCCCTTTAAGGTGCCTCTGAACATAAATTTTAAATACAAAGGAAGGAAAACCAGTTTCCCGGTCTTAGGAGTCATCGGAATGCTGGGGGTGGGGACAATCCTATTTATGGTGGTTTTAACTCACACCATTGGAAGGATTGCAGGCCCTTCTTGGGTTATTTTATGTTTTGTCTATTATGCCTGGTATCGAAAAAGACAAAACCTCCCCCTTTTCAGAAGCGTCAAACACGATTGGGAGCAGGAACAGATAAACGTTTTAACCTCGGCAGAGGAGTTCGATCTTTTGGAGCAATATAAATTAGCCTTAGCGGAAAGGGACAAGAAGAGAAAAGAGATAAAATGAAAAGAGCAACTCTCCAGCCAGTCGATCCCAATTATAAGATCTCAAGTAGGGATTATTACCAGATTTTCACCAGCGCCCTTATGGTAATATTAGGAACGATAATCCTGTTCCGCTCATTTGCTGGCTACATTACTATAATGCCTCTTCTTGTGGGCGGAGGATTTTTAGCTCTGGGTTGCTATAGGCTCAACTTCATTGTCAAATACTTCAGAGAAAAGCGAAAATGACACCACAGGTAACATTGTTGGGAGTGGTAATAGCCGCTCTGTTCACCATATCTATGGGGGGCTTATTGTGGTGGATGCTCCATCCCCCTGCACAGATTCAGCCGGCAGTGGCTAAAGCGCGCTATGCGGTGGGAGCTTTTAAGCGAATTTTAGTCCCTACATCCGGGGTGCCTTATTCGGAGAAAGGAATAGAGTTGGCTTGTCGTCTGGGAACAGAACAGAAGGCTGAGATTGTATTGACCTATGTGTTGGAAATTCCCAGAACTTTGCCCTTAAACGCTCCTATGCCCGAGGCGGAGACAGAGGCAAATCAAGCTTTAGAAAGGGGAAAAGAGATCGTAGAGCTTCATCATTTGGTTCCAATACTTAGATTGGAAAGAGCCAGAGAAGCAGGAGAGGGGATCGTCAAGGTGGCTAAAGATGATGACGTGGATGTTATCGTTTTAGGGATACATCCCACTTGGCACGGAAGCCAAAATATCTGGGGGAAAACGACTGATATTGTTTTGCGCAAAGCCCCTTGTGAGGTGATTATAGATAAGTTGCCGGAATAATAGCCTACTCCCAACAGATGAAACAGATTATGAATCTGTTTAATCCACTTTATCTGTTGGGAATGAATTACACGGAGAAAAAATATGAAAGTAGTTATTTTAGGATGTAGTCTGGTGGGAGCAATGGTGGCATCCTGGCTGGTCTCAGAGGAAAACCAGGTCTCAGTGATAGATTCAAAAGAGAATTCCCTCAAGAGACTTCCCAAAGATTTCAAAGGAGAAAAGATTTTGGGAAAAGGAATTGATATTCCAATTTTGATCCAAGCTGGAATAGAGAAGGCCGACGCCTTTTTGGGTTTAACCAACAGCGATAACATCAATATCATGGCGGCTCAACTGGTCAAACAAAGGTTCAAAGTTCCCAAAGTGGCAAGTCGGGTTTACGATCCTCAAAGAGCCAAGGCTTTCAAAGAGTTAGGTTTGAATATCATCTGTCCCACAGACATCGTAGCCGAAGAATTCAAAGGATTTTTAAAGTCAGGATAGCGATATAATTTAGGAGTAGCAGAGCTTGCTCTGCGTTAATGTTGTTGACAACACAAAGATTTTTGCTCTTTAAACTCTATAAGAATAAAAAAGAGAGGTTTTATGTATGTAGTAATTGTTGGCGGCGGAGACGTAGGTTATAGTTTGACCAAGCTTCTCACGGAGGAGGAGCACGAAGTGGTTTTGGTGGAAAAAGATCCCGACAGATATGCCATGCTGTCATACGAATTAGGAGAATCGGTGCTGCTTGGGGATGGCGCTGAATTGGGGACGCTTCTGGACATGGGAGCTAACCGGGCTGATGTGTTAGTTGCAGTTACCGGCACCGATGAAGATAATCTGGTGATCTGTCAATTAGCCAAACTGATCTATCTGATCCCTCGCACCATCGCCAAAGTCAACGACCCAAAAAACGAGGAACTCTTTGCCTCCCTGGGAGTGGACGCTACCGTATCCAGCCCCAAGATTATTGCCTCCTTGATTGAGGAAAAGATCGACGCAGGGATGACCATTCCTCTTTTAGCTTTCAAGGGTGGAGACGTGGAGATTTTCAAGACCGAGCTTTCCAAAGAATCATCCTTGATCAACAAAAAGATTTCCAAGCTCACCCTTCCCAAGGATTGCATAATCATTGCGGGTCTGAGAGACAATGAAGTGATAATTCCAAAAGGAGAAACTGTCTTCAGAGAGGGAGATTCCATCATCGTGTTGATAAAAAAGAAGGGGAAAGAAGCTTTTAAGAGGCTCTTTTTGGAGGCGGTTTAGTCAGCGGATTGAACCGATAGTCTGAATATTAAAAAGGCTTCGGAGAAACTATGTTTTCCGAAGCCTTTAAAATCTTGGACTAACAGTTGGGCGGTGGTCCTCCCACGAAAAGATAGTTAATTAAGTAAACTACATCGGAAGCATTTATTGTCCCATCGCAGGTGACGTCTCCCGATTCATAGGGATCCGGTTCGGGTCCTCCTATAAATAGATAATTAATCAAATAAACTACATCAGAAGTGTTAATTATCCCATCATGGTTAGGATCACCAGCAAGATAGGGTATGACCGTGATGTTCCCACCGTAAAAAACGGGCAGTATTGCCGCACGATCTTCTGTAACCAGCATGGATTCACTTCCATTGATCCAGGAGACTAAACGAAAAGTGGCTGTTCCAGCTGATTGAGGAACAAAACCAACGGTCACAAGCGCATCTCTTCCGGGTGAAAGAGGGGGCACCTCATTAGGATTGCTTTGCCAGCTGTAAAACAAGAAGGTATCTGGATTGACGCCATTTACATGATTCCCACGGGTACAAAGCCAATCGATGTTATTTATGCGGTCAGTACACCTCGTAGTGTTGAAATCAAATTGGAGCGCGGCACTCCCATCCCACTCTAAAGCTAACGCCAAGCCCCTTAAGGGCTCATCGTTGATTAGACCTATTGAAATTGTAGATGGAATTCCCACGATCAGAGTTTTCGATTCCACCCAAACCGTATCTGGAAGTCCTGGGTCTTCATAAAATGAGGGATTGATAGTTCCGCAAGAACAGGCTCGAAGTGGTGGGAAAAGGAGCATATCGGTCAGATGAACCAGATCACGCATATCCAGTCTTCGGTCACAATTTAGGTCAAAACGTCCCGCTCTTTCAAAGATCGGGTAGTCCCACCAGGGAGAATCATAGAAGTAAAACTTCTGGTGCATTATAATGTCTGATACATCAATCCGGTCATCCTGTGTAACATCCCCTACTAGATAGTTGCAGGCGATATCAATCAAACCTGATGAAAATTGGGGGGTGAAACTCTGTGGGCCAGTGATTGTGAGTGACAATCCTCCTTGTGGTGAATCAGGCAAAGAGTCCACTAAAACCGGACCTCCGAACCACAAGGTGAACCAGAGATCACATAGCTTACCTGCCCCAGCAGGGAGGTTATTTCCGGAGGAGATAGAAAAAGACAAAAGCAAAGAGTCAAAGGTGAATATGTCCGTCCCGAAGACATAAGCCTGCCGGGCGTCTAAAATTATTGGATCAGACAAACGAGAGTCCATGTATGAAACCGAATCAAACCTAAGCCAACCCGAATATCCATTCACCAAAAGTGGAATCACCACCGAGACAAGTTCCTCATCGTTATACAGAAATACCGGCATAGACACCTGGGTTCCAATCTCCCCAGGGGTGTCCGCCAATCTAACCGTGTCCGCATTTCCCGGATCCTGGGCTAAAGAAACCCCGGAAGAGAAGCAGAACAAGAAGATCAAAAACAGGATAAGCCCTATTATGATTTTTGATCTCATAAAAGCTCCTTTCCCATAAAGAGTTTAATAGTTTTATATGCCAACCATTCCGAAAGGGTGGTTGACAATCTTTTGTGTCTTGACCTACCAGTTGTAAGAAAGGATATATATAACAATAATAATATTCATAAGACCAAAAGTCAAGAAAAATTTAAAGAATGTCAACCTCGTTAAAATAACTTGACATTGGAGAGTGTTAACTATAGATTCATTTATTGATTTACATACTTAAGACACCAAGATAAGTCAGAAGCACGGGGCTCCTGCCCTACAGACTGCGCGAATAACGATGAGCACTATTTTTAACAATAACCCTAGCCACGGAAAACCTTTAGATATTGGTAATTCTCGTTTATGCCAATGCGAACCGAGCCATATTAATTGCATGACCGCTAAGGATTGGCTTAAAGCGCAACTTGGGGTTTGGGAATTTTACTATGAAACCCGCGATATACGCGACAAACAACTCCACCCCGCGACTTTCCCGATTTCCCTTGCCCGAAAGATTATCAACCTTTTTTCGCACGAAGGCGAATTGGTTCTCGACCCGTTTGTTGGAAGCGGAACAACCTTAGTTGCCGCGGCGGACGCGAACCGAAACGCTGTCGGTTTCGACTTGCAGGAGAACTATATCAAGCTTAGCGGGGACAGGCTAAACAAAGGAAACCTTTTCAATAACACCAAACAAATCGCAATCCAAGACGACGCTCTGAATATTCCGAATTACCTTAAGGAAGAAACCGTCAAACTAATTTTTACATCTCCGCCTTACGCGAACCTTCTCAACCGCGAAAGAAAAAACAAATCGCGACGAGACCGAAACAACAAACAATTAGGCAAAGTCGAGCAGTACTCACAAGACCCTCGAGATTTGGGAACAATGGCGCTTGAAGATTATTCAATCGCTATGGGCGATATTTACGAAAAGCTGTTACCGCTTCTTAAGACGAAAGGGCATTGCGTAATTAATGTCCCCGATATGTGGTGGGAAAACCAACGAATTACAATTCACGTTTCTTTGATTGAAGAACTGCGAAAAAGGGGTTACGAATTAAGGAACGTAATAATTTGGGATAGAAGGAATGTCGTTAATGGAATCGGAATTTTCGGTTGGCCCAGCAACTACATAACAATGGGCGTAACATTCGAATATTTGTTAGATTTTTGGAAACCGCCTAAAGACTAAAGGAAGCAATGAAGGTTTATACGAAGAAAAGCCTTATAGCTGAATTAAAAAAGATAAGAAAAATGGGTTGGATCGAAAATGCCAGACCGGGCAATCAAGGCGGCGTTGGGAATACGTTGGAAGACCTTTTGGAGATCAAAGAAAATAACTTGCCGCTTCCAAATGCGGGCGAGTGGGAAATAAAATGCCAACGAACAACCGATAAATCGCTTACTACTCTTTTCCATATGGAGCCTTCGCCGCGAGCCTGCAATATTGTTCCGAGTATTCTATTACTCAAATACGGATGGAGGCACCAAAAAGCCGGTTTAGATTATCCCGAAAACGAATTGAGTTTCAGGCAAACAATATACGGACCAAAAAGAACTGATAGGGGTTTTGCCGTTTTGGTAAATCGGGAAGCCGGACGAGTCGAGATTTCTTTTAATAATAAAGAAGTCGCGGAAAGACACGCGGAATGGATTAAATCAGTTAAAAAGAGAGTCGGGTTAGGTGAATTAGACCCACAGCCTTATTGGGGTTTTAACGACTTAATTCATAAAGCCGGTTCTAAACTTCACAGCTGTTTTTATATCAAAGCCGACTGCAAAAAAGAAGATGGAATCGAACATTACAGTTATGACGAAATTTTTATGTTAGAGAAAATTGACTTGGAAAAATTTCTTGCAGCAATCGAAAGAGGAATAATCGCTGTCGATTTTGACGCGAGAACCGGACACAATCACGGAACGAAATTTAGGATGATTCAAGGGCATCTGCCGGATTTATACGAAAAGGTTACGGGAATATGAAAAAACTCTACTGCGCCGCCGGTGAGCTTCATAGTTAAGTTTACAACTTAAATCAATCCAACGTTCTGTCGGAGACAGATACGCCCATACGGGCGAGTGTCTGGGCAGAAACCATATAAGACGCAGGAACGCCGTCATATTGGCCATAAACCATTGAAGGCAGAGAAATTAGATAAGATTTATGTTGGAGTATTATCTGGAAGCGAATCCAGAAAGTGGGTGTATCTGGAAACCATATAATCAGTAGCTAGCCATAAAATGGAAATAGGAGGTTGATATGGAAAATAGAACTTTATTTAACATTGGTACAAAGGAGCTATCTCCCAATCCATATAATCCTAGAATGGTTTTTGATCCAGATGAATTAGAAGAGCTAAAAAAATCTATACGTAAAGTCGGAATACTTGTACCGTTAACTGTTTATTTAAATAAAAAGAATCACCCACCTACAAAATATATACTCTTAGATGGGGAAAGAAGATGGCGTTGTGCTAAAGAACTTGGAATGGAGTTTGTTCCAGCTAATATTATAGACGAACCAGAGGACATTACACAAAACATATTATTTATGTTTAACATTCATCATTTTAGAAAAGAATGGGCTTTGTTTCCAACCGCTTTAAAATTAGAAGTCATAATCGAAAAACTAGGAACTGAGCAGGAAAGTGTTTTATCAGAATTTACCGGTGTTAGCAGATCGATGATTAGAAGATGCAAGATTTTGCTATGGTTTCCTCATAAATATCGGGATGTCTTGATGGAAAAATCTGCGAAAATATCCACAGATTTCTTTATAGAATTATATCCTATAGCAAATAGGCTTAGTAACGAAGAAGATTATTATTACCCTGAAGGTACTATAAAGATCTTGGACGGTTTTATTAAAAAGTTCGTTGAATATCAGACTTTCACTGATGTTAAGGAAATAAGAGATATAAGAAAAGCTATGGCATTTTTTGACAACAAAAATAATATAAATGGTTTTATTGATTTATTAACGAAATTTTTAGATGAACCACGAATTGGTCTAGAGATATTTACAACTGCTGATATTGAAGAAGAGAAGACCCGTCAAAATATTTTACGATATATATCTTTTCTTAATTCTTCATTTGAAACGATCAATCCTGATTTAATTAGTGATTTCTTTTTTGTCGATCAATTAAAACAATTGGAAAAAAATGTAAAAACATTACTTGACATGATTGAGTAGGCATATGAAAAAAATTGTTGACTTACTCTTTTATTTGATTACCGGCTATAGTAATCACGAAAAAAAACTTATTAGGTACCAAGGTTATCGCTATAACTCCATATTGATATGGAAAAGACAGTCTGATCTAAATTGGTTGACTGTGAGAAAATTACTTAACAAAATAGAAATGTTCGACGGACAAAGAATTCGTCAATCAATATGTGAGATTGTAAAAAAGAATGAAGCAGTATTTTCCAGCAATGATCTTTACATTACATCCTTTGGAAGTGAAGGTAAGAGTGGAGGTAAAATCGTTTATGAATTCAGACATTCAAAATTAATTAAAGAAGCAAACTTTAAGAGCAGTTGGGAGTTGGCAAGTTTGCCATCAAATAGCAAGATAATATTTACTGACGACCTTATTGGTACTGGTTCTCAATCAGTAGAATTCATAAATGAAAAATTAAACTTAGTACTGAATCCAAGTCATATCCCTTATTTATTTACGATTTGTGCAACACCTGAAGGGATAAATAATGTTTCAAATAATACGAATTTTAAAGTATTGAACGGTATCGAATTAACTGAAGATTTATATCAACATTACACTGATGTATGCCATTATTTTAATCCGGCAGAAAAAACTAAACTTATAAAATTGAATAATCTATTGAAAGATAAAGACGCCTTTGATTATGACCGTGGATTACTAATTGTGTTTTATTACTCTGTTCCAAATAATTCAATGCCTATTCTTTGGAAAGATGGATATAAATATGTTGATAAAAATGGAAATGAAAAAAGATGGTATGCTTTATTACCGAGGCAATTTTAATTATGCCTAACAATTTCTTCAAGTCGACTGCTTTAAAATGTTCGGCGTTTGCGTAATTATTATGTTGCTTTGTAAAAGTTAGTTAGTAGGTCAGGTGCCCTGTGCACCTGGCAGTGTTACAGGTTGCGTCAGGAGCTACTCTTCCGCCTCTGGCGGAATCCTGGTGACTGACGCCCGGAAACCATTGAAGAGAGAGAAATTAGATAAGATTTATGTTGGAGTATTATCTGGAAGCGAATCCAGAAAGTGGGTTTATATGGAAACCATATAATCAGTAGTTGGGTCGAGAAAAAGGAGAAACAAGATGAGAAAAAAAGAGATGAAACCTCAAGAATCTGAGAATCCTAAAGAGAGTCTCCGAGGTAAGATAAAGAGCGACTTTCCTAAGCATACGCTTGAGGAGGCGCTGCGAGTAGCGAGCGCTCTGGAGGAGGCTAATGGAGGGCGCCCACTTCCGCCGGTCGAAACCGCCACAGCATTAGAGATGAGCCCAGGCAGTTCTGATTTCCGAAACCTCTTGTCCTCTTCAATCAAGTACGGACTCACAAAGGGCAGTTACAACCAAGCATCCGTGGAATTGGAGGATTTAGGTAGGAATATTGTCGAACCCAAGACTCCCGAAGAAAAACGCCGGGCACTCGTGGCGGCAGCCTTTAACCCCCCCACATTTCGAGCCATCTACGAGTATTACAAGGGTAAGAAACTGCCAGAAGCCCAGTTCTTTCAAAACACCGCTGTTAGGGAGTTCTCGATCCCGAAGGAGCATGCCGAGAAGTGTGTAAGCGTGTTTAACTCCAACATGGAGTTTCTAAAGCTGGTCAGAATAGCCACAAAAGGGCGTTGGCTAAGCACGGAGACTGTTCCCAAATCGGGACAGTACCCGGAGCCAACAAAAGAGGTGCCCGCGGAATCAGATACCGCCGCTCAGGCAGCCACAGCGCAACCGTTACCACTGCAACAAACAACCGCAAAACCACCGAAGAACGCAATTTTCGTTGGTCACGGGAAAAACCACGTGCCAATGGATCAACTGAAGCAGATTCTCGATCAATACAAAATCCCTTACAAAGTTGCAGTACAAGAACCGAATACTTTCCGCCCAATCTCGCAGAAGGTGGCGGAAACAATGCAGGAATGCGGTGCAGCAATCCTGATATTTACCGCCGACGAGGAATTTAGGGATGTGGGAAGCAATGTAATTTGGCGCCCAAGTGAAAACGTCATTTACGAGCTCGGGGCCTCATCGGTTCTTTACGGGGGCCGGATTATCATCTTCAAGGAGACAGGTGTGCGTTTCCCGACGAATTTCAGGGATATCGGCTATATCGAATTTGAGAAAGACAACCTGGCTGCCAAGACAAACGAACTGTTCAAAGAACTCATTGCATTTGGACTCATCCGGGTCACCGTTGGGGCATGATGAAGGTGACCCAACAACTTAGTCCAGCGGATGGCTTACAGCCACCGCTGACCTCTCACGTTAGCCCGCTCGTTGTATGCAAAGGTGGCGCCCATTTTTCGGCCAATCCGTCGTATTCGGAATATAATTCTGGCATAGCCATATTCTAACCATGAAAGGCTTGCCATGATAGAAATTCGAGAGATACAAGTTTTGTAGGTCAAGCATGGCGTAGCCTGCTTGACAAATCCCCTTATTTCCCACCTCCACGCCAGGAAAGCAAAATCACTCGAACTTTGATGGTGAAAGAGATAGGGCGCCGGTTAGTGGGAGAGGTTGTTGTTCCTTCTCCCCACCGAGGGTGTGTCAGAATTTCGGTTTTTGTAGCCGTCCCGCTTAGCGGGGCGAAATCTCGTGCCCGCCAGGCTCGTCCCGCACTTTGCGGGACGCATCCCCTGACCTGGCGAGAGGTTATAAACTTTGTTTATGGTGAGCGTAGCCGAACCACTTGTCCTGAGCGAAGTCGAAGGATTCTCGGTGAGCATCGTCGAACCACTTGTCCTGTCTTCGACCCTGAGGCTCAGACCCGAAGGGAGCGCAGTCGAAGGACTTGGGGTGACCACGATGTAAAAAAATAAAAAATTTGTGAAAAAAAACACAAGAAAGGCAAGAAACACAAGAAACACACGTGATCAACTTTTATATCCCCTTGTTTCT
>Ga0315279_10002955_pt1 | contig 24478 bp, 22 predicted proteins | sample YL17G06_20_MG_FD_203694 | JGI IMG/M metagenome (GOLD analysis project Ga0315279, IMG submission 203694) | Sediment microbial communities from Yellowstone Lake, YNP, Wyoming, USA - YL17G06_20 | ecosystem: Environmental > Aquatic > Freshwater > Lake > Sediment | place: USA: Wyoming | collected...
TTATTATAAGTATTGGTTGAAATATTCACGGGTGAAAGTTATGAGATCTTTTTTTATATCATCCCAAGGAAATTTATATTTTATCCCTTCGGGCGTCTCTTCCTCTTCAGCATCTTGGAAATAGGTCAGAGCTTTTATAGCTATAGATTCCGAGAAAGCAGAACCATATTTCTCTTTGCAAAAAGAGAATATATCTTTAAGAGAATATTCTGTTTGTCTGATTATAGCCCAAAGGTCAACAAAATCTTTTTTTAGTCCTCGTTGAATAAGGGAAATCACTTTCATAGCAGAAATATCTTCTACTGAAGCAACACTTAAACCATTTTTTTGGATTACTGGCTTTATTAAAGGATAGTTATAGTAGAAAAAAGAAGCTCGAACGTTTTTCAAAAAGACAATTAGATTATCTTCTTTCATTTCTGCCAAAGACATTTGATTTTCTTTAATATTTTTTCTTAGCTGCTCTAATATCTTTTCAGGGGAAAAATCTGCTTTAGAGAAAAAACCAAAATCAACAGATTTCCGGTGAGCCAATATTAAAGCAAGTCCTGTTCCGCCGGCAAGATAAAAGGGGCTATTTAATAGGATTGATTTTTTTAATGTTTCCAATATCTCTATTTGCTCTTTGGAAAGTATCGTTAAATCCACAATAAATCCTCCACCAGTTAAAAGTTCTATCATCAAGTTTATAGCCATAATGTTTGAGAAAATTTTTAATACCTTTTTTATTTAATTTGTGGGTGAACCAGACCCATTCATAAATATTTCCATATTTTAAAATTCGGGAAATTAATTCAGGAGAGTTTAAGAATTTTTCTTCAGAGAAAGTTTTATCTGGATAATCCCAGATAAATTTTTTTAGGCTCATGTTTGGGTTATTATTCATCAAAAGACATCCACCTCTTGATATTTAATAAAACAGATTAATATAATTTACCAGTCTTCCAGTCGTCCAATCAACTATGCGACTGCTTTATGTTCAGGATGTGAACTTGTAAAAATTGTACTGCAAATAATTGGTGATGTCAAATGAACTCACACTAGGTGACTTCTTTGCAGATTTGAGAATCAAAATATAGTTTGTTTTTGTGTTTTTCTAAGTTTATTCTGGGCACGATGCATCGTGTCCCTATCTTATTGCAGACTTAATGAATCAAAACCCTACTTCATCCTCACAATTGACCAATCAAAAAAACAGGATGTAAGACGTGGGAAGTGAATGAAAGAACCTGACACAATCAGTTTAAATCGATCAGAATGATTATCCACCATAAGTTTTATAAAGCTTGAAGCATTATTAAGATATTGTATCTCATCTATAAACAGATAGATTTTTCCTTAATAATTAGAGGTGGTCGGTATTGATTTAAAAAAACCGACTGGATCCTCTTTCGCTCGAATTCTCACGTCAGGATCTTCCAGGCTCACCAAGGTATGGGTTTTAGAAAAGAGCATCTTAAAAAGAGTAGTCTTCCCTGATTGACGTGGGCCAGTAACCACGAGGGCTGGAAAAGTTTTAATCGCTTTAAGAATAGTTTGTTCTAACATTCGTGCTTTTAATTTCATTTTCATAACTCATTTTTAGACTTTATTTTTATTAGTCTATTATTATTTATTGCTTATTACTCTCAATTTTTATTATTTTTTATCATAACCCTTAATATTTAATATTTCAAGTTAAATATTCAGGAAAAGTTAGTACTTCGTCACTTATGAGTAAGTAGGGGTCAGTAAGTTTATTTTTTTAAAAATTGCTTCTTTTACGTGGTAAATTTTTTGGAGAGCTTCCTTTTTAGTCTGGGCGTGAAAAGATAAATATAGTTTTATCTTAGGTTCTGTTCCGGAAGGACGCAGGCAATACCAGGAGCCATCGGAGAATATAATTTTTAAGACATTAGAAAGAGGTAAATCAAGTGAAGTGGTTTTTAGAGTTGGAGATTTGGGGTGATAACTCTTACCGATTAGAATATCATCAATTCGGATAATTTCCATATTTTTAATCTGGGGAAGATTTTTTCTAAAGACTTCCATAATCTCGGCTATCTTCTTCTCCCCTTCCTGACCTTCCAGATAGATAGAGTGTTGATCTTCTTCGTAGTAGCCATACTTCTGGTAAAGATTTTCCAAAGCCTGAAGTAGGTTAAGTCCTTTTTTGTGATAATAAGCAGCCATCTCACAGATTAACATCGAGGCAATTACTGCATCTTTGTCGCGCACAAAATCTCCCGCCAGATAGCCGATACTCTCTTCGTAGCCGAAGAGGAATGATTTTTTTTCTTTTTCTTCTACTACTTTAACCTGATGGCAGATGAATTTAAAACCAGTCAGGGTCTCATAAGTTTCTACTCCAAAACTATCGGCAATTACTCTGGACATATCACTGGTTACTATAGTTTTAACTATGAAACCGTTGGTAGGGAGTTGATACAGCTCTTTTTTACTGCTTAAAATATAGTGGAGGAGTAAGACACCGACTTGATTGCCGTTTAGGACGGTATAGGTGATTGCTTCGGTCGTTTCACTCCCTCGCAATGACAAAAAAGGGTGTTCCTCGCAATGACGCGGATCATTTTTTACTGCCAGGCCGATACGGTCAGAGTCCGGGTCAGTGGCAATTAGAATCTCAGCATTTACTTTTTGGCCTAATTGGATAGCCAACTCAAAGGCGGCAGGGTTTTCAGGATTAGGTGATTCTACAGTAGAAAAATTTGGGTCAGGATGAGTCTGTTCTTCTACTACAAATACATTGGTAAATCCCCTTTCTTTTAAAATCATTCTTATGGGAATATTCCCTGCTCCGTGGAGGGGGGTATAGACTATTTTAATAGCTTTATCAAGATAATTTCCATCTCTAATGGTAAGTTCTTTTACTTTTTGCAAATAGACCTGGTCAATTTCCGAACCAATTATATTAAATAAACCTTCTTTAGTGGCAGTGGAAAGTTCAATTTTTTTAATCAAAGAATAGTCTTTTATTTGGTTGATGTGGTAAATTATTTTATCGGCAATCTCGGGGATGATCTGTCCAGCATCGGAGCTATATACTTTATAGCCATTATATTCGGGGGGATTGTGGCTGGCAGTGATTACTATACCGGCGATAGCGTGAAGGTGACGAACGGCAAAGGAAAGTTCGGGAGTAGGACGGATATCCTCAAAGATAAAGGTTTTAATATTATTAGCATTCAGAACCAGAGCTGCTGCTTCAGCAAATTCTCGAGATTTATGCCGACAGTCATAAGCAATGACCACACCTCGGTCAAGATAGTTTTGTGGGTATAAGGAGTGATAGTCTTTTTGCGATTCTGCGATAAGATAATTGGCTAAACCCTGAGTAGTTCGGGAAACGGTATAGATATTCATCCGGTTGGTACCCATAGCAATCTTTCCTCGAAGTCCACCGGTACCAAATTCCAGGTCTTTATAGAAGCGGTCTTTAATCTCCTCTTTGTTGCCACTAAGAGCTCGTAACTCTGCCTTGGCTGGTTCATCAAAATATTCATTTTCTAACCAGAAATAGTATTTTTCGAGATAAGACATAGAGAGAAACTCCTTTAATAATTTACCAATTGACCAATCAGATTTAATATAATAATCTTCTTCTCTGCTAACCTACCGATCTGCCAATTGGGTAATTGGTAAATAGGCAAATTGGATAATTGATATTATTCTATATAGAAGGCTTGGAGTACTTTTTTGGTTTCTAAATTCTGAACAAAAACTATAAAGTGTAGTTTTTCTTTTTCTCTATCGTCTTCTTGGTCAAGCGATATTTCGGAAGTAAATTTAAAATTAAAAATATGGTCAGGCAAAAGTAAGGGTATATCTTGAAAGGGGAATATATCCTGGACATAGCAGTATAGGTTAGACTCATCTCTTTCTTTAGAAACCATTCCACAGACTGCTAAATCTTTTAAAGGGGTATCGCTGATATTTTTTACTGTTCCTTCAATAATTATATTTAATACTTTTTCTTCTTCCTTCTCCCCTTGAGGAGATTCTTCGCCTTCTTTCTTCTCCCCCTGAGGGAGAGGGTTAGGGTGAGGGTTCTTAAATGCTGATAGCTCAACAAGGAGAGGCTGAGTAAGTTCTTTATCGATAGTTTCTTTATAACAAGTATAATTTCCCTCCACACAATCACAAGCCAGACCCTGAAGCCTTCTGGTTAAACCATTGATAAATACATCCGGAGTACCTCTTTTATCGGAATTAACATCAACATACCAGTCATAGCGAGCATTTGTCTCTGTAGTATCATAACCATCACCCCAGAGGTGTTCCTCCACCAGAATAAGCTTTTTAGTACCATATTCCCAGGCTAAATCTTCCAGACAGAACTCTGCAGTGGGACAACTAAGGCAACCTTCTTGAACAAATAGTTCCACCAAGACTACCCGAGTAACATTTTTTGGAGAAGCAGTATTTTGGGCAAAGACTGGAGAAGTAAGAATATTGCCCTTGGGTAGAGCCAGTAAAAATATTATTAAAAATATAAATATAAATAATTTTTCCTTCATTCTTAGTTATTTACTTTCCTATATATCCTGTGATTACCCTTACTTCTAATCATTTCCAATTCAACCTATTCTTTCGTTTCTTTTAATTCATCGTCAGTCGTATCTTTTATAAGTTGTCGGATAGTAATTTTGGCATAATTAGCTTCTTGGCTATCCGGAGCGAGTTCGATTACTTTTTGCAATTCAATTAAAGCTTCATTGGATAGATTCTGCTTTAAATAAGCTCCCGCCAGACCATAATGGGCATTAATAAAATCAGGATTTATTTTTAAAGCGTTTTTAAAAGCTACCTCTGCCGGTTTATATCTTTCCAATTGCAAATAAGTATTTCCTAATTCACTATACAAAGGAAGCATTGACTTTTCATCAGGTTGATAAGAAATAGCTTGTTTTAATTTGATAGCTGCTTTATCCAATTGACCCTTCTTAAGATAAATCAAAGCAAACTCTTGAGGTAAATTAGGGCTGTCAATATATTTCTCGGTTTTCTCAAAATATTCTAACGCTAAATTATAAATACCTTTATTTTGTAAAATCTTCCCTATATCATAATAAATTTCTCCTAAATAGGGATCCCACTTTAAGGCTTTTTCATCTATTTTTATTACTTCATTCCAATTCTCATTTTTAATTTCTCTATTAGCATAATACCAATAGATTCGGGCTATAAAAGGCCGGGTTACCGTCACAGCAAGAAAGATAGTGAAGAGGAGGATGCCTAAATATAAAAGAGGTTTAAATCGAAAGATATTAGAATTTTCCCTGATCCTTTTAATTTCTGGGGCTTTAACCTCATCTTTTAATAATCCCACTGCCACCGTAAGCCCTAAAGCTAACCAGAATAAAACCATGGTAGCGGCTAAGTGCAAGGGGAAACCAAAAATACTGTCCACCAACACTGCCACCACTGCCCCCATTAGTCCAATTATTATCCCCGCTCTAGATTCATCTTTTATTTTCCTTAATATTTTTAGTCCAAATCTAAAGTAACTAATCATCAGCCAGATAAATATTCCTAAACCAATGATTCCTAATTCTGCCCAAAGCTGGAGATATTCATTATGCGCTTTATCCGCAAATCCATGAGGATATAATGAGCGATTCTCTCCCTGCGCAAAAAATTCAGCCTGATATCTTAAGGTGTTATATTTAAAGGTCCCCAGCCCTGAACCAATTAAGGGATGATCTTTAATCATTAGAGTAGTAAACTTCCAGGTAGCTATTCTTCTATTATAAGCATAATCCTGGGTAAGTTTAGCAATTGAAATCCTACTTTTAAGCTTAGAGATAATTGTGCCTGACTTATTCAGAGGAGTGGGAATTATGAATAAAAAGGTAATTATAATTATTGCCACCAAAATAATAATAAAGATTTTTTTATTATTTTTAATGAAATCTTTACCCCGAGAGATTAGAAAGAGAAAGAACGTAAAAATTAAAGCAGAACCGAAGCTCAGATATGAACCGCGAGTAAAGGTAAAGGTTAGGCTTGCTCCCATAGCAAATATCCCAATTAAGAGTAAGATTTTTTTAAACTTATTTCGGCTGGCCAAGAAGAGGGAGACGGCAATAGGAAGAGGAACAATTAAATATTCAGCAAAATAATTTACATTACCGAAAAGCCCAAAGACCTGTTGTCTTCCTACATTGTGAGCCCATAAAGAAAGATCTATCCCCTTATATTGGAAAATGCCATATATACCGAATAGTCCACCGACCATGAGTAAAATGTCAAGAATACGATTGATTTGCTTTTCCTGGTTAATACTATTAGTAATTACACCATATAATAAAGGACCGGCTAAAAAAAGGGGTAGTTCTGTTAAACTTACAAAAAAACTGTTAGACCAAATGAGGGAGAGGACGCAAATAGCGATAAAACTTAATGTGGGAAAGTTAAGCGGTGTAGAGGTAAATTTAATCTCTTCTCTACTTATCATCTTAAGTCCACAAAACATTAAAACTAATAATATTAAAACCTCAGAAATCATTTCTTTAGCGGGGATAAAAACAGTTATACAGCGAGGGTAAAAGGCTATTGGAACTAAAATAACTAAAGCAATGATTGATGCTTCAATAGCATTAGTCCAGAACGATTTATTATGATTAGATAAATTTATTTCTTTTTGCTCCATTGGGAATTCACATTTCCTCCATAGAGATTATTTTCCAGTTTTCGTCTTCTTTCTGAAAATCGACATTATATTCTATCTTTTGATCTTCGGTTCCTGGGAAGGTAGCACAAAAGATCAAACACCATTTTAAGGAAATAGTAATCTTCATCCTTCCGCTGGCATAAAGTTCAGTTATGGTTAAGTCAGTTATAGAAACACTGGTTATAACTTTTAAACCAGGGACCGGGTCTAATAAATTCTCCACTAATTCTATTTGAGCGAATAAATTTTCAGGAAGATTATTGATATGATTATCATAGATCCCCCCATTTGGATCTGAGTAATTAGGGGAGATATTTTCCATAAATAAATCCGCATCTTTTTCCAGCAGTGCTTCTTCTATATTTTTACTAATCTCGTTAATTTTAATTTTATCTGAATTATTACCACAACAGCCTACCAAGAGAAAAACTACTATTAATCCTATCGTTAAAACCATTATTTTTTTAATATTTTTAATATCCATTTATTTACACCTATTTAATTATTGGTTTTAGCTCTTATGGTAAGAGAAGTACAATCAGAAGAATTTATTATTTAGTTATTTTTACTGGTAATCCGATAGTAATATAAATATATTCCTCGCCACTTTCTCCGATGATTTTTTCTAAAGCTTTATCTTTAAATAATACTATAGGAAGATCTTCTTTCCCCTTGGAATTAAGATTGAACTCAGAGCGTAAAGGAGCAAGAAAATCTGCAGAGGTACTCACTGAAATTATCTTTACGTTTTCTTCGCTTAAATTTTCTAATACAAACTTTTCTATTGCTCCCTCTTCTGAATCAGTTTTTAAATTAAGCTTTAAACTAGTTGGCCAAATACTAATCACCGGACTTTCTTTTTCCTTGATATAACCCCTAATTATAAAAGATATAGCCTCTTTTTTAGAATCATTGCTAAATATTCTTATGGCTTCTCTTACCTCACCTAATTCATGCCCGGTAGAATCATAAGTTAAAACGATTTCCTGTTTCCCCTGAGGGAGAATAGTTAAAGGTAAAGTCACATTATAGGACATATGTTTATAAACCTCTATCTTATCAATCACTAAATCCTTATCACCGGTATTTTCTATCATAAGCTTTAGAGAAGGTTTATCTCCTTGAGAGAGGAGGGATAGATTCCATTCAGCCTGAGAAAGATTAAGAATAGGATTGGGTTGATGTTCTACCTCCACAGATACACGCATTCTTTTTTCCGATTCCTGGAAATCATTGGAAGTGATAAAAATATCTTTACTTACTTTTCCATCATATCCGGTAGTATCGAAAGTAATGGTTAATTCGGCTGATTTTCCCGATTGAATTCGTTTAGTAGAAATTAAGGTCTTTACACATCCACAAGATGCTCTGACTCTCTCAATGAGTAAATCCTCATCCCCTTCATTTTTAATGGTAATAACCTTAGTAGGTTTTTCATTGGGTTTCACTATACCGAAGTCCCATTCTAAGGCAGAAAGTACCATTCGGGGCGGGGTTTTAGGTTTATTCTGTAGATAGATAACAAATACAACTGAAATCAGGATAATAATTATTCCTAATAAAATAAATAAATTCCACTTTTTAAACAATTTTAGCTACTCCTTCCTATTCTTTAAGGGTAAACTAATACCCGACTAATTCTATTCTACATTTACTACACTGTCATCCATTTTATCTTTATAAAATCCCCAGATATGATATTTTCCTTTTTTTTCGGTAGTAAAAGTAGTAGTCTTAGAACCACTAGTTGGACTTACTTCCCAAACTTTTGCACACGCCCAACATTCATAACTTACTTCCCACTCCACTTCAGAAGCATTAACCGGGATAAGTTTATCTTCGGAATCATAAGCTACCAGCTCAAATTGTTTAGAAGAACCAAGCTGCATAGTAACTGAAGATGGTTTTATGTGGACATAACTGACTACATAATTATTATTATCATCAGGAGGTGTAACTAAAGTACATCCACTATTTATAACTATAAAAATTCCCAGGATAATAAATATTAAAATATTTATTTTTTTTTGGTTATTCAATATTATCAATCTCCTTTATTCAATAATTTAATGGAAGAATATTTTTGCAATTTATAAAAATATCTCCATATATCCAATATATTAGTTAAACATCTTTAATTATCGTGTAATTTATACCCTCCCTCATTATAGGGGAGGGTATAAATAAAAAATATTTCAATAAACAATAAAGAATAAATTATAATAATATATTTTTTATTCTATATATTTGGCTTGTAAAATTTCTTTAGTAGAACTTTGAACTGCCTGTACAAAAACTACCCCATGAAACATATTACCATCCCAGTTGATATCCTCCAGAGTAAAGGAAAAATCATAAGTACCTTCTGGTTCGAGAGTAGATATCGTTTCTTTCTGTTCTTCCAGGATATCGGTAACGGCGTAGCTTAATCCAGTACTTCCTAAGTCTCTAAAAGTCATTCCATTTACCTCTAAATTATTTAAAGTAGAAGTACTAATATTTTTGATTGTCCCGCTGATGGTAGTGGTAGTAGAATCGCTGATTCTACTGGTTTCGGTAATAGAGATTTTTGCTTCTTTATTGAGTTCTAATTTGATTTTGCCATCAATTGCAGCATAAGTTGAAGTTCCATGAATCCTTGGTTGATTTAAACCATTAAATAAGATATTAGGGGTACCTCTATCTGAACTACTAGGGAGATACCATTCAAATCGATCTCTAATTTCATCCAAAGAATAGATACCATAAGCACGTTCTTCCACCAGTACTATTTCCTCCCGGCTATAATCTTCAGCTAATTGTTCTAATATTGGCTCAACTATAGCACAAGAAGAACAACCTGATTGTGTAAATGCTTCCACCATCACTACCCGACTAACTTCTTCTTCTCCTTCGCCCTCACCTTCTCCTTCACCTGGTGGAGGTGTTACCCCATTACAACCAATCAATAAACAGGCAATTAATCCAACCATTAATAAAATTAGTAATAATTTCTTCATTTAATTATTCCCCTTTCATTTTTTTATTTTACCTTTATTAAAAAATATAATCTTTAACAAATTAATCTGCTATTAGAGATTGCTTTCCCTGCTACCGCAGAACCTGCCCTGATAAAAAAATGGGGGGCAGGTTTGCTTTGCTACTGGCAATTACAGTAGAAGAATCTTTTTTATCTATATAATAATACTATATTTACTCATCTCCTACAACTATAATAATAGCACCAGTTTTTAAGTTATCATATTGGGCAGTAATATTCCTCTTTCCAAGAATAGAAGGAGCAGTATAAGTAGTAGATAATCCGATAATAGGAGATAGACTTCCTACTCCACAAGGTTTAGTCCAGGTTACCTTTGCACTATCCAGGGGAACTTCATTTTTCGAACCATAATCATAACCGTGGAGGGTAAAAATATAACTACTGCCAAGGGGTATAGTCACTTCTTGAGGAAATATTTTGATAGAATATAATTCTCCCATTTCATATTCAATAGTATCAAAAGCGAGTTCATCGGAAGGAGATAAATTCCCTTCCTCATCCTTAAAATGAACATAGACATATTTTATTCCTGAGCTTAAATCAGTGCCGTTCATACCATTAGCAATATTAAATTCTTCATAAGAATTATCATATTCTATCCAATCAGTCCAGTTCACTCCGTCCCCACTAAAAGACATATAATTTGCTTCTTCAGAATAAATAGCTAATAAAGGAGTGCAGTTCTCAGTAATCTCCGCTCCACCTTCAATAGTTATTGAACCTGATGTTAGTCTAATAGTATTTGAAGTTGGCGTAACTGTAGGATTCGTAGGATAGATAGTAAAATTACTTCCACATCCAGAATAAAATACAGATAATAAAATAAATAAAAATATTATTAAAACATTAGATTTAAAAATATGGGGTAGGTGCATTTATTTTCCCCTAATATTGTTTTTTGTATTATAACAAAATCAATATTTCAAAACAATAATAATTGAAAATATTTTTTTGATTAAAATTCTTAATACAAATTTATAAAATAAAAAAGAGGAACACCTTAACCGTGTCCCTCTTTTTTATTTACATTATTCTAAATTTAGCTATCGCTTACTTTATTCTTACCCTTTAATCAAAATCCGGACAATATATAAAATCAGCAGTGTCTACGCATTCATCTGCAGGCCATTCTACAAATGTCATTGTATCACATGTATCAGGATTAAAGGTTATAGTAGCACCAAACTTTGTAGAATTTCCGACCTTGTCAACCAGGGTAACTACAACATAAGCAGGTTCTTCAGTAGTAGTTAAACAAGAAGTAGTGAAATCAATTGGGCATACTCCAGAATCGCTTTCAATTGGTTCTACACAAGGAACATCACAACATTCATCAAATGGATATACATCATAAATATCTATAGACCAGCTAGCAAGTCCAGAACAATCATCGCCGCAGAGAAGTTCATCAGGATCACATGGGTACTCTTCTGTGGGACTCGAAAATACTAGTTCACATCCTGCACAGGTACAATCATCTAAACATACTTCTACTGTGGCATCGGGAGGTTCGGAATCGACGATAACCGGGAACCAAATGCAAGCTACATCTACGCATTCTCCAGCATAAATCTCGATATAGCTAGCACAGCATTCACTCATGATATAATACCCAAAGTCAACTGAACCAGTCCAGATTTTTTTGGTAGCATCGGGGAAGAGGACAAAATCCAGTTCAGGTAACATATCATCTTTGGATTTAGAATAATCACCTGTACAAAAAGTTAAAACACCGTCTGCATAACCGGCTACGGGAGCGGGGAAGGTAACTATAACATCATGTATTCCACCACTGACATAAGTCTTGCCATCAATGACCACTGCTCCTTCAATGGCTACGGTTACTCCAGCTTCGCCTTCGCCTTCTTCACCTTCACCTGGGGTGACTGGAATGCAACCCACTAAGAGGAAGGCAGCTAAGGCAACTACTAGTAATACTAATATTAATTTCTTCATTATTTCTCCTTTCATTTATTAACCTTATTTAATATAGTTACTTAATTTCGCGAAATTAACTAATTCTAATCAATTTCTGTTTTAAAATAGCTTCTTAAACTCTTTACTTAGGACGGGAGTTGAATCACTCCTTTTATTTCCTAAGTATCTCACCGCATCTCGACCTGATGCAGGTTAAGAAACTACCGCTGGTTATCAATTTACCAATTACCCAATCTACCAGTTACTCATTTAATTTATTAAAAGACTAATATCTACTTAACTAAACACATACTAATAAATAATACGATAAAAGTCAAGAAAAGTTTCACTTTTACAGTTTCCAATTAATTTTAGTAACATTTTTTCTCTAATAGAATCAACCTTTCCTCGAAATTAAGTTCTTGTTTGCCGTGAATCTCAATCTTCTTTCCATCGTCCTACGTCCTACGTCCGAGACGAGTTCGATGAATCCGACCTCTACTTCTTTCTAAAAACTTGTAATTTGCAACCTATTAACTGGTAAACCGGTTAACCAGATAACTGGGTAACCAATTTATTACCTTCATTAATTCTCCGGGGGCAAAGGAGTCTCCTCTGCTGGTGGAGTGGATGGTACAGGCGTTCCGCCAGTCTCAGTAGGAGCTTCGCCTGCCTCTTCCGTAGGAGTTCCTCCAATGGTGGTCTCGCTTCCGGTCAAAGATGTAGGTGAAGTCCCACTACCTAAAGTAGTAGAGGGTTTTACTCCTCCTGATTCTATTTTGGCTGTGCTAATTTCAGATTCTAAATTCTTCTGAATATTTTCGCAGATATCTGCAAGATTACTACTACTATCTATAGCTTTTTTAAATAGAAGAGAAATTTTTTCAGTAGATAAGCCTGAGTCAGAAGCCATCAGGCTTAAATAGCTCAGTTCTTCATTTATCTCGGTAATCTCTTCTATGCTTCTGCCCTCTTTGGTTCCCTTCTTTACTAACCAGGATAGAGCTTCCTGAGGGACATCGTTTTCCAGACTATCGGCTAATATTTCAATTATTTCTTCACTGACATTAACCTCCAAACCCTCTTGTCGGGCTGCGGTTAAAATCTCATTGGCTTGCTTTAAATTTTCTGCTTTCGTTGAAATTACTGAAATTATAATACTTTTATTTACATTTTTGGCTAAACCCTCGTTTATCTTATTAATTAATGGTTCAGTAGGTAAGTTGTCGTTTTTGGTTTCTAATAAAATATCGAACACTTTCTTTACACTATAGGCATCAATTGTTTTTGCAACACTATTTTCAATAATTCCTCTGGTATCCTCAAATAATATTCCTGCTTCAAGTAAATCCTGAGCACTATTTAGAAGCATAGTGGTCTGAAAGGCTGAGTAGGTGGATGAGGAATTTAAAATATCTTTTAATTCAGTTATTTGTTCATCAATAGTTGCTATCTCTGTAGAAAAAACAGAAATAGCAAAAGAGAATATCATGAATATGGTTATTAAATATAATATTATTTTATTTTTTGAAATCATTTTCTATTCATCACCAATGTTTTAATTTATCAATTTACCAATTAAAATTGAAACGCTTTGCCTGCAATCAGGCCTTTTTGTTTCCCATTAATAGCAATATTATACCGCCTACGAGCGCAATACCACCCACGATCGGTGGCAACGGAAACGTTCTTGTCTTCTCAGCAGTTACCTGAACTGGACCAAGGTCGACGACTTTCTCTCTGGACGTGTAGGTTATGCCTTGATAGGCAAAAGCCACGATCCCCACTACAATGAGGATGATGGCAATTAGTGTGTTTATTTTCATTTCGTTAATCCTTTCTGTTATCAATTTGATTGATGATCTCTTGCTGACTACAAGGTGTGAGTATTTCACCCCCACCTTAATCCTCCCCCCTCAAGGGGGAGGAAACTGTTAAGTGCAATTATTTATTTCTAAAATAGCATTATTGTTGCCAAACCCGTCTTTGACATAACGCAGGGCATTGGGGTCAGGAACCCACTTCTTTCCATCCAATACAAACATATATTCATATCTTCCCGGTTTTAACTTAAGGGTCCCGGTCCAGATGCCATCTCCATCAGGATCTTCTAAAAGATTATCCATTTGATTCCAACTATTAAAATCACCAGCAATGGCAACCGTATGAATTTTAGCATCATTTAATTTTAAAGAAAACTGTACTTTAGCTGAGCAAATAGAAGAAGTATTTGGGAGATTAAAGATAAAAGTAAAGGCAAAAAATATAATTATTGCTGCGGCTGCTGTAACACCGACCAGACGGAAAGAAAATATAGATTCCCACTTTCGTGGGAATGACAGACTGGGTACAGAAATTTGCCTTTTGAGCTGGTCAATCCAGGAAGATTGAATCTGAATTTCCTCTTGCGAAATTTTAGCCATTATATTTTTAGTAAGTTCTACGGGTGCTACTTGAGGTGAAATAGAATTTAAAGCAGAAACGATTTTCTTTAACTTTAAATACTCTTCCTGACAAGTCGAGCAAGATTTTAAATGTTCTTCCACTTGCCTAGTTGTATCTCTATCCAGGGTCTGGTCTAGATAAAAATTTAATAATTTTTTATTTTTTGGGCAGTTCATTTTTTTCACCTGGTTTATAGTTTACAGTTTACAGTTTATTATAGGTCAGGCATCTCACCTGTCTATTGTCTATTAATTAAATATTTTTAGTATCACTATATAATACGAAAATACAATTAAAAAGTTTCAACTAACGACTGGTTTTAAGAATTTTTTTCAGTTGTTCGCGAGCACGGTAAAGACGAATTTTTATAGTCCCGGCTGGTATTTTTAAGATATTAGAAATTTCAACATAGGAAAGGTCCTGCAGGTGACGCAATACTATAACTTCTCTATATTTTAACGGTAAAGAAAGGATAGCCTGTTGAATAGTCTGTGTATTCTCTTGTTGAGCAATAATCTGTTCTGGGTTGTGAGTGAGGTCAGCAGGTTGAGGGTAAAATTCTGAATCATTTTTTTCCAGCGGGGTATCCAGAGAAACATAATTTAATTCTTTTTTCTTGAATCTATCTCGAATAATATTTAGAGTAATCTGATAAAGCCAGGTGGAAAATTTATAGGAAGAATTAAAACGGAATAATGATTGAAAAGCCCGCAGGAAGGCCTCCTGAGATATATCTTCCGCTTCTTGAGGGTTATTGCTCATCCGATAAGCTAGATTATAAACCATATTTTTATAGGAATCTATTAACCGGGAAAATACCTCGGTATTGCCCAGAAGGCAGGATTCTATAATTTTAAGTTCGTCCATTTGGTATCAATTCTCCAATTTACTAGTCGTTAGCATAACACCCCCACCTTAATCCTCCCCCCTCAAGGGGGAGGAGAATGTAGGCTCACCCTAAGTCTCTCCCATCAAGGGGGATGAGAGTAGGTTTAAAGCGTGTCAGGGGACGGTTCTTTGACACGTTTTTTAACTCTCAGGGCAGTTTTCACTTATTGCATTAATCCTCACCTCTGCCCAGTTAGACTTAGTAGTGCCAGGATAATTATCTATTACTAACTGATAGGCATCAATTGCCTCACACCATAGTTCGAGTTGTTCATAACTCCAACCAATCTCATACTGAGCATCAGCGGGAATTTCTTGACCATTTCCCCACGTGCTATGGGGATAGTTATCAATTACCAGTTGATAGGCAGGAATTGCCTCCTCCCACTGTCCAAGTTTTTGGCCATAGCAATAGCCGATATAGTATTGCGAGCAAGGAGCGATAAGTCTATCTGATTCACCCGGCCAGATCGAATCAGGATAATTATTAACACTTTCCTGAAATTCTAAAATTGCCTGATTATAATCCTGATCTTCATAATAAGAATAGGCAAGATAATACTGAGCCGGGGCAGCATACTCACTTTCGGGATAATTTTCTATGGTCTTGGTAAACTCAAGAATAGCCTGTGCATAATTAGCTAATTTTCGATAACTCTGAGCAATACTATATTGAGCCAGAGGGGCTATATTACTTTGCGAATAATCATCTATTATTTTTTGATATGCCTCGATAGCATGATAATAATCATAAGTTATATAATAACAATTTCCTATTCCTAAATAAGCATCATCAATAAATTCGCTATCATGGTAATTATCAATTAATTTTTGATATTCAAGAAGGGCTTGGATATAATAACCTAACTTTTTTTCATTAATATAGCCAATATAATATTGAGCATCATCGGCATATTCACTATCTGGATAATCATTGATTAATTGCTGGAAAGTGATAATAGCATTATTATAATCTTCCATATCATAATATATAATTCCTCCGTCAAAGAGAAATTTATCGTTAACCGCCGAAATAATTATTGGATTTCCCTCATTCACTAAAGTAGTTTCATTTTCTTTTACTATAATACCTAATATCTTATAAGTAATATAACCTTCTTTGGCAATAGTTAAAGTCCGTGCTGCACCTATAGAAACTTCATCTAGGTGAAAATAACCCTCTGAGTCGGTTAAAGCAGTATTTGAAGATCCAGTAATACTGATGAGGGCGTCTTCTAAAGGACGAGAATTGATAACTGTCTTCTCATAGACATATCCTTCCACTGAACCTTTAGCGTTGGGTAAAAATAAACAGCCGTTTAATAGTATAATAGGAAATAATAGCAGGAATGATATTAATAAATTAATAAATATTTTTTTATTTTTATGTTGATGCAACTCCAAAGACCTCCGATCCACTAATTCTTATTTATTTTCTTTAATTCTTTTTCTGCTTCTCGAGCAAAATCCGATTGGGGGGCAAGCTCTAAAACTTTCGTAAAAGAAGTAAGGGCTTTTTCTTTTTCCCCTATTTTATCATAAGACATTCCTAAATAATAGATAACCTCTGCATTTTGGGGAGACATTTCTGCTGCCCTCTCTAAATATTCTATAGCCTGGAGATAATCTTTCTTCTGAAAATAGATAGTCCCTGCCCGGGTATTAAGATAAAGATAAATATTTGTATTTTTATTCTCCGAAACAATATCTAAAGCTAAAGCTTTCAAATAATATTCCAAAGCCTTATCATATTCATTATTAAGGGGTATCATACTCCTTATTTCATAAATATAACTTAACCTGAGATAACTATTTAAATCCTCGGGATTATCTTTAATCATCTTTTCATATTGAGGAATAACTTTTTCAGATATCTCATAAGATTTTCGGTAAAAACTATAAGCTTTTAAAATATGTTTGTTATTATATTCTAAGATACCTTTTTGTAAATAGCACTGCCCTAAGTAATAGTAACTCTCTGTATGTTCAGGATCTAATTGAATAGATTTTTCAAATTCGCTAATGGCTTTGTCGTATTCTCCTTGGCCAAAATAAGACATTCCTGCCACAAAAGGAGTTGAGGGTGAGGTAGAAAAGGCCTGAATAATATCTAAGTTTAAACTAAAAAAACCGGTAAAAATAATTAATCCTATGGCTAATAAAAAAACGTCTTTTCTCTTAAAACTCTGCAAATCCTTCCCCTCTCTTTTAAGTATACTCTTACTTTACTATAACTTTATCTTTAATTTTTTTGATTATATAATAAATCCTCTATTTTTGGCAAATAAAATATAAAGGTAAAAAAAGGTGCCTGGCACCTTTTTTTACCTTTTCTAAGGTGTTGTAAAAAACAAAAATATGATATACTGATAAAAATATTTTTATTAGGAGAGAAGATGGCTATAAACATATCAATTAGGAAGTTTCCTCGTCCCAAGATATTAGACCGATATATAGTAAAAGAAGTAATGAGTTTTGTTGCTCTCGCGGTATCTGCACTGACTATTATGTTAATTATGGAAACTTTATTTGAATTAATGGATATGCTGATTAATAAAAAGGTAGCCTGGCCTTATATTGTTAAACTATTAGTCTACCGTCTTCCGGCATTTTTGGTGGTAACCTTCCCTATCTCTTTACTTGCCTCCAGTGAATTAGCTATTGGACGCCTTTCTACCGATGGTGAAATAACCGCTATGCGAGCAGGAGGAATAAGCATCCGCCGAATAATTATACCTTTTTTAACCGCCGCTTTAGCTATAAGCATTTTAGCCTTTGTAATTAATGATTATATCGTCCCTGAAGCTAATCATATCTCTCAGAATATTATTCGGGAGATTGTGTTAAAAAAAGGTCCCCCTAATATTAAGCGAAATGTATTTTTTCGGGATGCTGAAAACCGCTATTTCTATATAAATCAATTTGACGAAAAAAATATGCTAATGCAGGATATTATGATTTATGAAATGACCAAGGAAAAATTCCCTCGAATGATAACCGCCAAAAAAGGTACGTGGGTGATTGATACCTGGAAATTAGAGAATGGAACCGTTTATAATTATGATGAAGAGGGAAAAATTACTTATGAAATGAGCTTTGCCAATATGGATATTATGGTTAAAGAAGATCTGCAAAAATTCTTTCAAAATCAGAGAACTCCTCAGGAAATGAGCAGTAAAGAATTAAATGAGCAGATAAATATCTTAAAACAAGCTGGAGCAGATACTAAAAACTTTGAAGTAGATCTGCACATGAAATATTCTATCCCTTTTAGTGGGCTAATTTTTGTCTTGTTGGGAGTACCTTTGGGTTTACGGGTAAAGAAAGGAAGTAAAGCTACCGGGATAATTATTAGTATTGTCATGGTTTTGTTTTACTATATACTCCTTTCTACTACCAGATCATTTGGTCGAGAGGGAATGTTAACCCCCATCTTGGCTGCCTGGCTATCTAATATAATCTTTGGTATTTTGGGGGTAATTATTATGTTCAGGGCGGAGAAAAAATAAAATAGTCGTTAGTTATTTAGTTAGCCAGTTTACCAGTTTAAAGGAAATATAAGAAGTATGATAAAATGCTTAAAAATAAGGAAGGTAGCAATTTTTTTAATATTATTTATCTTAATTTTATGCTTAAACCCGAGTAACCTGAATAACAAGTTTATCCTGATATCCTTTGCTCAAGAAACCGGAGAAATAATTGAAACGATAGAGACACCAGAAAAACCACCAGCTGAAAAGACTCTAGAAACAGGAAATATTAAAGAAACAGTAACCCAGGCAGAATTAGATCTCTCTCTAAAAGCTGATTCTATCAGTTATGAAAAGATAAAGGAAGAAGACCTGGTTATTGCCCAGGGTGGGGCACTGCTTAAGTATCAAGATATCGAGGTAAAAGCTGATTATCTAAAGATTAATTTAAATACCCACCTTCTCGTCGCTTCCGGCAAGGTCCTCTTCAAACAAGACAAGACTGAAACTAACTGTGAAGAGCTTTCTTATAATTGGAAGACTAAAAAAATAATTTTGCTCAAATTAAAAGCTGAATTAACCGGGGAAGGCATCAAGGGAAAGATATATTATCAGGGGAAAAAGATGGAAAATTTCCCGGAGACCGTGGAACTTACCGAAGGAAGTTTTACCACCTGCGAATTAGAAGAACCCCATTATCATATTATCGCTAAAGAAATGATTATCTATCCGAAAGATAAGATAATTGCCCGTAATATCTCCTGGTATGAAGGTAAAACCAAAATTATTACTCTCCCCTACTTTTTAATCTTTTTAGACCGTAAAACCCAGCTCCCTATCCTCCCCAAGATCGGACAAAATAGCCAAGAGGGCTGGTTTATAAAAACAAATTTTAATTATTACATTGATGAAAAATCTTATGGAACACTTTATGTAGATTGGATGGAAAATAAAGGATTGGGAATTGGTTTAAAACAGACTTGGGAAATTGGAGATGAAGATAATGCTGGAGAAACTTCTTTATATCTATATCAAATAAAGGAAAAAAGTACCGGTAATTTTAATTTAACCGGAAATATAAAATATGCGCAGGAATTTGAAAATAATATTAAGACCCAAGTGACTCTGGATTATAGCGGAAGTAAATCTGAGGGAGGAGAACTACTTAGCAATATCTTAAAATCTCAATTTAGCATGGATAAACAGGGAGAAAAATATGATCTTAAAATTACTGGTAATTATAATTTTAATGGGACAGGGTTGGGGGAAGAAGATTTAAGTATTAATGGAAACATTAAATTAAATTATAATTATGCTTTTAATGATAAATTAAATTCAGCTTTATCTCTACTTTACATGGATAAAAATCCAGCGGATCAAGAAGTAGCCGATCTCGAACTAACCCCTAAATGGGAATTAAAATATAAAGGTGAAGGTTATTCTCTAAATCTGGTAACCGAAAAGAGGTTCGATATAGAGGGAGATCTCTATACTGGAGAAAATATATCCGGGGTAATTGATCGTCTTCCAGAATTAGTTTTTAAGAAAGATTCTGCTACTCTGGGAGATACTAAAATTACTTACAATATTGATGCCTCAGTGGGACATTTTTATGAAGCTGCTACTGAGGAAGATAACTGGCGAGGAGAATATATTATTAATTTAAATAGACCTTTTAATTTTGGCAAATATCTAACCTTAACTTCTTCAGGGATTTTTCGACAAGATGTTTATCTAACCGGAGAGGCTCGTTATCTTTTAGGGGGAAAATTAGATTTAAAAGCTTCTTACCAAGATTTTTTTTCTGCATCCTTAGTTTATAATTACAATAAATCAGAAGGACCAACCCCGTTTAATTTTGATTATATCAGCCCTCTAACCAATACTATAACTGGGAAACTAACTTTAACTCCTTCTGAAAAAATTAAATTAGATTTATCGACTAATTATAATTTTGTTACCGAAAATTTTGGAAATTTGGTGGCGAGATTAGAGTATAATCCGAAAGACGACTGGAAGATGAATTTTAGTTCCTCTTATAATCTAAACTCTATGCAATGGACCAAGCAGATAAATTCTACCCTTGATCTACAATTGAGCGATAATTGGAGAATTAAGTATAAAGGTGTAGTTGATTTAGATGGCTTTAAGCTCACCAATAGTGTGGTTGGAATTACCCGTGATCTTCACTGCCGTGAAATTACTATAAACTATAAACAAGCTACTAAATCTTTTTGGGTGGAGTTCTATATCAAAGCATTCCCCACTGAGAAGATAACTCTGGGGGGAGAGTGAATTAGTCGTTAGTGAATAGTAAATAATCGTTAGTCGGATAGGTGTCTCGCCTGTCTATTGATTTTTAGCCAGTTTACTAATTATTGTAGATAACCAATTAATTAACTAACTAAATCCTGCTTAAGGGATGGTAATTTGAGCAGTGACCTTTACTATATCAAAATTCACTCCACCATCCCCTGAATCACCTTCTGAATCAGGTATATCCTCAGAGGAACCAAGATCAGTACCTATGGTGAAATAGTTATCTAATGAATCGTAAGTATTATTATCCGAATCAGTAGTTAATACATTAATATCAACACTGTTTGGATTTCCTAAATCACTAAGGGCAATAGTTACTTGAAATTTATTTGTACTAACAATACTACCACCGTAAAATGTTGATTCAAAATCATCCTTTACTTGAGCAAAATAAAAGAAACCATTCTCTAATTTAAGATAATAATATTCACCGTCCCAAAAAATTATATCCTCTTCCGGTCCATCGATTGATTGGTTATTTGCATCTAAAACTATATAATATATCCCATCATAAGTATTAATTTCCCCTGCTACTTCCACCGTTATATTTAACTGATAATCAGTTTCCCCGGGCCCGGGCCCAGGTCCATCAGGCCAGCGCGCACATCCTGATACAAATAAAATTATACTAAATATGATTAACCAACTGAATATTGCTTTAGGTATCTTTGAGTTACTCATTAAATCCTCCTATGACAAAAAAGGTAAAAAGGTAAAAAAAGGTGCCTGGCACCTTTTTTTACCTTAGTCTAATTTGATGCCACTTTGGACATTTCCTTGTACTTCTAATCTTTCAGTTTCAATATAAAAGACGGCTTTATCTCCACTAATCCATCTTTGGCTGTCTTGTTCTTCAATTTTTACTTTCCCGGTCAAGTCTATTTTCTGCTCCTTATCATTATATACTGCTTCCTCAGCGGTGATAGTATAATCTTTCTTTAAAATCTTTACTTCTCCAGTAGCAGTTAAATTTCTGGTGTCAGTAAAAATTTCCAGCTTTTTGCAGTTCCAAATAATATTATCTTCTTTTTCCTCTTTATATTTTCTTTCTTGGATTAGTTTAACCATCTCTTGAAAGATATATCGCTTATCATTAAGATAGGCCTCAAGAGTCTCACCGGTAATAGTAATATCGGTTTGAACTAATTTTATATCACCAGATATTTGACCTATCTTTTTATCTACATCAAAATCAGCTTCCTGAGCGTTTAAAACAATGTCTTCCTGAGTTATCACTACATTCCCTACAAAAATCATTTTATCATTACTTTTATCATAGGTAACATTATCTGCCTTAATATTCACCACTGATTCTACTTTTCCTTTTTCCTCTTTTCCCTCTTCTTGAGCAGAAGCACAAAAGAACGAAAATATAACTAAAAATATAATACAAAATATCAGCAGAGTTTTTGGTAGGAAAATTTTCTTATAGTTTATCATTTACTTTTAATGCTCCTTTCAATTTAATTGTAACATTTACATTCCCGCTAAATTCTAAATTATTCAATTCCATGTCGGTGGAAAACTGGTCAGCAGTAATCCTGTTGTCTTTAGCTATTACTTCTACTGGTTCGAGACTGGTTAATTTTTCGTTTATAGAATCCCAGAAAAATCTATCCCCTTTTAAGATATCCCCTTCCTCTGATTCGATGACCACATCTCCAATTAATTCCATACTATTACTACCCATATCCGCAATGCACTGTTTAAGCTGTATCTCTAAATGAGGTTTACTATCTTTAAAAATAGTAGCTATATTGATCTGCTCAAAAATAGTCTTTTTTCTGTCTTCTCCTAAAGATATTTTATCCGCTTCTATCTCCCATTCCTTTTTGCCTTGCTTAATCCCTACTACGGTGCCCTTCTCTATCGTAACTGGAGCTTCTTGTACTACTACATCTTCTTCGGTTTCCTCTATAACCTCTTCCTTTTGAACCGAACTTTTATTTTTTCCATGATAGATAAAATATAAGGAAAGGGATAAAGCTAAAATTATTATTAAAATCAACCATAAATATCTTTGTTTAAGCATATTATAATATTATCATTAATATCCCAAAGATGAAAGCATTTCATCCCAAGAAGTATCTTGAGAAAAATTAGTATAGTCATAATAATTATCATAATAATAAAAAGGGAAATAAATAGAAAGTCCTCGAGAACGACTTACCTCTACTCCACTGTAACCTGATTTTATTACTGCAAGATCTAAGGTTTGCTGAATGCTTAAGACCATATTTTTAACGCTAAGACTATTAGAATAAATTAAAAGGTTATTACAAAGATCATATAAATCGGTAAAATCAAAATCGCCATAACGCTGACTGCTTGCCGCAGCAAGAATATATTGATATTTGCGAGTAGAAGAATCACTTATAATTTCAAGGGCTAAATTAGATAATTGACTAGCCAAAGTATCCACGTAACTTAAATCAATGGCTGATTGAGTGACATTACTAACCGGATAAGAATAAATATATTTATCCACGATATCAGTAGCTAATTCTTCTGAAGACATAAGAGGATTGCTCGCTAATTGACTTAAAATGGTATCATAAGGCCAACCCTCATTTGGTTCACTTTCTTCCGAAGTAACCAGCAGATCAGCATAATCTTTGATCTGATAAGCTACTTCAGTCATGGCCATAAAACAGGCATCCATCCCCACTAGATCAATATTTTTCCCTATTTGAGCAGTAATTGTAGAGAGGGCATCTTCCAATTCGGGCATAGTTATTCTATCTCCTCCGCTGGTATCATCCCAGGCAATATCTTTAGCCCGGTTTAGAGTCCTGAATCCTCCGCCATGATTCCAGATTACCAGCAAATATTTTTTGGCCGGATATTGAGTGATCGCCCAATCGGCAAAATCGACTAAAGTTTGAGGGTCACCCATATTCAGTTCTCCCAAATCAGCTATTAAGGGAGAACTTATCAGATCAGGATTAAGGTCTTTGGTAATATAATGTCTTCGGGTAGTAGTCCAATCACCATTGGAAGTATCATCAGCATACCCTTGATTATTCCCGGCTAAAACACTATAGGGAATTCGATCTATTTGAACTACTATATTTACATCGGTAGTAGAACCGACCATCTCCATTTCATTAAGATCTTGAATACCATAAGTCTCTAAATTATTATCCCCATCCAGATAGACCATCACCGTCCATTCGGCAGATTCATTCCTAGGTGGAAATAAAAAACATCCAGTTAAACTGAGAGCTAAGATTAATATTAAAAAAATTAGTGCATATTTTTTAAGCATAAATTAATACTCCTTTTTGTTTGGTTAGTTGGTTAGCTAGTTCAATTAATCTTCCAATCAAACTAGTCGTTAGTCGTTAGTATATAGTCATTGCGAGCTCTGATTTATCAGAGCGTGGCAATCCCTTGATTGATGAGACTGCTTCGTCGTTTTACTCCTCACAATGATAAATGGGGAGGCTCCTCGCAATGACATTTCTGACTACTGGCTTCTGAATTCCATATCCCTACTTATTATCACCAAGTTACTACCTATAATTTTTTATCTCATTTTCAAATTATATTAAATAATATAACATATTATAAGTCTAAAGTCTAAAACTTTAGAAATATTGTTGGTGTCAAGAACTTGTGGGGGTTTTTCTTACCTCAAAAAATTATTTGATTTTAATTCATGAAAGCAAAGACCGATACTTATGAAGTTTAATATAAAATAATCCTACTAAACTATTTTCTAAA
>Ga0315279_10002956_pt1 | contig 24460 bp, 19 predicted proteins | sample YL17G06_20_MG_FD_203694 | JGI IMG/M metagenome (GOLD analysis project Ga0315279, IMG submission 203694) | Sediment microbial communities from Yellowstone Lake, YNP, Wyoming, USA - YL17G06_20 | ecosystem: Environmental > Aquatic > Freshwater > Lake > Sediment | place: USA: Wyoming | collected...
TCCATAGTCAAACTCGTACGCGTGGCCACCTACGTGAAAGAGATCGACAAGGCGATCCACCTCGGGCAGCACGTCAAGAGTCTTGGATACCAGGTCTCCGTCAACATCATGGCGGCCTCTCACGCCCTCGAACCCGACCTCGATGAAGCCCTCGACGAACTGGCCGCGACGAACTTCGACGTCGTCTACCTGGTCGACAGTTTCGGCTACTTCTATTCCGAGCAGATCCACTATCTCGCGGAGAAGTATCTGACGCGGCTCCCCGGAAAACAGGTCGGAATTCATTGTCACAACAACCAACAGTTGGCCTTTGCGAACACGATCGAGGGGATCATCAAGGGCATTAACTACGTCGACGGAAGCGTCTTCGGCATCGGGCGCGCAAGCGGCAACTGCACCCTCGAATTGCTCCTTGGTTTTCTCAAGAATCCCAAGTTCGACATTCGACCCGTACTCGACCTCATCGAGAAGTATTTCATCAATCTCAAGAAGGAATTGCGCTGGGGGTACGAAATCCCGTATGCGATCACCGGCATCCTCAACAAGCATCCCCGGGCGGCCATGGCCTTCATGAAGGGCGTTCACGGAAACAGCTTCAGCGAGTTCTACGGCGAACTCGTGGACGTCGACGATATCTGAAAGTCGTAGGGTGGGTGCAGGTCGTAGGGTGGGTGCAGCGCAGCGGAACCCACCATAGCTCCAGCCTCGGGAGTTTTGCCCATGCTTCTTGAAACCGGTTGTGCCGATCCCGTCGCGCGGATCGAGATCGATGCCGACAAGTGCACCGTTTGCGGCCTCTGCACAAAAGTATGTAAAGGCGCCCCCCTCTACCTCGAGAACGACAGAATATGTGTCGATTACACCCGGTTTTTCGGATGTTTTGCGTGCGGCCATTGCGTCGCCGTATGTCCTCAAGGCGCCATCACGGTCACGGGCCGCGACTTCTCTCCCGCGGATATCCTGCCTATGCCCGAGCGCGAGGCGCTATGCGGCTACGACCACCTTCGGTCCCTCATGATATCCCGTCGCAGCATCCGTGAGTTCCTCCAGCGGCCCGTCGAGCGGGGCGTCATCGACAAGATCCTCGAGGCGGCGGCGACCGCCCCAATGGGCATACCTCCATCGAACGTCCGCGTCCTCGTGTTCGACGGCCCCGAGAAGGTCCAGGCGTTTGCTCAGGATGTCAACGAAATCTTCAAGCGCAGTCGGCGTATGCTCTCCCCCTTCATGCTTCGGCTGATGCGCCCCTTCATCGGCAAAGAGAACTACGACATGATGAGGACGTTTGTCGCGCCCCTTGTCGATTTCCTGACTCAGACGCGCGACGCCGGCGAAGACTGGCTCTTCTACAACGCGCCCTTGGCGATGCACTTCTACGCTTCCTCTTTCGCCGATCCGGCCGACCCCCTCATCGCCGCCACCTATGCCACGCTCGCTGCTGAGTCCCTCGGTCTCGGCTCATGCATGATCGGTTCCGTCGCCCCATTCCTGCAACGCGCCAAACCCATGCTCCGCAAGTACGGAATTCCACAAAAGCATCAACCCGGCATCGTCGTTATCTTCGGCTATCCCGCCGCCCGCTTCCAGCACGTCCTGAAACGACGCTTTGCCGAAATCCACTTTTCCTAACACCCCACGTCTTCGGTGTATACGAGAATAGAAGGCAATAGGGCTGCGCAGGGCAACCGGTCTGGCATTGCCTCATTGTCTTCCCCAGTCTCAGAAGCGGCGAGACGCCCCGCCACGGACATCACACCGACTCATGGGGGATGCCCTTTGCCATTTCCATTACGTGATGCTTGTATTGGCGGGCCGCGCGCGGGTTGTCCTTGCGACCCTGCTCGATGACGATGTACTTCTGGATCTCATAAAGCAGGTAGAAGCGATTCCGGATCCGGGCTTCGCGAGAGATATCGCGCCGTTGGCCGTATCCTTCCCAGAAGGCAGGCTCGGCGACGCCGCAGTAGTCCAGGATGGCGAACTCGATTTCGGGATCGCCCCATAGTGCCCGGTCCCAGTCAACCAATCCCGTGAGTGAACCCGCTTTCGAGACCAGGATGTTCTGGCTCCAAATGTCCATGTGTAAGAGGCTCGCGGTAACCCGCAGGTCAAAGAGCGGCAAGTGGCGGTCCAGCAACCGCAGCAGGGCGTCCGCCTCCTCGCGGTTATAATGGCCGCAGGCAAGCACGTCCTCGATGAGCCTGCGCCACATGACCTGAAAGGCGTCAACCCAGGTCGACTGCGGCGGCATAGGCTTGTGTTCACCGAGGTAGCCGTAAGCGTCAGCCGTAAGGCGGTGGACTTGTGCCAGGCATGATCCTACCTCGCGCAGAACCGCGTCCACGTTGACGCCCCGCGCGTCACACAGCGCCTTGCCCGGAAGGCGTTCCATCAAGAGGTAATCGCGATCCACGATCTTGTGCGAGCCATCGAAACCAATGATCCGAGCGACCGGGACGGACGTCTTGTCGAGCAACAGGCGGTGGATCGCCGGTTCCTGGCGCATCATATCCCGCTCGTAGAACACGAACACTGCATCGCTCGGCGGCGCAATGCGCAGGACGAACTCCGCCGCATCCGCGCTCACAAAGAAAGAGGTGTTGAACTTCCCCGTGGGAATCCGCGTGAAGGAGATCGAATCTGCCTGAGGAACGAAACGGCGGACGCACGCGCACAGCGTGTCGTGCCCAAAAGGCGAACTCGGCATCGGCGCGGAAATCCTCCAGGGAAGTCGCACGAGTATTCCGGCGGGAAACCGGCAATGTCAACCTGTCCTTGTCCGGTGGAAGAAGCGACTCGAATCCGTTATTCTCACGGGAGAAAGTGGTCTCATGAAAGGGATTCGTGAAATGGCTGAACCCCTTGCCGGGAAGCCAACCGCACGGGAATCGAACGCGGGCGCGGGGCAGTTGGCCCCCCTTTCCGTCAAGTACGTTGTTGCGATCTGGCTTGTGCTGACCGTCCTGCTGGTCCCGTTCCTTACCTTTCTCATCCTCGCCGAGCGCGAGGTCTCTCAGTACAGTACATTGACGTTCGAGTCGAATGTACGGAAGGCCCTTGACCAGCGTGCATTCAACCGGGCCGTACGCATTTGCACCGGCGCGCTGAAGATTGCCCTCGGCCGCGGCGACTATTTGGGCAAAGCCCATCTCCTCCGCGCCAGAGCCTATGCGGGGCAGCAGGAAATGGCGAAAGCCCTGGACGACTTGGACACGAGCGCGCGTCTATGGCGTAGATCGCCGTATAACGCCACGCTAGAGGATCGCAAAGAGATTGCCGGCTTCGGCACTGAGCTTGGGCTGCAACTGCTGGACGCAGGCGATGTGGTGGGTGCGCGGCGGGCGATCTCCGATGCGGGCTCGGGCAGCGGGCGTCCGGTTGAATACCTTTACGAGCAAGCATCCGCGTTGCCTGCGCCGCTGAAACAGACGCTCTGGCTCGAGGGGCCCTGTATCGAGATCGAGGGATACCGCGGGGAGGAGTTGTCCGCGTTCGCGGCGTCCAGGAATGATCAGGAGCGCAAGGTTCTGAGCGCGCGGATCGAGAAATCGGGAGGACGGGACGGTGGCGCCTGCGCTTTTCTGGATCTCAGCGCTGCGAGCAACCCCGGCGATAGTCTTTACACGATCCCCATCAGCGTCCCCTTGTCGGAGAAGCCGTTTGCATTGCGGCTGGCGCTCAAAGAGGACCCGCCCGAGCCTGTGAAGATCATGCTGTCGTACTGGTTCGAGTTGGCGCGGAAATCCGCCTCAACTCTCGACGCCGCAAACACGGACCTCGGCGGCGGCTGGAAACTTTTCGAGATCAAGCGCAGTTTTTACGAAGAGCGCGCCGCCTTGGCGAAAAGTCAAGGGTACGATCCGGCCGGAGGCGTGATTAACAGCATCGGCGTGAGCTTTGCGCAAGGGCCTGCCCTGCGGTGCTGGATCGACAAAGTCGAATTGTACATCCCGCAAGCCGCCACGCAGCCCGGCCCTTTCGCGCGATCCGGGCCAAGCTCTTCCTAGCGCCCGCATCATGAGCCTTGAAAACGAAATAGCGCGCGCCTCCCGGCAGCCTCTAGTGGAGGCGTCTTTGCTGGGCCTCATACTGCTCGCCGGGCTGTTCCTGCGCCTGTATGAGGTGACCGCGCCGCCCGTGGATTTCCTCAATTGGCGCGATGCGCAAACGCTTATGGTTGCGCGAAACTTATACCGGGAAGGGATGAATCTGTTCCGTCCCTCGGTGGATTGGCGAAACAATAGTGGATTGTCGCCCACGGGCACGGTGGGCGGCACCGAATTGCAGGTCGTTCCCTATCTGACCGCCGTGCTCTACTTCATCTTCGGGATTCAGTTCTGGGTGGGCCGCGTCGTGCCCATCGCTTTCGCGCTGGCCGGCACGGTGTACTTCTACCTGCTCGTGCGCCGGTTCTATGGGCCGGCGTGCGCGGCGCTCAGCGCGTTGTTGCTCAACGTGTCGCCATACTACCTGTACTGCGGACGTCTTCAGATGCCCGAGCCGTTCGCGTTCGCCATGTCGTTTGCAGCGTTGTATTACTTCGATGTATGGCTTTGCGGGTCCGTTTCTAGGGACCAAAGGGACGGAAGGGACCAAAGGGACGAAAGGGACTCGGGGGAGTGTTCGAAGCAGACGGGACTCTTGGCTCCTGTTCGTCTGAACTTGCGACGGGGCATCTGGCCGGCTGCGCTTTTCACCGCCCTGACGCTGTTGGGCAAACCGCAGTTGGTCATCATCGTCGTGCCGATGGCATTCCTTGCGTTTAACCGCCTCGGCGCGCGGGCCTTTTTGACGCTGTGGCTCTACCTCTTTGCGGCCCTGGTTGTCATTCCGCCCATTGCGTACATGGCCTACTCGTACCTTGTACTTATTCCTGTCGCCGGGCTTTCTTTTGCGCAATCGTCCTTGCTCGACTACCGCAAACATCTCGCCGATCCGCAATACTACATCGAAGTGGCGAAGGCCCTTTGGCGGGTCGCCCTGACGCCGCCCGTGGCCGTCTTCGCGTGCCTCGGGCTTTTCGTAGGTGTAGGTCGCGAATCATTTCGGACGTACGGAGCGCGAGGCTTCTTTGCGCACGCTTGGACCGCGGGCGCGATGGCCTTCTTCTTTCTCATGCCGGGCGGGAACATCATCAACGGTTATTATCATCTCGTGCTTGTTCCGCCGGCCGTCATCCTTGCGTCCCGCGCGCTCGAGGTCATGATGCGGCGCCGCGTTCTTGGGTTTGTCACCCCCGTGATCGTGTTCGTCATGTCAGGCTGGGGCCTATACGTGGCAAAGGATTTCTACCGTCCGTATTACGCTGCCGCGCAACATTGCGGCGAATGGATTGACCAGCACACGCCGAGATCGACGCTTGTCCTCACTGCGAGCAAGAATCCCGCGACGCTCTACTTCGCTGACCGCGTGGGGTGGACCGCCTGGGGCGAGACCTTCGGCATGGGGCTTATCAACAAGGTCATCCCGCTGGGCGCGAGCGTCCTCGCCGTCTCGGAGCAAACGTTCGACAACGCATACTACCCGCAGTACCGGGATATTCGCGACGATCTGTACGAGCGGTTTCTCTGCTACCAGGGGGACGACTTTGCGGTGTTCTCGTTGCGGAATGCAGCCGATCTTTCACTCCCCTCCGACGGGCGCATTGCGTTCGGAGCGCCCGAGAGCCGCAAGTACCTCCGTGGAACATGGGGACCCGACCAGATTGGGACGTCTCGAATAAGTTTCGTCGCGATGGGTCCTGCGAGCCGCGCCTCCATCACGTTTACCGATCAGCAGACGCCCGACCGTATCGTCCTGGAACTCTGCTCTGTGGCGCCGGACCAGGAGGTCGTGTTGGAACTGAATGGACAGCAGGCGGGAAGCCTTTCACTTCCGAAAGCATTTGAACGGGGGACCGCCATTATAGGCGGCGTGGCCGGAATTCCCGCAACAGGCCGATGGACGGTCACGCTCGAAGCATCGCGCCAGAACCGGAACGCTGCAAGCCTTCTGCTGTACTCCCTGCAGGCCGTCCGATGAGGTTTCAGAATTCCCGATTGCCGCCGAGCTACTTGATCGTTTCTTTGGTGATGAGGGCGACGGGTGTCTCGCGATCAGCGGGTGTGCCCTTCTTCGCGAGCATCTCGAGGGCGTACTCGATGCCGAAGCTGGCAAGCTGATCCGCAAGCTGATCCGCGGTGGCAACGATCTTGCCCTCCTTGACGAGGTCGTGCACGGCAGAAATATTGTCGAACCCGACAACTAAGACCGCGTCAGACTTGTTCGCCGCCTTCAAGGCGGACACGGCGCCGAGCGCCATGCTGTCGTTTGCGCACAGAACGGCTCTCAGGTCGGGGTGTTCCGTGATCATCGCCGCGACGACTTGATTGGCCTTGTCCATTTCCCAGCCGGCCGACTGAGAGGTCACGATCTTCATTCCGGCGGCATTCATGGCGTCCTCGAAGCCGAGCTTGCGCTGTTGCGCATTGAACGCGGTCGGCACCCCCTCGACAATAGCCACCGGGGCGCCGGGACTCAGGTTCTTCGCGAGATACTCGCCCACAGCGCGCGCAGCCTTGCGATTGTCGGGTCCCACAAAAGGAATCCTGACGCCTTTGTCCTTGAGGACCGCATCGTCGAGCTTATTGTCGATATTCACGACCACGATGCCGGCGTCCTGCGCCTTCTTGCACACCGCAACCAGCGCCTTCGAGTCCGCCGGCGCAATCACGATAGCGTCGACCCGTTGTGCGATCATCTGATCGACGAGCTCTGTTTGCCGGCCCATGTCTGACTCATCCTTCGTGCCATTGACCACAAGGTCAAATTGGTCGGCGTGAGTGGCGTGAAGCTCACGCGCACCCTTCTCCATCGTCATAAAGAACTCGTTCGCAAGCGACTTCATGATGAGCGCGATGCGCGGCTTTTTCGGCGCGACAGGCGCCTGCGATTCCTTCGAGCCGCATCCTAAAACGAGGAACGCCGCAAGCAAAAAGCACGCAATCGCCGCCATATAAGATTGGATCTTTCTCATAGTTTCGTTCCTCCGTTCTGGTAAATGTGTCGGATCCGTCCGATCCGTCCGATGGGTCCCCATCATTCGCTAGTACCTGATCCCGAGCGCGTATTCGCGGGCGCGAACGAGCCGGGTCAGAAGCGCGTTGGTCGGACACTCGACTCCCTGTTCCTGCCCATAGCGGCAGATAGCGCCGTTCAGTGCATCGATCTCGGTTCGCCGTTTCAGGCGGAAGTCCTCCCGCATGCTCGCGTAGTGCGCCGCCGTCGGCGGAATCAGCTTGTTGATGAAGAGATCCATGTACTCGGGGACCGTCGTGGGATCGAGCCGAACGCGCATGGCCCGCGCCACGGCGTAAAACTCCCCGATGACGCTGCGTATGACCTCGAGCGTGTGCTCGGTCTTGACCAGCATACCGTAAGGGACGTCGAGCAGGCCCGACAACGGGTTCAACGCGCAGTTGTACGCCACCTTGCCCCAGAGCAACGTCGCTATCTCGTCCGTGTAGATCGTCGGGATGGCCGCGGCGTCCATGATGGCCGCGATCTCGCGCACGCGATCGACCGGCGGGCCAATCTCGTAAATCCCGAGCGCGGTGGGATTCGCAATAACTGTGATCTCCACGCACCCCGGGTCGAGCAACCGCGCACCGAAGATGACTCGGGCGCCGACCGTCCGCTCCCAGCCCACAGCTTCGGCGATCTTCTCGGCATTGCCGAGGCCGTTCTGGTACGAGCACACGAGCGTCTTGTCATCAACAAGATGGGCAATGCTCCGAACAGCGGTCTCGGTGTCGTAGCTCTTCACCGAAATGATGATCAGATCGAAGTCCCCTCGCCGGAGTCCGTCCGGTGTTGTTTGGGCGCGCATTGATCCCACGTGGTGTTCACCCCATATTCCGACGATCCGCAACCCCTTCTCGCGTATCGCTGCGATGTGATCAGAGTCCAATCCCACCAGGGTTACGTGGTGTCCCGCTTTGGCCATGAAGCCGCCCGCGGCACTTCCAATACTCCCGCCGCCAATCACAAGAAATCGCACCGGGTCTAACACCTCCCATGCAACACGTAGGAGTTCATTCGAGGCCAGACAGACGGGCTACGTAATCTTTGCTGCCGTCGTTGGCCCAACTGTCGAGTTGGTTGGGGTCCTTAAGCTGCTGGCCGCGGAGGCGCGGCACCGCCAAGTAGCCGATGCGGACATCGGGCAGGGCGGTCATGTCGCTCCAGAGTTTCTCAAACTGGGCCACCGGATACACGTCCTCCTGGCCGTGGCCCCAGCGCCGCTTCACGTCCTTGATCGTGACGTACGTGGGCATGCGTTGCGCCATATGGCGGATGGCATGCACGATTTTCTCCTCCGGTCCCTTGAGATCGGCGCGCGTCAGGCCGAACAGCTCAAGAAAAGGATCAATCTGTATCCACGTGGTCATGCTGTTGTAATAATTGAGCGTGAGTTCGTCCTCTTCGCGCGGCTGCGCGAGGCCCTCGAGCAGGCGCACGCGCCCGTTCACTCGAGCAAGTCCGCCGCCGCGGTCGTCGATGCGTCTCGGCACGACCTCGAACGTCAACACGTTCTGACCGGCAAGATGGGCGCCGATCGCTTCCGGATCGAGATCGGCGCCGAGCGTGTCGATATTGTGCAGCATGAGCGTCTCGAGCCGCGGATTCCGTTCAAGCAACCGCGCGAGCACGCCGTTGCGAAGGAGGTTCGGAATCTCGTACCAATGTCCCGGCGGGTTGAACCGTTGGATGGCCACATTGTCGACGTAGTCGCTGCCTTCGCCTTTCGAGCGGGCCCATTCCATCAAGGCGCCGCGGACGGCTTCGCGAACCTTCTGTTTCTGCTCGTCGAGCGTCTCCTGTGGCATTTCCTCCCACAAGAAGACGAGGTCGCGGACCATCGGGATCAACCGTTGCCCAATCGAGCGGCCCGGCGAGAGCACCAGCGGCCCCTCATACCCATATTGCCCGTTGAGCGCGAGGTGTTTCTCGATGGGCCCGTGGGTCAAGTAACTGGTCGACACGATATGCGGGACGGGTGCGCCGCAGCGTTGAGCCGTCAACCGCGTCTTCGCCACGTGGATCTCGAGGAAACTTCTGTGCTTGCCCCCAAGGTAGATGAAAGGGTTGATGGCCTTGATGACACCCGCGCCCGTGGTCCAGCGGCTGCCAACGCCCGCCCCAAGCGAGAACATGGCGACACGCCCCTCGCGCAGCGCTTCCTCGCCGAGCTTCCGATGCCGCTTGTCGCCTCCGAGCATGCCGACGTCGTCTTCCTGGACGTCCTCGATGATCGTGTCGACGGGAAGCCGGTTGTGGGCGAGACCGATCCGGTTGTTTCGAAGGTCCGTCCGGATCTGCTCATGTTGGATCGGGTCGAAACCGTTCTCGGCCTTTACCCGCTCCGACTCTTCATCCCACGCCACGCGGACACTTTGCGTGGCGGGGTCCGAGACCCGAAACAGGTTCCGGACAAGCGTGCGGAGCAGACGGTACGTCTCGTCGGGCCTGTCGCAGTGCGCCGTAAAATGGTCCACTTCGACGCGCCGGTTGTAAGAGATCGTCTCGCTGTTGCCGCGGACCAACTCGGGGATCTGAAGCGCGTAGTAGCGGGTCGGCATGAGGGCATCGTCGCCTTCGAGCAAGTCCGCTCGAGTGCCAATCTCATTAATCCGGAAGTTGTATACGACCGGGTCCATCGCGAACGGCAGGGCGCCTTCGAGTTGGTGTTTTGTGGATCGCATGATCTCGAGAATCTCGTCGCGGAACCGGTCATGGCGATTCGGATCCACGAACATGGCCATGCCGCCGCCGGACATGCCGCCCAGCATGAGGAAGCCCCAAAAGTCGTTTCCGAGCAAGTCCGCCGCGCGGGCGATGATCGTCTCCGTAAACCGGTTCGTGACCCACGGGATGATCGTCTTTAGCGGCCCGCTCCAGTTGCGCGTCGTGTTCCGCGCGATGCCGCGCGTGTCACCCGACTTGAGCGCCTCGAGGATGTTGTCGAATATCTCGCGCATTGCGAGGCGCGCTTTCCACTCGGCGCCCGAACGCAGCAGGTACTTCTCGGTGGCCATTTCGAGGATAGGGCCGACATTCTGCGCCATGCCGCCGTGAATCAACACGAGCGATTTCGCCAGTCGCTCGGTCATCTCGGAATGGAGCGCCTCGCCTCTGAGAAGCGTGTGCCTTGGCAACAGGCATCCTTTGCTGATGCCGAATTCGGGATCGCCTTCAGTCGCGACCGCACCCCGGATCACCTTGAAGCCCGGCCACACGCCGCCGGAATCCTGCCAGCCGCCGCCCGAGCCGCCGAGCCATTCGCCGAGGATCGCGCGCGACGCGACGAGGCGGCGTTCCTCTTCGAGCAAGGTCCCCTGAAGGCTCTGTGTCTGGCCTGTGGCGCGCATGAGCACGCCGATGATCGACGCCAGCAGCGTGGTGGACACGGCGAGCCTCGAGCCTTTTGGGATGTCATTGACTCTCGTGACGAGTTCGAGGCCCATGCCCTGCCCGACGATCCGCGCGAGAATGTGGGCAATGCTCTGGTTGGTGCCCTCGAAGGACGGGGGTATGACGCCGGACGCGATCACGCCCGCCTTCAGAAGGCTCAGGTAATCGTTTCCGAAGTTGAACAGGTCGCGGAGGTCCACGATGTCCTTGGTCGTCTCGAGGTCGATGCTTGTCAGCCTGAGCAACGGTTCCGAGATGACGCGCACGAAGGCCTCGACCGGAGGCTCAGTCTTGTCGTCACGTCCGTAGACCCCGAGGTCCACAGAGATGTTGAGGACGCGCGCGCCTTCCGGAAAATCCATCCCGAGGAAGAAGATGTCGGACCATCCGCTGTGGCTGAGGTCGAGCCGGACGGGAGTCGCTTCGTGCAGAATCGGGTACAAGATGGCGCCTTCCGGCCGCCGCAAGAGTTCGGGCCGAACCCGGACGGGCTGGTCATCCGCGTGGCCAACGCGAAACATCCATTGATTGCCAAGGCTGGCACGGACGCTCCGGCGCACCTGGTCGGTGAGCGTCTGGAACGACAGATGGTGGTAGCTTTCCGCGAGCGCGCTGAAGATGGCCGCGTTCGGCCCTCTGTGTTTCATGGCGGCGCGGTAACAGTCGATGGATTCCTCGAAGCGCCGCCCCAACAGGGCCACGAAGCCCTCGTAAGGGATCGTGCCCGTGCTCGGAAACGCCGGCGACTCTTGCAGGTAGAACCGGTGCGCCGCGTAGAGAAAGAGGGTGGCCCGGACGCGCTCGTACAGATTCTCCGCCGCGCGGCGGAACACATCGAGTTCCTCGCACGCGTTCAACAGGTCCCGCGCCTCCAACTGCTCGCACAAGGAATGGAACGAGCGGTTGCGTTTGTCCGCGTCCTTGCTGATGATGGTTTCGATGAAGGTGTTCACTTCACTGCCCCGCACTCATAAACCCGCACTGGCCCGCCTCCGCCAGGACCTCGATGATGGTCGTGAGGAATTCGTCGCGGTCTTTCCCGGCGACGCCGAGCGCGATCTGCGCCTGCATCCAGCCGAGCTTGCCGCCGATGTCGTATCGGGAGCCTTTGACCTCGAGGGCGAGATACTTCTCGCGATTGGCCAACTCCTGCAAGGCCGGTGTGAGTTGAAACTCAGTGCCCGTCGCGCTCGGCAGCGCGAACTGATCCTCGAGGATGCCGAAGATCCTGTGCGGCAGCACGTGCATCCCGAAGAAACACAAATAGTGGCCCACGCGCAGCCCCGGCGTCTGCAACTGAAGCTCAGCGGTGCTCAGGGCGGGCTTCTCAATGATCTTCTCGATCTGATAGATGCCGGGCGCATCGGGAACGCGCTTGCCGCTCAACGTCCCATACCGTCCCACCAGATGCTCGCGCGTCGCCTGGACGGCGGCCACGGCGCATTCCTCTCGCGCGGCCAGTTCAACGAGTTGCTGGGCGCATCGGTGGTCCGCGACGTGAGAGATGTACAGATGGTCTCCGAGCAGCAGTAGGAACGCCTCGTTTTCAACGAACTCCTTCGCGCAATAGACCGCATGGCCGTACCCCAGCGGCTCGCGTTGCGGCGCAAAGCACAAACGCCGGATCAGGTTGTCGAGACGGCGCGCCTGTTCCTGCGCCCAATCCACGCCCGGATACGCGTTCAGGAGGTTCTCACGCAAGAGCCGGAGTTGCTTGCGATACTGGTCCTCATCGCCCGGGGCGCAAACGATGCAGATCTCCTCGACGGCGCTCGCGAGGGCCTCTTCCGCGATGATCTGGATGACCGGCTTCGCCAGGCCATCGCTGTCAACCACGGGAAGCATCCCTTTTTGCAGCGTGTCCGCCACGGGGTACAACCGGACCCCTCGACCTGCCGCTGTAATGACGGCCTTCTTGATGTGCACGATCCGTATCCTCCCCTGTGAAATCCGCGCCTAAGAATAGCAGCATCGTGGCGATGGTGACAACTCGCCGCGCCGCCCCGTTTTCCGTTTCCGTGAGGAATGGCCCGTTTGCGGTATTCCAGTGCTTTGCCATAGATTGGCTCGGTATTCCGGTCTTGTTGAGGAGGAACTTGTGATGTCGAGATTCGGGGATCCAACGGACAGGCGCATCGGGACAAATCTGAGATGGCGCCTTCCAGTGCTCGTATTGTCGGCGGTGATGCCGGCATGTATTGGTCTTGCCTCGGCACAGCCTGCGACACAGGCCGACGCCATGCGCCAAGTCAAGGTATTTAAGGCGGGACGAGGCGGGTATGACACGTACCGTATCCCTGCGCTCGCGGTCACCAAGAAAGGGACGTTGCTTGCGTTTTGCGAGGGACGAAAGAACGGCCCATCGGATTCGGGCAATATCGATTTGGTGTTGCGGCGCAGCCTCGACAACGGGCGCACCTGGGCGCCTGCGCGGATGATTGTCGACGACGGTGGCAACACCTGCGGGAATCCATGCCCGATAGTGGATACACGCACGGGCACGGTCCTCCTGCTTATGACAAGGAACAAGGGTTCGGAAAACGAGGACCGGATTATGAAGGGTGAAGCCGCGCCTCGTACGGTTTGGCTGACGAAGAGCGGCGATGACGGCGTGACGTGGTCTGAGCCGGCGGACATCAGCGCGCAGGTCCGCAAGCCTGACTGGCGCTGGTACGCCACGGGCCCGTGCCACGGCATTCAACTTCGGGACGGACGTCTCGTGGCACCGTGCGACCATGCAACGGGGCCCGCCGACGAGGACATGCACTCGCACGTCATCTTTAGTGAGGATGGCGGCGCTTCGTGGCGGATCGGCGGCATTGCGGAGGGCCGTATGGACGAATGCGCCGTGCTCGAACTGGCGGATGGCTCGCTATACCTGAACATGCGCAACTGCCACGGCACAAACCGTCGGGCCGTTTCTCTCAGTCGCGACAGGGGAATCACATGGTCGTCTCTGGCCGAGGACAACACCTTGGTTGAGCCCGTCTGCCAGGCCAGCGTCCTGCGACTGAGCACGGAGAAGGAACGCGGCAAGAATCGCGTTCTGTTTTCAAATCCTGCAAGCAAACGCCGTGAGAATCTGACCGTTCGCCTGAGTTACGACGAATGCAAGACGTGGCCCGTGGCGAAGACGCTCTGGGAGGGTCCCGCAGCCTATTCCGATCTCACAGTGACCGCGGATGGGATGATCGGTTGTCTGTTTGAGTCCGGAAAGAAAGGCCCCTACGAGGGTATCACGTTCGCCCTCTTCACACTCGAATGGCTCACCAACGGCGCTGACCATCTATAGGGAGTCCATAGAACGTGGGCGCTCTTTGCCGATCCTCGCCGGCAGATCCCGCTGCTCGCTGCGTTAAGTGAAAGTCCACTCGAAAAGAGTATCGCTTGCACTTACCGAGGCGGTTTGGTAACATGATGGTTGCGCAATCGAGCTGCGGTTATTGAAGTTTGCGGCCATTCTGCCTGAGGGACCTCAGGCATACGCTTGCCGAAAACGCCCCAAATAACCTTGCCGTTCGTTCCCAAGTTCAACCTGGGAGCGAGCCGCAGACCATCAAGAGAGGCTTCTTCTTGTGGAACATAAGAGCGCCAGCCCTGATCTTTTCGCGGAAACCGATGTCCAGAATTGCTACCAGTGCGGCAAGTGCACGGCGGGCTGTCCCATGGCCGAGCAGATGGACCTGATGCCGAACCAGATTGTCCGCCTTATCCAGCTCGGGGAGCTGGATCGCGTGACGCGTTGTCTCGCCGTTTGGTGCTGTGTGTCGTGCCAGACCTGCACGGCCCGCTGCCCTCAATCGGTAGACTGCGCGGGCGTGATGGACGATGTCCGGCAAATGGCGGTCGAGAAAGGCATCGTGCCGCCGGAGCAGCGCAGGGTCTATCTGTTTCAGAAGGCATTTCTGGACAACGTGCGCCGCAACGGACGTTTGAATGAAGTTGAACTGATTGGACAGTTCAAGACGGCTGCATTCATGAAGGACTTCAATCTGGCGCTCCTGCTCAAGGACACACTTCTAGCGCCGAAGTTGATGCAGCGCGGCAAGTTCCACCTAATCGGGAAGAAAGTGAAGGATCGGGCAGTGGTCCGGCGCATTTTCGACCGATGCATGAAACACGATGCAACGCAAGGGCAAAATGCGGCAGGCGAGGCTTAACCGATGATGCAATTTGGCTACTATCCGGGTTGCGCGCTCCACGGATCGTCGAACGATTACGAGAAGTCGGTTCAGGCGTGCCTGAAGTTGCTCGGAGTGAGGCTGCACGAACTGGACGACTGGATCTGCTGCGGCGCGACCGCGGCGCATTCACTGAATCACCTTCTTTCGCTGGCGCTTCCGGCACGGAACCTCGGCATTGCCGAACGCGATGGCTTGAAGGACGTCCTCGCGCCTTGTCCGATGTGCTCGATGGAACTTCTGAAGGCGCGGCGCGAGATTCAGGAAGATGTTGCCTTGCGCAAGCAGATTTCCGATATCGTCGAGTTGAAAGTCGAGGGCACGACGGAAGTCATCAACCTGATCCAATTGCTTCAAAAGGTCGGCGTGGACCACATCAAAGAAGGCATGAAACGGCCCCTCGAACACATCAGCGCCGCGTGTTACTACGGCTGCCTGCTGACGCGCCCGCCGGAAACCGTGCAGTTCGATGACTGCGAGCAACCGCACTCGATGGAAGATATCCTTGAGGCGCTGGGCGCCAAGACGGTTCGCTGGAGCTATGCGACGGAGTGTTGCGGGGCGGGGATGACGATGGCGAATGAAAGGACCGTGCTGGATTTGTCTAATAAGATCCTCGGCAACGCCACGGCGCACGGCGCCAATTGCATCGTGGTTGCATGTCCGATGTGCCACGTCAACCTGGACATGAAACAGCGAGATATCGGCCGCGTTTACGGCTCGGAACACAACTTGATGGTCTATTACCTGTCTGATTTGGTCGGTCTGGCCCTGGGTCTCGACGAGCAGACCCTGGGTGTGGACCGGCATTTTGTGGTCACGACACCGCAACCTGTGGCCCAACCAGCTACGGTTCAAGAGTGACACGGAGTTCGCATGATGAGAACGATGCTGCTCGCCATAACAACAACGGTTTTCGCGGCGAGCTGTGGTCTAAGTATTTCGCCTCCGCCCTCAAAGGGAGAGGTTGAGGCGCTTCACGTATTGACCTCTCATATTCATCACGAGGCATTCGCGGTGAACGGAAGGCCTTTGGACAAGGGATTTGCCTTTATCGTTACCCTGGAGGGTGCTGACGACGAGGACCGCAAGAATGAACCGGCGACGTATTGGGTTAAAGGAACTGAAGCTTACGCCGTCAATGAGTTGGCGCACAAAATTTCCCCTGACCTGCTGGCTGCTCCAAGTGAAGTTACCCACGAGCGTGTGATGAAGGCGGTGCCGCATCCATTGAATATGCAATGAGTGCTCAACCTGAGACGATGACATATGGCTAGGATAGGCGTTTTCATCTGTTGGTGCGGTGAGAACATCGCGCGCACGGTTGACGTGGACCAGGTAACGAAAGAGGTTGCCGAGATCCCTGGCGTCCGGTGCGCGGTCAACTACAAATATGTGTGCTCGGATCCGGGGCAGGCGATGATCCGCGATCGCATCAACGCCGACAAGCTCCAGGGTCTCGTCGTGGCGTCCTGCTCGCCGCACATGCACCTGAAGACCTTCCGCGCGGCAGCGAAGGCCGCCGGGCTGAATCCCTATCTGGTCGAGATGGCTAACATCCGCGAGCATTGCTCGTGGGTGCATCACAACCGCGACGAAGCCACCGCGAAAGCGATCTGCCTGATCCGTATGGCGGTCGGGAAGGTGCTGCGTAACCGGGCGCTTGATCCCATCAAGGTGCCATTGACAAAACGCGCGCTTGTGATCGGCGCGGGCGTGGCGGGCATACAGGCCGCGCTCGACGTCGCGGATGCCGGCTTCGATGTGGTATTGGTCGAGCGCGATCCTTCCGTGGGCGGCAAGATGGCCGGCCTCTCCGAGACGTTCCCCACACTCGATTGCTCCCAATGTATCCTGACGCCGCGCATGGTCGAGGTTGGCCAGCATCCCAACATTACGTTGCACAGCTACTCGGAGGTCGAGTCCGTCGAGGGATACGTCGGCAATTTCAAAGTGACCGTGCGCAAGAAGGCCCGGTATGTCGACATCGACAAGTGCACCGGCTGCGGCGACTGCTGGAACAAGTGCCCATCGAAACGCAAGTTGAGCGAGTTCGACTACGGCCTCGCCCCGCGCAAGGCGATCTATATGCCTTTCCCGCAGGCCGTGCCGGCAAGACCCGTGATCGACCGCGAGGCGTGCCTCCATTTTATCCGCAACGCTTGCGGCACCTGCAAGAAGAAGTGCCAGGCGGACGCGATCAACTTCGCAGATGAGGACAAGCTCGTTACGGAAGAAGTCGGCGCTGTCATCGTTGCGGCAGGCTATCAGCTTTACGACATTGCCAAGGCGCAGAAGAATCCCAAGTATTCAGGCTACGGCGAGTACGGTTACGGACAATACAAAGATGTGATCAATTCGCTGCAATTCGAGCGGCTCGTGTCCGCGTCGGGACCCACGGGCGGCGAGATCAAGCGGCCCTCCGACGGCGCAACACCCAAGAACATCGTCTTTATCTCGTGCGTGGGTTCGCGCGACAACGCAAAAGGCATTTCCTACTGCTCGAAAATCTGCTGCATGTACACCGCCAAGCATACGATGCTGTACAAGCATAAGGTGCATGACGGGACGGCGCACGTTTTCTACATGGACATCCGCGCGGGCGGAAAGAACTATGAGGAATTCGTCCGGCGCGCCATCGAGCAAGACGGCGCGCAATACCATCGCGGGCGCGTGTCGAAGATCACGGAAGAGGACGGCAAGCTTATCGTGCGCGGCGCGGACACGCTGGCCGGCGTGCCGGTTACGGTCGAGGCGGACATGGTCGTCCTCGCGGCGGCGATGCGTCCCTCCGACGGCGTGCTCGAGCTCGCGCAGAAGCTGAAGATCGGGTACGACGAGTTCGGCTTCCTCTCCGAATCGCATCCGAAACTCCGGCCCGTCGAGACAAATACAGCCGGTGTCTACATCTGTGGCGCCTGCCAGGCGCCCAAGGACATTCCCGAGGCCGTCGCGCAAGCGTCGGCTGCTGCTGCCAAGGTGCTCGTGATGTTCGGCAAGGGCGAACTGACCCGCGAGCCGGAGATCGCACAGGTCAATGAACAATTGTGCGCGGCGTGTTACGCATGCGTGCGCACCTGCCCGTACAACGCGATCGACAAAACGGAAATCCGCGACCGCAAAGGCAATCTGATCAAGTACACGGCCAGGGTCAACCCTGGCTTATGCATGGGCTGCGGCACGTGCGTCGCGGTGTGTCCATCGAAAAGCGTTGACCTGGAAGGGTTCAGCGAGCAGCAAGTCTACGAGATGGTGAAGAATCTCATATGAGCGAAACGGCGATTTTTGAACCGAAAATTGTTGCATACGTGTGCAATTGGTGCACCTACCTTGGCGCGGACCTCGCGGGCACGAACCGCCTCGAGTATCCGTCCAATGTGCGGATCATCCGGCTGCCGTGCACGGGACGCATCGACTTCAACTTGATCATCAAAGCCCTCGAATCGGGCGCGGATGCTGTGGTGGTATCGGGCTGCCATCCGGGCGACTGTCATTACACGGTCGGCAATTATCATGCACGACGCCGCTGGATCCTGTTCCGCGAACTGATCGGCACTCTAGGCATCGATATGGATCGCATCCACTTCGCGTGGATATCAGCCGCCGAGGGCAAAAAGTTCCAGCAGACCATCACCGAGATAACGGAACAAACCCGCAAACTCGGTCCCTACACCGCATACAGGAAGTTGTGCGAGGCCAGCATATGATCGAGCAACTGCGCCAGACCTGCCGGCGCCTCCTCGAAGAAGCCAAGGTCAACGTAATCATCGGTTACGGCCAGAGTTCGGCGGACGGGCCTGCGTTCCCCATCTTCATCACGAAGCCGGAACAGGTCGACAAGCTGGTTTGGAACGACAAGTGTTATGCCAATCTGACGACATACCTCACCCGGAACGATGTCAAGGCGCTCGGAAAGCCCGCGATCATCGTCAAAGGGTGTGACGAACGGGCGCTCGTAGTGCTGCAACAGGAGTCGCAGATCAACCGCGAAGCGCTGTACGTCATCGGCGTGGCTTGCGATGGCGTCGGGAATCCGCGTGCGGCGAAGTGTCTCGTATGCGACGTCCACCGGCCACGGTTTGCGGACGAGGTGGTGGGAGACACGGCGGCGACGGACGCAGGCGGTGGCCGTTACCTCGAGCTTGGCGAATTTCTCAAGAAGTCTCCGGCAGAGCGTATGACCTATTGGATGGAAGAGCTCTCGCGCTGCGTCAAGTGCTACGCGTGCCGCGAGGTGTGTCCGTTGTGCTACTGCAATCGGTGCATCGTAGACAAAAACCGCCCGACCGTCATTGACACCTCGGCCACGCTCAAGGGCAATCTTGCGTGGCAGATCGTGCGCGCATTTCATCTGGCAGGGCGCTGCGTGAGTTGCGGCGAATGTGTGCGCGCGTGTCCGGCGGGCATCAATCTTGCCCTCCTGAACCTGACCTTGGCCCGCGCCGCGGAGGAACATTTTCAATATCGCGCGGGCATCGACCCGCAGAAGACGCCGATCATCGGCTCGTACAGCTTGGAAGACAAGGAGGAATTCATCCTGTGAGCGAAGTCATCACACGGAAGAACCTCCAGGATCTGGTTAATGCCTGGATCAGCCGCGGGAATACTGCGGCAGGTCCCGTGTTCGTGAAACCGGATGTGTGCATGTACGAGAAGTTGTCGTCCGGGGAACGGTTGGCCCTCGATAGCTTCGTCCATCCCACCAATTCGATCAAGGAATTCTACTTCCCACGCCATGAGAAGATTTACACCTATCGGTTCAAGGGTCAAAAGCTCGAACTCGATGACTGCGAACCGGCGAGAACCCCGCAGTTGATCCTCGGCGCACGCCCCTGCGACGCCGCGGCAATCGCGATCCTCGACCGAGTTTTCAATTGGGACTACAAAGACAAGTTCTTCAATCTCCGCCGCGAGGCCACGACAATCGTTACGCTCGGCTGCGCGGAATACGACGACAATTGCTTTTGCACGTCGGTAGGTCTCGGCCCAACGGCGGAAAAAGGTTCCGACGCGATTCTGTTGCCGCTCAACGACGGTGAATTCGAGGTCCGGTGCCTCACAGACAAGGGCAAGGCGCTGTTCGCCGGCAAAACGCAGACTTCTTCGCAGGAGGCAAAGCCGCTCTCCGGACCCGAGAACCGTGTTGACATTGAACTCATCGTGGCTCAACTCGAGAAGAACTTCGAGGATCCCGCGTGGCGCGAGATTGCGCTTCGATGTCTCGGATGCGGCGCGTGTGCGTACACCTGCCCGACGTGCCATTGCTTCGACATCGTCGACGAAGGCAACGCGGCGGGCGGCGCGCGGGTCAAGAATTGGGATAGCTGCCAGTTCCCGATGTTCACAATGCACGCCTCCGGGCATAACCCACGTTCCACGCAAGGCCAGCGGCAGCGGCAGCGCATCCAACACAAGTTCAGAATCTATCGGGAGAAGTTTGGCGAGACGCTGTGCACGGGCTGCGGTAACTGCACGCGCAATTGCCCCGTCGAGCTCGGCGTGCTCAACACGTTGTTGAGCTTGCGCGAGCATGCGCTGCGGAGTTCAAGCGAGGTAAGAGGCTAGTCATGGAAAACGTCTACAAGCCCGAGTTGATGGAAGTCGTCAAGGTTCAGCAGCACACCGTGGACGTGAAGTCCGTTCGCATACGATTCCTCGATCCCGCGGCGGCAGAGAAGTTCTCGTTCCATGTGGGGCAATTCGGGATGTTCTCCGCGTTCGGCGCGGGTGAATCCACCTTCAACATCTGCTCGAGTTCCACCTGGAAGGACTTCATCGAGTTCTGCTTCCGCAGGACAGGCAAGGTCACCGAAGTGCTGTGGCAGATCGATGAAGGCGACGTGATCGGTTTCCGCGGCCCGTACGGCAACGCGTATCCGACGGACAAATGGGAAGGCAAGAACCTGATTTTCATTGGGGGCGGCATTGCGATGCCCCCGATTCGTTGCGCCATCTGGTACGCCCTCGAGAACCGTGCGAAATACGGCGACATCACCATCGTGTACGGAGCGCGCACCGTCGGCGACTTCGTCTTCGTCGACGAACTCGACGAATGGGCCAAACACGAGCGTGTCCGCGTCATCCAGTGCGTCGATCCCGGCGGCGAAACACCCGAGTGGAAGGGCGAGATTGGCCTGATCCCTCACGTCATCGAGCGCTCGAGCATCCCCGCCGACAACAGCATCGCGCTCGTCATCGGCCCGCCCATAATGATCAAGTACACGCTGCCCGTCCTCGACAAGATGGGCCTCGGCAAGCGCGATATTTACACCAGCCTCGAGAACCGCATGAAATGCGGCATCGGCAAATGCGGCCGGTGCAACTGCGGCCCCGTCTACATCTGCAAAGAAGGCCCTATCTTCACCCTCGAACAGATCAGCCAATTGCCGCAGGATTACTGATTTCTACCGGCGGGTTCGATCAGGAATGCCTTGCAGGAGACCCTCAACTGAGATGTCTTCGTCCAGATCGTTCCAGTGAAGGCCGGTTCCACCGCCGCTGATGACGTAGTACTCGCGCTGGGCCGGCGTGGCATTCAACAGTCGTGGGAAGTAAGCCAGCGGTATCCCCAGTTGGCGCCCGTCAGACAGATCCAGCCACATGTTATCGTCGTCGAATCGCAGACACCTGGCCAGTGCCCTATTCGCCAAAGTGCTAATGGCAACACCTCTCGATCAGTTCCTCGTCCGACGCGACTCACACATCTCGTATTCATCTTACACTAAAGGCGGCGCGACTGTGAAGCCTTCGCGCGTCGCAATTGCTTTATCCTACTGAGATGGATACCGGCAACGCCTCTTGCGAACTGGAATCCAAGGGCTCAGGATTCTCCGTGGAAGCATTGTCGGATCTCCGCCAAAAAATGACGGAGATTGCGAGTTTCGACACGGCTTCGTCCGTTCCACCCTTCCCGGCTTCCATGCAGCGTAATTCTCTTGAATTGCTTCGGAGACCGGACTATTCTGGGGCAGGAACGAGCCCTTTCGGAGTCGGAAGATCCGTAACGGCTTCAAGCCGTTCTGTGTTTGGGAGGAATTGGGTCGTACATCGCGAGGGAGGAAGAACATGAACCCCGGAATTGCGAAGCAACGCCTCTGGTATGCGGGCTTGATATGTCTGACATTCGCGGTGCCGCTGTGTCACGCCGCGCCCGTGCAGTTCGATGGGCCCTCCTTGATCTCGACTGCCGCGGACGGCGCGGATTGCGTCTACGCCGCGGACATGGATAAAGACGGCGATATCGACGTCCTTTCCGCATCGTGGTACGACAACAAGATCGCATGGTACGAGAATACGGCCGGCGACGGGAAGTCGTGGAATACGCATGTGATTTCAACAAAGGCGTACTATGCCACGGGGGTTTTCGCGGCGGATATTGACGGCGATGGGGACATGGACGTCGTGTCTTCGTCCTGGTTGGATGACAAGGTCGCATGGTATGAGAACGAGGACGGGAAGGGTGAAAAGTGGCAGGAGCACCTCGTTACGAGGAAAGCCAATGGCGCAAACGCCGTTTGGGCCGCCGACATCGATGGTGATGGCGATCAGGACATCCTCTGTGCCTCCGAGCAAGACAAGCGCATCACATGGTACGAGAACACTCTGAATACGTCCGAGAAGAAGGGCAAAGGTTGGGTCGCCCACACGATTACACGACAAGCCGGCGGCGCGTGCTCGGTGTGCGTGGCCGATATCGACGGGGACGGTCACCCGGACGTCGTATCCGGTTCGCGCAAGGACGACAAGGCGGCGTGGTACCGCAACAAGAAAGGCAAGGGGACCTCGTGGGCCAAGCGAACGATCACCACGATGGCCGCGGGCGTGGCGTGGGTCGCCGCCGCGGACATGGACGGCGACGGGGATACGGACGTTCTGACGGCGTCGCGCGACGACGACAGGATCTCCTGGTACGAGAACGTTGATAAGGGTGTGTCGTGGTATCCGCACATTGTGACCTCCTGGGCCGATTACGCCCTGTCCGTGAGCCCGGCTGACCTCGACGGCGACGGCGACATGGATGTCGTATCGGCATCGAAGTTCGACAACAAGGTGGCCTGGTATGAGAACCTCGACGGTAAGGGGAACGATTGGAGGGCCTACGAGATCGATTCGAAGGCCAAGGAAGCGGCTTCCGTATTCTGCGCGGACCTCGACGGCGACAAAAGAGTAGACGTTTTGTCCGCCGCCATGCACGGCGACACTATCGCGTGGTATCGAAACGTCGGAACCCTCATCACCTCACCAAGACCCCTTACTCACGACGGATCCCACTATGACAACGTGCTGTTTGACAAGGGTAAGGCCGTACCCAAACCGGAGTCTTTAGCCGGCATTGAGAAGGTGGCCGAAGCGCTCAAGCGACATCCGAAGGACACAGTTGTCGCGGAGGGGCATGCAAACGATAGCAAGGACGAAGCGGCTAATCTCCGTCTTGGAGAGCGGCGAGCTGAGGCCGTGAAGCGGTATCTTGTCGAGCACGGTATCGAACAAAGCCGCATTACCGTAAAGAGCTTCGGCAGCTCTCTCCCGTCCGCGCCCGACAATACGCCCGCAAACCGCAAACTCAATCGGCGAGTGGTTCTTGATGTCGCCGCTGGGGACTGATGCAGGTTTCTCGCCGTGTCATTGCGAGCGAAGCGAAGCAATCTCCGAAACCCTCAGAGACGTTTCCCCTTTGAAGGATAACCGAGATTGCTTCGCTCGCAATGACACAGTTCTCTTCTTGTAGGAGCGCAAGCATTTGGTGTGCGGGCCAAAGGGCGCGCTATCCCAAACCGCCCTTTTGGATTGGAACACGAGCTGAGAACAGCGCGCCGCCCTCTGTGCGGTTGGCGAAAGTAACGGAACCTGCATGGGCCGTGATGATGCGATGACATATCGCGAGGCCGAGTCCTGTACCGCCCGCCTTTCTCGAGAAGAACGGTTTGAAGAGGTCTTCGCCGGGTTGCAGATAGACCCCCGGCCCGTTGTCCGTGACGTCGAAAACCATGTCCGGGCCGTCATGCCGTGCGCTCACCGTTACGTGTCCTCCGTCAGGGACGGCGTCAATCGCATTGTTGACGATATTGACAATGGCCTGGACCAGCATATTCGCATCGGCGTAGATTTCCGGCATCGGTTCGCCGATCTGCTTTGCCAATGTTACGCGCTTGTCGCCGGCACGCGCCTCGCACAAGGCCAGCGTCCGTTCGACAATGGCTTCCGGGCGGCACGCGTCCGTTTCCGGATGGAAAGGTTTTGCGAACCCGAGAAATTGCGAGATCAGCCGTTCGAGGTTCTTGGTCTCATTGACGATCGCAACGACGTTCCGATGACGAGGGTCGTTGGGTTCGATTCTTCGTTGCAGCAGTTCCGCCATCCCGCTGATGACCTGCAGTGGGTTTCGCAACTCGTGCACGACGCCCGCGGTCAACTCGCCGATCTGGGCTAGCTGGCGATTCAGTTCCGCGGCGCGCTCCAGTAAACGGCGCTCGGTCATGTCCACGAAGAGGAACACGGCGCCGTTGAACGGGTTCGGGCCCGCGAGCAGTGACACGGAGAAGCCGATCTCGCGCTTTGAGCCGTCCGGATGCGCGATGACGATCTCGCGACGGGACACCGTTTCGTGTGTAGTCAGGACGCTCTGCATCACTTCCACGAACGGTTTTATCAAAAGGAGCGCTTCCAGGCGCATGCCCTTGTGAAGCTGGTCCTCAGCAACGCCGAGGTGCTCGCGCGCCGCTCGGTTCACCATGATGATCACCCCGTTCCCGTCAAAAGCGATCACGCCGCTCGAAAGACTATCTACGATCTGTTCATAGAAGGCTTCAGGGGGAAGGGACGCCTTT
>Ga0315279_10002958_pt1 | contig 24459 bp, 11 predicted proteins | sample YL17G06_20_MG_FD_203694 | JGI IMG/M metagenome (GOLD analysis project Ga0315279, IMG submission 203694) | Sediment microbial communities from Yellowstone Lake, YNP, Wyoming, USA - YL17G06_20 | ecosystem: Environmental > Aquatic > Freshwater > Lake > Sediment | place: USA: Wyoming | collected...
GAACTTGAGCTTGTTGAAAAACCAGATGCATACATTTCTTGCATGATAAAGCTTTGCGACCAAAACCTGAGGTATGCCTATCCGACTCCTCTCATAGAGTTTCTGTTTTACGACCACGCTTCAGGAACGAAAAGAATAGAACGTGCACTTGCTTTCAAAAGACTTAGGGGTCTCTAGCATACAACTAGCTTCGATTGATCGATCGGAGTTTATTCTATCAGTCTTTTTAAGCCAGTTTTTGGTTTTGGGGTAAAGTTTTATCCCACACACACAGAGTGAGTGTGCGAAGGGTGGCGGGTCAAGGATACGTTTTTCCAAAGTTTCTGCATATCAGCCATAGGTCTTTAAGATCAATTCTACCGTCATCGTTCAAGTCGCAAGCAGGATTCCATTTCAAATCGCCGTGTAAAGAACCGAATGCTTTAGCACACAAATAGACGTCTTTGACGTCAACCTTCAGATCATGATTGATGTCAGCAGGCCAGTAAGGATTCATCAAAGGATACCTGTCTTGGTTGTTGCTGTCAATAATGTATTGTGTATCACCTATTCCGTCATTGCCAGTCTCATTCTGGTACGGACCGCTGTACAAGTCTGTTCCGTTGTAATCACTCCAGTAATTTCCGCCAGAAGGATAACCCTCATTCCAAACATTGTTTAATGGTCCCCAAACATCCACATGTTTTGCGTTGTCGATAAAATTGTTATGGTAAATCTTGTTTCCGTTGGAATAATCCTCCAGCACCATGCCTCGGTAGTTGTTTTTCAAAGTGTTTCCTGCAATGGTGTTATCACCAGAGTCCCATAGAAGTATGCCTCCCCTGTTGTTGTTTAGAATGGTGTTATTGATGACCACATTATTGTCAGAGCAAAACAGTTCGATTTCATAGTTCCCATTATCTGTTAACGAGTTTCCGCGAACGGTATTGTTGGTTGAAGCCCTCAAACTAATACCCCCAAGGGTTTTTGAAATAGTTGTGTTTTCTATGAGTGAAGCAGTTGTGTAATGGAAGATTACACCTTGGCCATTCTTTGTTAAGCTTAAATCTCTAACCGTGATATTTGTCGAGCTTATAGCTGCTACGTAACCCGCATCTTTAGGAATCTCTTTGTCCCTTTCATTGACCAAGTAGTGGATGGGCTTTCCATCGACGGTGTTTGAAGGGTCTATGTCATTGATGTAGTCGGGGTAGTTTCCCTCTACCATAAAGTTGTAGATGTTGCCACTCATATGATTTCCCCTAAGGACGCTACCGCCGGACTGTGTTATTTCAACGCCTATGCCTCTAACGTTCGATATGGTATTGTTGATAAGAGTGTTCCCGATTGAGTTCCAGATAATGATTCCGCTTGTGTAGCTACCTTGCATGCTAAGATCTAATATTGTGTTCCCAACAAGTGTATTGCCACTAGACGCCTCGTCCAACGATATGCCACCGCCATTGTTGCTTGTGATAATGTTATTGCCAATTAAGTTGCCACTAGAACTATACAAGCTGATGCTTAGGAAAACATTGTCTTTCAAGATATTTCCACTAACATTGTTTCCACTTGAATAGTTGATGTATATGCCTCCCTTCCATTCAACAGGAGTGCCAAATCCTTGTACCGTAAACCCAATGATCTTAACGTTGTTCGCAGTTACACAAAAGAGATTACCTATTCCGCCGCCATCGATAATCGTTGTGCTTCTGTTTTCTCCAATGAGCGACAAAGTCTTGTTTAGGGCTATACTTTCGTGGTAAGTTCCTGCTTCAACGAAGATTGTATGCCCGTTTAGAGTTTCTGGTGCATTTATGGCTTTTTGAATTGTATCATAGCCTAATCCTGTGTTTATGTTGTGAACTGGTAGAGAACTCCAAGTATGCATAAGTGGATAACGGTCCTGATTATCATTACCAATAATGTATGAAGTGTCGCCAACTCCGTCACCATTTGAGTCTATCCCTGCATAATCGCTCCAATAGTTTCCGCCAGAAGGATAACCATCATCCCAATTGTTGGTGGAAGTTTCACTGTAGACTTGTTCAGTATTATTCATAAGATTGTTATGATATATGACATTACCATTTGAAAAACCATGCAAGTCAATTCCAAAGGACAGGGATTGGGTATGATTTGCAATAGTGTTGTCGCAGATGGTGTTGCCATCAGAATAGTCGCCGACAATAATGCCGCACCATTTATTGTTGATTATGTTATTACCACTTATTTTGTTGCCGCCTGAACAGCAAGACCATAAAGTGATGCCATGGTAATTGCCAGTTACAATGTTATGGCTTATGATGTTGCCACTGGAAACGCCAAGGTCGACGCCAGAATAGGCGTTGTTGGTTATAATGTTACCTTCTACAAGGTTACGATTTGAACTGTAGAGAGTAAGACCTGCAGCGTGTGTAGGCTTGCCATTATCAGTTATATTATTGCAGCTCACCGTGTTATCGTCAGAACTCTCCCCAAAGTCTACTCCAGTATAATTGTTGCCGACTATATTGTTGCCAAATATGATGTTGAGATCAGACATGGAAGATGAGTGGATGCCCCAATAATTGTTGGTTATATTGTTGCCCTGTAAAATGTTACCAATGGAACCATAAAGATAGATGCCCAGGAAAAATCCTGTGATTTTTGTGTCCTTGATAGTTACGTTGTTTCTACCCGACAAGTCTATCCCTATTTCGCTTCCTGCACCTTGAAGAGTGAAGCTTGCCCCATCAACCACAATACTATCCCTTTCCACCACTATCGACTCAAAGACGTTATCCGTAATAGTGTAGGTTATGTTATCCATGGTGAAAATCGATGCTGTTGGTGGGTCTATGCTTCCATCAGTCCTAATGTATATCATTCCTTGAGCTATTGCTGGCTTCACGTCAATCCATAATGCTAGAGAACCGATTAACAAAAGTGCCAGCATCAATCCGAAAACCCTTCTCCTTGGCATCTTCCTTCCCATTCTTAAAAGAATGTACAACTGAAAGATAGCATTTGTGGAAAGATCTTCTATAACCAATCTCTGATCTAATGTCAGAAAAAGAGGGGTTCGCGGGGGACATGTCCACTTAGCGCGCTCGACATCACCGGGAGGTTTGTGCTTGGATTTATCGGGTATGAGAATCGTTGTGCTTGGTGCGATGTCGGTCGCGGTAGAGTGAACAAAAGCAAGCACAACGGCAACGAGGCTGCGAACGTTTGTGCTTGTTTCAGTGTTCTGTCTTGTGTTTTCCAAAGTCAACCATCAAGGAGGTGTGGAAGATTGTGCTTGGGTTTGGTTCCAACCACGAGCTTGAGCTCACATAAAAGACCAGTTCTGAGAGGCAAAACCGTTCCTAATGCTGCGCTCATAATGATAAGTGCGGCGCATTGCATAGCTCTGACTGCCAGAAAGACAAGAATCTAGAAATAGATGATGATGAGGGCGCCTGTGTTTAATTAGCGCTAGGTTTAATTTCAGACGGGAGTGCCATGTTTCTCGTATGGGACCTTCAGAGTTTGAGGTTCCAGACTGCATCAAATTGAGCCTACCAGCGATAGCTAAACGAAAATGGGAGGTTTATGGGGTTGTTTCGCCGTAGTGCTTGCAGACAATGTAATAGTCTTTAGCGTCGACTTTGCCATTACTGTCTATGTCACAATTAGGATTGTAAATGCGCCCAGGTGGGTTTGGCCCCTCCAATGATGTGCCATACGCCAAGGCGACTTTGTAGACGTCTTTAACGTCAACTTTTGCGTCACCGTTGACGTCTCCGGGAATGCCCACATAGACGATACCGCCCGTCTGATTGTTATCTGCTATGTTGATTTCCAGTGGAAGAGGTTCTGCGTATGCACTTATTGTGTAGTTGCCCTTTACATTGTCTGTGGTGTTCCATGCGAAGGTTAGGACTGCGGTGGTTCCGTTTGTCAGAGTAACTGTTCGCAGTCCGATGACCGTGTCATTGGCGTAGACTATGACGAAGGTTTCCGTGAAGTCGCCTGGATTCGCCACTGTGACGCTCACGTTCAGGCTGTAGCCCTGACCAACAACCGTCTTGGAAGACGAGACATTGGTAACGGCTATGTCATATATCCCCAGTCTGAAAGAGGCGTTCAACGTGTGATTTCCTTGCATTAGGACTGTGCAGGGGTTGCTTGAGCCTACGTTGACGCTGTCGAGTTCCCAATAGTCAAGCACGTAGCCTTTGTCTGGAGTGGCTGTAACTTGGGCTGTTGAGTTGGCTGAGCAGGCGTATGTTCCTGGAGGTGGGTATGCTGTTGTTCCGCCCTCACTTGCAATGATTGTTAGGGCATACGTTGGGTATGTGGGGGACGTTTTCTCAATGAACTCTTCGCCTGTAAGCTTACTGTCGGAAGAGAGAATTCTGTCAACCACGCCGTCGCCTTCAGCATCCACCAAGACAGTGACACCTTCTTCACTCACAGATAGAGCGTTCCAGTCAACAGTGTACTGGTGCGTTGCGTTTGGCGATGTTGGTATGCCAGTAGCGGTGAAGCAGGTAATATTTCCATCTTCGACATGAGTCCAGTTAAGTCCATAAGTTCCTTCCTCTTTTCCCAATACCTCGCACGTGTGAGAATCGGGAGGGAAGAATATTGTTATCGTTCCGTTCCTGTAGAATGATCTTGAGATCTCATGTCTCACGCTTCCATTCATCACACCTGTGGTTTTGCCCTCAGAATCATAGACCCGCAGTTCGACGGGGCTGAACTCTGTGTAGGTGTCTGATTGGAATTGCTTACTTAACTCATTCAAAATCTTATTGCTAAGCCATCCAGTCTCCCATGTTACGATGCGTTTCAGTGCCTGGGAAAGATGGAATTGGAGGGCTTCGTTATTCGCGAAGATTCCTTGCAGGACAGGGAATGTTAATTTGCCCACTTTGTTGTTGAGGTAGTTCTGTAAGGTTCGGCCGCCAAGTTCTGGATTCTCGATTTCGCTAAATAGGAATTTGAATGTAAGTTCGAATATAGCTTTGATGGTAGCTTGGTCTTCTCCAACAAGCTCAACTTCAGCTATGAACTTTGGAATCATGAAAACATAACTTGCAAATTTGCCAGCCGCAGGGTTAGCCAGCGTTAGTCCAAGCGTAATCCAACTTAATGCTTCCTTCACAGTCACTATTGCCTCTTCCATGTTGCGGTCGTAGACTTGAGCTGCTGCACAAAAGTACCTGTTCGATACCTTGTAGTGGAGCAAAGAACTTTGTAAGTGCTCCCTGGCTCTGTTTATGTCGCCCCTGTCTAGGGAACTTCTCGCGTATATCGCCTCAATTTGGCTTATGACATCATGGTCAACGCCTGCCTGCCATGACTCATCGTATTCCTCTTGTGCGTCTGTCCAGACCGATGAAACAGTAATCCATACGGAACCTGCCCAACTCACTTTCGGATCGATCAGGTAGGCTGGAAGCTGCTTTTTCCTATTTATCCAAAGGTTAATCCTCTGACTTAACTGAGAGACTTCTTCCGGTATTGTGCCTTCCTCATATACGACGATATTTCTCACTCGGTCTGTATGGGTTAGTCCTTCTCCCAGCTCCACACAAGTGTTCCATTTGTTCTCGCCTAATAGTCTCTCTTCGTCAGAAGTTGGATTCTTTATGTAGTAAGCGACGAAGAAACGATAGTTGCCGGTTTGAGTTAGGGTCAAAGATCCCTGGTACTGATAAGGTTCGTTAGGCTGAAGTGTTATAGCCTGGAAAGTGAAGTCAGGTGCGCCTTCTGGTGGGATAAATCCGTTTAGTCTTCCTCCGACAGTCAGAACATCAAGAGTTATGGGAACGCCTCCGATGTTTTTGATAGTGAATTTCGCTTCCAAAGAATCTCCTACATTGTAAATGTCCTTCACTGGAGTGATGATTAAGGGAGAAGTGAGCACGGGTAATGCGGGAGCAGGCACAAAGATTGTGGCAAGGCCAAAAGCCGTCTGGTCTATCGCATCTTTTACTTCTGCCCAGACTTCTTTGTATCCTGGTGTGTCAAATGCCCAGCGTTTAATTTTAGTAGTCGCATTCCAGTCTTTCGAAGAAATGGCCCAGTCAAACCAGTCTGTCCATTCGCCTGTTGGGTAGCCGTCTCGAACATTGTCACTTGAAAAACGAACCTGCTTGATGCCCGTAATGCCGGTGGAATCTCCTACGTAAATGTCGAAAAACTCCCAAACACCAACCTCGCTTATTTTGACCCCATTCTGTTGGAGTCCAACAACACAAGTCGGCTCCTCATCCACGTGAAGCTCGAGCCAGTTTTCCGCTGACCAGCCTGTAACGCCCGCATTGTAGCTGACGTTCCACCAGACGAAGCCGTCAGCCTCTGCTGGTCCGCCGATGACTTGGCCTATGGTTCCTAGGGGCATGGTTCTGATTATGGTGTAGCCGAGTCCGGGGCCTTCTCTCACGTTGATGTTAGCCGTGGTTTGGACCCAATCGTCCATCTTGAACTTAGGTGCCGTCCGAGGACCAGTCTTAACCAGCCAAAAATCATAGGAACCAGCACCGCAAGAGTCTGTGAGGCCTGCTAGTGCGTATCCTCCGTCAAGCGTCTGCACTAAAGCATTCGCATAATCCCCTCCTGTTCCTCCGTAGGTCTGGTTCCACTGTGCGTTGCCCGATGCATCGGTCTTAACCAGCCAAAAATCATAGGAACCAGCACCAAAAGACGATGTCAAACCCGCTAAAGCGTACCCGCCGTCTTCAGTCTGCACCAAAGCAAGCGCTTCATCGTAATCTGTTCCTCCGTAGGTTTTGTTCCACTGCGCATTGCCAGAAGCACCCGTCTTAACCAACCAAAAATCATAGAAACCAGCACCAAAAGAATCGGTGTAGCCCGCTAAAGCGTACCCACCATCTCCAGTCTGCACCAAAGCCAACACCTCATCGTGATTTGTCCCCCCGTAGGTCTTATTCCATTGAGCATTGCCAGAAGCACCCGTCTTAACCAACCAAGAATTACAATCGCCAGCGCCAAAAGAATAGGTGTCGCCTGCTAGTGCGTATCCGCCATCAGCCGTCTGAACCAGTGAATACGCAACATCCTCGTGGGTTCCTCCGTAGGTCTTGTTCCACTGCATAGTCCCAGAAGCATCCGTCTTAACCAACCAAAAATCGTAGCTGCCAGCGCCGAAAGAATTTGTGTAGCCTGCTAGTGCGTATCCGCCATCCGCAGTCTGCACCAACCCTCCATAAGCCCCGTCTCTGCCTGTTCCTCCGTAGGTCTTGTTCCACTGTGCGTTGCCCGATGCATCGGTCTTAACCAGCCAAAAATCACCTTTTCCAGCACCGAAACCGAAAGACAACGTTACCCCTGCTAGTGCGTATCCTCCGTCAACAGTCTGCACCAAATCATAAGCCTGGTCAGTATTTGTTCCTCCGTATGTCCTGTTCCATAGGGCATTACCCGCCGAGTCAGTCCTAACCAACCAGAAATCATAGTCTCCTGCACCCGAAGAGTTTGCGTAGCCTGCTAGTGCGTAGCCTCCGTCACTACTCCGCACCATGGACAACGCCTCATCATCGCCCATTCCTCCGTATGTTTTGTTCCATTCTGTTGGGGGAGGCTCTTGGCTGGCCAAGCTTCTGGTTCCCTGCATTGCAGCAGATTCTTCTGGAACAGTCACGATCGGAGACTCTGTCTTAATTGGTTGAATGTTAAACGCCGAAGGCAATATACTAGTCAGAATCAGTGTCACCACTAATGCAGAAATTGTTCTCCTGAACACTTCTCCTAACCTCTATTAAAAGACAGAGTTTGACCGAATAAAGCATTTGTGGATGAAAGTTCTATTCTTGCTGAAAGCTGCAAATTCTTCTTGTCTTCAAACCACCGTCCGCCAGCATTTAAAACTTGACACGTCTTTCTGAGAATCCATAGAATTGAAAAGTCGACTGTTCTAAGAGGAAAAAGGGGTTTTGCGAGAGACATCTCCAGTTTTGGCGAGAATACCTCACTCCGGCGACTTGTCAAGTTAATGTCTCCGATATCATGACATGCACGGAATCCTTGCGTTTGTTTCAGACGTTTCGCCTGCTTCTGTCTGGCAACTTGACTACTGTGGCGGTTTGTGCTTGGATTTGTCGGGCACGAGAATCGTTGTGTTTGGTGCGATGTCGGTCGTGAAAGAGTGGACAAAGGCAAGCATAACGGCAATGAGGTTGCGAACGTTTGTGCTTGTTTTAGGATTCTGTCGTGTGCTTTCCGAAGTCAACCGCGGAAGAGGCGGGGAAGATTGTGCTTGGGAAAGGTCTCGACCACGAGCCTGAGCTCACCTACAAGCATGCGCGTGCTATGCTCACGATGACATGTGCTGCGCATCGCAGAACGCTGACTGTCCTGAAAGAGAAGAATCGAGAAATAGATGATGATGAAGGCGCCTGTGTTTAATTAGCGCTAGGTTTAATTTCAGACGGGAGAGCAAGGCAAACCTGATTCAGTATCGATTAGCCAGCGCAATTCTAGGCGAGCGTCAAATTGAATCTGTCAGCAGTTGAGAGAATTAGGAAAGGTGAGAAAATGAGAGTGAGACTTATGGGAAAGGATTAGAAGAAAAAGAAGGGGGAGAGTGTTTTGGCTGTTCTATGGTCATAGCGGGTTTGGTGCCGCCCAGCCGTAGTTCTGGCAGATGGCGTAGTAGTCCTTGACGTCGACTTTGTAGTCGCCGTTGATGTCTGCTGCTGTGTCCCAGTTGGGGTAGCCTGGTATGCTGCCGTAGGCCTTGGCAGCTTGGTATATGTCTTTGACGTTGACTTTCAAGTCGTCTATTGGCTGGTACTTTGGTGTTGCTGGCGGGCATGGTTTGTAGAGCAGTCCACCGATGTCGTATCTGCTTGTGACGATCATGTGCTCCTTGTACACATATGTCATGCCATAGAATGGGTTCTTATGTGTCTCGGGTATCGGGACGCCGTCGACTGTCAAGCTGGTGATGGTGATGGTGACCTTTACTTCCCACCACCAAGCGGGCACGAAGCCTAAGGGAATGTGCTCAACCTGCACTTCGCAGAATCGCGCCTCGAATGGATGCGCAGCTGCGAGCGTCTTGAAGAACACATACTTGCTATTGTCGTTGGGGCATCCTATGCCGCTCCATACCCACAGTTCAACGGTCTTCATTCCGTCGAGCACCGTGTTCGGATAGACATTTTCCTTGTATGGGCCGTCTTCGTAGAAGTACTTGCTGTGCATGTACACGTCAACGTATGCGTCCACGCCTGTTTCTCCCTTCCTCGGGTAAATCCAGTGCGTGTTTCCCACTTGTGCAGTAGCGTTTGAAGATTGTATTGTCCAGATGTTTATCGGCTTTGTCTTTGGAAAGTCCGGTGTTGATGCTACGTGGAAATGGTTCGAATTCTTGGTGAGCACCATGCCTTTCGCAGGTGCCGGGTCGGCCGTGCTGAACGTATAGCCACCTGTACACACGCATGGCTGGTTCCATGGGTTTGTCGGGTCGCCTGTCTCGATGATCGGTTTCCATGTGTGTTCCGGCAGGACTATGTGGAAGCCGCTCATGCTGTGCAGCCCGAAATAGGAGTACGTGTCCAAGTAAACGATGACTGTCCACGGATCAGGCGTGGCAATTGACAGAATGTCTGCAACCTGCGAGCTCCAGGAAGCCGGCGGATAACCCTTCTTCGCCAACAAGTTCGACAGTGAACCCGTCACGTACGGGCCTCCCCACGTGAACTTGACATCGCTTGCCGTGAAGGGCACTCCGTCAGACCACAGTACGTCATGGCGCAGGTTGAACGTCACCTTCGTACATGTACCTAAACCCAGAAGGCTTGCGTCCCATGTGCCGACCTCCCAGTCGTGAGCCAACCACGGCTCGTCCGTGATGATGTACGGATCAGGAACTATTAGGCTATCATACGCTTGGTTCAAGACGTTCCAGTCGTAGTACCACTCAGCATATATTGGGTTCAGCGACAAGGGTGCTTGCCTGAAGCCCCATCTGATTGTCGAGCCGTACAAAGAGTTAGCAGGGTGCATGTCATATAGCGACCACTTGTTCCCAACGCCTCCGCCCCTTTCGCATACGACACCCTTCCATGGCTGACCTTCCCATTGATCTTCCGTATCCGGCACACCGGGCGTTCCTACGTATCTTCTGCTGAAGGCAGAGTAGGTTCTGGAACACCAGACTGGTTCACCGCACACCCAATAGGCCAGAAACTCCTGAGACTTATAAGCACAGAACTGTGCACGCACGAAGTCTGTGGCGATCATCATTTGCCAGCTCCAGTAGTTCTGCGGGTTCTCCCACAACTCAGTGCCCTCATCGTAGCTCTTGTAAGTGTCGGTGAAGTTCAAGTCAGGAGCCCCATACTCATTGTGCAAGTCGTGTCCCCAATCACGGTGCCAGTACCAGGGGCTACACTCGAAATAGTCATCGTACGGTGCTAGGAACGTGTCGTCGTCGCCTGGGTAGTACATGTAGTTTGGTGGTTCGCCTGGGTGCCAGTAGTTGTTTATGTGGAACAGGTAGTACAGGTGGTCAGGGTCCTCTGTTAGGCCCCAGCCGCCGGTGTACAGGTGTCCCATCTTGCCAGCCATGACCGAGGCTTTTGCGCCACCGCAATTGACTGCTATTGGCGTGACTGCGAGTCCGAGACCAGTTGGAGGAGGAGCAGTCAAATCTGGAAGCAGCGCAGTTTTGAAGGCTGCTCTATCAGCATCATCGTTCCTGAAATAGAACGAGAGCGTGAATGGGACGCCGTTCTTCTGCCTAACGCCACCGACAAGGTTGTAGCCATGATCGTCCAAGAACTGGTTGCCTAGCGCAACGTTTTTTGAGCCATCTGGCTTAACGTACGTATAAGCCTGCAAGGCGCCTGTTGGTTTGAGTTCCGGGTGAACCCATTGGCCATAAGCCGAGCTCAGCGGGGTGTACAATTCCTCACCAAGTATTGGCAGACTACCGCCACTCACGACGCCAAGGACCTGCGTTGGCCTGTCTATGCATGTGGCGATTGCTCTTCTGAGCCACACGTCAGCCATCGGGTTGCCGAATGGCGCGGTGTATGCGGGGTTTGGCGAACCATCACTTAATTGTGGGTTGGGGTTAAGCTGCATGTCTAGGATGTACATGCCGAACTCTGGGCCGTTGTCGACGACGGCAATGTTTGCATCTTGCGGTGGTGTCGTGAACGTGGCAAAGTTCATACTATCAAGCGGCGAGTCCGTTAGGTCTATCCCTGTTCCCAAGGCTGCGAACTCAGCCGCTGCATTGTTGTATATCGTGATTTCGACTTTGTCCGCGTGCGGACCTGAGTAGTCAACCAAGTTGTCGTGTTGAGGATTCGCAATTGTCGTGTCCCAGTATTCCCATGCCTTAACAGGAACAAACTGTATTGCAAGCATCAAAGCAACTAAGAACAACGTAGCTAGAATTATCTTTTCTTTCATATCAATTCATCCTTCATGTTCATGCCCTATTCTCAAAAGGCATGCAATACTCATATTACACCGTATCTTATCTTAAAGGTTGTGAAACATAGTTCCAGCGAGGCCAGGTGAATTGCCATAGTCCCGTGCATGTGTGTGGGATAAAACTTTACCCCAAACCAACTTCACGACGTTGCGCGCGCTCCTGCTTGACTTCTGCCGGATAACTCGTAACTACTGTGGAGGTTTGTGCTTGGTGCGACGTCCGTCGTGGTAGAGTGGACAAGGCAAGCACAACGGCAACGAGGCTGCGAACGTTTGTGCTTGGGTTTCCCCGTACGAGTAGCGTCGTGCTTGGCTAGATGCGCGCACGCTATCGAAGCTTCAAAAGAACTGCGAGAGATGACTCTTGAAGGCTAGAGGAGCCTGTCAACACGATTCCACAAGAGGGTGGAGGGATCTAGGTTGATCGGGTTCAGAACGGTTTCGTTGTGTTCAGGTTTGCGATAAGACCATCGGACGAAAAAAACGCGAGCACCGCTTGTTTCTATTCTATCCTTGCTTCCTGAGGCCTTCTCTTGTGAGAAGCAGTTCGTCCTCCAGGTATTTCTGATCGCTCATCCTCTTGATCCTTAGAAACTTCTCTGCTCCTTTCTGGTAGATGTTGATCTCTCCATCAAACAGCCCGAGAATGGAATGAAGCTCCTCTGAAGGGTGCATCTCCGGATCAACTACCGCTAGGACTGTGAAACCTGTTGACGTCAATTCCGTGGTGAGGGCGGTCAGCCATTTCCTGGTTTGAACTGCATGATGCTGAAGCAGGACGTCTGATACTATCTCAATACAAGCCCTTCGCGGGCCTCTCAGGGATGCGTCCAGTTTGCGAATGGCTGAAGTCAAAGCAATGCTAATCTCAGTAAGGCTTTCGACACCCTTCAGCTTGAAAACGTTAGGCGAGCTCTTAGTGATCGCATCTGCTTGAGGATTGCATACGAAGAGGTAGAAGTCAGACTGAAACTTTTCTGCGAGAGCTTTCGCTGCCCTGGCACTAGTCGTGAGATAGAATGTCACTTCGCTTCTCTCTGCTCCTGTCTTAAGGAAGCTCTTGATTAGCGAGTCCCTCTCTGTGCATGACGGTGAGATCAACACTACAGCGATGTTTGAGCGTAGACCTCCGCACAGCAGCTTATCAAGATATGCATATCCAGTGTAGTCTTTGTTTTCATGCCCATCTTTGATTGTTATCTTCCTATCTGGGCAACGATCGCAATAACCTCTCAACGGAACGCCCTCAATGACGTCCAGAATAACAGATTGAATTCTGCCGACTAGCAGATCCCTCAGATCTATCAGTTCCTTGTACTTGGTTTTGCGAACATATTTGATGTTGGGTGATTGTGATCCCATGACCATTGAGTTGACGTCAATTGCAAATGAGTCCTCCTTTGCAGGAAACTCGCTTGGAATGGGCTTTTCAAACTTCATGCTTGAAATGCTCTCCTCATCAGTCAGAGTACCTGTTTCATTGGGCAATAGCTCGTCTGGCGAGAAGAGTTTGGGGAGCCCCGGAGCTTCAGAAAGGCCTGTTTCATCCATTATGCGACGATACTTCTCCATGCGTTCATAGATGTCTTGGAAGTAGCCAGTTTCAAAATGTTGGACAAGCGACTGATAATCTGGGTCTCTGTCAGGCTCAAAAGCGAGCAAGTCCAAGACCTTGAGTGGATGAATATGGTCAAGACCTCGTTTTTCCCTTGTCGAAAGGATCAGATTTCTCGAATGATTTGCTGCGAGGTCATAGTCATGCTTGCTCTGGAAAACCTTCTTGTTTTCAGACCATACTATCTTGTCATCTTCTGACTCTATCAGCTTCATTATCCTTAGTTCTTCTATGTAGCGATAGACACTTTTCTTAGGAAAACGTGTCTCTTTAATGAGTTCTGTCGGAGTGTAATCTCTCTTTTTGAGAAGGCTAATGATTCTTGCAAGTCTACCAACCCTTTTAGGTCGGTCATCCTCGCTTGTGAGAGGATAGTTTTTCCTTGGTCTTCCTTTTGTTTTTGTCATATTTCGACACCAGATTTCTAATATTTTGTCAGAAAGTAATAAGACTTGCGATAAACATGCCAGCAAAATCAGAACATAAAGTCATGAAGCACGGAACAAGTGGCGCGCGCGCTAAAACACACAGTCGCCTTCTGTCTTTCTCTAGCCTTAACTCGGAAGAGCTAGGGATAGGCACGCTGGAAGTGTAACAAGTGAAACAGAAACCGAGCCTACAGAGGATTTGAAAACATGACAGCTTTACAAGACGTGATTAGACCAGGAACCAAGAGAGGCTTAGATTTTGTGGTTCTGGAAGAGTTGCGTAAGAGAACGGGCATTATGCCTAATGAAGTGTTGAAATTCACTATGTCTGAGATGTTGTGTAATGCCTTAGATACAGACGCTACCAGGATAGACGTGAACGTGAAGGGTGAAGGCGACTATGTTGAGTTAATGATTAAAGATGATGGTTCAAAGAGGCTTTCCCTAGAAGATGTTAAGCTGATCTTGGATTTTGAGAATAAGGCCAGCAGCAAGAGAGGGTTTCTTAGGATTTCAAGAGGCTATTTAGGCAACGCTCTCAAATGTGTTTTTGGCTACTGCCACGCGCTAGCGATAGAGAAAGAGCTTGCGCCTCCAGACATCATTATTGAAAGTGGTGCTAACAGATATACCGTAGCCTTGAAACCCGACAGAATAAAAGAGATGATAAATTCTGGGATAACACTGACAGAAAAAGAGGATGAAAAGTACACTTCGTTTACCGTGAAGTTGCCAGCAGGCCCTCAATCATGCGATCCTTCATTATTGAAGGACGTGGTTTTTGCTATTAGCATGGTTAACCCAGCAAGGCAAATCAACCTTAACATTGATAATGACAGCTATAGTTTTGGCTGTAGCGAAAAGACAGAGCAAATCAGACAAGAAACTAGCGTTTCATGGTATAATCAGAAACAGTTTGAAACCTTATTTAACGACTTTCTCAGGGCCAGACCAGAAACACAACTTAAAGAGTTTATCGCTCTCTTCAGAGGCTTCACAAGCAAGAATGTTATCAGGGAAATTCTGCAAGATTTCAATGCGTCTAATCATGATTCTGAGACTGTGCAGTTTTTCCCCGCCACTCCCATCAGAGACATACCGCAAAAAAGGGTTCCACAGCTTTTCAGTCTTATGAAGGCTAAGGCTAAAGCGGTTAGCAGTAGAAGCGTCGCCTCTGTGTTAGGTTGTGTAGGAGAGAAAGCGTTTGAGCACGTACGTGAGAGACAAGGCTGGAAAAGACTGGGCTACACCAAGATTCCAGCTTCTAGAGTGCAATGTCAATGCCAGTTCTTTGGTGAACCATGTAACAGCTTAGATCATGTGGAGTTTCCTTACCTCATCGAGCTAGCGGTTTTCGATAGACAAGATGACAATGCAGGTTTGAAAGTCTATCAATGCGTCAATTTCATGGCTAGTATGAAAGACATTTTCAACAGAATATATGACGTTAACTACCATCTAGGTAGGGTAGAAATTACTAAGGATACACCTGTCACGGTTCTGTTGCATTTAGTCTGCCCTGTTCTGAATTGGCTGGATTATGGGAAAAGTGGTCTAGATGAGTAGAAACACAAGCCTAAAAATAAGCATAGAAAAAGCGTTTGACAAGATACTACCGATTCCGAAACAGCCTAAAATCTACCGTATGCCTCTTCCAAACAGACCTTTATCATGGGTTCCACACGGCAGCATAGGCGATTTGAATTATGAGCAGAGACTACAGAGCTTCGCTAACGAAGTGCTACATATTGACAGTCAAAAGATTAGCCGCATAAAGTACGGTTCTAGAGGCTGGTGTTATCTGCTTGAGGGTTTAGGGAAAATTGACAAAGGAGAGTTTGCAGCTTGCCAAAAAGCCATAAACGACAGTAGAAAGCTAGGTTTCTTGCCTATAGACTTCGTAGCAGAGGATCAGGACCAGACCAGGCATTTTAAAGGTATTCATGTAGCGTCTGAACCGCATGTGCAGCTCTCAGAATTGAAAGATGATGTTGAAACCATGCTCCGCGATTTGCCTTCAAGAACTACAGACTACTGGATTGGAGAGCAATATTACGTTATGTTGTGCGTGGAGAAAGGCGATTTGATTAACCTTTTCAAACCAGTATGCGATCAATATCATGTGCCTATAGTTTCCAGCAAGGGATGGGCGCCGATTCTACTCAGAAGCCACATAGCGAACCTGAGCAAAAAAGCAGAGGCTAACGGACTAAAACCCGTACTACTGCTTTTCTACGATCATGATCCCGCAGGCCTCAAGATAAGCGATACTTTCAGAGAGAACCTTAGAGACTGTGAAGGCGGTACTGGCTGGTCTCCTGAAGGCTTGATTATTGAACGGTTCGGTTTGAACGCTGAGGATATAGAACTGTATGGTTTGATGTGGATAGAGAACCTTACAACTGGCTCTGGCAGAACCTCTCACGATCACAGTTACATTAACGCTTATGGTCATAAGAAGTGTGAAGCTAACGCACTTTTCAAAAATGACGACACATTGAAGGCTGGAGAGCAGATATGCAGGAAAGCCATAGAGCAGTTTTATGGAGCAGACGCTTTAGAACGGTTCAGAAAGAAAGAGGATGCTTCTAGGAAAAAGTTGAAAGACGTTTATGCTGATCCAGTGTGGAAAAGCATCAATGAAAGCCTAGACCGCATAATAGCAGAGTTGGGTTCTGAGGAGAAGATTGAGGGGCAACCTAAAGAAATTGCTGTGGAAAACGAAACTGTGGTTTTCATTGGCAACAAATACTATGGAAGCTGTCCTAACTGCCACACTCAATTCAACTATGCAGAGAAAGATTATGGTAGGCTTGTGAGGTGTAGAGGCTGTCACTTGCTTATGCGTTTAAGAGAGGAGAGCAAGCCATAATGGTTGAATCTATCGCTGTCCTATGCTGTCCTGAATGCGCGCGCTTTCCACGGCAAAACCTGGCTGCCTGCCTGGATGATTTGTCAGGTGTCAGTTCTTCTGAAGAGGAGAAGGCGTGGGCGGAATCGTCCAAGATTGTTGGGAATGGAGCAGGAGGAGAAGAAAGTATTTTTCTATTAGACGGCGATAGCCATTGGTTAACGAGAAACGCAGTCCAGCAGACTCTGCAAGTGGCGCCCTAATACCAGACGCCAGTTTCCAGAACGTTGGAAGAACGCGAGAAATCCGTTCAGAGCAGGGTTAGAGAGAGAATCGTCGAGGTTTTGAACGCTGAGTCAGGGGTTATTCCATGAAGTCATCAACCAAGATTCTGAAACTGATGACGAAGGGTTGAGAAACGAAGAATGAAGGACAAAAGAGGCCCGGAAAAGTGAATGATGACCTAGAACCTACACGTGCGAAGGGCAAGTGTTCCACACTCGACAAGATTTGCAGAGGGTTCGCGAATGCTGGGAGGAAGTGAGACTCGATTGACTCTTCGAGAGAGTGCACGAGCCATTGCAAAGAAACCAACCGTGAAAGTCGGAGAAGTGGTTTTGGTGCGCTACTACGACGCTGTGCTCTTCAGGGACCTGCTACAATTCTCTGAGGTCGCACCTGTTGTGCGTGAGGCGATAGGCTGGCTTGACTTCGAAAATGAAGATTACATGCGATTGGTTTGGGAGCGACATGCGGAGGCAATCATAAGCGAAGAGTCGAAGACCAGAATCACAGGTCTCGCGATCCGCAAAAGCGACGTTATCGAGATGAAACGGATTGCTTGAACCTCTCTCTAAGTTTAAAGTAGAGTTCCGTGTCCTTTTCGAGTCGCTTGAAGCTCTTCACACGATGTTTGATTTTTGCCATACAGGGCTCACTTTCCGTCACCACCCCCTTGGAGAACTTGTCTATGACGCGTCTTTCCAATTCAGTGAAAATGTAGGACCTCATCTTCCATCAAGCCTTCCAATTGTAGGAAAAGGTTTAAACGTCTTTCCTTCCTGTAATAGGAAACGTCGATTATGCGCTTCAGCTCCCGAAGCGAAAAAATCGGCTCACAGAAAAATGAAGGAACGAAGAAAACCATGACAGAACCTGACCAAAACATCAAAGCAACCACACAACTTCAAACAAGCTCAAACCTCGCCGTTGACAGCAGAGAAATCATTCACACCAGTTCGCCGTGCCCGCCAGACGTCGAAAAATTCATTTGCGAGGCTCTGAAGACGCGGAAGCCCAGTCTAATACATTTCACAGTCATGAGCCCTTCGCTTGTTGAATTGGCGAAATATCTCAAGAGGCACTGTAGCCAATCGCACGCCACAACGTACCTGTACATGTGGTCAATTCAGCAATACTGCAAATACTGCCAAACGGAGCCTGACCAACTCATAGACGAATGCATGTCAGAAGATGGACTGCCAAACCAGAAAGCCCTGACACTTGAAGCCAGAAGACTGGATGACTATGTTGGAATGCTGCAAAGCGAGAACTACAGTCCAGGACACATATCAAACTGCGTCAAAGCGGTTAAGACTCTGTTCAGAGTGAACGGGCTCCAGCTGGAACTGCCGTACAAGATGCACAAGTATGCTGTGAGCAGGGACCGAGCACCGACGCCAGAGGAAATCGCCAGAACAATAGACTTGACAGACATCAGAGGAAAAACCATAGTCTCGATGCTTGCGCTTGGAGGTTTCAGGATAGGCACACTGTGCAAACTGCAATACAGGCATGTCCGAATAGACCTTGAAAGAAGCATAGTGCCAATTAACGTGCATGTTGAAGCCGCCATAACCAAGGGCAAATACCACGACTACGACACTTTCATCGGTCAAGAAGCCGCAAGCAACTTGAAAGCCTACCTAGAAGCTCGAAGATGCGGTGGACTACCGAACAAAGTTCCCCCAGAGGATATTAACGACGAGTCTCCACTGATACGCGATGAGCACTCAAAAACCTTGAAACCTTTGACGCCATCTCAAATCTACAACATACTGCACAGGCTGATGGCGCAAGCGGGACTGCTTGGCAGCAAAACAGGAAGACGGTACGCGATGAGACCACATAGTATCAGGAAGTTCTTCAGGACCCAGATGGCAGCGTTGGGCGTTCAGACGGATTACATCGAGTACATGATGGGACATACCATAAGCACGTATCATGACATTCAGATGAAAGGCATAGAATTTCTAAGAGGCGTGTATGCCGCTTCAGGACTGTGCATCAAGCTCAAGACGAAGCCAAGCAGGATAGAAACCCTCAAGGAAATGGTGAGAGCCCTTGGCTTGAACCCAGAGGAAATACTGACAAAGGAAGCGTTGTCAATGCCACACAGAACAACGGTAACGGTGGGCAGAGACGAAAGCCAGATGGAAACACTGCTGAAAGCATTGAAGCAGAAGCTCAAACAAGAACTGACAGAAACACCTATGCCAGCACCTAAAACGGTATAAATTACAACTTGGGAATGGTAGCCCGGGAGAGATTCGAACTCTCGCCGAGCATGTCCAGATGTATTTTTACCGGTAAAGTCGGGTGGGGGCCCCATCCCCCGCACCACTATGTTGAAAAATGCGGGGGGTTTGTCCAGGTAATGTTGTCAACATTTCCGCTTCCGAAAGATCTTGCTGCCGTCAAAGTCACAGACATATTCGAAGCCTGAGTCTATCAGTGCGCAAGCTTCACATTGAGTTTTGGCTACTTTTGATGTGTATTCGTCTTGGCCTTGAAAGAGCTCTTCAGCCAGATGCGTGTAGACCAAGGTGTTTTTGATGTTTTTATGCCCAAGTATATGCATGACATGGAGAATGTCCCTAGTGCGATGATACTCCATTGTTGCTTTCCAATGGCGCAGTGTGTGAAATGTTATTTGCTGTAGTCTGGGTTGCCGAATTTGTGGGCTGACGTTTGCGTTGTCGTGTGTATGTTCTGCGGAGGTGGTTGAGTTTGCTGGATCCAAACAAGGTTGAGTGGTCTTTGGGTAATCGGTTTATCATGTTGATGAGACGGTTGCCGAGTTTGAAAATTCGTGGGTTGCTGTGTTTTTCTGGTATGACTCTTATTGTGAAGCTGACAAGGTCGAGGTCAGTCCATCTGAGTTGGTGTGCTTCGCCTGCTCGCATTCCTATTTCTTTGAGCAGCAGAAGGAATGTTGAGGGTTTGGGTGTGGTGCCCGCTAGTCCTTTACGACTAGAACATTGCAGTGTGCATTGGCAACAATTTGTTTTGAAACGCTTCCCAATAGCATTGACAGTGTGTTTCCTAAGCCTCTACTTCCCACAACAATAAGGGCGAAGTTTTCTTGTTTGGCAATGATCAGTAGAGCTTTAGCCGGATTGGAGCCAAGTACCAATGATACATCACGTTCTACTTCGGCTTCTTTCAGCTTTTCCTTTACCTCGATAACCGCCGTTTCAGCTTTTCCTTCCATGCCCTTTCCGTAGACATAGACTACTTTTATGAACCCGGAAAAACACCTAGCAATAGTTATTGCTTCCTTAACTGCATTTTTTGATTGCGGCGATTCGTCATAACCAACTAGTATTCTGATTTTATCAAACATCCTTTTCAAACCCATGTTGAATATAACTGCAGGAAAATAATACATTTTCGGTTGGTTTCTTCCGAGTTCGGAAATCGACTGTTCGACTCTGGTATGGACAGCACCCACCAATCAGAATGACGAAGAAAACTCGCACTCTATCCTTTCTTCCTCAGCTTACCCTTTTTCCAAGTCAGGTTTTTTTAAGCGAACTGTACTGCAGCAACCACACAAACGTCGAATTCAAACTAAAAGAGTTAATAAACTTGCTCACTGTAGAATTGGCATTCAAATCCGAAAGAAAATTGCATTTGAAGATGCTTCCACAAATCATAAATCGCTTGGGCGGTATAAAATCTGGTGAACGTTGGGAAAGGGAGAATTCTGTTTATGAAGAGAAGAATGGTTTCAGCAATGACTCTCATGTTGCTGTTAACGAGCATGTTGATGTTGGCGTTTCACGTTCAACCAGTCAGGGCAGAAGGAACCATTTACATCAGGGCTGATGGAAGCATATATCCATTAACAGCAACGATTACGACAGCTGACAATGTCACCTATACTTTTGCTGATAACATTGATTCCGAGATTGTCGTTGAAAAGGGGAGCATAGTGATTGATGGGAAAGGTTACACGCTTCAGGGTACAGGAGCCTATTCTTCAAAAGGTATACACTTATCCGGCATAGAAAACGTAACGGTAACTAAGACAAACATCATAGGATTTTGGTATGGAATCTACATCGAGCACTCAAACGGGAACACTGTCACGGAGAACAACATAACAGATAACACTAGCATCTTTCTGGGTGGGTTTGGAAACACCATTTTTAGAAACAACATAAGAGGCGGTGGAAGTGGGATATGGCTCGAAGGGGATGCCAACAACATTTCTGAAAACAATATAACGGGCAGCGCTTGTGGCATGTTTTTCGTTTGGTCTTCAAGCAACAATGTTTCCAGAAACAGCCTCACGGGTAACCGTTTCAACTTCGGCGTTTATGCCATTGGCCTTTCAGGTTTTGTTAATTATGTTGATGCATCAAACACTGTTGACGGAAAACCGGTCTACTACTGGATTAATGAACATGATAAGAATGTGCCGTCCGACGCAGGATATGTTGCATTAGTGAATTGCACTCATATTTCTGCCAGAAACTTGAGCCTTGCTCATAATGGTCAAGGCTTGTTGCTTGCTTACACGACAAACTCGACAATAGTAGAGAACAATATAACAGACACTGAGTATTGTATCGAGTTGTTTGAGTCTACGAACAACATTTTATCCGGGAACATAATGTCAGGAATTTCATCGTCTGTTATTGGCCTTTCGCTTAGTCGATCTTCATATAACAAGATATCAGGGAACAGCATAACAAACAACGGTGGCGGCTCCGGCGTTATGTTAGCCGAAGCGTCCAACAACATTGTTTCTGGAAACATTATCAAGAACAGCTACGGAGGAGTCCATCTGGCATATGGAATCCCTCTGGAACCCTCCTCTGATAACAGATTTTACAATAACAGCTTCATAGATAACGTGCAGCAAGTAAGCGTCTATGGAGGGTCGTCTCATAATGCTTGGGATGATGGCTATCTCTCAGGCGGAAACTACTGGAGTGATTACTGGGGAGTAGACTCGTTCAGCGGTCCATATCAGAATGAGACTGGAAGTGACGGTATTGGAGATACGGCTTATGTCATTGATGCAAGCAATCAAGATAACTATCCTCTAATGCGTCTTTGGGTACCTTTTGAGAATCAGACCATTTACATTAGAGCTGATGGAAGTATTGACCCGTCAGGTGCTCCGATACAACGGAAGGGAGACCTCTACGTCTTGACCAGCAACGTTACCAGCGATGCTGATGGGATTGTGGTTGAGAGGGACAATGTGATTCTTGATGGAGCAGGATGCACACTGCAAGGAACAGGAAATGGAACTGGACTAAACTTGACCGGTAGAAGCAATGTAACAATAACGAACGTGAAAATCAAGGCGTTTGATCTGGGTATCTGGCTTGCAGCGTCTTCAACCAACACCATAGCTAGAAACATCCTAGCAGAGAACCACAATGGAATTGGTCTCGATTATACTTCAAACAATAATACAATACTTGGAAACAACGTCACGGGAACCGATGATGGAGGAATCCTTGTAGCTGGAAACGAGAACGTGATCATTGATAACTTGGTCTCAAACTGCGTTGGCGTTTACGGTTGGGGAATTAACGTATACGTTGCCAACAACAACGCTATCACAAAAAACAAAGTTATGAACAATACATGTGGCCTCCGATTGTACCACTCCAGAAACAATATAATTGACAATAACGAAATAGCGGATAACTCGTATGGTATCTATCTAGAAGAAGACAGCGGCAATAACACGATATATTATAACAACTTCATTAACAACACTAACCAGGCGCATGTTGAATCCTTAACAAATGCTTGGGATTGTGGTTATCCTTCTGGAGGAAATTACTGGAGTGATTACAACGGAACAGACTTGTACAGCGGTCCGTACCAGAATGAGACTGGCAATGATGGAATAGGCGATGCACAATACATTATTGACAGCAACAACCAAGACAGGTATCCTTTGATGAATCCTTGCTGGAATCCTGCTGACATCAATCATGATCTGAAGGTTGACGTCAAAGACGTCTACTCATGTGCTAGAGCATTCGGTTCTTTGCATGGCGGTTTAAAATGGAATCCTGTTTACGACATGAACGATGACGGTAGAATTGATCTTAAAGACATATGGCTGATATGCAGAGACTTTGGAAAAACGTATCCATAACCTATTTTGAGCTTAACGTGCTGCTCACATGCTATCCTATTCAACGTAGACCATCCACGATTGCCTAAGACTGCATTGAGATAGTTTGTTATAGAGGAGTTTTCCACAAATGCTATTAATTGATTCAGTAAGTTAAAGTCTGGGAAAGAGAGTTTGAAGAGAACATTTTCAACTTTATTGGTTTCTTTATTGCTTCTGAATTTGATCATTCTGACTTCCAACATTAGACCTGTCAGCAGTGGTACGACGATAACCGTTCCTGATGATTATCTGACGATACAGGAAGCGATAAACCATGCAAGCGCTGGAGACACGGTTTTTGTGAGAACAGGAACGTATCATGAGAACGTTGTCGTCAACAAGACACTGACTTTGGCTGGAGAAAACAAATACACGGCCATCATTGATGGCAATCACACGGGAAATGTTGTCTATGTGACGGCCAATGCTGTCAACATTACAGGTTTCACAATCAGAAACAGTGGACAAGATTCAAAGGCTGGAATACTAGTCGGACGGTTATGGGACATACAGAGTTCTGGCAACAACATAAGCGGCAACATAATAACGAGCAACTATTATGGAATCATGCTTGCTGAATCTTTCAACAGCACCATTTCAAACAACATTGTAACTAACAACACGATCGGCGTTCAAGACCAAAGTCGACACTACGACTGTGACATTTGGACAATGAACGCGGACGGCAGCAATCAAACGCTACTCACTACAGATGAACTTTGGGATGACGGACCAGAATGGTACCCAAACGATTCCAAAATTCTGTTCGAGCGTATATCTAACCCCTTCGTTGAAGACTATATGTGGGATATTTGGGTCATGAAAGCTGATGGGACAAACCAGACACAATTAACGACAGACTCCGAAGTCAATATGCTTGGCGGGTGGAGTCCCAACTGCTCTTTGATAGTTTATAATTCACGAAGATCCGGCAATGACGACATTTGGATAATGGATTCAGACGGCACAAACCATAAACAGTTAACAACGGACCCCGCAACTGACGGCATGCCAACATGGAGTCCAGATGGAACAAAAATAGCTTTCATATCGGACAGAACTGGAAACCAAGACATGTGGATAATGAACGCAGATGGAACAAACCAAACACGATTAACCGTAGGTATACCTTTGGTAATGGGCGGTTCTTGGAGTCCAGACAGTTCAAAAATCGTGTTCCATTCAATTGAAGGCGGATGGAACGGAAACTGGGACATCTGGACAATAAACAGCGATGGAACAAACCCAGCAAAGCTATTTTCATCACCCTCTAGAGAGGCATTTCCTCACTGGAGCCCAGATGGCACCAAGATAGCCTACGGCTCAGATGAAGCAGGAAGCTGGGACATCTGGATCATGAACCCCGACGGAACAAACCGTTCCAGGATAACAACCCAATGGGATACCGAGGAAATCTGTTCTTGGAGTCCAGATGGTTCTGAACTGGCATTTGCCCGAGCTGAATGGTCACTACCCAGCTACAACAAAATCACAGATAACACAATAGCCGAAAACCAACAGGAGGGCATTCGCCTCCAACAAGCGATAGGGGTCACCGTGGAGGGAAATCTGATCTACGGTAATGGTCATGGCCTAGTATTGTATCAGACTCACGGCAACACGATTGCCGACAACACGGTAACAAACAACACGCAGGGCATTGCTCCTGGGGGAGTCGCTGGCTTTGGTGTGGGCATCTATCTGAACA
>Ga0315279_10002959_pt1 | contig 24458 bp, 23 predicted proteins | sample YL17G06_20_MG_FD_203694 | JGI IMG/M metagenome (GOLD analysis project Ga0315279, IMG submission 203694) | Sediment microbial communities from Yellowstone Lake, YNP, Wyoming, USA - YL17G06_20 | ecosystem: Environmental > Aquatic > Freshwater > Lake > Sediment | place: USA: Wyoming | collected...
CTTCAGATCGGAATCCTCTTCTTTAGACAATATGGCCACTCGCACACCACCATGTTGAGCGTTCTGGCTATTAACAGAACGCCTCCGGAAAACGGTCGAGGCGGGCGCAAGCAGCAGACATCATATGAAGGAATTGGCAACCAACCTGGGGCAATCTGGCAAGTTGCCAAATGAGCTGACTAGATCAGCCGTTGAGCGAGTTGGTAGACTTCGCAAGATCATCGATGAGACTCCTAAAACTAAGAACTGGGACAAAAGAGCTAAAGTAGGTACAACCAAACCATGGTATCGCGAGATCGAGGAAGTCGTTCGTTGTCGCAATGATCCGGTTTGTCTTTATAACTGACACATGTCGGTAGCTAGCTCGAATGTAGGAAGGACAGAATGCTGATAGATCTCACGATTAATGAAGAACGGCTTAAGAGAACAGCCAAAAGATGTCGAGATAGAAACATCATCATTCCTACTTTTTCTCAACTGAAGAATCCGAGTGCCGTGCCTAACAAAATCAAGGAGCAGCTTAAACAAACAGGACTGTGGGACGTAGCTCCTCAGAACTTGTTCAGAATCACCTGGAAGAACGAACCCACACCCAAAGGCGGACTCTTTCGACGTACAGCCAACTATATGGAATTGCCGCCTGAACTGACCGGCGTTGAGGCACGCATAATCGCTCTGGTAGGGAAATGGTTCCCAACAGGATCACACAAAGTTGGAGCAACTTTTGGTTGCCTGGTTCCTCCACTTGTTACCGGGCAGTTTGACCCGACGAAACATAGGGCGGTCTGGCCTAGCACAGGAAACTTCTGTAGAGGAGGAGCATATGATGCGACTCTTCTGGGCTGTGATAGCATCGCGATCCTTCCTGAGCAAATGTCACAGGAACGGTTCCAATGGCTCAGAACTGTTGCAGGTGAGATAATCGCCACACCCGGAAGCGAGAGCAACGTAAAAGAGATCTACGACAAGGTTTGGGAACTCAAGCGCTCTCGAAACGACATCTTCGTATTCAATCAGTTTGCCGAGTTCGGGAACTACCTATTCCATTATGACGTTACAGGACATGCAATGGAGGAAGTAGTCAAGAACGAGATGAGAGGAGGTCGGTTTCAGGGCGTGTGTTTTACCACTGGATCCGCAGGCACGATCGCGTCCGGTGACTACCTGAAACAAACCTATCCAACTTCGAAAATCGCCGCAGGAGAAGCGCTTCAATGTCCAACGCTACTGCTTAATGGATATGGCGCTCACAGAATTGAAGGAATTGGCGACAAACACGTCCCGTGGATCCACAATGTAAGAAACACTGATGTCGTCATTGGAATTGATGACAATGACACGATGAATCTGTTGAGGTTGTTCAACGAACTAGCAGGACGCAATTACCTCGTGAACGAGATCGGTGTTTCAGAGGAACTAATCTCCAACCTTGACCTCCTTGGCATTTCTAGCATAGCCAACGTGCTCATGGCAATCAAGTTCGCAAAATACTATGAACTGACACGCAAAGACATCGTGCTGACGGTTTTCACAGATTCAATGGAATTGTATCAGTCCAGATTGCGAGAGGCGCAGGAACACCAAGGCGAATACAGTGAGAAAGATGCAAATCGGGACTTTCACAGACATCTAATGGCTATAAAGACTGATTCAATGATGGAACTCACTCATTATGACAGGAAGAGAATACATGACCTGAAGTACTTCACATGGATTGAACAGCAGATGTTCGACCTCAACGAGTTGAATCGCCAATGGTATGACTACGGGTCTTATTGGAGCGAAACACAGAAACTGACGCCAAAGATAGATGAACTGATTACGCAATTCAACGAAAGAGTCGGCCTGTCATGAAGTTGAAATGTAACTATAGCTGATAGCCCTTTGTCCTTTGCTCCGAAGCTTAGGTGTGCCGTTGCGGGACTGAACATCCGCTCAGGCAGACACTTTGCCTCTGCCCGAAGAATGACTGCACCCGCATCGCTCACCCATCATGTTCGTTGTCTGGCTGGTCGCGACGAAGCCTGGCACATAGCCACGTCTCACAGTTTCCCTAGTCAGTTCAGTCATGACGACGTTCTTGCCTGCAGCCGCATCCTTTCATTTCTCGACGGACCAACCTCTTCACGCCAGTAGCTCTTACAAGCGTATGGTTGGACCCTTCCAAAGTAAGCTTTTCCTGCTTTTCGGCTTTCGCTAGAGGCGAAGTTCTCGACGCACAAGACAGTGAGTGTTTCGTCAGCTTTAGAAGCCGCTTTCCTCAGCGAACTTGCAATACTCTATCTCTTTCCAGATCGAAAACCTTTGAGTGAAATACAACCTTACAGGCTTCGAATACCGATCACGTGGGATGCGAGTCACTTTGTTTTGAGGGGGATTTCCAGAGTTAGATCTGTCATATCGCTTTTGTCAAGTATCTTGTTGAAACGTTACCAACAAATCCAAAGATTTTGGCCGTGCTATTCGTCGTCATATCTCGTCAAGACCTAAGTTAGTAAGGGTCTTTCGTAATGGAATTCCATGTCTTGACCACCCTCTTAACGTGTAGTATTTTGAGAGCATCTCCTCTAGCTCAACAACGCCTCCATTGTACGGTTCGCTAAGAAACCTTTCTGGCAGCGTATCATCCTTCTTAGAGAATCCTTCACGTACATTGAAGCAACGCTCAAGGTTTATGATCCTTTCTCCGCATGTGAGTAAATCCTTTTCTGAGAATTTCTCTCCTGTCAAGATTGACAGGCAGTTTGCGAATTCGGATGGCATGAAGGTGTATGTATCTGCTGTGGAAAATTTACAAACGCCGAGGGCGTCCGAAATTGCACAGTAGTGCTCAGTGAAGACAACCATCTCCGCCTTGTAACTTGGGCAGCGAGTGTCCATTAGATCGTCCAAAGGTGTGTTTGGGAAGAGTTGTTCTGCAATGTCCCATCTTCCCGCGGAATCAATAGTTGGCAATGCATAGAGGTGATCCGCCCCTCGGTTGGATACCGCGTGACCTAACGCAAAGGCTTTCAGAGTTCTCGGTTCCTGACAAGGTAGTTCCATTCCTTTCACATGCATGGCGTATCTCTTAGCTTCCCCACCTATTTTCTCAGCTGCTCGAGCTACGCCTTCTGCTAGGATAGCCCCAAATCCCTCACGATAAGCCATCATTTGAATGATTTTCAATGCGCTCTCGTCGTCGCCCCACGCCAAGGGCAGTTTCGTATCGCTTTCTTTGATCAACCCTTTCTCATGAAGCTCCATAGCGAAGGCTACAATCGTACCGGTGGAGATAGTGTCTAATCCGAGATCGTTACACAGTTCATTCATCTTCATAATGGCGCTGAAATCTGAAATCCAGCACATTGGACCAAGAGCGTCAGTGCTTTCATATTCTGGACGTACGCCCTTAATAGGCGCGTGTTTCCCCTCGTAGACCTTCGAATACGCCCTACAATGAATTGGACACGCGAAACATGATTCGGATCTATCATGATATTTCCTTCTGATGGTCTCTCCCGATATCATGTCAGCCCACGGGACCCGGGCTATTTGGTGATTCTTTGCGGGAAGGTCGCCTATCTCGTTCTTTGGCTTTATCAGCAAAAGTGTTCCTTCGTTGCTCAACCTTTGAAGCGACGGATTTCTTGGAGAATACCGCGCAAGACCTTCTTCGCATAGTGCGCGAAATCTCTGATGATCGGCGAAATCTATTTTCTTGGTTCCTTTCACAGCCACCGCTTTCAGATTCTTAGATCCCATTACGGCGCCGAGACCACATCTCGCAGCGGTCCCTTTTCTCTCGGTGATAATTGAGGATACGCGTACCAAGTTTTCTCCTGCAGGGCCAATGCATGCAACGCGACATTTGCCTTCCTCCTTCTGAATGGTCTCGATGGCAACACTGGTAAGCTGTTTCCACATACTTGAAGCATCGCGTATCTCTTGATTCGTGTTTTCCAGATAGATGTATACGGGTGTGGTGGCTTTTCCAGAAATCAGGAGCATGTCGTACCCAGCAAATCTAAGCTCGGGGCCGAAATCGCCGCCGGCGTGAGCATACCCCAAGCCACTAGTGAGAGGGGATTTTGCTGCCACAGTGATTCTTGATCCAGTTGGCCAACCAGTTCCTGCCAAAGGCCCCGCAGCGAAAATCAACAGGTTCTCCGGAGAAAGAGGGTCTATTCTTTGTGGCACCCTCTTGTAGAGGAAATACGAAGCTAAGCCTCTTCCTCCCAGGAACTTCTTCAAGAGCGATTTTTCTATCTCGAATGTTTGCGTCTCGTGAGTAGTAAGATCTATGTGTAGAGCCTTGCCGCTCCATCCAAAAACCGTAGACGTCCCCTGCCTTGTGTGGGTAGGTTGTTCTTGACGTGGGGGAATATAAGCATCAAGGCATTGACAGTTCAGTGTTCTGAGCCCTATGATGAGCCTTATGTGAAGTCATGTGAAAATGCATGGTATGAGTGCTAGAGCGCTGTATATTGGCGTGCACGAGAAGGAATCTCAAGTTGCCGTCTCGGAACTTTGACAATGCGACAAGATTTGGGTGTACGCATTGTCTCGGTTCGACCCAAGGCAGAGGCGGTGGATTGATTTCACATCTGGGAAACTTGAGTCCTTGATAGGCTGAAGTCCGGTGACCTTGACCCACTTTTCCCTCCCAACATAGTTCCCAGACCTACGAACCGCTTTGAGTCTGAGTGTCCCTTCGTCAAAACGTGTCATGAGATACTCGTAGATTGCCCATTCATACAGGAAGGACCATACTCCACGAGCCATCAACCAGCCCTCTACAAGACGCAGCTACTACCTTACTTGGTCATGAACAGAAGAAACTTGTGTGTGCCATCTCTGGTGCGCACACACACAAAATACCTCAAGCGACGACGGACGACGGTTCAAATCTGGACGCCCGCACCACGAGAGCCCACACACAACCTACGACGGTTCAATTTCTGACGCTCGCACCAACGATACTGTGTGTGCGCGCACCAACGATACCACACACACAGCACCTGCTCCAAGGCTGACGTGCCCGACGATATTCTCTCCGTGGAAGACTTGGATTTGATAGTCGCTGATCGGCAGGGGACCTAGATCCACAGCAACATCGAACGAGCACATGCAGCGACACGGAGTTGCGACGATTGACTTGATTACTATTCGGATTGCCAGTCCACTTTTTGTCCAGTCCACAGCCAAGTCATCAAGACAGCAGTTGTCGATCAGCCCCAACTGCAAATGAATGTGACTGCCGACCCATCTTGCTGAAAGGATGGCTTCACGATCGAACTCCGTTCTCATGCAGCCAGATCGAGTGAATGAAATTCGGGGAATTGTTGCTAGTACGTACCCGAGCCCGAGAATCGCAACGAGTAGCACGACTACCGATACTGCAATCTGCCTCTTGCGCATCCCCGGCTCCCCTCTAGAATAGCAGTACCATAGAAGTTGAAGTTGCCGCAAGTTGGTCAAACCAATGGTGGTCGTGACATCCTTGGTGCGAGATGACGACGAAAAACGAACGACTCTCTCATGACGGTTCAAATTGTCGAAATTGTCGTTGCTGGTTTCGGCTTATTGAGCAGGCAAACGCTTGCTGAAATGAGCTATTTCGACCTATGCGATTCAATAGCTTTTTTCAACTGAAGCGCAACAAGCTCCTTATTCCTCACTTGGAATATGACCCTCTTGTATTGGTGATTCTTGAGATACAGCGTGATACATTTCGATCTGTCTCTTGCGTAATAGAATGTTTTCCCCTGCCTTGTCCAGAAAGTTCCAGCCATGAAAACACCTGGAAGATGCGTTCCAAACCTACCTGCAAGCCATAACGGTTTGACTTTCTCAGTTGAAACACTTGCTATCTTCTCGAATGATATTCTGACACTACTCTTCACGGCTAGGAATTTCTGAGCCCCTTCCAGCTTGAACACGACCTCATTCTTTCCAATCTCAACTTTGACCATCGTCTATTACCAGCCCAGCACACTCGCTCTTCTAGCTCAATCCTATAACCCATACTGCGTAGCATTTCGACTATGTGATCTTCCTCAACTCCAGGCTCCCCGAAAAAAGGGGCGTTTGGATTTGAACCAAACGGGGGGGGTTTAATCACGATGGTGTTTCCAGCTGCGAGAGCGGGTGCCAAAGATCTGACGAGGAGAGCGATTGGTGCGTTCCAGGGAACAATTATGGAAACAACGCCTATTGGCTCTCGTAAGAGTACGCTCATAGTTTTGGGGCCCAAGAGAATTGACCGTCCGAAGACATTTCTGGCGACTCCCGAGTAATATTCCAGAGGAAGACTCGACCGCGTTATCTCGGAAATGGCATCGTCGTAGATCTTCCCACTCTCTCGTACAAGCAGCTCTGCCATGTGAGTAACTGACTCACTCAAACGCCGTGCGAGCGCGTATAGCGCCTTGGAGCGTCTATTCGGATCCTCACCCCATACTCCGCTTTCGAATGCGATTCGCGCTGAATCTACGGCCGATTTGGCGTCCGTCACGTTCGATGCTTGCGCCTTGCTTACAATTTCGGCTGTGGCAGGGTTGACCGACTCTATTAATTCACCAGAAGAAGACTTCCCCCTAGTGGCCGCCAACATAGTTCAGGCAGGTTTGCATGGATTTGTCGCTCTATTTCTCGATGGACTAGATCTTAGTCATAAATAAGGAGTGTCGCGTGACAAAAAGCAGGAGATATTAAGCAAAACGGTAAAGAGCTAGATTTGCCAGGTTGGGCATGATGCCTAGCTTCTCGTCAGGGCGATGCGGGGATATTCATGAGATTCGACCTATACGTTCCAAAGAACTCGAATGACTTGCTCAGGTACCTTGACAAGAACCGCCAAGCTACTGTGATTGCTGGAGGGACTGATCTTGTTCCACGAATCGAGAGAAGAATTGTCAGGCCGAAATTGCTTGTCGATATATCGGGTCTCCATGAGCTCCGCTATATTGAGAGCCAAGGGGATGAGATCAAGCTAGGGGCCTTGACAACCATCAGTGATCTAGCAGAGAGCTCTGCGCTCGCTGCCCACCATGAGGTTTTCAGGCAGGTGTCCTACAAATTCGGCGCTCCACCTATCAGGAACGTGGGGACAGTGGGCGGAAATGTGGCAGCGGCGTCGTCTTCAGAGGACTTAATTCCGGTCTTCTTAGCTCTGGATGCGAACGTTCAGTTGTCGAGCATTAATGGAAAACGCAGCTTGCCGCTGCAAGAGTTCCTACTCGGTAAGAGAAAGGTTGACCTCAGGCAAGGCGAGCTGATATCAGAGATTTCATTTCGAAAAATGACTGAGAGTTCCTGCTGCTCATTTGAGAAGGTTGGTCGCCGGAACTCCTTGATCATAGCTCTTGTTTCTTCTGCAGTCCATCTAGACCTTGACCCCAAGCAAATGAGGATCAATCAGATTCGAGCAGCGTTCAACAGGGTGAGAGGAAAGATCCCGGAGCGGGCACACTTGATGGAGGAGACCCTACACGGGAAACAACTGAATGATGAGACCGTCAATGAAGGGCTCAGGGCTCTCGAGAGCGAATTGATGTTAACGACAGATTACAGAGCATCGGCAGACTATAGAAAAAGGGCGGCCAGGATCTGCTTCGAGAAAGCGCTCACTCACTGCGCGGCCAAGATCATAGGATGAGCATGGGGCCAGGATTGTGTCAAGACATGTAGTTGTCCTTGAGGTAAACGGGAGGCGGCATCGTCTTAGAGTGGAGTCTCACGAACGTCTTCTCGACTTGTTGAGAGATCGCCTCGGGTACACAAGTGTGAAGGAAGGCTGCGGAACCGGAGACTGTGGTGCATGTGCTGTACTCGTGAATGGGAGAATCGTGAACTCCTGTTTGATGCTCGCTGTTCAAGCTCGCAATGCAAAGGTTGAGACGTTGGAGGGACTTGGCACAGCCAATAAGTTGCATCCCCTTCAGAAGGCATTCATTCGGAACAGCGCATTCCAATGCGGTTTTTGTGCCTCCGGCGTCATGCTATCGGCTAAGGATCTGTTACAGAGGAACCAGAATCCATCAAGAGACGAGATAAGAAAAGCGATTTCAGGCGTGATCTGCCGCTGCACCGGTTACATGAAGATGGTTGACGCCATAGAAGAAGCGGCGGCGGAAATGAGAGGAGAAACAGTTGGCTGAACTTGAGGCCGAGAGTTTCGTCCTAGTGGGCAAGAGGGTAGAGCGACTAGACTCGTTGGACATGGTCCTCGGGAAATCCAAGTACGCTGCCGACATGATCCCTGAGGATGCCCTGCGTCTGAAAGTGTTAAGGTCGTCCATCCCTCACGCGGTCATAAAGGCAATGCGCGTGCCAAGGCGTACACCAAAGATAAAGGCATTCATCACCGCGAACGACATTCCCGGAATAAACGTCTCTTCCTGCATAATCCCTGACAGGCCATTACTAGCAAAAGACAAGGTCAGGTGCATGGCGGACGTTCTGGGCGTTGCAGCAGCTGAAGACATCGATGCAGCATCGAATTTCATCGAGTCCATCCAAGTCCAATATGAACCCCTGCCTATATTGACGAACCCCTTCGAGTCCATGAAAAACGATGCCGTCAAGATACACGAGGATGGCAATGTCGCAAGATACCTCAAACTCCGAAAAGGCGACGTTGAACTGGGCTTCCGGCAAGCAGACCTGGTTGTCTCCGAAACATACTCGACACAGTTTCAGGATGCAGCCCCTCTGGAACCTGAAGCTGGTTTCGCCGTCCCGGGACCGCGTGGGTCCGTGATGATTGTCGGTTCTATGCAGAACCCATTCTACGTTCGGTCGGCGGTGGCTAGAATCCTCGGCGTTCATGAGGATAAGGTGAGAGTCATTCAAGCCTTCACAGGGGGCGCGTTTGGAGCCAAGTCAGATGAGGTCGCAATGGATATTGCTGGCCTGACTGCGGTGGTTGCTCTCAGGACCCGAAGGCCGGCCGCGCTTGTGTATTCCAGAGAGGAATCAATGATCCTACATTCCAAGAGACATCCGTTCACAATCAAACACAAGACCGGCGTGACCAAAGCCGGCAACCTTACCGCGGCCGAAATAGAGCTAGTCGCTGATACTGGCGCCTATGCCTCGAACGGCCCGCTTATTCTAGTCAGAGCGTTGGTTCATGCGACGGGACCCTACGTGATACCGAACGTCAAGACGGATGCCTACTGCGTGTACACCAACAACACGATAGCAGGGTCCTTCAGAGGCTTCGGAAACCCACAGGCCCACTTCGCAGCAGAATGTCAGATGGACATGCTCGCTGAGAAACTAGACCTCGATCCAATAGAATTCCGACTGAAGAACATACTACGCCTCGGGTCAGTAACGGCTACGGGTCAAATCCTAGACTCCTCAGTTGGTCTGGAGGAATGCATTACTAAGGTTAGAGGTGCCTCAGACTGGAACCGAAAAAGATCGACTTGGAAGCATGACTCGGATAGAATGAGGAGGGGAATCGGGATCGCCCTCCTGTATCATGGAAACAGCATAGGGCCGGAAGGTGTTGACAGGTCTAGCGCGAATATAACGATCGATCGAAGAGGCAAGGCCACATTGCGAATTGGGCTAGCTGAGTATGGGACTGGCGCCAGATCGGGTCTTGCTCAGATAGCAGCCGAAAACCTCGGCGTGGCTCTCAGCCAGATAAAACTCGAAATCCCGGACACACTGACCTGTCCTGACAGTGGAGGAACCTTTGCATCTCGAACAGTCGTCATGGGAGGGAACGCGGTGAAGAAGGCGGCGACCGTTCTCAGGAAGAGGCTTGACCAAGTAGCAGCGGAGCTTTTGCAGTGCGACCCCAGTATGGTCGAAATCCGGGAAGGGGTTGCACGGTGTCGCAGTGCTTCTACTCAAGAAATTGCTTTGCGTGACCTGGTCAAGTCATGTCTCTCGAGAGGAGTTGCCCTGTCTGAGACGGTTGAGTTCACCGCGGCTGGTGTCAGCTTCGATGAGGAGACGAGCCAAGGCACTCCGTACCTTCAATACAGCTTCGGCGCAGTTGTGGCCGAGGTTGAGGTGGATCCCCTTCTCGGAGCTGTTACTCCATTGAAACTCACCACTGCATATGACGTCGGCAAGGCAATCAATCCATTGTCGCTAGAGGGCCAGATCGAAGGGGGTGCCGCGCAAGCGCTAGGTTACGCCTTGATGGAGGAACTCGTACACAAAGATGGGGTAGTCGTAAACCCCAGTTTAGGCGATTACTATGTCCCAACATCGCTTGACGTTCCAGAAATCGAGTCGTTTATTGTGGAGCGGCCAGGTCCACTCGGGCCCTATGGAGCAAAATCGATGGGGGAGCCTCCGATTGTTGCTCCAGCTTCAGCCCTAATCAACGCAATCGCGCATGCAGTAGGGGTCAGAATCAAGTCTCTTCCTGCCACAGCAGAGAAGATCATTTCTGCACTCGAAGGGGCGAAATCCTGACGGAGCTCGGTGAGAACTATTGGCTTGTGATCTACTCGTCAAGAACTGCATGATAGTCACTATGGATCCGGAGAGGAGAGTAATCCAGAGCGGCCATATTGCCATTGGTGGAGGAACCATCCAGCAAGTCGGAGAAGGCAAACCGAAGAACACCTCGGCGAACAGGGTAATAGATGCCTCTGGGAAGATCGCGATCCCCGGACTAATCTCGTCACACTCACACATGTACGGAATACTCTCGCGCGGAATACCCATCTCGGACCCACCCTCGTCCTTCCGAGGCTTCCTTGAGGATTTCTGGTGGCCAAAGGTGGAGAACAGGCTCGACAAACAGGAAATCGAAGACGCAGCACGAATGGCTTGCGTGGAAATGGCGAAGAACGGCACAACATGTTTTGCCGATATCTTAGAAGCTCCGAACGCGATCCCTGGTGCACTCGACGTAGAAGCTGAGATTGTCAAAGAGGCAGGATTGAGGGGTTTCCTCTCCTTCGAAGCCTCCCAGAGAATCAGCGAATCAAACGGTGAAGAGAGCCTCCAAGAGAACAGTCGATTCATCAGAAAGTGCAGCCAGAATCAAGGCATAGTCAACGGCATCATGTGCACTCACACACTGTTCACATGCTCGCTGCCCTTTCTGTCAAGGGCAAGAGCGCTCGCAACTCAGCTTGGCTCGGAGATTCACATACACCTGGAGGAAGGAAAGTACGAAACGGAATATTGCAAAGACAAGTACGGAGAACTACCGGTTGAAGTCTATGAGAAGATCGGCTTCTTAGGCCCGGACCTAATCACGTCTCAGTGCATCTATACCAGCGCAGAAGAGACAGCACTTCTGGCAAGGTATGATGTGAAAATCTCACACATGCCTCTCAGCAACTGCGAAGTAGGCGGCGGTATAGCACCTGTCAAACGATTCCTAGACTCTGGACTTACGGTTTCATTGGGGACGGATGGCTACATTACGGACATGTTTGAGGTAATGCGGGGCGCGTTTCTAATTCATAAGGGGTATTTGCAGGACGCCAACGTGCTACCCGCAGACCGAGTGTTCGAGATGGCCACGCTCTCGGGCGCCAAGACCCTAGGAATTAGCGACCGGGTCGGATCAATCGAGACCGGGAAGGACGCGGACATTGTTCTTCTTGACAGCAGATTTGCAACTCCGATCACGTGCAGCAACGTCTACGCCCAGCTTGTAACCTTCGGCAAGGGAAGCCATGTCAACACGGTAGTGGTAGGAGGACAGATAATCGTCGACAACGGAGTGATGACCACAATATCTGAAGAGAGAGCGCACGCTGCTTGTATGCGAACCGCAGAGAGGTTCTGGAGCGAACTAGACTGAGCCTCTCATGGATCGGAGACTTTCGAAGAAGCGTTTCTCTAGCAACCTACTAACTCTCAGCGAAGGCATTGATTAGCTCCTCGACGTTTTCGCCGATTGGCCACAGAAGCGGGCATGTGCAGCCTTCGTCCACATAGGCGTGGACCTTCTTTCTGCATTCATCCGCTGTTCCTGATGCCGTAAGCAACTGGACAATCTTGTCATCGACCAACGCCGTCGCTCTCTCAAGCCCTCCGGGTTTTGGAGGCCACCCGCCAAGTGTTTCTCGGATTTCATTCACGAGACTCTCGCGGACACCACTCATTTTCATGATGTGAGGCTCCATCCCCAAGTACTCTGTAACCATTGGCCTGACTGCGTCAATGGCTTTCTGCGAATCTGTGTTTATTGAACACGTCACCAGCTGCGGTCTGTCTATGGCGTTCAGGCTTCGCCCCGACTTGAGGGCTCCTTCCTTCAAGTATCTCATGGCGCTCTTGTTGTATTCTGGCGAAACCATGTAGTTCAGCACAACGCCATCAGCTATCTCCCCTGCGAGCTTAATCATCTTGAAACCGGTCGCACCAACGTAGACGGGTATGTAGTTTGTCGGGCGTTCTAGTCTGATCTCGGTCAGGTTCACGTGTTCGCCGTGAAATGTAACAGTCTCCATCTTGAAGAGACGTTGTAAGACCTGAACGTATTCTCTCACCGCGAGCAGGGGGCTTTTTTGTTCAATGCCGATCTTGGATGCCATCGGCTCCCAAAGTGCGCCGATTCCTAGAAGCGCGCGGCCGCGAGAGATCTCGTCCAATGTCGAAAAGATCACCGCGATCATAGCGGGGTTGCGTGTCCAAGTGTGGATCACTCCGGAGCCAAGCTTCAACCTCTTGGTGACTGTCGCAATTGCAGTCAGCGGTAGAATCGAATCGCGGGCCATCCTTGACTGACCCTGCCAAACACTATGGAATCCCTTTTCCTCAGCGAGCTTGCAGTACTCGATTTCCTTCCATATCGGCAATCTGTCAGTGAAATACAATCCCACAGGTTTCAAGAACGTATCATTCCCAGACGATAGCTATCATCACTTCCTACTTCTGATGAGGATTTAGAGGTTTCCGAGTCCGTTTGCTGTTCTGTGCCAGCTCGCGAACCCATTCCGGCATCACGCAACGCGGGAGGATCTGGGTAAAAACTATTATGCACCGGCGACAAGATCCCATGATTCAACGGCTCATCGAGGCAGCAGCACAAGGGAGGATTGTTTTTGGCAGTCGTAGACTTGGTTCTGAAAGGTGGGAAACTCGTAACCTCGAGAGGACTTGTGGAGGCCGGAGTTGAAGTCAACGATGGAAAGATTGCCTCGATTTCAAAAGCGTCCAAGTTACGAAAGGCGGTTAAGGTCATTGATTGCCGCGGCAAGATTATCTTGCCGGGCGTGGTCGACGTTCATGCTCACATCTTCAGCCCGGGTTGGCTAAAGGAGACCTTCAGATCCGGAACAAAGGCAGCCGCGCTCGGAGGTGTAACTACCGTACTGGACATGCCTTCGATGCGGCCATTCGCGAGCTCATCTCCGCAAGGTTTCCAGAGGAAGCTCGCTCATGTAGAAAGAGAAGCCTACGTTGACTTTGGCCTCTACGGCGGGGAAATCGAGTACCGACAGCACGTGGACGCAATCTCAGATCTGGTTGAGCTTGGCGCTGTAGGATTCAAGATGATTACGGGAGGACCAGGCTACATCGACGAGGGCGTCTTGATCGACGCATTCCGTCGAATCGCGTTGAATGACTCGATAGCAGTAGTCCACGCGGAGAACCAAACCCTGATTCACTACTTCCTTCAGCTCGCACGGCAAAGACGGAGACGCGACCCTGCTGCTTGGGCTGAGTTCCGACCCAGTACAGTCGAAGAAGAAGCGATTCGCAGAGTGATGTTATTCGCTTCAGTTGCCGGCAACCGACTGCACATAGCCCATCTGACATCCAAAAGGGGTCTTGAAGCCGTCAAGACGGCAAAAGCTACAAACTCCAAAGTCACGACTGAGACATGCCCACACTACCTGTTACTCTCCACAAAGGACTATCGCAGGTATGGTCACAGGATGGTTGTCACACCACCGATCAAGAAAGGTCAAGACTCAGAAGCTCTATGGGAAGGCATCAATGATGGAACAATAGATCTGATTACATCTGACCACTGTGCTTACTACAAGAAAGTCAAGGACAAAGGCGCAAGATCAGTTTGGGCGACCCCGCCGGGAATTCCGGGGCTGGAGACGATGTTGCCGCTGATCTTGAGCGAGGGCGTCAACAAGTCGCGAATATCTTTGAGACGGTTGACTCAGGTTATGTCGGAGGCACCTGCGAGGATCTTCGGTCTCTATCCTCGAAAAGGAACGATTAGGCAAGGAGCAGACGCTGACCTGACCATTGTGGACCTGAAGCGTCGGTACAGGATCGACGCTGAGATTTTTGAATGTGCAGGGGACTTTTCGCCTTTCGATGGCTGGAGGGTTCGTGGGGGACCTGTCATCACAGTTGTGAGGGGAAACGTCGTCGCGGAGTGCGGACAGATCGTTGGAAGTGCGGGTTATGGACGCTTCACCAAGCCAAGAGGAGCTGTGTAATAGACCGCATCATGAACTAAGATGTTGCCTCAATTGTGAACATCTCGTTTGCGATCTTCCGCTGTCGGGAGTATTTTGCAGCGATCAAGAAAGGCTCTTTGCCGCGTTTTGAGACTCGTCTAGGATGGCTCCTTCGTTGATAGTCAACAGGGTCCGATTGCTTACTATGGTCTTCCCGTTGACTATGACGGTGTCTACGTCGGAGGCACATCCCGCGTATATCAGATTGTCTACAAGATTCATTTTGGGCTCATCCAGTAGTGGCGTGTACTCCAATCTCTAGCAGCCAATCACAATCGCAGAATTAGCTGTCTCCCGAAGAATATCCGCCATTCACCCACACCCATGCCAAGAAACAGCCACCCCAAACCGAACCTCACAGGCAAGAATGTCTAGTCATGCAACACAGCACACTGAGTGTGAAAAGGGATTCGAATGATGCGCCTTGTAGTATAGTGTACTGCAAAGAGTATTCTAGCTCTCTAAAAGTGAACTCTTCAGCTACTCGCTAGTACTCTATCTACGAAACCTAGAATAGACGTATTCTTTGACACGAAGGCGATGACATTTTTGGCCTACCTACATGGCACAATTAATCATGTTTGTACGAGAATCCCCTCTCTAAGAACTGTTCGAGTTTTTCTAGTGATAAACCCGCTATGCCAAGTTTTTCACATGTTAGACCTTCTTTCCAGAAATCTATCTTGTTGATGGTTGATCCAATTCTTATCAATGCGTCTGCGTTCGGAGTAGGAACGTTAAACATGCGTGCTATTGAAGCTATGGGAACCAAACCATGACTGCGGGAGTCAAGGACATTTTGCAGACTCATTTGTTGAGGTAGACCTCGGCTGGGGTTAAGAAGTTTAGGCTTCGATGTGGTTTGACGTGGTTGTAGTATTGTTTGAATTGTGTGGGGTTGTTGAATCTGGGATAGTATAGCATGAAGGTTTGGAAGAATCGTTCGATCTTGCCTTGCGTGGTGGGTTTTCCAATGGAACCGTGGATATGCTCTATGCCATGCGCTTCGAGGTAAGCGGTGAATTTGCTTCCTCCATCCTCGCTGTAGAATTGTGTGCCATGGTCGCTGAGGATCTGTCTTGGTGTTCTTCCGAGGCGGAGGGTTGCGTCGAGGAGGTGGAGAATTCTGCTGGTTGTGGCTTCTCTGAGGAGGGCGATGCCTGTTAGGTAGCGTGAGCAGTCGTCTAGGAAAGCTATGAGGTACTGGTCGCGGTAGTATTTGATGTCGGTCTGCCATAGGCTGTCTGGATGTGCTCGTTGGAAGCGGATGTAGGTTCGTTGTCTGCGTGGCTTGTATGGTTTTGTGATGAGTTGATTCTGTTTTAGGATGTTGTGTACGGAGCCGCTGCTCACTTGGACCTTCTGCCGCTGCAGGTATGCGGCTATGGTTTCGCTGCACCACCTTCTCGTCGTCTGACTTCTAGGACTTTCTGGACGATCTCTTTTGGGAGCGTGTGGATTGTGTGGGGTCTTCTGGATGCGTCTGTGAGGCCCACCCATCCGTTCCGCTGGAATCGATTCCACCATGCGTAGATTGTTCTCTGTGGTGTTTGAGCGTGGTCTGCAACCTTGCTGACAGGCCAGCCTTGGTGGAGGCGTCTAATGCACCATCTGCGAAGTTTCAGTTTATCCCTGGTTTTCTCCAAGTGTTTCTTTCACTCTAGCTTGCTGCGTCACGCTAGAGTCTGCAATATGTCTTTGATTTCTGCACTGACCAACAACCGCCCAATAGTCTTATTACTACGAATTCTGCAACTCGTACAGAACGCGTTCAACTTGGTCAGGATTCCCGAGTATGACAAAAGCTGACATTCTAATTCGGAACGGCACTATCTTAACAATGGATGCCAACAGGAGGATAATCTCCGACGGTGCAGTTGCTGTAAGCGATGGCAAGATCATAGCAATTGACAGAACTGAATCCTTAACCAGAAATTACACGGCCGATAGAATTGTCGAGGCCAAGAATAAGGTCATCATGCCTGGGCTAGTTAACACACACACTCACCTCTTTCAAGTCCTGATGAGAAGCCTAGGCGATGACATGACCCTGTTCGATTGGTGGGCCAAGATCGTCGCGCCATTATCAATTCGTCTCCGAGGAGAGCATTGCTATTATGCAGCGCTTGTGGGTTCGCTCGAATTGCTCAAGAGCGGCTGCACGTGCACCGTTGATAATCATTACGCTTTGCCAGTACCGGGACTAGTCGATCGCTGCATTAGCGCCTTTGTAGATGTGGGGATTAGAGCAGTTGAGGCTGTCGGTACGATGGATGCGGAGAGGCCGTACTTTCAAGTCCCTAGTGAACTGAAAATGGACACGGACGATGCCATTGACGAAAACGTGAGGCTAATCCGGAAATGGAACGGTGAGGCTAACGGCAGAATCAAGATCTGGTTTGGGACCGACTCTCCAGCGACCTGTTCAGACGAGCTACTGCAACGAGCCCACGATCTTTCGAATCAATACAACGTGGGGATGTGTTGTCATCTACATGAAACGAAAGACGAAGTGGTCAACTGGAAAAAGGAAACGGGGCTTAGCCCCATACAGTATTACGACAAGACGATCCGATTTCTCGATTCCAATCTCTTGGCTGTGCACTGCGTATGGCTGGATGAGGAAGACATACGAGTCCTGGCGCGAAGGCAGGTGAAGGTCTCACACAATCCAGTTAGCAACATGTATCTTGCATCCGGAATCGCTCCTGTTCCTTCATTGCTACGTTCTGGAGTTGTCGTTAGTCTAGGAGTCGACGGGCCCGCAAGCAACAACAATCAGGACATGTTCGAAGTGATCAAGACGACGGCACTTATACACAAAGCAGTGTCGCACGACCCTACCGCGATTGTCGCGCAAAAGGTCATCGATATGGCAACGATAGACGGCGCTAAGTCCTTATGTATGGACAAAGAAATCGGCTCTCTTGAGCAAGGAAAGAAAGCGGACATAATTCTTGTGAACTTGACAGATGTCAACATGGTCCCATTAAACAATCTAGTCTCACAACTAGTGTACTGCGCCAAAAGTCACAACGTCGAGACGGTCATAGTGGACGGACGGTTGATAATGCAAGACAGGATTGTGAAGACCGTGGACGAAAGACTCGCTTCGGAACGCACGCAGGATTTGGCCTCGGATTTGATTGAAGGCGATCGTTAGCCGCAACGAATAACCCTGCGAACCTCGAGGAAAAAGACAATTCGAGTACTACGGGCGAGATGATCATCGCCGTATCAGAGTTGCAGTCCGATTTGACTGCAAATGATGAACGTCCACGGCACGATAGGTACGCCTATACGATCCAAACATCATCCACGATCGTTGCAGCATGGACGAAAGACGGCATATTCCAGTACATTCTATGCATATTCCAATATATACAGCATGTAGGTTTATCTTAAAACATTATTGGCCAGCATTTGGTTGTAGTGAATTTTTTGACTTCCAAGCCTTCCGCGCCTCCCGTCTTCCTCAGAGAAGCAACCGGCTTAGTTAAGCAAATTTCAGCGCTTGATTCGCTTGCAATGGCATTGTCTGGAATGGGGCTGATATTCGCATTCGATGTCATACTTTTCTCTCCGGGCTATTACATTGGAGCTAATCCACTGATTACTCAGTTCATGGGGTTCCTCCTGAGCCTTCCGATTGGACTTGTGTACATTCTTTTCGCGATTTCGATGCCTCGGTCTGGTGGCGACTACGTCTGGTTAAGCAGAGTGTTGCACCCAGCGGTTGGTTTTGTGGCCAATTTTGGGATTACGTTGACCATATTGTCATACGTGGGGAGCAGTACTGTCGAAGGAATCCAATGGGGGCTCGGGGAAATGTTCTATGACCTAGGATTGGTCTACGGTAACCAGCAATATCTGAATATTGCATCATCTCTGCAGGGCCAAGATATGACATTCTTGATAACTGCGATAGCGATCGTGATCGTTGGAGCAATTGCAGTTTCTGGCCCGCGGATTACGAAAACTGTCACTCGCTACTTGATACTTTTCTGCGTATTCTCAGGCATAGTTTTTGTCATTGTAGTGCTCTACGCAGGACAGTCAACCTTTGTGTCGAGCTTCAACGCACTATCTGGGGGAAATTACGATGCCGTAGTGGCCGCAGGACAGGAGACAGGCGCCTTTAACGGCGTACCGCCGGTCTTCTGGACGCCGAGCATTCTTGCCGGAGTCGTCGGCATCCTAAGCTACCTTGACTGGTTCTTTCCTGCATATTTCGGCGGGGAAGTGAAACAAGTACGCAGAACTCAGACAATTGCTCAGTTCGGAGCGCTGATCATCTTTTGCATATTCACGACAGTTATTACAGTTGTATCGTATTTTGGAGAAGGCCCGGCATTCGCGAATGCTATCGCGGCTCTATGGGCAAGCTATGGGCAATATCCGTACATAACGGCGCCTATTGCTTCGGGCATGTCCGTGTTTTGGACTCAGAATGCTCTGCTGATCGGGCTGTTCAATTTGAGCTGGCTGCTCAACTGCCTAGGATTGAGCCTTGTAGTTCTTTTCACATTGTCCAGAAATGTCTTTGCATGGTCCTTCGATAGGATTCTGCCCAGCTGGTTTGCCGACGTGAATGAAAAGCTGCATACGCCCATTAAGGCAACTGTCGCAATGCTCGTCGGAGGCCTGGTATTTGCTTACCTATCGATCTACCAATGGGGGATAGTGGCATCGATATACCTCTACTCCGTAGCGGGAATGTTCATAGCGTTCATGGTTGTTGCAATCTGCGCCATAGTGTTCCCGTACAGGAGAAAGGATCTTTTTGAAGCGTCTGATGCGATCGTTAAGCGAAGAATCGCCGGAATACCACTCATAAGCCTAGGTGGAGTTTTGAGCTTGGTGTCCGGGTCTGTGGTCTTGTATGCCCTGATCCTCCCTGCAATTGGACCAGGTTTTGTCTCGATCTTACTTCAAGGAATACTCCCAACCTACATTCTCGGGGCTATCGTCTATGCGATAGCTTGGCTGGTGCGACGCGGTCAAGGTATCGATCTGAACAAGATACAGAAAGAGCTTCCTCCAGAGTAGCCAGGGAAACGAAGTACCATCTCATCATACTGGAGAGAGTCGTCACGTCGAACTGGAAAGAGCATTCAGCAGAGCACACCAAAGAGTTACATAGGAAATTCATTGCTCCGTCGGTGGAGGCAGGTTTTGACATAGTCCTCGTCAAGGGCAGTGGCATCAAAGTGTGGGACGCGCAAGGAAAGGAGTATATTGACTGCCTAACTGGTTTTGGTTCTTTAAACGTTGGACATTGCCATCCTAGAGTGATAGAGGCTGTTCGAGAGCAGATTACTCAGTTGACTCTTGTCACGACGATGTATTTCACAGAGCCCATGGTTAAGCTGGCGCAAAAGCTCTCAGACATTGCCCCTATGGAGAGGGGGAAGGTCAAGAAATCATTCTTCGTTAGTAGTGGGACAGAAGCCAACGAGCATGCAATAACCCTCGCCAAGAAGTACACCAAGAGAGGCGAAATCCTCAGCCTACAAGGAGCTTTCCACGGGAGAGGAGGAATCACCATGAGCATTACAGGCATTGGAGCATGGAGAGCCGGCCTCGGACCCTTCATGCCCGGGACGCTGCACGCGCCATCATACCACTGCTATCGATGTTCACTAGGCTACGAGAAGGTGGGTCCTCCTGAGTGTCGATACGCTTGCGCTCGCTACATAGAGAGTATGTTGAGGACGGAATTCTCACTACCGCCAGCAGCATTCGTTGCGGAGCCTTTGCAAGGCGTAGCAGCCGTTCCAGCTCCTCCTGACTACTTCAAGGTGGTCAAGGAAATACTAGACAAGTATGGAATTTTACTGTTGTGCGACGAAGTCCAAACTGGCTTTGGAAGAACTGGAAAGATGTTTGGCATTGAACACTACGGCGTTGAACCTGACATAATTTCAATAGCTAAAGGCATGGGTGGCGGTTTCCCCATAGGTGCCTATACAGCTAAGTCAGAGGTTGCTGACAGTTTCGAGGGACCGGACTTCTCAACCTTCGGCGGCAACCCGGTCAGCTGTAGAGCGGCGCTTGCCAACATTGAAGTCATAGAGGAAGAGCATCTTGCGGAAAATGCATGGCGAGTGGGCACGAAGGTCCTAGCTCGGTTCAAGGAGTTCTCAGAAAAGAGTCGGATTGTGGACGATGTCCAGGGCAAGGGTCTAATGATCACTATGGAAATAGTCGAGAACAAACTCACGCGAAAACCCGCAGACCCCGAGCTTGTCATGCAGATCGCTCGCAAATGCGCAGATAATGGCGTTCTAATCGGTCGTGGAGGACAATTCCGAAACAGGCTAAGAATCTCGCCTCCGCTTTCCATGAAACAGCATGAAGCTGACCACGTCGTGGAGGTCATGGAAGAAGCTATCTCTGGCATGGAAGGAGCTATCTCTAGCGTAGGTTAGGATCTCTTCATCCTTCCTCTTTTCGCTCAGGGCACTGAGCGTCTGTTCAGAAATCCTCCTGAGCGAGCCGACAATCAGGGAAGGTTGTTGACGCAATAGCAACTTGAGTTCTAGAGCAAGTTGGGCAGAGCGGGAATGAAAGGACATGATAGCTTTGGTTCATGATCACGAGATCGGCGATTCGGATTTGCCGGAAGCCAGACTTACTTAGCCAAGCTCTGTGCTGACGGCCTGGGGTATTTACAAGACCTTCACCATCAACATAGGAAAGGTTCTCTTAGAGATCCCTAACTATGACTTGGAAAAGGAATGCCAAGCGGTCGTAGGGAAGCGTTTCCGGGATGTGCAAGAACGCATTGAAGGCTGACCCAAGACGATGCGGCGGAGGATCAGGGCGAGGTTAGGGGAAAACGTTCGATGGTACGAACTGCCAGAGCAAGACAAGAAGATCGTCGACTCCAGGATCGTCAAGAATGGATTTAGAGTGTATACGTGTCCTGTTAATGCCGGCCTAGCTCAGTAGAGTCACCGTGTAGCCTATCGAAATGGGGCGATCGTCCTAAAGGCGAGTCATAATCTTTCGCTTAACAAGCTTCATCGATTCGCATGGGTCTTGATCCGAGGGCAAACCGAGGACGATCTGCTTCGCCCCTGCGTTCTCATACTCTTGTATCCTTTCTGTGCAATACTCTGGTGTCCCCGCGATAGTGCAACTCTCAATCATTTTGTTGGTAACGAAACGAGCAGCCTCAGTTACGCCTTCGGCCAAAGCACCGCGAATCCTACTCGCTTCTTCTTCCGTGACGCCTATCTTTTCAAGTGCAATCGCAGGGAAGTCGGCGATCATATAACTGACATCTGCTTTGACCACCTCTCTAGCTTTCCTCTTGTCATCTGAGAGCGAAAAGGGAAGCCAGTTTGCAAAGTCAATTTCTTGTAGGTCTCTGTTGGCGTCATGTGCACCATTCCTTAAGTTTTCAAGGGCATACGACATGCACTCGAGAGGGGCTGTAGTCAAAACACCGTCGGCGACTTGGCCTGCCAACTGGAACATTCTAGGGCCGTACGCACCAAGGTAAATTGGGATAGGGATCTCAGGTACTCTGAAGAGTTTCAATCCAATCGTTTTCAGAATTTGACCGTCATAGTTCAGTGTTTCACCTCGAAAAAGGCTGCGACATACGAATACGGTTTCCCTAACCGTCGCGACCGGTCGATCCCACAGTTTGATCCCCAGAGGCTTGAGAGACAACGAACCCCCGGCTCCAAGTCCCAATATTGCCCTATCATTGGAAAGTTCATGAATGGTGCTTATTGCGACCGCCAACAATGCAGGATGACGCGAGTAGGGATTGCACACCCCAGTACCTATCTTCACCGTTGTTGTCTCTGAAGCAACAGTTGCTAGAGTAACGAATACGTCGCGATAGGGCGATGAAGGGCTCTCGTCAGCCAACCATACATTGTCAAACCCGCAATCTTCCGCTAGTTTTGCGAATTTTGCACTTTCTCGTGCCGGCATATCACCCAGAAGCGCGACTCCAAGCTTTACCATCGACTTGAATCCCTATGACTGATTTGTTCCGCAAATCGTTATCCGGCAGCCATACTTAAAAACGAGGCCATAATAATCCTCATTCAAGAGCAGGGGCGACTCATGCAAACTTACCTCAACTATATGAACGGACAATGGGAACAATCACTTTCCGGTAGGCTCATCGAGTCTGTCAACCCAGCCACAGGCGAAATCGTATGCAAGGCGCAAGATTCAACTGCGGAAGACGCCAAATCAGCTGTAGATTCAGCACGACGATCCTTCGAAAGAGGAGATTGGAGCGAAGACCCGAATAGACGCGCAAGAGCCCTATACAAGCTCGCTCAACGGCTGAGTGAGTCAATTACTCCGATGGCTGAATTGCTCGTACGGGAGGGCGGTAAGACTCTTGAGGACGCCATAGCTGAGATAACAAGGTCAACTCCTCCTCTGGAGTACTACTCAGGTCTTGCGCGGAATGTCTTCGGAAGATCAATTGTCCTCGGGCCAAAGACCATGAGCGTGCTCCTGAGGGAACCCATAGGGGTCGTCTCAATCATTATTCCTTGGAACGCACCAATTGCTCTACTTGTGCGCTCGCTTGCACCAGCCCTCGCTGCTGGGAACACTGTCGTCATTAAACCCGCAAGCGCGACTTCTGGCATAACGGCTGAATTTATGAAACTTGTTGACAGCATTTCCGAATTCCCAAAGGGCACACTCAACTTCGTAAGCGGACCAGGCGAGACCGTCGGAAGAGAACTAGTTCGAAATCGCTCAGTTGCGATGATAAGCTTTACCGGCGACACCTCTACGGGCAAAGAGATCATGAAGTTGGCGGCTGACAGCCTCAAGAAGCTCTCACTGGAACTTGGAGGGAAGTCGCCGAACATTGTATACGCTGACGCGGACTTCTCCAAGGCCGTAAAGGGAGTGATAACTGGCGCCTGTTTCTCATCCGCAGGACAAGTCTGCTTCGCCGGAACTAGAGTGCTGATCCAGCGTAACATCCATGAAAGATTTCTGGATGCGGTTCACCAGCAAGTCAAAAGCATGAAGGTAGGTTACGGAATGGACAAAGACGTCACAGTTGGCCCCATCATAAACAGGAAACAGCTAGACCGCGTCATGAGCTACATAGAAACAGGCAAGAAGGAAGCCGAGTTAGTCGCAGGAGGAAATAGAATGACAGAGGGCAACCTCGCAAAAGGGAACTTTGTCGAGCCGACTGTATTTGATAACGTTCCAATTGACTCACGCTTGGCACAGGAGGAGATATTCGGACCTGTTCTCTCAGTGTTAAGTTTCGACGACATGGAAGATGCGATTCAGCTGGCCAACAACACGGTATACGGTCTGGCCGCAGCGATATGGACTAAAGATCTAAGCAAAGCTCTCAACACCGCACGAAAGGTCAAGGCGGGAACCGTGTGGGTTAACACATTCGGTAGGTTATATGCCTCTACCGAGGCAGGAGGCATGAAGCAAAGTGGAATCGGGAGGCTATATGGCCTGGAAGGCCTAAGGGATTTCACCGAGCTCAAAAATGTCAACATCGAGACCGAGTGACTCTTGCATGCTTCCTCATCATCCAAGAAACCGTTCCCTTAAAGTGAACTCACTGACAGGAGCTACTAAAGTCATTCAGTTCTTTCTCTCAACTCAAGCAGGCAGAATGGAGAACGTTGGTCAAAACGAACTCGAAATTGAAGCAGACAGTTTAGACGACGCTCTCAATGCCCCAACCACTAAGAACCAGACCTTGAAGGATTTACTATTCGTTTCCCGACGGGCCTCACGCAACTTGCGCTATTCTACGTTAGCAACTCGGTTCAGAATCCAACCGACCCATCTAGGAAGCTGCATGATGGCGATGTGGTGCTGATGGTGCCGCGGGCGGCTGGAGGATAGGGTGCATGCGAAAGTTCGACATGTACGTACCCGACAATCTCGCAGACTTGTTGAGTTATAGCAACTAACATAAGTATTTGATCATGTTGAGCTTGAATCTTCTCGTTCTTATTCTTTCAGCTATTGCCTGTTTCATCTCCTCGAAGGTAGGGTGCAGTCTGTTCGCGAGGAGCTTGTCTT
>Ga0315279_10002961_pt1 | contig 24422 bp, 21 predicted proteins | sample YL17G06_20_MG_FD_203694 | JGI IMG/M metagenome (GOLD analysis project Ga0315279, IMG submission 203694) | Sediment microbial communities from Yellowstone Lake, YNP, Wyoming, USA - YL17G06_20 | ecosystem: Environmental > Aquatic > Freshwater > Lake > Sediment | place: USA: Wyoming | collected...
GAGCTGTATATAAATTTTGGTGAAATAGGTATAATAGTGGGAATGTTTATCTTGGGTCTTATATTTCGTATCTTTTATAACCTATTTAATCATCCGGAATCTGGTGAGGGTGGATTTTTGATAAGCACGATGATATTTGTTAATCTTTTGGCTATAGAGTCTGATTTTTCACTTATATTCGGCAATATAATACAGTATATCATACTCTTTTATATTATCATCAAAAGAATGAAGATTCCATTAAAAAAACTAGAGAGGCTTGGTTAAGACTTACAAGATAGCGACGATGTTTAATAAAAATGAGATTAAAAAAATCTTAATTATGAGAAGCGATGGCATAGGCGATTTTATTCTTTCTTTGCCGGCAATGGATACACTGCGAAGAAGTTTTCCTGGTGCCTATATAGTGTTGTTTACCTCTAACTGGCAAGAGGCGTTAGCAAAAAAGATAAGAATATTTAATGAGATTATCATTTGGGATAATTCTAAAAATTACTACTTAACTTGCCCCACAAAGTTCAAATATCTTTCTTATCGAATGTTAAGGTATATCCCCCGTATAAACTCGCTTAAGTTTGACCTTGCCATTGATTATAAAGGCGATCTCCGTAATCAAATTATTATGTGGCTCTGCAGTATAAGATTCAGGTTTGGATTTACTCAGAGGCTTGGGAGATTTCTCTTAACTCATCCTACGGATTATAAAAAAGGCATACATAAATCTACACTTTACTGGCAACTGATAAGTCCACTTATAGACTCAGTTTCAATGGTACCGTATAATTTTGTTATTTCTAAAGAAGATAGACAGAAAGCAGAAAATTTTCTTCTTGAAGAGGGTGTGTCAGAGAAAGATAGAATAATTGTTATTCATCCAGTGGCACGTTGGCAGGCAAAGACTTGGCCAAAAGAAAAATTTGCAAAACTTAGCAATCTTCTTTTATCTCTACCTCTTATAAAGGTAATCTTTATTGGAGCCAAAGAGGATTTACCTGCTATTATCAAAATAAAAAATATTATGCATGGTAAACCAATCATTTCGGCAGAGAGGTTAGACTTTCTTGAAACAGCCGCAATTATACAAAGGGCACAACTTTTCGTGGGTAATGATGCTGCGCCTATGCATATGGCCAACATTCTTAATATTCAAAGTATAGGACTTTTTGGACCTACCGATCCAAAGACAAGCGGTCCGCAGGGAGAAAAGTCAATTGTTATTAGAAAGATAGCTGGCCGTTGCCCAGGATGTTTTAAAAATAAGCCAGGTAAATGTTTATATCCCCAAGATTTCTGTATGGATAAGATTTCAGTAGAAGAGGTTTTTGATATTTGTATGAATTATCTTAAAAATTAAAGGTATGAGCGATAGTGTTTGTTTTGCCACAGATGGATTTATAATAATATTGCAGTAATTACCAAGTCATAAATAGGTCTATATATATTTTCTGAAGCTGATATGAGAGTATTGTTCATATATTCCGATTGGGCAATTACAAATCAGCGGAGGTTTCAGCACGGTATTGCGTATCTTTCCAGCGCTCTTAAGTCTGATGGCGTCTATACTGGACTAATTCATATTTATTCTAAGCCCAAAAAGGAAGTCTTTTTGAATAATATAAGCAAATTCAAACCAGATATCCTTGCCTATTCTTCTTTGACAAATCAGTATCCCAACGTGAGGGTTTTGGCGGGGTTGAGCAAGGAATTGGGAATTTTTACAATCTACGGTGGACTGCATCCTACTGTCGCGCCGCAGATATGTATAGATACGCCTGGCATAGATGCTATTTGTATAGGAGAGGGAGATGAGGCTATCAGGGATTTTGTCCGTACTTTCTTTAATGGAGGAGATATAACAAAAGTAAAAAATTTTTGGGTGCGTAATTATCTGAATGTATCTAGGACCCCCACCAGGCCACTCATAGAGAACTTAGATAGTCTTCCATTCCCAGACTATGATTTGTTCCCTTACGAAGATACTGATGATTACAAAGTATCACATAGCATTACTATTCAGGCTTCGCGGGGTTGTATGTATTCTTGCACTTATTGCTGTAATTATTATTTAAGGTCATTATATCCTAATAAAGAAAAATATTTACGTTTCAGGAGTGTTGATAATATTATCGCTGAACTGAAATTTCTATTGTCAAAATATCCTAAGGCAAGACTTGTGCGTTTTACCGATGATGCTTTAAGTTCGGATAAAGCTTGGTTTGAAGAGTTTGTTTCTCGTTACAAACCCCAGATTGGTCTGCCATATTCTGTAAATGATCACCCTCACAATATAACTGCCCGCATAGCACGATTGTATAAGAAGAGCGGATGTAGGGCATTAAGTATAGGAATAGAAAATGGGAATTTCTATATTCGTAAAGAAATCATGAAAAGGCCTTTTTCTGATGAAGATATAATCAATGCCTTTGCTTTGATAAGGCAGACACATATTAGTATCGCCTCCTTTAATATTATCGGTATTCCTTATGAATCTATGGCAACTCTTTTGGATACCATTAAACTTAATGCGAAATGTAGACCCAACAGATATACAAATGCATATTTTCAACCCTTTCAGCAGACTCAGGCTGCTAAAATCTGCTGTGAGGCAGGCTGGAAAATAAAGGATATTCCAGGGAGTTTCTTTGAGGAACCGGTAGTAGAATTACCCGATATTTCTAGAGAACAATTAATTTTTGGATTTAAATATTTTGGTTTATTGGTAAGTTGGTATAAGTTGTTATATAGATTCTCAGGTAATAAAGATTGGCTAGCGGTAAGAATTTCAGATAGATTATTTAGTTCAGAGTTAATGCCGTATCGTATCTTAGATACCATCATGATAAACCGAATGGATATAAAGAAGAGATTTCCGCTCTTAGGTTATTATTTGACTCAGATTAAAAGACTCATATTCAAACAAAATTATTAATCAATATGGCCTGCAAAATAAATTATTTTTCATTAAATGAGCCCCTATGGCGACGGTATTTGCGACGGATAACCCTCTTGCCTACCTCAGAAATTTTCCATAGAGGTTTAAACATTGCCCGGAAAAGACTGCATGGAGGTTTGCTTTCATTTCCGCAGAACGTCCATGTCGAAGTTACTAACCATTGTAATCTAGCTTGTCCGATGTGTGTATTTTATAAACAAAAAAGAACAAAAGGATTTATGGATTTTAATTTGTTTGAGAAGATTATTCACCAGTGTAAAGGTAGGCGTCCTTTGGAGAAGATGGCACTTATGGGATTAGGTGAGCCATTTTTACATCCTGAACTTATTCCTATGAGCCGGTATGCTAAATCCCAAGGAATTTATCATATTTTTACCAGTACAAATGCAACGTTATTAGGAGAGAGAGAATCCAAGGCAATAGTGTCAGAGCCAGGATTTGACTTGTTAATTATGTCATTAGATGGGGCAACTAAATCTACATATGAGAATATAAGGAGAGGCGCTGACTTCGATAAAGTTCTAATAAACATACTAACTTTTCTTAATATCCGGAGGTGTCTAAAAAAGAAAAGGCCAAGATTAGTTCTAGAATTTTTGTCTATGAAAGAGAATTACCAGGAAAAAGACATATTTGTAAAATTTTGGAAGGATAAGTTAGATAATCAAGATATAATCCTATTTAGAGATGTGGATACCTTTGGTGGCCAGGTGCCAGATCACCGCTTATCTTCACAGATCCCACGTAGAAAACGCAGGGCTTGCCTTCAGCTTTGGAGAGATTTAATTATTTCTTGGGATGGAGATGCGAGTGTTTGCTGTAAAGACGTAAATTATATTCTAAAAGTTGGGAATATTAGAGATTCTTCCGTAGAAGAAATTTGGATGAATAACCAATGGAATCGGTTGCGTTCTCTCCACAGAGAGGGTTATTGGAACGAGATTGAACTTTGTGCTAAGTGTAGTGAATGGGGTTAATTAGATAATAAAAGTTTTGCTGAAGAGTTATCTTATAATAAGAGAAAATTAGTGATAGAATCTTATAATATCGATAAAGTAGCAGATAAAATGATGGAAATATATAGACAAATATTAAATGCAAAATAGATATCATTATGTAGAGTTTAAATGGAAAGATGAAACAGGAACTTGCGCTCATACTTATATCGTCCCGGCAATTCTCAAGATTATTAAAGAATTAAACTTGAAACTAGATTTAAAGATACTAGATGCAGGTTGCGGTGGAGGTAATCTGATAAATGTTCTTTATAATCTTGGGTTTAATAATGTCTGGGGTTTTGATGCGTCGGAATCGGCTATTTCTTTGGCGAGAAAAAGTTTTCCGCGTATTGCCGATAAATTCTTCAAGCATAATGCCTACGAATCTAGGTTACCCGATGGTATTTCACAGAGTTACGATTTAATAATCTCAATGGAAGTTCTAGAACATTGCTATAGTCCTCAAGAATATTTGAGAAATGTCTATAAGTGGTTAAATAAAGATGGATCTTTAATTATAACAACACCTTATCAAGGATTTTTAAAGAATTTAGCAGTTGCTCTTCTCAATAAGTTTGACTGGCATTTTGAGGCTTTACGGGAGGGCGGTCATATTAAATTTTTTTCCAAAAGGACACTATCTTTTCTTTTACATAAGGAAGGTTTTGATATTATAAGGTTTAAAGGTGCTGGGAGAATTCCTTATCTGTGGAAATCTATGATTTTAGTGGCAAGGAAGAGAGGATGAAACTTTCCATTTCAGTAATCATTCTTACTTATAATGAAGAAGATAATATAAGGGATTGCCTCCAGAGTGTTTATGATTGGGCAGATGAGATGTTTATCATAGATTCAGGTAGTACAGATAAAACATTAGAAATTGCAAAAAAATATACGGATAAAATCTATGAGCATCCTTTTGAAAATTATGCAAAACAGAGAAATTGGGCGCAGGATAGTTTACCTATAAAAAATGAATGGGTATTTCATCTGGATGCGGATGAAAGGGTAAGTTCAGAATCGGTTTCGGAATTAAGAAAAATATTTTCTCTTTACCTTGATGCTGATGGATTTATATTTCCAAGGAAGACAATTTTTAAGGGAAGATTTATAAGGCACGGTGGGCATTACCCGGTCTATCATCTAAGATTGTTTAGGAAAAATAAAGGTAGGTGCGAACAGAGGTTATACGACCAGCATTTTATAGTTGCTGGAAAAACTTTGAAAATAAATGGGGATATAATCAATATTATTACGCCAGATTTAAACCTATGGAAAGAACGACATAAAATATGGGCTAATTCAGAGGCAGAAGAATTTTTTTTAAATAAAAATAAAAAAAATAATATAAAATTAACTGCTAACCTTATCCAAAGAAGGAAGTGGCTTAGATATAAAATTTATTATAAACTACCCTTATTTTTGCGTCCTTTTATATATTTTCTGTATCGCTATATAATCAGACTTGGTTTTTTGGATGGCAAGCAAGGGCTTATTTTTCATTTTTGGCAGGGATTGTGGTACAGGCTAAGGGTGGATATTAATATCTATAAACTGATGAAGAGAAAAAAATGCATATCTTAGGTATCAATGCTTATCATCCTGATTCCTCGGCAGCGATAATACACGATGGAAAACTTATTGCCGCTGCCGAGGAGGAACGTTTTTTGCGCATCAAACACTGGGCAGGATTTCCTAAGGAGTCTATTGGGTATTGTTTAAAAGAGGCAAAGATTGGCTTAGGAGATGTAGATTATATTGCCCTAAATAAAAATCCTTTAGCGAATTTTTATAAAAAAGTTATGTTTGTGTTTTTTAAGAAACCACCCCTTTCTTTGGTTAAAAGTAGGCTCTCTAATGTTTTTAAGATAGAAGAGATAAGGGATACTTTAAGCAAAGAATTCTCTATCCCAAAGAGAAAAATAAAAGCAAAGATCTATATGATTGAACACCACCGGGCACACTTAGCGAGTTCATTTTTTGTATCTCCTTTTAATAAAGCCACAGTTGTTTCTATTGATGGCTTTGGTGATTTTACCAGTTGTATGGTAGCAAAAGGAGACGATAACAAAATTAACGTTCTATACGAAGTAAATTATCCCCATTCCTTAGGCCTTTTTTACACCGCCTTTACGCAATTTTTAGGGTTTAAAAAATTTGGCGATGAATACAAGGTAATGGGGCTTTCCGCATATGGCAAGCCCAGATACCTTAAAGAAATGGAGGAAATCTTAATTTTAGAGCCAGGAGGAAAATTTAGGTTAAATTTAGATTATTTTTCTTTTTATAAAAAAAGATATGGTATGCTCTGGGATAATACCGAACCCATACTCGAAGATGTTTTTTCGGGAAAATTTATTGAAAAGTTTGGTGTCCCTAGGAATTATGAAGAAGAGAATTCGTCTTTTCATTGTGACCTTGCCGCCTCTATGCAATCTGCATACGAAAATGCGTTTTTTCATATTTTGAACTATGCCTTTGAAATCACCGGTATTCCTAATCTCTCTCTTGCCGGCGGATGTGCCTTAAATAGCTTAGCTAACGGAAAAATATTTGATTTTACGCCTTTTAAAGAAATCTATATTCAGCCAGCCGCCTCTGATGCCGGAGGCTCTCTGGGTGCTTGTTATTACCTCTATCATCAAATACTTAGTAATAGAAGGACATTTGTGATGAGGCATGCATATTGGGGGCCCGGTTTTAGCGAAACTGAATTGAATTATGAGCTAGAAGTCAGGAGCCATGAGTTGAATAAACAAGGATGCAGGATACTTAAAATAGATGGGCAAGAACAATTATGCAGGCTGGTAGCTCAAGCGATTGCCGATGGCAAGATTGTGGGGTGGTTTCAAGGAAGGATGGAATGGGGGCCAAGGGCATTAGGCAATAGAAGCATTCTTGTAGACCCGCGAAAATCAGAAATGAAAGATATTTTAAACACCCGTATTAAAAAAAGGGAATGGTTTAGGCCATTTGCGCCTTCAATATTATTAGAAAAGGTAAGTGAATATTTTGAAAGAGGGTATCCAGAACCTTTTATGCTTAAAGTTTATTCCATTAAAGAAGATAAAAGAAAACTTATTCCTGCAGTAACCCATATTGATGGGACAGGCAGGCTTCAGACAGTAAGTAAAGAAGAGAATCCTTTATTCTGGCAACTTATCAACGAATTTGAAAAACTAACCGGAGCACCCGTACTATTAAATACATCTTTCAACGAAAATGAGCCCATAGTTTGTACGCCAAAAGAGGCATTGGATTGTTTCTTGCGCACAAAGATGGATATGTTAGTGCTAGGAGATTATTTAATTACAAAAGATAAGGAGAATTAAGATGCATTGGAAGAATAAAAAAGTCTTGGTCACCGGAGGCGCGTCGTTTATCGGTTCACATCTTGTAGATAAGTTGGTTACGTTAGGTGCAAGGGTGAGGGTTGTGGATAATTTAAGTAGCGGAAAGATAGAGAATATAGAGAAACACCTGAAGAATAAACGTATTGAATTCTATAAGGCAGACCTCAAAGATTCGTTTTTAACAAGCAAGGTAATCAAAGGACAAGAGTTCGTTTTTCATTTAGCGGCTGACCACGGCGGAAGAGGATATGTTGATTTGCATCAGGCAGGACCAGCAACAAACCTTTTACTTGATGGGAATGTCCTCTGGCAGGCCCTGAAAGCAAGAGTTAAGAAAATAATCTACGCATCTTCCGGATGTGTATATCCCAATTACCTACAAGATGCCCCTGATAAAAAGATATATCTTAAGGAGGAAATGGTAAAGCCGCCGTACGATGCAGATAATATGTATGGCTGGGCAAAGTTGATGGGAGAGTTAACCTTAAAGGCGTTTTATAGAGAATGGGGCTTTAAGTCTTGCTCTTTGCGTTACTTTACTGTCTATGGGCCAAGGGGGGTAGAAAATCATGCAGTAATTGCCATGATTGCCCGCGCGTTTATCAGGAAAAATCCTTTTGAAGTTTGGGGAACAGGACGACAGGTGCGTAACTGGACCTATATAGATGATATAATCTCTGGCACAATACTGGCCGCAGAGAAGATAGGCGACGCCACGGCGATAAATCTGGGCACTATGGAGCGGGTGCGTGTTATTGATGCAGTAAAAGAGGTTTTGCGTTATGCGGGCCATAAAGCAAGGATTGTATTTCGTCCAGATATGCCTACGGGTCCGTATAACCGCGTTGCAGACAATTCTTTAGCGAAAAAACTTCTTGGTTGGCAACCCAAGGTAAGTTTTTATGAAGGTTTACATCGAACGATAGACTGGTATTTTAAAAATAAAGACCAAGAAGAAGCCAAAAGGCACTTCTATAAGAAGCTTATAGAAAAATAAAAATCTCTATAATAGGATGGTTTTAATTATAATTATCCGATTTTAATGCGAAAGATTGATTTTCCAAGAGACCAAAGTTTCTATAATCTAAAACATAAAGCTCCAGATAAGTATAGGGATGAGCCATTAGATTTATTCAGATTCGACCTTTTGTTAAAGTTATATAGAACAATTGGTAGAGACAATAGCTTATTTAGAAATAAAAGTGTCTTGAACGTAGCTGGAGGATATGGCAGAGAATCTTATTTGATGTTAATTGAGGAACCAAAATCTTTAGTTCTTTGCGATTATTCTTTAAGACAGCTGAGGCAGGCGAAAAAATATCTAGAAGGATTCAGTGAAAAATATATTCTATGTTGTGATGGCGAGGGACTCCCTTTTAAAGATAAAAGTTTTGATATATGCTATATTACTGAAGCACTCCATCATTTTATCCATCCGCATAAAGGGATAGAGGAATTTATAAGGGTAACAAAAGAAACTATAATTATAGACGAACCTTGCGGTGGGATAGTTAGAGGAATTTTAAATTGGATTTTTATTTTTTTTGGCATTAAAGAAAAATATGAACGAGGATATCTTGAGGCCTCAAGAATTAATAAAAAAAAATTAAAAGAATTTTGTCTAAAATATAAACTTAATTTAGTCTTTTTTCCTTATTTTATTTACTATTTTGATTGGTATAAAAGAGAAAAAAGTAATTTTATCAAATTAACCTATAAAAATATTTTATTTATTTTGAACATTCTGTTTCATTCTTTTGGTAATAGGGCAATAGCTATTTTAGTTTTTAAGTAAGCATACCTAAAATAATTGGACTGATAATCTCTTAAGTTAGCGGGAACTCCCTGTCTGTCAAGACGGGGATGTGAGCAGTTTCCTGCGCGAAGTGCAGGACAACCGAAGCTTGGGAATGCATAATTTCAGTTTCAAGGAGATGCTTGTAAGGGCGTTTTTGTTCGTATGGCGTTTTGTTAAAGAAGAATTTGTGAGGGGTCGTTTCACTCCCTTGTTAGTGCCGACACTCTCCCTTGAAGTAACTAACTTTTGTAATTCCCATTGTGTCTTCTGTCCAAATCCCATTATGAAACGCCCGCGTCAACACCTTGACATGGGGCTTTTTAAGAAAGCGGTTGATGAATTTATTATTATGGGAGGAACGAGGATTAATTTTTGTACCTGTATTGGAGAACCACTTCTTGATCCTTATCTCATAGAGCGCGTACGCTATATAAAGCAGTATCCCCAGATTAAATATTTAGATTTTATCACTATGCTCTCCTGGTTACACCATTTTGATATTGATGAGTTTTGTGATTCTGGAATTACGGCAATTACGATTTCGACTGTGCTTTCCGGAAGGGAAAAATATCACGAGGTTTTTGGAATAGATATTTATGAGCAAACTCTTAAAAATATATTAATGCTTATTGAGGTTAATCGGAGAAAAAATAACAAAATTGATATTTATTTTAGTATCAAGCCCACTAACGAACCCTTGAGTTCTGTTTTAAACCACCCTGATTTTAAAAGAGTAAATTATCTTATGGATAATAGGCTTATGCGTTGCATAGAAAAGCGTAATTTCTACTACGATGACTGGTGTGGCACTATAAAGTTGCCAAGCTATATCCCGAAGCGCCCTTTATATCCGAAATGGTTTCGTCCCTGCGGGCTCTTATACACCAATATAGCAATATTTTCAAACGGGAAAATCGGTATCTGTAATTGCCGAGATTTCGAAGCGAATAGCGAGTTAATTTTAGGAGACATAAGGACAGATTCACTCTTGGCGATTTGGAGCGGCCCTGTGATTGCACGTTTAAGGTATAACTGGAGAAAGAGAAACATCGCCCCTTCCATATGCAAACGCTGCTCTCATTACGGTTATTAGGGGTTTTAATAATAGTAGGCATAAATTATGGAAAATAATATCTTTTATAGAATTAAGTATGCAAAATTTAATGCGTCTTTATTGCGTATGATCCTAGGCCTCTATTTTAAAGAGGGTAGGATATATCGTATTGCCTGTGGTCCGTTAAAAGGTATGAAGATGTATTATGATTCCTCAGTCAATTTTCATGCTATCCTCGGGTTATGGGACTTAGACATTTTTGAATGGTTGGAAAACCTATTTGTAAAAGGGGGATTATTCAAGGAGTCCATGATAGTTTGTGATGCCGGAGCAAATATCGGCATCTATTCATTCTGGTTTACGAAATACCTTCCGGCAGGGGGACAGGTTTATTCTTTTGAGCCATTGCCAAATATTGCTCAACGATTAAGAGAAAATCTCCTGTTGAATAATATTACAAATGCCACAGTTGCAGAATATGCTTGTTCCGATTGGACAGGCGAAACAGATTTTTTTGTAGGCCACCATCACCAGGCTTCTTCTTTATGCGTGAATTGGGCGTCAGAAAGCGGGAAAATTTGTCCACAGAGAATCACCGTTAAATCCATTACTCTGGATAGTTTTTTCTACGAAACCGGAAATGGAATTGGGCCAGATTTTATAAAGATGGATATTAATGGAGGCGGGGTTTTTGCGCTGAAAGGGTGCCACGAGTGTATAACCCATAAGAGGCCATTCTTTCTAATTGAGTCTCATACCCCTGATGAAGACCGCGCCATCAGCGATATGGCGGTTAAATATAGTTACAAGGCATACAGACTAAGCAACCATAGATGGGTTAGGGAAAATACCGAAATATATCCCCACCCGGAGGGAATATGGGGTGATTTATTTTTGTGTCCGGAAGAATTATACTACAAGATAGCCCATCTTAACAAACAGAAAAATTTTTAAAAATTAACAAAGTGCTGTTAAATAGAAAAATGTCTCTGAAGATAGTATTTTTTAACCGTTCATTCTATCCCGATATTACCGCAACCAGTCAGCTCCTTACAGAGTTATGCGAAGATTTGGTGAAAGATTATGATTGCCGTGTGACTGCGGTAGCGGGTATGCCTTTAAAAGATTATTATCCACGGGAATATTCTAAAGGCAAGATAATTCAGAGAGAGAACTTTAAAGGCATAGAGATTTTAAGGGTAAAGAATACAACTTTTTCTCCTAATTTTTTTCTGGGAAGGCTTTCTAATTATCTGACCTATTTTTTTCTTAGTTTTATAGCTTCTTTTAGGCTGACAAAACCAGATTTAGTTATTACCCTTACAGACCCGCCAATTATCGGCTTAGTAGGTTTATGGGTTTGCCGCCGGTTTAATATACCTCTTATTATTTCAGTGCGAGATATATTTCCTGAAGCTGCCAAGGGTTTGGCAGATTTTCAGAGTAAAATCATTAATTTTTTATTGGATTGTATTAATCGTTTCTGCTTAAAGAAAGCCGATCATATAATTGCATTAGGCAATTTAATGAGCAAACGGTTAATTGATGAAAAGGGCATAAACGACCATAAAATTTCTATAATCTCTGATTGGGTTGATTGCGCACAAATATTTCCCGTTTCCAAAGAAAACGTTTTCTCTGTCTCGCATAGTCTTGTTGACAATTTTGTCATTATGTATGCCGGAAACATAGGGGCATCCAGCGGCTTAGAATTCGTGATTAAATCAGCGAAATTACTGAAAGATTATAAAGATATCCTATTTGTATTTATTGGAGAGGGCATAATTAAGGATAAACTTATTAAACTTGTTGATAAGCATACATTAAAAAATACAAAATTTTTTCCTTACCAGCCCAAAGAGACATTATCTTATGTATTTTCTAGCGCAGACATCTTTATCCTGCCGCTTAAGAAAGGTTTGGCAGGATACAGTCTTCCCAGTAAGATTTATTCGATTTTGGCAAGCGGCAGGCCCTGCATTGCCTGTGTAGAAGAGGAAAGCGAAGTAGCCCAGATTATTCAAGAGTTTAATTGTGGTTTGCTTTCCCGGCCCCAAGACCATCAAGATTTAGCTGAAAAGATACTTTTCCTACAGAAAAATAAAGAACTGAGAATAAGAATGGGCGGGAATGCCAGAAACGCAGCAGTTTTTTTTGACCGGCCTTTGGGAGAAAAAAAATATTATGAACTTTTTAGAAGATTACTCAAGGATAAAGAGAACCTTTGATATTTTTTTAGCTTGCATTGGTTTATGCATCTTGTCACCTTTATGGATACTATTTTCTCTCGCTATCTGGCTTGAGGATGGTAGGCCAATATTTTATATTCAAGAGAGAGTAGGTAAAAATGGAAAGATTTTTAAAAGCATAAAATTTCGTTCTATGGTGCCTGATGCTGAAAAGAAGGTAGGCCCAGTTCAGGCCAAAGAGCACGATACCAGGGTCACAAATATTGGTAGAATATTAAGGGCTACTGCTATGGATGAACTCCCTCAGCTTATCAACATTTTAAAGGGAGAAATGAGTTTTGTTGGTCCCCGGGCATTAAGGCCAATTGAGATTGATAGTGAAGATGGCCAACTCAGGAGTGTTTGGGAGTTTGGGGGCTTTAAAGAACGCTCTCTTATAAGTCCGGGCTTGACTGGCATTGCACAAGTTTTAGCTCCTCGTGATATATCGCGTAGTGAGAAGTTTAAATACGATATCTGGTATGCGAAAAACCAAAATTTCTGGCTGGATATAAAGATTATTATCCTTTCATTTTTGGTAACCTTTATGGCCAGGTGGGAAACAAGAAAAGAGCGGTTTAAGACCCTGGCTAAAGGTCTTCACTCTCAGATTGTTAAGGAAGTAGTTTAATGGATAGAAAATGTAGGCTAAGAAGGATGGGATTTGACGACTCTTTATATATATGCTATACTTTATTTAGAGAGGTAAAAATGAGACGATATATTTTAATTAGCATGATGGTTATTTCTTTGGCTGTTATAGGACTACCTTTATTTTCAAGTATTGCCTTACCTGAGGATGAAGATATTCAAGAAGTAGAGGAGATTAAAGTTGTGCCGGGAGAAGAGGCATCGATTTCCGCGCCAGTCAAAACTAAACAAAAAAAAGAAGATAACTATTCCTATATAAAACTCATTTTGAGTGATGCTGTTCCGTTTTTATCAGAAGAGCTACTTTTATCAGAAGAAGAAACCTTAAGTCTATCACGCGCGCCTTCTATCAACAAGAAAGACGCTGCCCTCCATTGATTTGGCCCCCTTATTTATCTCAGCAGCGATAATAGTTACTTCACCATAACTAGTTATGGTTCTATGAGCGTTAGTTACACCTGCCAGCGATATGGTCATGATAGGAAAATGCTTAATTGAGCCATCCCTGGCGTGGGCGATTATATAGCCTTGAATATATCTGCGGTCAATTTGATTGCTTGGTCACCTTTGGCAATTCCATATTTATCGTTAAATGCTTTAAAATTATCTAAATCGCAATATATAACCATAAATTTCTTATTCTCTCTGATTACAGCGATTAGTATAGATTACTGAGATTATTTTTTCGACGAGGAAAATCTCTGTAATACCTGCTTGCCCCAGCCTGCCGGCTGGCAGGGGCAGGCAGGCGATTGGCTCTAAAGACGTCCCTACCACTTAAGCGATTTTATATATTGACCTAAAATATGGTTATGATAAAATAAAAAGATGAAGAAATTTGCGCCTTTAGGTATAAAATTACTTTGTTATATTTATGAAGTGAGGGTTTAGAATATGCGTAATCCCATATTGAATTTTTTAAAAAAGACGTATAAGGTATTGATTGTTATACTTGGTGCGGTGATATTTTTCTTAGGCTACAATACTTATCTTGTAGATCGCTCCCTAACCAATTTAAGGTTTGCGCTAAATAAGATAGATGACATAAAAAACATTAAGGATGCCAAGAAATTAGCTGCGATTTTTGAGGCTACCCTTGCTGGGGAGGTTGCCTCCAAGGATTTATCGCCGGTAAATATCGCTAAAGCAGAGGCTGCTAAGGATATCTTAAGTAGGCCAGAAACCATGTCTGGGGTGGGTAAGGATGCAAAAGTTGTATCGATGGCTCTATATTCTGCACTTCTCGGTGAGGTTGCTAATGAAGAACTGCAAGTTTCTAATTTATCTAGAATAGAAATAGCCAAGGATATGATAAGTAGGCTGGAAGATCCTTCTCAGATAGAGGAAGTCAAATTTGCCTTAAAGCAGATAATAAAAGATAAGGAACAAAAAAGATTACCTCTCTTGGTTGTTTTAGATAGAATCAATGAGATGATTGTCCCGGCTGTAAGAAAAATATCTAAAGCGCAATTAGAAAGCCATGCAAGGTATCTTGAAAATAGATTAGAAATACTTAAAGATAAATTAGAACTTCAACAGGGATATTATGAGTTGGCAAATATCTATACGCAGCTCGCTGAGTTTACCAAAGCAAGAGGGGCTTATGAGAAAGTAATAGGGTTAGATCCAGAATCTAAGTTAGCCAAGAAGTCTCAATTCAATTTAGCCTGGAATGAAAAATTAAAAGGAAATTTAGATGTGGCTATAAAAGAATTTGAGGTTCTCTCTCAACCGGGCACTCAAGATGAATTAAGTGTTTTTAGCCAATACCAGATAGCAGATAGCCTGCGTCAAAAAGGAGACTACGAGAAAGCAGCTTCCATTTATAACCAAATAGCAAAACAAGCGAAAGATCAAGACCTATCTGAAGTCTGCCAGCTTCAGGCAGGACACATCTATATTTACGATTTAAAAGATTATGATAAAGCAAAAGATGCGATTGAACAGCTGAAGACGAGAGGGGGTTCCCAGATAGCCGTTCATTTAGAAGATAAGGCGTTACTCAGTATTGGGAGAGCGTATCGTAAAGAAGGGTTTAGATTGCTTAGCGAGGGGTATAAATTATCTTTACCTGAAAAATATAAAGAGGCGTTAAAAAAATTTGATAAGGACTTAGAGATTAATCCCAAAGACGGGAATTCTTATGTAGGAAAAGCCCTTGCGTTTCTTTGGCTTGGAGACCCTGATACAGCCTCAGTTTTTGCAAAAAGAGCAGGAGAACTTTCTCCGGATGATGAAATGGCCATTGTTAACCTGGGCTTTATATATATTAAGTTGAATTTGCTGGATGAGGCAATACTAGAATTTAAAAGATTAATTTCTCTTAATCCCTCTGCTTCCTTTGGCTATTATAATTTAGGTTATGCCTATGCCATTTTAAATAGATTTGAGGATGCAGTTGATGCCTTTAAACGGGCTGCCAAGATTGTCCCTAATTTAAGTATTGCCTATAATAATTTGGGATGGTGTTATTGGCAATTAGGACAGTATGCGCAGGCCATAGAAACATTTGAAAAGGCTACCCAGATAGCCCCTAGTTACTTAGAAGCACTATTTAATTTAGGTCTGGTTTATATGAGTATAGGTAGATATCGAGAGGCAAGGAACAAATTTGAGGCCATCCTAAAAATTAATCCTAAATTTCCTGAGGTTGAAGATAAATTAGTAGCTATCCGAAGAATTAGTCGAGAGAAGTAATACCCTCGGGGACGGTTCTCCTTAAGTTATTTTAGATAAATATCTTATAATATCCTGAATTGTGGATTCGGGAGTAGATGCCCCTGCGGTAACCCCCACGCTTTTAGCGGCCTTAAACCATTCAGGTCTTATTTCCTTCTTGGAGTTCACCCAGTAACTTCGGTTGTTTAATGATTTTGCAATCTCGAATAATCTTTTGGTATTAGCGCTATTTTTTGAGCCGATGATTATCATTGTGTCGTTTTCTTGCGGCAGGGTTTTTATTTCTTCCTGTTTCATCCTTGTGGGCTTACATATTGTATTAAGGAATTGTAATTGCGGAATATAGTTTTTTAAGGTCGCCACTATTTTTAGCACTTTTTCCAGGTTTTGAGTGGATTGCACTACTACGCAGGCCTTTTTGATTTTTTTAATCTTTTTTATCGGGATACGTTCAAGGCTGTCGATTACCAATGCCTTTGTTTTCAGCTGCCCGATAATCCCATGCACCTCCTCATGTTTTTTATCTCCGAGCACAATAATTTTATAGCCTTTTCCTTCCATATCACAGGCAATCTTATGTATCTCTTTGACCATGGGGCAGGTGGCATCAACGATTTTATATCTTAAAGAAAAGGCCTTTTTAATTGTATCTTTACCCGTGCCATGTGCGCGGATAAGGAGGATATTATTCCTGCCTCCTCTAAGTCTTGTAATCTTTTTTATGCCAGCTCGCTCTATTTCCCTGACTACATCCTCGTTGTGAACAATATCGCCAAGCATATAGACGTTTTTATTTCGGGCTGTAGTTTTTAAGGCAATATCCACCGCCCTTTTTACGCCTAAACAAAAACCCGCGGATTTAGCCAGATTGATTTTCATGGCTAATATTTTACATCCAGCCACTTCTAAATCAAGTTAAACTTTAGACTTTAGACTTTAGGGACGTTTTTATTGCTAAAGCTAAAAGTGTCCCCTAATGACCCAACAACTATTTTAGGGGACACTTTTCCGATTGGCAGCAAAAACGTCCCTCGATTGGCTCCAGAAACGTCCCTAAGTTTTTTCTAAGTTTTTTTGTTGCATCAAGCGAATTATGTGGTATTATTTTAAATTACCAAGCCATGAATAATAAGAAAGTAAATTTTATTGCGGGGGTTTTTATTTTAACCCTCCTGTGTATTCGTGTCTATTCTCAGGAAGTCCCTAAATTAATCGTCTTCTCATCTTCCGCCTGCCATAAGTGCCTTAAGGTAAAAAATGAAATGATGCCGGAAATAGAAAAAGAGTTTAAAGGCAGGATACAGATAGAATACCGCGATATAGGCAATATCGATAATTATATGTTTCTTCTTGGGCTTATAGAGAAGCATAAGGCGCAGATAGAGATAGATTTGCCTGTTTTTTATTTCCAAGGAAAATTTTTGACTGCAAGAGAAGGGACAAGAGATAATCTTGTTCAACTTATTGCCAGTTCATTAGAAAGGCCTTATAAAGTAAAAGAGGCCCTGGCGGTAGATTTGCTCAAGCGATTTGGAAGTTTTAAGCCACTTACTATTATCAGCGCCGGCCTGGCGGATGGAATTAATCCTTGCGCCTTTACAGTGATTGTTTTCTTTATTTCCTTCTTGGCTCTTCAGGGTTATCGCAAAAGAGAATTAGCCTTAATCGGTCTTTCTTTTATTTCCGCCGTCTTTTTAACTTATATTTTATTAGGTATAGGTATATTTAATTTTCTCTATCGCTTAAAAGGAATATGGATAATAATAAAAGCAGTAAATATTTCAGTAGGGATATTTAGTATTATTTTGGGTTTGGTGTCTGTATATGATTTCATAAAATTTAAAATAACCGGCAAGACCGAAGATTTGATATTGCAGTTGCCAAAGACTATAAAGAATAGGGTACATTCTTTAATCGGTATTTTTTACAGAAAATCAAAAGATTTAGGGGCAGATAAGGTAAAACCACATATACTCAGGTTAATTCTTAGCGCTTTCGCAACCGGATTTTTAGTCTCGCTTTTAGAAGCGGTATGCACTGGCCAGCTTTATCTTCCGACCATCGCCTTTGTTTTAAAAATAAGTCAACTTAAACTCCAGGCATTAGGGTATCTTATTCTTTATAATATTATGTTTGTTGTGCCGTTATTGATAATATTTTTGTTCGCTTTATGGGGAGTAACTTCTGAACAATTCTCTAAATTTTTAAAACAGCACTTGGGGGTGGTAAAGTTAATTATGGCAGTAATATTTTTCGCTTTTGGATTTTTCCTAATCTGGGGGTCATAATGAGCAAGTTAAATTTGTCGTTACTGATTCTTCTGCTTGTATTTTCCGGCTGCGGGGCGCGTCATTATGCGCAGAAACAAACTGTACCTATGGAGAGAGTAAAGGACTTTGAGCCTTATGTTTTTGATTTTGGCCGGATAAAGGAAGGCGAGGTTCTTAAACACGAATTTATTTTGAAGAACGAGACTTCAAAAATCCTGAATATTAAAGATGTGAATACCTCTTGCGGTTGCACAGTTTCGGAGGTGGAGAAAAGGAGCCTTCAGCCGAATGAAAGCACAGTCATCAAGGTCAAATTTAATAGCCGGGGTTATTCCGGCCCGACCCAACAGTACGTATACGTACACACCGATAATCTTGACAAACCGGTGATTAGGTATATAATAAAGGCAGAAGTAGTAAAATAAATCCGAAATCCGAATATCGAAATCCGAAACAATATCGAATGACCAAAATCCCAATGACCAAAACAAAGAATAGTTTTGTTTTTGAAGATTTGAAAATTAGAAAATTCGAATTTGTTTCGTATTTCGGATTTCGTGCTTCGAATTTAACGCTTAGTTAACAGAAATAAATTTAAACTAGGAGGTAAGTAAGATGTTATTTCTAAAATTGAGGATGTTTCTCTTAACCGCGCTGCTCTTTGCTATAATTTATGCCATCGTGGTAATGATTGGTTCTTCTTTGGGGATTGCGAATTTCTACTTTTATCTTATTCTGTCTCTGGTAATGATGTTTATTCAGTATATGCTCGGCCCGAAGCTGGTGGAATGGACAATGCGGGTAAAATATATTAAGAGGGAGGAGAACCCGAGGTTATATCAGATGGTAGAGGGTTTAGCGATGAGGGCAAATATCCCGATGCCCAAAATAGGCATCGCTCAAATCCCGCTTCCCAATGCCTTTGCCTTTGGCAGGACGGTAAGGGGCGGCCGGGTTTGTGTTACCGAGGGGATTTTCAAGCTGCTTAATGAAGATGAGTTAAGGGCAGTTTTAGGTCATGAATTAAGCCATCTAAAGAACCGAGATGTTTTGACTATTACGCTTCTCTCGGTTATCCCGATGATTATGTACCGTATTGCCTGGAGCTTTTTATTTTATGGGCGCAGGCGCGAGAGAGGCGGCAATACGGCTTTGATAGGCCTGGCTGCTTTTTTATTTTATTTCATTACCAATCTTTTGGTACTTTATGCCTCGCGTATCAGGGAATATTTTGCAGATAGGGGTTCTATACTTTTAGGTAATTCGCCTTCAAGCCTGGCCTCCAGTTTATATAAACTTGTCTTGGGCTCTGCGCGGATGAATAAGGATTCCTTAAAAGAAGTCGAGGGCCTTAAAGCCTTTTTTGTCAATGACCCCTCCCGGGCGATGAATGAAATTAAAGAGCTCAGCCAATTAGACTTAGATAAAAGCGGGACAATCGATGCTTCTGAATTAGAGCTGCTGAGGACAAAAAAGGTTAATCTCACCTTTGGGGATAGGCTGCTGGAAGTCTTAAGCACCCATCCGAATATGCTCAAGCGCATAAAACAGTTGTCTGACTACAGGGCTTAATCCGCACAGGATGAGAAAAGATGGTTATTGCTTTTACGCGGCAATTATATGTATTAATGAAGGCAGGAATTCCGCTCCTGAAGGCCTTGCAAATTATCTACGCCCAGCTGCCCGACGGTAAATTCAAGGAAAATATTGAATTAGTAATCCGCGATATTCAGGAAGGCAAGAGCTTTTCTGAATCCTTAAGTTTCTCGCCCAAGTTTTTTTCTTTATTCTATATCAATATGATTAAAACCTCCGAGGTAAGCGGTAATTTGGTAGGGACATTAAAGGAGCTTTCCCAGCATCTTATTCAGAACCGGCGCATCAGCCGGCAGGTCCAGTCTGCCTTTATGTATCCGGCGTTTATTTTAATAATTACGATTGTCATCTTAGCGGCGCTTTTGATGGTTGTTTTGCCTACCTTCACCCGTATCTTCGCTGATTTTGGGGGGAAACTGCCGACGATAACCTTACTCCTTATCGGGCTAAGTAAGTTTACGGTGCGCTGGGGCTGGCTTTTTCTTCTTTCTCTAATAGTTGCAGCAGGGGCAATGTCCTTGCTATATCGTAAGACCACAGGCGGCAGGCGGATATTTAATATCGCTATTTGGCGCCTGCCTTTATTTGGCAGATTAATTAAAACGATTGAGATAGCCATGTTCTGCAGGATTTTAGGGACGATGTTGTCTTCCGGGGTAACGTTAGTCAAGAGCCTGGAGGTATTATTTGAGACGACCCAGTCGGCTTTATTGCGCCAGGCCCTGGAGGACATCAGGGATAAGGTAGAACAGGGCAAGAATCTTTCTCTGGCAATGGAAGAAAGCGGGATATTCGCATTGACGCTGGTGAAGATGATTCAGGTCGGAGAGGAAAGCGGAAAGATTGCCGAGTTATTTTTAGATGCCGCGGAAGATTACGAGGAGGAGGTATCTTTTCTTGTCAGCGGCCTTCTATCTTTGCTTGAGCCGGTCCTGATTGTAATTATGGGTGCGATTGTGGGATTTGTGGTAATCGCTCTGTTCTTCCCGATATTTACCATAAGCGGTGCGGTAAAATAGCCGGAATAATAATGAAAAAAATATTTAGCCGGGGGTTTATCCCGTTACAGACTATAGGTAGGCAGAAAAGAGATATGATGTCTGTAACGGGATTTACTTTAGTAGAGGTAATGATTTCTTTATTCATCCTGGGGCTGGGGATGGTAAGTTTATTTAATCTTTTTCCCTTGGCATGGCAGTCGTTATCTTACAGTCGCAAGCTCAATGAGGTTGTTTATTTAGCCGAAAATAAATTAGAGGGGCTTAAGTCAAAACAGGATAAGATAGAATACGGCCAGACAACCGGCAAGGAAGGTGATTTAAACTGGACTGTTTCCGCCCGGCCACTGAAATTGACAGAGGATATAGAAGTTATTTATGCGCAGTTAGATATAGATTTTTCTTACCAGAACAAGCCGCAGAAAGAAAGGTTTATTACTTATCTTTTTGGAGAGTAATTACAAGCTACAAGCCGCAAGCCGCAGGTTGTAGAAGTTTATAGCCTAAAAGCTCAAAGCATGCAGCTTGAAGCTGATGATATGCATAACAAAGGACAGGCATTGATAGTTGTGGTTTCGCTTCTGGCGATGTTATTTATTGTGGGCATTGCTTTTTACGTTCTTTCGCAGGCAGAAAGGACTGCCATCCTCCGCCACCTGGATGCCTTAAAGTCCCGCTATATTACTGAGGCAGGAGTGGTGTATGCGCAGAAGGTTCTGAACATAGAAAGAGAGACGAATCTTATTGATTCTCTTGAGGATTTGACTTTTACGCATTTTCAGGGCCAGGATACAGATTTAGACGGCGATGGTAAAGCGGAAAGCCGCTGGTTTGATGTTACAGACAGCCAGGGTAATCTTTTCGGCCGTTTTAGTGTGTGGGTTGAGGATGAGGCCTCCAAACTCCATCTTAATGTTTCCCAAAGGCAAACCTTAGAGCAACTATTCTCGCAATTGGGGATAGATAGCTCTAAGGCAGATGCCCTGTTATGTAAATGTCCTTTTGACGCTATTGAGCAGGTATGCCCGCTTTTGACAAAAGAGGAATTCAATTTAACTAAAAACTTTTTAACGGTTTATTCGCGCGAACCGGAAGTGGATTCGGAAAGAAAGACAAGGGCGTATATAAACAGCCCTTCTGCGCAGGTTATCTTAGAGGCATTTTTATCAGCGGGTATAAAGGACGCTTATCAGAAGGCGGCAAATTTAAAGGACGCCGCAGACAGCGACCTCATCCAGACCACGCTGGATGAATTTTCTTTAAGTGGTATTTTGCCTTCAGGCCTCATAGAATCAGGCAGTTGGCAGAAGGTAGGCAATTATTATGAAGCGCCTGCCGCAGGCATAGCGGGCAAATTCGCCTGGTCAAATCTGCCGTTAGAGGATGGAGAGTATTTCTGTTTTCTTTACGGCCCCTCAGATACAAGCGTAATAGGAAACGTGTATTTAGATGACGAAAAAGCGGCAGAGCCTTTGTATTCAGGGGAGGGCTTGAAAAAGAAGGTAAAGGTTGTTGCCGGAGGCCTTACTCTTAATATCAGGCCGGCAAAAGACTTAAAACAGAGCCGGTTTTCTCATATTGAACTCGCCAGCCTTAATTCCAGAAATGGGTTAAATAGAAAGATAATCAGCGGCACCGAGGCATTAGTAATTAATGAATTGATGGTTAAGCCAGGGCGCCAAATACTGATAGGCGCCGTGAATATTCTGCCGGGTGAGAGTTTTCAGTATGTCTTTACCGGAATTAAGCCGACTAATTATTATCTGATCGTGAAAGCGGGCAGCACGGGCGGCCTGGTAGGCGATGTTTACATTAACGGCCATAAGGGAGGAAATCTTTATGACGGAGATTACTTTCCTTACAGCGTGAATGTAGCGCAGGAAGGCTCGCTTTCTTTAAAGATAACGAATGAAACTTTAGGCAAGACCAGTTTTAAGGGCATAGAAATCTTTCAGGAGCCGGACGCAGAGTTTATAGAATTATTAAATCTTTCCTCCCAGGAGATTGATTTAAGCAATTCTTCCTTTGAGGTTTATTCGCCGACAGGAGAGCTTATACCGGGTTGGCCGGCGCATATACCTGAGGGCATCGCGATTAAGCCTTATCAGCACTTAGTGTTTGCGGTAGACGCAAACGATGCTTCACCCAGCCCGTCCAAGATTACAAACAATAATATCTCTTTTCAAAAGATATGGGAATTTAGTGCCGTAGGCTTGGTCTTTGAGGAGTATCTGGATAGCATAGATAAGAGCTTTGACCTCCTGCCGAATGAAGGGGCAAAAGTTATTTTGAAGGATGCATCAGGGGAAATAATAGACGCCGTAGAATACGGAAGTTCTCAGGTTAGTGATTTTGTAAGTTTAGAACGGCCGGACCCTACGGCAAAAACGGATGCGGATAACGACGGATTATTTGACGGCTGGTATTTATCAGACAGCGGTGACCGCGCCACCCCAGGTTTAGCCAATGATAACCCGGCAATGTACACGCAGGATCCCGCGACCGACAAATTGATTAAGCATAGCCCCAGCGAAATAAAAATATTTAACCGTAAGATTTCCGACTTGAGCGGAGTCCGGCAATTATCCAATGGAAGGAACTGGGAGAAGTTTGCATTTTTAGACCTTGCCCGGATGTCGGACCACTTTGCTTATGAAGCATTAGCGTTAGCATTAAGCGGCCACTATAAAAGTGGCGAGTTCAAGGAAGTGGACGGCGTATTTGAATCATTGCATAAGGAGGGGGCAGGCGTCTGGGAATTTCGCGAACTTGCCTTAGGCAGTTATTTGTTAAACATAATCAGCGCTGACCAGAATTTTTCAACAGGCTTTATCCAGGTAGCAATAAAGACAGATGACCAACAGGATTTTCAGAATTTTTCCTTGCTTCTCTTTAATCAGGGAGCGGCCTTTTACGGAGCAGTGGAATTATCAAAGGAACCTTCTATCTTAGAGTTAAAAATAATAAATGATTTCGAGGCCCGCTTACGTTTAAAAGAAATTCAACTTGAGCCCGTAAGTTTTACCCGGGGACGCATAAATATAAATACCGCAAAACCTGAAGTTTTGCTGAGCGTATTTAATTCCGATAAATTAGTTCAGGAAATATTAAAGAACCGGCCCTTAGGCGCAAAAGACAACCGCAGGTTAGGGGTAGGCGAATTATTTCTTTTAGATGCAGATTTTCTTTCCTTCCACAAAGCCCTTACAGTTAAATCCGATGTTTATAAGATAGTTTGCAAAGGTGAATATAATCCTGCCAGTAAAATCCCAATCTCCCAGACCATCCACAGCGTAGTAGAGCGGGGGAAATAATTACCCTTCGTTCCTAACCTATTGAAACTAAATAACTTTTATTCTTACCATAAATATTCTCCTTTTTGAGTCTTCACCTGTTGAGTCCTCGTCCAAACCACAAGATAATGTCAAATGTCAAAATTCTCCCGCAAAAGCGGGATCCCGCCTCGAACTAAATAAGATGCGGGAAAAGCACAAAATAAATCCAAATGTCAAATGACAAATTCCAAAGAGTAGGGCAGGTTTAAACCTGCCCTACGGATACTCTGAAAAAGTCGGAGAAATCTGTGTAATCTTTTTAGAATCTGTGTAATCAGAGATCTCTGACTTAGAATTAAAGGTTTTTTAGAGACCTCAAAAAAATACTTGACAAATATCAAAAGACCCTTTAAGATACTCCCAATTATCATCAGATATATACAAACCTATTTAAGCGTATTAAAATAGTAAAAAATTGCCTGAGAAGGAGGATGGTATGCAAAAAACGTATTATGGCACGCAAGAGATAGCCAGGGCGTTAGGGATTTCTAAGCAGACTCTTTTACGCT